>ERZ773103.376-NODE-376-length-49129-cov-6.678200_pt1 | contig 49129 bp, 54 predicted proteins | sample MGYA00511118_ERZ773103 | MGnify/ENA primary metagenome ERZ773103 (study PRJEB29015, sample SAMEA2737821) | human gut metagenome | biome: human gut; feature: human-associated habitat; material: faeces | place: China | collected 2012 ... | reverse complement strand
TTAAGAAAAAAGAAAAGCGATACTTGTTTATAAGTACCACTTTGTCAACAATCTGTAACAAAAAAACCTCTAAAAGAGGATTTTTTGTTTAATAATAAATAGAAGCTTTGACTTCTTCACATTTTTCTTTTCCGATCAGCTTTTCCATAAAAGCGAAAGCAAAATCAATAGAGGCAGCAGCACTTCTTCCCGTAATTAAATTTCCATCGCTTACCGTATACTGATCTACATAAGTACCTCCAAAATCTTCGTTCATGGAAGTAAAACATGTATAATTTCTATCTTTTAAATATCCCTGTCTTCCTAAAATAGTAGGAGCAGCGCATATAGCCGCAACAATTTTATTGTGTTCCATAAAATATTTTAAAATAGACATTACATATTCATTTTGTTCCAGTTTCTGATAATGTGGACCTCCTGGGAAAAATAAAGCATCATAGCTTTTATAATCAACATCATCAAGATTTTTGATATCTGAGAAAGTTAATTCAAATCTTCCACTCGCTTTTGTATCAGAAATGGCACACACATCAATTTGAATACCTGCTCTTCGAAATAAAGCAATTGTACCTACTGCTTCTAATTCTTCAAATCCGTTTGTTAGTATACATAATACAGACATAAACATCCTCCTCGTTTTTTTTTTATTCAAAAATATTATACACCATTTTTTTAAAAGCTTCTTCTTTTTATAAGAAGAGAAGAATATATTGGATAAAGGAGGGCGTTTTGTGAATGTTTTAAACATAATAGAAAATGTCATGCATCAACTTGTATGGGGAGATTTTATGGTTGTTTTTCTTTTAGGGTGTGGAATTCTGCTTATGGTTTCCTGTAAATTTCTTCCATTTACAAAAGCAGGCTTGATTTTTCGTAAAACACTAGGTTCTTTTGGAAAACAGGGAACAAATGGAATTACAGCTTTTCAGGCAGTTTCCACAGCATTGGCAGGGACGCTTGGGGTGGGAAGCATCGTAGGTGTATCAACGGCTATTTCCATGGGTGGTCCAGGTGCCTTGTTTTGGATGTGTGTTGGCGCAATACCTGGTATGATGAGCAAGTATGGAGAAGTTGTATTGGCTGTATATTATCGTGAATATCATCATCAAAAAGGATATTTGGGCGGGGCAATGACTACTTTAAAAAATGGATGTCATCTTCCAGTGCTGGGACTTCTTTTTTGTGCGTTTTGTATTCTTGCCTCTTTTGGGATTGGAAATCTAACGCCATCACAAACCATTACCCAAACGATACAAGAATTCTTGCCAGTTCCATCTTTGGCTGTAGGAGTGATACTGGCTTATCTTGTTTATAAAGTTCTTGTGGGAAAATCAAAAGGAATTATGAAATGGAATGAAAGAATTATTCCAATAGCTTCAATCTTCTATCTTGGTGCCTGCATATATCTGATTGTACGTCATGCATCTTCCTTGCCATCTGTATGTTCTTTTATATGGAAGAATGCCTTCTCATTCCATAGCATTTGTGGAGGAGTGGCAGGAAAAGCAGTGCAGTATGGAATCAGTCGAGGTGTATTTTCAAATGAAGCAGGAATGGGAAGTTCTCCTTTATCTTATGCAAGTGTAGAAGATGCCAATCCTGTTGAACAGGGATTTTGGGGTATTTTTGAAGTGTTTTTTGATACTCTTGTTGTTTTATTAAGTGGGTTTGTATTGTTGAGCAGTCCGGTATATGGAAGTGGGGCAGAGGGAGTTGATTTACTGGTTGCCTGTTTTCGTGATGGCTTTGGTAATGCGGGAGGAATTTTGTTTGCGATATCTCTTTTATTTTTTGCCTTTCCCTCTATTCTTGGATGGTATTATTATGCAAGTGTATGTATCTCTTATGTAAGCAAGGGGGCTTTCCTTTTAAAAATATATCGTTTTGTATTTCTTTTTCTGCTTATGTTTGGAGGTATGCTGGATGTGGGTTTCGTATGGGGATTAGCAGATGTGTTTAATGCATTGATGGCCTTTCCAAATCTAATTTCTCTAGTACTTTTATATAAAATTGTGGTAAAATTAACAAAAGAATATATGGAAAAAACAGGGAAGTGATGGAATGAAGGTAGTAATCGCCTGCGACTCTTATAAAGGCTGTATGACTTCTTCTAAGGTTGCACAGCATATTGAAAAGGGAATTCATAAAGTAAATCCAAGAATAGAAACAATTTCCTATGTCATTGGGGATGGCGGAGAAGGAACTGTGGATGCTTTTCATGAAACATGTGGCGGAGTAAAACAGAAAGTAAAAGCTAGCGATGCTTATGGAAAACCTATAGAAACAGAATATACGCTTATTGATGGCGGACAAACAGCGGTTATTGAAGTAGCTAATATCATAGGGTTAAGTATGCATCCAAGAGAAAAGCGAGCACCTTTTTATGGAAGCAGTTATGGTGTGGGCAGTGTACTTTTGGATGCGGTAAACAAAGGGTGTAAAAAAATAATCATAGGACTTGGAGGAAGTGCTACAAACGATGGAGGAATGGGATTTCTTCAAAGTTTAGGTGCACGTTTTTATGACAGCAATCATAAATATCTTTCTCCTCAGGCCATGAATCTAGAGAAAGTTCGCTATATTGATTTTAATCGTTTTAATGATTTAAAGGATATTGAATTAATTGCGGCCTGCGATGTTAAAAATCATCTTCTTGGAGAAGAAGGGGCAACTTTTGTGTTTGGAAAACAGAAAGGATTGTTTCCCAATCAGATGAAGCGACTGGATCAGGGAATGGAAAATTTCCGCAACCAGATTCAACGTTATACACAGGTAGATATCAATTCTTTTGAAGGTGGAGGAGCAGCCGGCGGCATTGGTGCTGTTTTGATTGGAATCTTGCATGCGAAAATGATACCTGGTATTGAATTGCTGCTGTCTTACAGCGATTTTCATGAACAGGTGAAAACTTGTGATTTAGTTATAACAGGAGAAGGACAAAGCGATCGACAGACTGCTTTTGGAAAAGTTCCAGTAGGTATTCTTAAGGTGGCAAATACATATAATAAGCCTGTAATCTGTATAAGCGGTGCTTTGGGTATGAATTATATGGAATTATATGATTTAGGTTTTATTGGAATTTACAGTATAGCAGATCGAGCAATGACATTTCAAAGTGCATTGGATAGTGCTCCTGAAAAACTGGAAGCTTGTACCTATACAATTATGAAAACCATACAGTATTATAAAAAGTAAGTCTCGAAAGAGACTTTTTTCTTTACAAGTACGAAAGCATGTTTTATAATACATATGAACAAATGTTCATATGTTGAAAGGAGAAGCTTATGAAAAAAGATATATTCGCTTGTGAAGAAATAAAAATTCATGAAGATTCTATAAAAAGAATACAGGAGAGCATGTTATCGCAGGAACAGTATCAGCAATTATCAACTTTGTTTAAAATGTTCTCTGATCCAACAAGATTAAAAATACTAAGTATTTTATTTAAAGAAGAAGCTTGTGTGTGTGATATTGCCTATTTGTTAGATATGACACATTCAGCAGTATCGCATCAGTTGTCTTTGTTAAGACAAAATCGCTTGATTCGTTATCGAAGAAGTGGAAAAAATGTATATTATTCGTTAGATGATGACCATATTCAAATGATTTATGATGCGGGATTATCTCATATTTTAGAAAAAGAGTAGAAAGGAGCTGTTATTATGGAAAAACATCTACATCAAGAATGTTCTCATGAGCATCACCATGAACATCATCATACATGCAGTTGTGAGCATAGTCATGAACACAAAGAGATTCAAGTTCATAAAAAAATGGAAAAATTATATATTACAGGATTAGACTGTGCGAATTGTGCCGCAAAAATTGAAGAACATGTAAAGCATATGGAAAATGTAAAAGAAGCAGTTCTTGATTTTTCGCAAGGAATTTTATTTGTAGAAGTAAAAGATGTTTCACACAAAGAAGAAACATTTCAAAATATCAAAGAAGCAGCAGAGAAAATGGAAGATGGAGTCAGTGTACAATTTGAAAAAACAGATGGTAAAGAAGAAAGTGTTTTATCTATCCAAAAAAACTGGAAATTGTTTTTAGGAATCATTTTGTTTGTGATTGCGGCTTTTACAAAAATAGAATGGCTTTTTATTTTGAGTTATCTTTTCGCAGGATGTCGTGTATTGTATACTGCTGTAAAAAATATTGGACGTAAAGAGCTGTTTGATGAAAACTTTTTAATGAGCATTGCGACTTTAGGAGCATTTTACTTAAGAGATTATGAAGAAGCTGTTGCGGTCATGATCTTTTATGAAGTTGGAGAAATGCTGCAGTCTTATGCAGTAAACAGTTCTAGAAAATCCATTTCTTCTTTAATGAATTTAAAAAGTGAATACGCTTGTATTGAAGATAATGGGAAAGAAATAACAGTAAAACCAGAAGAAGTAAAAGTTGGTTCTAAAATGCTGGTCAAAGCAGGAGAGCGTGTTGCTTTGGATGGTGTTGTTGTGGAAGGAAGTACAAGTTTAGATACCTCTGCATTAACGGGAGAATCACTGCCACAGGAAGTACATGCGGGGGATGAAGTGCTTGCAGGAAGTGTTAATTTGCGTGGTCTTTTGGTTTTAGAGGTAACACATGAATACAAAGATTCTACGGTTTCTCGTATTTTAGAACTTGTAGAAAATGCTTCCAGCAAAAAAGCGCCAATGGAAAAATTTATTTCACGATTTGCGAAAATCTATACACCGATTGTTGTGTTTTTAGCACTTGCTTTGGCTATTGTTCCACCTTTGTTTATTGAGGGTGTAGAGTTTCATGCGATGCTTGAAAGTGCTTTAACATTTTTAGTTGTATCCTGTCCTTGTGCCCTTGTAATCTCCATTCCTTTAGGATTGTTTGCAGGGATTGGTGCTGCTGGTAAAAATGGTGTTTTAATCAAGGGAGGAAACTATCTGGAAGCTTTACAAAAGGTGGATTGTGTGGTCTTTGATAAAACAGGAACACTTACCAAAGGAAGTTTTCAAGTTGTTGAAATTCATGCAGAAGACAAAGAGGAATTGCTGCAGCTTGCAGCTTATGCAGAAGCATATTCCAATCATCCCATTGCGCAGTCTATAAGAAATGCTTATGGAAAACAGATAGATACCAAACGATTGAGCAAATATGAAGAATTTGCAGGAAATGGGGTTTGTGTATATTTCGATGAGGATGAACTTATGATAGGAAATCATCGATTTATGGAAACAAACAATATTAACTGTCCTGTTTTTGATCATACAGGAACGATCGTATATGTCTCTAAAAATAAAGTGTACCTAGGGTATCTGGTAATTGATGATGAAGTCAAAGAAACAAGCAAAGAGGCAATTGCACAATTAAAAAAACAAGGGGTTTCTCGTATTGTTATGCTAAGTGGAGATCATCAAAAAGCAGGAGAGGCTTTGGCTTCTAAATTAGAACTGGATGAAATTTATATGCAGATGCTTCCTGATGATAAAGTAAAGAAAGTAGAAGAACTTCTTGAAGAAGAAACAGAAAATGGAAAATTGGTGTTTGTAGGAGATGGAATCAACGATGCACCTGTGCTTGCCAGAGCGGATATTGGAGTTGCTATGGGAGGAATTGGAAGCGATGCCGCAATTGAGGCTGCTGATATTGTCTTGATGAAAGATGATCCAAATGCTCTTGCATATGCTATTCATCTTGCTAAGGAAACAATGAAAATTTTAAATCAAAACATTGCGTTTTCTTTAGGAATTAAAGTTTTAATAATGATACTTGCAGTAGCTGGTTATGCAAATATGTGGATGGGTGTATTTGCAGATGTTGGTGTTGCTTTATTAGCGGTATTAAATTCTATGCGTGTATTAAAGATTAAATAGATTTTATACAATTAAATATTATAAAAAGATGTAAAAAGGAGAACGACAGTGAAAAAAATAGGAATCATTTGTATGTTTATAAGCTGTTTGCTGCTAGGTGGATGTCAAAAGCAAAACAATGCTCAGATACAGGAAATAGGTGTAGAAGATGCGATTGTAAAATTTGAAGAAAAGCAAAGTTTTGTGCTTTTGGTGACAAGAAAAAAATGCGGATATTGTGAAGCTTTATTAGAATATTTGCATTCTACATTGGATGATCATGAAGTGGTAATTAATAATGCTGTGATGGATGATAGCAGTGTGGATAGTTTACAAAAAGATGTTGATGCATTATCAAAATATGTAAGCAGACCAGATCAGACGCCTCATTATTACTATATTGAAAATGGGGAAGTGAAAGATGGGGAAAAAGGATTTACCCCGGCACAGCCTGATCGTTTTTGGGATTGGATTGAAAGAAATAACTTGGAAGGATAGTTTTTAATCCTTCCCTTTTTCCTATTCTTACATTGAAAACAAGGTATAATGATGGTATGATAATGATAGAAATTGGAGGAATTAGGAAATGAAAGTAATTAAAGTAAAAAACTATGATGAAGTCAGTGCAGAGGCTTTTAAAGTGATGAAAGAAGTTGTTACTTCTAAAAAAGATGCAGTTCTTGGTCTTGCGACAGGTTCTAGTCCAATTGGATTATATGAAAATATGATTAAAGATCATAAAGAAAATGGTACAAGCTATGCACAGTGCCAGTCTTTTAACTTAGATGAATATGTGGGAATTGATCGTAACCACGAACAAAGCTACTGGACATTTATGCATGAAAATTTATTCCATGGAATTGATTTGCCGGAAGATAAAATTCATGTTCCATATGGAAATACAAAAGAAGATTGCCAAGCTTATGAAAAAGCAATGGAAAATGTACAGGTAGATATTCAGGTATTGGGAATTGGTGGAAATGGGCACATTGGTTTCAATGAACCTGGTACTCCATTTACAGAAGAAACTCATATTGTTGATTTAACTGAAAAAACACGTTCTGACAATGCTCGTTTCTTTGAAAATGATATTAATAAAGTACCTACACAGGCAATCACAATGGGTATTGCGACAATCATGAAAGCGAAAAAAATTCTATTGGTTGCTTCAGGTGCTAATAAAGCAGATGCAGTTGCAGCTATGGTAAATGGTCCTGTTGATCCTAATTGTCCTGCTTCTGTATTGCAAAATCATAACGATGTAGTTGTTATCGTAGATGAAGCTGCTGCAGCGAAACTATAAAAAAGTCTTTCAAAAAGACTTTTTTTATAGATGAGGAGGAAGAAATATGACAATCAAGCTGATTGCACTGGATTTAGATGGAACACTTTTGACAAGTGAAAAAACGATCGATTCTTTGACAAAAGAAAAGCTGCAGGAAGCTATGAAAATGGGAGTTCATATTGTTATTGCGACAGGAAGGGATAAAGGTGGAATTACCTTTGTAAGTGAACCATTGGGATTAGAAAATGGAAATCATTATGTTGCGGGAGTAAATGGACAAATCATTTATGATTTTAAAAGAAAAGAATATACGGTAGATGATGTGTTTGATGGAAATGATGCCCGTCATATCATGAAAGTAGCAAAAAAATATAATTTTGAAGCTATTAGCTGCTGCGGTTATGATCATTATGATTATATATCTCGTCGTTTACGTTTTATGAAGAAATTAAATAGTATGCTTCATGGAAAGCCAATGGATTATGGGTTTAATCAGGGGAAGAGAAGATTTATTACGATTCATGATGAAAATTTTGAAATTACACAAGATATCAATAAGTTTGTATTGATTCAAACTGCTTCTTTTTTCAAAAAGTATTTACCTGTAATAAAAGAAGAATTAGAGGACTATGATATCGTGAAGGTAGGGGAAGCATGGATTGAAGTTATGCCAAAAGGTGTAAGCAAGGGAAGTGCACTATCTAAAATAGGAGAAAAAGAAGGTATTTCCTCTGATGAGATGATGGCTTTTGGAGATGCGGAAAATGATCTTTCTATGTTTGCACATGTAAAATATGGCATTGCGATGGGCAATGCTATGGATTCTTTGAAGCAGATTGCCTATGATGTAACAGATACCAATGATAATATGGGGATTGCGAAAGCTCTTGATAAATATGTACTGCATAAATAAAACCAGCGATTGCTGGTTTTAGTCTTTTATGATATGGGCACATTGTGCATGAATAAGTTTCATAAGTTCTTTTGGATTCATGGCAATCTGATAGCCAATCTTGCCTGCTGAAAAAATAATTGTATCATGTTGCAGACAGCTTTCTTCAATAAAGGTAGTATATGCTTTTTTCATTCCAATAGGAGAACAGCCTCCGCGAATATAGCCGGTGATTTTATTAATATCTTTGACATGAATCATTTCTACTGATTTCACCCCTGCCGCTTTTGCACAGGCTTTTAAATTTAATTCATGGGCAACAGGTATTACAAAGACAAAATACTCCTTTGTATTTGCTATCGTTACTAATGTTTTAAAAACCGTTTCTTCTTTTTGATTTAATAATTTCGCAACACTGATGCCATCGACTGCACCATCTCCATGTTCATAAGTAAATACTTCATAAGGCAGGCTGGCTTTATCTAAAATGCGCATAGCATTTGTTTTTTGTACTTTCATCCTACATCCCTCCAACAGTTAAAAGTATAGCATGTTTTTTATTTGCGTAAAGAGAAAAGGATTGTATAATAGCTTTGGAGGAAATAAATATGGATATTAAATTAATCGCAATGGATATGGATGGAACGCTTTTAAAAAGCAATAATCAAATATCTGAAAAAACAAAAGAAATACTTTTACGTGTACAGAAAAAAGGAATTCGTTTAGCTTTAGCAAGTGGAAGAAGCTATTGTAAACTTATGGAATATGCGAAAGAGTTGCAGATGGATATATATGGTGGATATTTAATTGAAGTAAATGGTATGGCGATTTATGATGTGAAAGAACAAAAACGTCATATTAGAAAAAGAATGCCAAAAGAAGATGCACAGCATATTTTTCGTTATTTTCAACAATTTAAAGTAGAAATAATTGGGCATTTGGATGATGGTATGTACGATTATAATCCAAAAGAAATATTAGAAGAAAAGAAACAGTACATAGCCAAACATCATCTTCCTAAAGATATACCGTATACTGGTGGAGCATTTGAATTTGTTTATGATAATCGAAAAGGTTATCCTAATATTTACTATATTGAAAGTGCACAAGAGATTACATGTGATTTAAACAAGGTTTCCATTACGTATCATCCAGAAGTAATGGATAAAGTAAGCAGGGAAGCTGCTAAGCATTTTAAAGATACATACTGGGTAGGTCGAACCACAAAGAAATGGCTGGAAATTATGATGAAAGATGTAACAAAGGCAAGTGGCTTGAAAGAGTTATGTGATAATCTTGGAATATCTTTCGATAATGTCATGGCATTTGGAGATGGAGAAAACGATATAGAAATGCTTAGAGAATGCGGGATAGGAATTGCAATGGCAAATGCACTTCCTAAAGTTAAAGAAGCAGCAGATGCTGTTACTTTAAGCAATGAAGAAGATGGGATTGCACAGGCAATCTTAAAATATTTGTTTTCTTAGGCATATGAATGCATGTTAAGAAAATAGTGTGCTATACTGTTAATAACGATGGAGGTGTCATTATGAAAATTATAAATGGAAATGAATTTGAAAGTACAATTTCTTCAGGTGTTGTTTTGGTTGATTTTTTTGCGACTTGGTGCGGGCCTTGTAAAATGCTAAGTCCAGTATTGGAACAGGTAAGTGAAGAATTGGCTGGCAAAGTGGAAATTGTAAAGGTGGATGTTGATCAGGATGGAGATTTGGCTGCACAGTTTGGCATTATGTCTGTTCCTACAATGATCGTATTTAAAGATGGACAGCCTGTAGGGAAAATGCAGGGATATGTTCCAGCACCACAATTAAAAGAAGCATTAGAAAAAATGTTATAAGAGATAATGAAAAGAAGCACATATGTGCTTCTTTTCATTATTAAGTTTAAAGGGAGTTGTATGAATATAATTTATAGAGGGGAAAATTATATTACAGATATTTTCTATCTGTACTTATAGTATAGTACTATCTTGTCACAAAAGTGTGTCCAAACTATGTTAAATTATGTGGGGGATAAAACAAAAGAAATGCACTTTTATTCGAAGTGCACTTCTTAATAATTATAAAGTTTATGAAAGGGAGAAAGTATGAATATTATTTATAGAGGGGAAAATAATCATACAGCAGATAACTATTATCTATCTGCTGACTATAGTATAGGATAAAGTTATCATATAAGTATGTTGAAACTATGTTAAATTATGTGTGTTCTGCATAAAAACACTCAAAATTATGTGATATGATATTTTCCTTAGAAGAAAAAGAGCTTACATGGTATAATCATAAAGAGGTGTAAGACATGCAGATTACAAATTTAAAGACAGAAGAAATTTTAGAATATGCACAAAAACAATTTCCAAATATGTATATAAGTTTAGATGAAACCGATTTTTATTTGCCATCCATAGAAAGTGGAGAAATATGTGTAGAAGGAATTGATCATCCTGTTTATGTGAGTACACACTACGCTTATGAAGATCATTTGGTAAATGGAAATCAAACGCGTTATAAAATACCGATTTCTATTTTTTATGTAAAAAAAGATGCATATGATGTTATTTATGATAACAGGGGATGCTGCTTTGTGCCATATATAGAAGATGGATGCATGCAGCATGTATCTTATCAAGAGTTTCTGGATATGATACCTACATTTGTAAATATCGTAAAAATTTAGAAATAAGTTCAATATTCGACATCTTTTTTAAATTCTATATTGTATTTTATAAGTGGCAGTAATCACTGCTATGTATACGTAAAGATCCCTTTTAAATATCCCTATTTGCGTATCATCATTCTATCCCCTATAATTCTTCGATAAGGTTCTGCATAAAGGCAGGACCTTATCCTTTTTTTATGCGTATTCGAATGTTTTTCTTTTACCTGCAAGAAAAATCATGTTATAGTATTACGCGAGGTGATACATGTGAAAATAGGTTTTATTTCTTTGGGGTGCAGTAAAAATTTAGTAGACAGTGAAAAAATGATGGGAATGCTGAAAAGTGGCAATCATGAACTTGTTCATAATGCAGATGAAGCAGAAGCCATTATTATCAATACATGCGGATTTATCAATTCCGCAAAAGAAGAAGCCATTCAGACTATTTTTAAAATGGCAGAATATAAAAAACATAACTGTAAACGTCTAATTGTTGTTGGATGTCTTGCACAGCGTTATAAAGAAGAACTGGAAAAGGAAATTCCAGAGATTGATGCAGTAATCAGTATCAAAGAATACCCGCATCTTCATGAAATCTTGGCACAGCTGTTAGATGGTAAAGATTTGGTTAGCTATAATAAATGTGAACGTCTGGTATCCAGTAAACCTTGGACTGCATATTTAAAGATTGCGGAAGGATGCTCCAATCGCTGTACATATTGTGCAATTCCTTTGATTCGTGGTGGAAATGTATCATTCCCTATTGAAAAGCTGGTAGAAGATGCAAAAGAGCTGGCAAATAAAGGAGTAAAAGAATTGGTTTTGATTGCACAGGATACAACAAAATATGGTGTAGACTTGTATGGAAAACGCAGTTTATTAGATTTGTTGAAAAAAGTGCATGAAATTGAAGGTTTCCATTGGATTCGTATTCTGTATATGTATCCAGATGAAATTGATGATGAATTAATTGAAGGAATGGCACAGCTTCCTAAAGTTGTTCCTTATTTTGATATTCCTATGCAGCATGCAAATAATCGTATGCTGGAATTGATGAATCGCAGAGGACATAAAGAGGATGTATTAGAACTTTGTAAAAAGATTCGCTCTACCTTTGCTTATCCAACATTGCGTACTACCTTTATTGTAGGATTCCCTACTGAAAGTGATGAAGATTTTGCAGATTTGATGCAGTTTGTAGAAGATGTGCATTGGGATCGTATGGGGGCATTTACATATTCTCCTGAAGAAGATACACCAGCATATTCTATGTCAGGTGCAGTTGATGAAGATGTAAAACAGAAACGTCTAGAAACTTTAATGGCACGCCAGGAAGAAATTTCATTAGAAAATCAGCGTAAGATGATTGGTGAAGTTGTAGAAGTTCTGGTAGAAGATCAGGAAGGATTAACTGGAAAATATCGAGGACGCGGAAAAAGCAGTGCACCAGATGAAGTTGATGGTATTGTCATTTTTACAAGTGATCGTTTTATTGAATTTGGCAGCTTTGTAAAGGTACGTATTACAGATGCACTTCCACATGATTTGATTGGAGTCGAAGAGTGTTAAAAGGTTTTGATCCTATCATATCCAAAGAGCCTAAAGTAATGATTTTAGGCTCTATGCCAAGTGCAGTATCACTTGAAAAACAGGAATACTATGGATATGCACATAATCGTTTCTGGAAAATTATGAGTGATGTATTTGAAATGCCGATTTCTACTTATGAAGAAAAGAAACAAATTATTTTATCTCATCATCTTCTGCTATGGGATGTGATTGGGGAATGTGAAAGGGAAGGAAGTTTAGATTCCAAGATACATAATGAAAAAGTAAACCCAATCCAAGAGTTACTGGAAATATATCCTTCTATACAGTTTGTGATATGCAATGGAAGAAAAAGCTATGATTTGTATCAGAAACACTTTTCTCATCTTTCTCTTTCCTGTGTATATCTTCCAAGCACAAGCAATGCAAATCGTTCGATAAAAGAAGATGTCTTGTTTGAAAAGTGGAGAGAAGTTTTAAAGAAACAAAATTTGTAAGAAACAGTATGGGGGTTTCGTGTCATAACAATGACAGAGGCAAATAGCCAAGTAAATACAAAGTTTTTAGACTTCTACCAAAGATAAAAGCTGAAAAATCAAATAGTTGGTGTGCTGCTTTGAGCGACTATTGTATAATGGTTGTTGTAAACAGTACATCAACTCAAAGGGGGAACTATTTTGGAAAACGAAATTAAATTATTTGAAGGAAATCAAATACGTTCCGCTTGGGACAATGAAAAAGAAGAATGGTATTTCAGTGTAGTAGATGTGGTTGGAGTTCTTACAGAAAGCAAGAACCCACGAGATTATTGGTATAGGGTAAAAAAAAGAATGACAGATGAAGAGAAAAGTGAGTTGTCGACAATTTGTCGACAACTGAAATTAGAATCTTCTGATGGAAAAAAGTACAATACGGATGTTGCTGATATGCAAGGTATTTTTCGTATTATACAATCAATTCCATCGCCAAAAGCTGAACCATTTAAAATGTGGCTAGCCGAAGTCGGTAAGGAAAGAATTGATGAAATCATTGATCCAGAACTTACGATTGATAGAGCGTTAGAAACATATGCGAAAAAAGGATATTCAAAAGAATGGATCAATCAAAGATTACAAGCTATTCAAGTAAGAAAAGAATTAACTGATACTTGGAATGAACATGGTATTGAGCAAGGAAGAGAATATGCCATTTTAACCAATGAAATTTCAAAAGCTTGGTCAGGTATGACAACAAGACTGGTACTATGTCAAGAATTCGGACACATTTAATTGATACATTTTTTATTTTTAAAACTTCGTTCGTAATTGTTAGGAGATTCATAGTCACAATGACTGTGAATCCTAACTGTATTGTAAAATGTTTCGATATATTCAAATACCATTTGGTATGCCATTTGATAATCAATGATCTTTTTTCTATTCAGCCACTCTCTTTTAATTAGAGAATGAAACGATTCTATGCATGCATTGTCCCATGGATTTCCCTTTGCTGAATAGCTGCGCTTCATTCCTGCCGTCAATTCCTGATACCATTTTGAAACGAACTGCACTCCTCTGTCACTGTGGATGACAACTGGTTTTTCCATATTTCTTCTTTCTTTTGCTTTTTCCAAACACTCTAACACATCTTTTACTTCCATCGTCCTGCTCAGTTTCCAGCTTATGATCTTACGCGAATACAGATCCATGATACTTGTCAAATAGACAAAACCTTCTTCCTGCGTCCATATATATGTGATATCAGTACACCATGCTGCATTTGGTTCATCTGGTTGAAAATCTCTTTTTAGTATATTGGCCAGAGTCGTTGAATAATCACAGTCTCTCGTCGTTTTTGTTCGATGCTTGATATATTGGGCTTTAATGCCGTTTTCGCGCATATATTTTCCTACTGTACGCTCTGAAATCACTTCTCCCTGTTTTCTTAATTCACGAGTGATTTTAGGTGCACCATAATTTTCATATGACTTTTTATGGACTTCTTTTATCTTTTCTATAACACGTTCCTTTCGTTTTGCAGTTTTGCTTTTATCTCGTCTTTTCCAGTCATAATATCCAGATTTTGAAATGCCTAATTTTTCAAGCACACCGGAAACAGAAAATTCTCTTTGCTTTTCTGCGGCATCTTCCACTTGTTCATATACAGCAGAGGTTAATCTCCCAGTATGCCTATTGCCTTTTTTAAGATTTCAAGGGCATCCTTCGTATCACGCAATTCACGTCTCAGGCGTGCAATTTCCTTAGCTTCATCAGATTCGAAATTACCCGTTCCTCTCATTTCTACAGAACCGTTTTCTGATTTTTTTGATTCGCTTATCCATCTGGATAAGGTGCTTCTTCCTACTCCTAAGTTTGCAGCACATTCTTTCATAGTAAGGTTTGTATGTTGTTGTACATATCGTACAGCGTTGCTTCTAAAATCGTTATCAAATACTGGTTTCTTTTTTGCCATTTTTTACTCCTTATGTTACTTCTTTTACATGTATTATAATTGTATCAAAAACATGCATGTTTCTCTATTAGGACTGTCCAGTTTTTATTCTAACATCAGACAGTACAAAGATTTAAAAGGACTTAAAAAGCAAAATTTAAGAGATAATATGTCGACTACATAACTTATCCTTAATATGCTGGCAGAAACAGCTACAAAAGATATTGCAAATACTTCAAATCCTCAAGGGTTAGAAGAAAATAAGAAAGTTGCTAAAAGAGGTGGTAATGTAGCAAAGGTCGCAAGGGAAACCCTTGAAAAAGAAACAGGAGAACCAGTTATTACATCAAAAAATGCAATTGATTTTGGTAAACTGATTGGAGATGTGGCAAAAGAAATTCCAAATGATAAAGATGATGATAAGGAAGAATAAAATGAAACTGTTACTAAGAATCATCTTGTTTCCGATTATTCTTATTCTTTCATTACTGATTGTTTTTTCAAAGTTTATCGTAACGATTGGTGGAACAATTCTAGGATTATTCTCATTTCTAGTAATCCTTTGAGCGTTGGCTTGCATTATTCAAGGTGAAGTGAAACTTGGAATAGAAGCACTTATTATTGCGTTTTTAATAAGTCCTTATGGATTGCCTAAGATTGCAATGTGGATGGTGGCATATCTTGAATACGGAAAAGAGAAATTAAAAGAAATATAACATGGTAAAACGAAGACGATGGAATACAAACTATCGTCTTTTTCTTTACCCAAAATGAAAGGAGGGAGAAATTATGAGTATGTATTTGTTTGATGAACAACCGATACTTGCCAATAAAACACTTGCAAGAGAAATAGGTTTAAATGAAGCATTAGTTCTTCAGCTAATAAACTGCTGGATAAAAATCAATAAAAGGTCTGGAAATAATTATTTTGAAGGTATTAGTAAAAATCCAAAGCAGTTAATGGAAATATCAAAGAGCAAAGAAAATATTCTTGTACCAACAATTAAAGATCCATTTACCTTTGAATTTCTTGGACTCGATGCAAAGGAGAGTGTATCTAAAACCGACTTAGAACAAGCTTTAATGGATAACTTACAGGAATTCATGCTTGAATTAGGACAAGGGTTTTGTTTTGGAGCAAGACAAAAGAGAATCATCATTGATGACAAATACTATTTTGTAGATTTGGTTTTCTATAATAGAATATTGCATTGCAATGTTATTATTGAACTTAAAAATGATGAGTTCAGACATGAAGATTTAGGACAGTTAAATGCCTATGTCGGATACTATAAAAATACATGAAATGAATGATGGCGATAATCCACCATTAGGGATACTTCTTTGTACTGATAAAGGAAATGGAATGGTCGAGTACGCATTGTCTGGAATGGATAATCAACTCTTTGTTTCTACATATATGTTACATCTTCCAAATAAGCAAAAGCTAAAAGAATTTATAGTCAACGAGATGAAAGAAATGTGCTAAAATGCTTATAAATAGTTTTATTGGTTAATTTTAGGAAAGCTTTTATCATACGTAGAATGATGTATAATTCCACTACACTCATAACTAAAAATAATGTTAAAAATTATAGTGTCAATACGTTGACACGAGAGGGTTATGTCTATACTGTTTTTTTTATCATAAGAATAAAAAAAGATTGCTTTTGCATAACGGCTGATGTATAATGATTAAGCAAGCAAATGACTCCTTAGCTCAGCTGGCAGAGCAACTGACTCTTAATCAGTGGGTCTAGGGTTCGATTCCCTAAGGAGTCACCAATATATTAAGACAACCCTTTAAATAGTAGCTATTTAAGGGGTTTTATTTTTTTGTATGAAAGCTAATGGGATTTTCTCTTCTATTTCTAGAAAGATATAAAAGAATGATGTATAATTAAATAATAAAAAATCTTACAAGAAGTAGGTGATTGTATGTTTTTTAAGAAAAAAAGAAAAATGAAAGAAATTGCATCATCAAACAATGATGTTCAAAATGAAGGCCTTTTGGAGAATTTGGTTTCTATATGTGGGGATGGTGTTGTATTTCAAAATGCATTTATTTTAGAAGATGAAGATATTTATGTGTATGCGGATGTATTGTCTTTTCAGGATAATGTTGCACAAATTGTTTTTCAGCTTCATCATGAGTGGCTAGATGAACCAGTCAGCGAGGTTATCGCAGCTGTAGGGGATAGTAAAGATGAGGTATATTATTCAGCTTGTGAACAGTTTTATGAGCAGGTTTTGCAGGTTTACTTAAAGGTTTGTAATAAAGAGTCGTATATTGATACAGTTGAAATCTTTACACAGGAGATGCATCGTTTTCATGTATGGAAAAGTCCTCTTGGAGGAATTGGAAAAAAAGAAGGAATTGAAGAAAGTGATTATTGGAATCTGCTAAAAAATGATTTATCGTTGCGCTTGGGAAATAGAAAAGTATATGCAGTGAAAGTGTTTGCTTCAAAACAGAAAAGAGAAGTAGAATGCGAGGTAATGTTTAATGGTAAAGAAAGCAGGGAAATGTCAAGAAAGCTTCTTTCTATTACAGGAGAGTGGGATTGTATAGGGGATGTTTGTACAGAGAGACAATGGATATTTCTGATGCAAGATGAAGATACGTATATTGAAAGTGATATTGATAATCAAACCATTAGTAAATTGACATATGAAACGATTGCCTTGCTGGAGGATTGTGATAATAAAGAAGAATATCAAAAAATTCGGCAAAAACTTTTAAAACGTTATAAAGATACATCTTTAGTGTATGAAGTTCTTTATTTTATACCTGAGTTATATACAAAAGCGTATTATATGGGTGTAGAATTTGGCGAGAAACTGTTTCTTATTCAAAAAGATCATAAAACAAGGGAGTTATATCAATCCCAGCTGCAGTCATTTCCGATAGTAGAGCGCTGTGTGGAACATCATTTACAAAAGGAAATTCTAGATGATCAAAAAATAAAGAAAGTCATGGAATTTAGTGTGAATGCGAAAGCTATTCAAAAAGCATTGGAAAATGGGGAAGTACAGCAGGGCTTACAGGTTTCTGGAATCGGTTATGTTGGAAAATCTGATTATATTTTAAGATAGTGCTTGACGTGAAGAAAGCTATGTGTTATGATAAGCAAGCAGAAAAGTTAGTGGAAAGTTAGAAGCACCCCTTCTCACCTGATGTCTTAAGACATAGGTAAATGCTACATCAATCGAAACGTAACGATGATTATTTTAGCGGGTGCATATGAGTACCCGCTTTTCTTATGGCAATTGGAGGTGTCTATTATAAATAAGAGAGTTATTCCTAACAATGTAAACGATGATCTGGTAAATGAAAAAATCAAGTTTAAAGAAGTTATGGTTATTGATGCAGACGGAGAAAAACTTGGTATTAAGATGCGTCGTGAAGCTTTGGAAATTGCATACAATCAGAATTTAGATTTACTGTGTGTAGCTCCAAAGGCTGTACCACCGGTATGTAAGGTGCTGGATTATGGAAAACATCGTTTTGAACAGCAAAAGAAAGCAAAAGAAGCGAAAAAGAAACAGCATGTTACTGAGGTAAAACCAATTCGTTTGTCACCAGTTATTGACAGACACGACTTTGAAACAAAAATGCGTCATGCACGTAAATGGATTGAAGGCGGAATGAAAGTCAAAGTAGATATGCGTTTTAGAGGACGCTTGATTACAAGACTTGATGTTGGTAAGAAAATTATGAATAGCTTCACAGAAGAAATTGGAGACATTGCGGTTGTAGAAAAGAAACCGGTTCTGGAAGGAAATACAATGTCTTGCGTTCTGGCACCAAAGAAGAAATAGTTATTAACAGGAGGTACTACTTATGCCAAAGATGAAATCACATAGAGGACTTGCAAAACGTGTTAAACAGACAGGTTCTGGAAAATTAAAAAGAAGTCACGCTTATACTTCTCACCGTTTCCATGGGAAAACACAGAAACAGAAACGTCATTTGAGAAAATCTGCTACTGTACACAACACAGATTTCAAACGTATTAAGCAGATGTTGGTTAAATAATTAATAGGAGGAATATAACATGGCTAGAGTTAAAGGTGGATATACAACACGTCAGAGAAGAAAAAAAGTTTTAAAATTAGCAAAAGGTTACTATGGAGCTAAACACATTCTTTATAAAACAGCTCACGAACAGGTAATGCACTCTTTCAAATATGCATACAATGACCGTAAAGATTTAAAACGTGATATGCGTAAATTGTGGATTGCTCGTATCAATGCTGCAGCAAGAATGAACGATATTTCTTATTCAAGATTAATGCACGGATTGAAACTTGCAAATGTAACAATCAACCGTAAAATGCTGTCTGAAATTGCTATTCACGATGCAAAAGGATTTACAAAAATCGTAGATACAGCAAAAGCAGCTTTAGAAAAAGCTTAATTTGAGGTAATCGTATGGACGACACAAGACATACACTGAATGAATTGCTTGTATATTTATTTAATTATATTTTAGCAATTGAAGAGAAGAATCTTCGTGATCAGGGTGTCGATTTATCTATGACCGAAGTACATATCCTAGAAGCAATACAAAAAAGTGAATCGAATATGATGTCAGCACTTGCGAAACGTTTAATGGTTACACAGGGAACGCTTACTGTATCAACTTCTAAGTTAGTAAAAAAAGGATATGTAGAGCGTGTTAAGGATGAAAAAGATAAACGTATTGTGCGTCTGCATCTTACGGATAAAGCGTCCACTGTTCTTGAAGTACATGAACGTTTTCATGAAGAGATGATTGATAAAGCTCTAAATGAACTGGAAGTAGATAAAGAACAAGAATTAATCCGTTCCTTAAAAAATATTATGAAATTTTTTAAAGAAAAATATTAGAATCTTCTTATTTCAAGGAGATTCTTTTTTCTATTTAGGATATACTAGAAATAGAGAATCCGGAGGAAAAGAAAATGAAAAGAGCGTTGGTTTTTGGCGGTGGAGGAAGTAAGGGTGCATATGAAATTGGTGTTTGGAAAGCACTGGATGCTTTAGGGCAAACATTTGATATAGTGACGGGTACAAGTATTGGCTCTATGATTGGCGTTTTATATGTGCAAAGACAATATGATAAAGTTATTGAATTGTGGGATAATCTTCATGTAGAGGATATTATGACAAATGGAGTGAATATCGATCTTGATATGGAACTTTTGATGTCACAAAAAGAAAAATATCATGATTTTTTATCTAGTTATATACATAATAAAGGTGCAGATATTACTCCTTTCGAAGATTTATTAAGACGTTATTTTGATGCGGAACGTTTTTTCTCTAGTCCTATAGATTATGCGTGTATGACGGTAAATGTTACAAAGAAAAAGCCAAAAGTATTTTATAAGAAAGACATGACACCAGAAACGGTATTAGATTATATCATAGCTAGTGGTTCCTGTTTTCCTATGTTTCCTATGAAGGAAATCGATGGAGAAATGTATGTGGATGGAGGCTATTATGATAATGTACCAATTCATCTTGCGGAAAGTATGGGGGCTGAGGAAGTTGTTGCGGTTAATTTAAAAGCAGTTGGGGTACTTAGAACAAATGATATCAAGGCAGATGTTATTTGCATAGAGCCACATGTTTCTTTAGGAAGTTTTCTACTCTTTGATAAAGAAGTTATTCATAGAAATATTCAGCTGGGATATCAGGATACTTTAAAAAAATTTAACTATTATATTGGAACGATTTATACATTTGATAAAAAGCAGAAAAAGGAAATAGAAGCTGTTGAGGATGTATTGAAATATGGAATGAAAACGATAGAAGAAACTTTACAAAGAGAAAAAATGAAGTTTCTTGTTGAAAAAATTGTATTTCATCAGGTGTTAGATGCGATTGATTCCTATATGTCTTTTCCATATCCTTATTTAGCAATTCTTGAATCATGTGCATTTAGTTTTCGATTTGATGATCTTAAAGTGTGGGATTTCAAACAATTTATAACTGAACTTCTTCGCTTTGCAGATGAGCACGCACATATATCTTTTAATAAGAAGATTGATTTAAAAAATGTAAAGAAAGATGGCAGCATGGAAAGTGTTTGTCTGTTGTATCATTATCTTCTTAAAGAGGATGCCAATATATCTGCTCTTGGTTTTGGAAGTGTAGTATTTAATGACTCCTTTATAAAAGCGTATGCTTTATATTTATTAAAACAACACGGATAAAGAAAAAAGCCACATCGTGGCTTTTTGAGTGCTTATTTGAATAGTTCGTCCTGATGGCTTGCGAATGTATATTCTTCAATTGTGTTGCAGATACGATCTTTGATCAATGCTTCTGGATCGTTTTCTAAGACACCTTCACGTACTTTTGTATATTGGATTGGCATAAACTGCGATAAAACAGCCAAGTTGATTCCTTCTTTTCTTAAGTTGGCAATCATTTTATCTTTTGCAGCAGCTACTTTTGGATTTGGCATGTAGTAACGGCTTCTATCAGAGAAACTGAATTTACGCTTGAACCATAATTCTGCATCATTTCCATGATAGTGCTTGCTCCAGTTTTTAGGTTCTTCCAACATTGCTTCTTCCAATACATCAATGAAATGTGATGTTTCTACATCTGTACCATGGAACATCATTTCTTCCATATATGCCAATGAGAATAATGCTTCACGCATTGCATAAGTCATACCTGGACCAACTTTTAAAATTCCTACACCATCTTCTACCAATTCACGCAATTTATATTTTGTCTGATAATCCGTAGAGTGCCCTTCAAATACAAGGTTAGGATACTCTTTGATGGATGCCATTAAATCAACGGCTTTGCTTCTGTCGTATTCTGTACATCCAGCATCTTTTTCTTCTACTCCAGGCTGTACAACAACTGCAATGACATCTTTCCAAGTTTCCTCTAATCCTTCTTTTGCGAAAGCTTCTTCAAATGCTTTTACAGTAGCTTTGAAATCTTCTACTTTTGTTACCTGCATACCTGCATTTTCTTCCTGTGCTCCTCCTGGAATTGGAACTTCACTTCCAACAATGTAAACAGGACGAATTGCATCAGGGTTTGTTTTTAATAATTCCTGATATGTATCTTCACAAACACGTGCAAGTTCAGCTCCACGACGAGAAATTGTTGCATCGCTTAAACGTTCATTTGGATCGTCATCAGCTACTTTCATACTTGTGTCAATATGGATTTTTGTAAATCCGGCAGCTACATAGCAGCGAACAAGTTCACGTGCTTTTTCCATAGCTTCTTTTTCAGGAAGAGAAGCGAATGTTAATGGACCTAAGTGATCGCCGCCAAGGAAAACACGATCCATAGATAATCCAGCTTTTTCAGCTTTTTCTTTTACGAAAGCCATGAAGTCAGCAGGTGTCATTCCTGTATATCCACCATTTTGATCGACCTGGTTTGCTGTTGCTTCGATCAATACGCAGGAATTATCGCGTTTTGCTTTTTCCAGTGCAGCTTCAATAACATAATCATTTGCACTGCAGCAGGAATAAATTCCTACTGGTTCACCTTTTTTCTGTTTTATTACAATTTGTTTTAATGGGTTTGTATTTGGCATGATAAAAATCCTCCTTAATATCTAAGCAAATTATAGCACTTTTGTTAAGAAAGTAAACGAATACATTAGTTTGTGCAAGTTAATGATTGAAAAATGCAAAACAGCAGGAATGTTAACTTCCCTGCTGTATCACTTTTGTTATATCTGCTGGCATTGTACACTCGACACATAGTTCTTTTTGAAGAATAGGGTGGTAAAACTTTAACCTAAATGCATGTAATGCCAAACGCTGTATTCTTGTATCTTTTGTCCCATATAAAGGATCACTTAACAAGGGATGCTGAATTGAAGATAAATGGACACGAATCTGATGGGTTCTACCTGTATGCAGAATGCAATGCACCATACTAAAGTTTTTATATTTTTTTATGGTCATAACATCGGTACAGGCAGGCTTTCCAGTATTTGAAATCCGCATTTTTTTAGCGTTATGACGATCTCTTCCGATAGGTTTGTTGATTGTCATATGATTTCTAGGTAAATGTCCCTGTATGAGTGCTATATATTCTCTATGAATTTTTTTATCCTTTAACATAGTATCTAGCATAGGCTGAAAAAAAGGGATCTTGCAAAATAATACCAGACCGCTAGTTTCAATATCTAGACGATGAAGAGGGCGTACAGGAATTTGATATCCCTGCTGCATATAATATGCTTTTACTCGATTTGATAAGGTGTGAGCAGTATTTGTGCCATCGGAGTGAACAAGCAGAGTGCTAGGTTTATTGACTGCCAAAAAGATATCATCTTCATAACAAATATCAATAGGAGTAAAATCAGGTTCTATATCATCCTCCACTTCAGGAAGCTGTATGCATACTATATCACCTTTTTTTACAGCAGTGTTTTGTTTGATCGTTTCTTTACTTATTGAGATTTTTCCTTCCTGATATAAAAGATATCGATTCTTTTTGGATTGATATAACTGTTCTAAAATCATATCGGTTGTACAATCAGTATCTATGTTTATATACAGCTTTTTATATTTTAATGTAAGTTTCATTGTTTATGTTCCTTTTCTATATGGGTAGGATAGCATATTTCATAATATTGAGCAAATAGTTTTTAATTCATATATATTGGTGCTATAATATAAATGTATTCAAGGAATAAAAGAATTTTAGATTCTTAGGAGGAAAGAATATGAAATTATTAAAATGCCCAATTTGCGGTAACATTGTGGAAATGATTGAAGACAAAGGTGTTCCAGTAATGTGCTGCGGAAAACCAATGGTTGAATTAAATGCAAACACAACAGATGGTGCTGTAGAAAAACATGTACCAGTAGTCGAAATAAATGGTGATATCTTAACAGTAAAAGTTGGTTCTGTAGAACATCCAATGTTGGAAGAACACTATATTACAATGGTTTTAGTTGAATTTGATAATCGAGTTCTACGTGTAAACTTAAAACCAAATGAAAAACCAGAAGCAGTATTTGCTTTAAACGGATATAAAGGAAATGTTAACGTTTATGAATACTGCAACTTACATGGTTTGTGGAAAACAGAAGTTGAAGCATAAATAAAAAATGTCCAAGTACTGGACATTTTTATTTTACATTCTCATAATAATGAAGCAAAGCCTGTGTACCTTTGTTTCCTTCACCGTTTTTTTCTAATTCTTCATACATGGAACAAACAGAATTTAACATCTGCAATTCGTTTTTATCTTTCATTTCCTGCTGAACGATATGCATGTCTTTTACAAAATGCTTGATATAAAATCCTGGTTCAAAATCATTGTTTAAAACTCTTGGTGCTGTATGATCCATCTGCCAGCTTCCAGCCGCACCTTTTCGTATGGCATCTAGTACAGATTCTACTTCAAGTCCCTGTGCTTTTGCATAGACAATAGCTTCACTCATAGCGGCAACAGCACCGGCTACGGCAATCTGGTTACATGCTTTGCAGTGCTGTCCATTTCCAGCTTCTCCCATATAATGCAGGGATGTCCCCATACAGCTGAAAAGAGGAACGATTTTTTCATAGGTTTCTTTATCTCCACCTGCCATAATGCTTAAGGTGGCGTTTTTAGCTCCGCTATCTCCTCCAGATACAGGTGCATCCAACATAGACAAACCTAATTCTTTTGCTTTTTGATATAATTGTTTTGCCAATTGTGGAGAACTTGTCGTCATATCAACAAGAATAGCTCCTTTTGAGACATGAGTGAATATCTCCTGATAAACTTCTTCTACATCTTTTGGATATCCCACCATTGTAAAAATAACTTCTGCTTTCTGCACACACTCTTCTATAGTTTTACAAACATGTATTCCTTCCTTTTTTAAAGGTTCTGCTTTTTGATATGTTCGATTATATACAGATACATCATGACCTTTTTCATGTAAATGAAGAAGCATATGTTTTCCCATTACACCAGTTCCAATCCATGCGATTTTCATAATTATCACTCTCCTGTTTTCTATTATAACGCAAAACTTAGAATTAAAAAGAAAAGAAGAGAAAACAATGCCTGCAGAATACGAAAACATAGAAAGCGAGGATAGGATAGATGCGTATAGTTAAGGAAAGAAAAAATCTGCATGTGTACACAAAGTCCACCAAAACCTAAAAGCATGGAAATAAAACATTGTTTTAAAAAAGTATGGCAGGAAAGATTGGATATAATGTATACGCCACTGGAAAATTCCTGAATGATTTGTAGAGGAAGAGATACTGCTTCTGGCAGAAATTGAAAAAAGAGTGTACTGATACTCATAAATACCATAAGATATCCACCTATCATAAAAAGGGTTATTCCACTTTCCTTAATTGCATCGCTAAGCAGCGAAAAGGATAATTGTGTTTTGTTTGGATGTGGAAAAGTTGCATATACTGGAGTAGAACGTGTTATAAAAAGAAGGGTGAGTCCTGATAAAAGCTGTGCAGCATATAATAGAAAACCAATTTTAAGAGAATGAAACAATACTTCACCAATTGTTAAAACAACAAAGCCAATCGTAGGAAAACAGCAGGTATATAACAAACGTTTTCTTTGAGATTCTTCAATATGACACACATAGCATTGTTCATCTAAAAATCCTGATGAAGCAGGAAATCCTAAAAAGATACTGCATATAAGAAAAGCGAATACATCTTTCGATACACCAAAGCATTTACACAGCCATTTTGGAGTAAAGGCATATAAGAGATTTGTTTTATACAGCAAGCGAATAAGAACCATTGTGACAAACATAGAAGGTACTAGTTTTTCAAACCATAGAGTTAAAGCTTCTTTTGTAGAAGCGTAGGTTAAAGAACCAAATGCCAGAGATAAAAGAAAACAAAGAAATAGGCCATAAGGAATTATTTTTCGCATAGAATCACCTATACACTATATGAAAGATAAATACATAACATGTACAGGGGGGATTGCATAAAAAAGAGGTTGTCAGTTTTATAAAATATGGTAAACTATACATTTGTACAGATAAGGGTGATAGAAAATGATTTCGTTTTTAGCAAAAACATTTATTAAGGATTATCAAAATACAGATGATGAAAATGTTCGCCATGCCTATGGCAATTTAACAAGCCTTGTAGGAATCGTAAACAACATTGTTTTGTTTATATTTAAGTTTATGGCGGGAACACTTGCAGGAAGTGTTTCCATTACTGCAGATGCAGTTAACAATCTTTCGGATGCGGGAAGTTCCATCATTTCTTTGATTAGCTTTCGCTTATCCTCACGCCCTGCGGATGAGGAGCATCCATTTGGTCATGCCAGATATGAATGTATCGCAAGTATGCTGGTTGCCTGTTTGATTCTCTTGCTGGGATTTGAATTGATTAAAACAAGTGCAGGAAAAATTCTTCATCCTGAAGAAGTGCTGTTTTCATGGGTAAGCGTGATTGTTTTAATAGTTTCTATTGGTGTAAAACTTTGGATGTATATGTACAATCATCATTATGGAAAAGTATTATCTTCCAGTATTATGGAGGCAACAGCTGCGGATAGCATTAGTGATGTCATGGCTACTGGTGCTGTATTGTTATCTACGATTTTATCTCCAATTTTACATTTTAATTTAGATGGATATATGGGGGTTATCGTTGCCTGCCTGATTATTTATGCAGGTGGAGGAATCATTAAGTCTGCATTAGATGAACTGCTTGGAAAAGCTCCCAGCAAAGAACTTGTACAATCTTTAAAAGACAAAATTTATGAATATGATGGAGTTTTAGGGATTCATGATTTGATTATCCATGATTATGGGGTCAATCGTTTGTTTGCCAGTGTGCATGTTGAAGTGGATTATAAAGTAGATGTTATGAAATCTCATGATATGGTTGATAATATTGAAAGAGATGTAAAAAAATCTATGGGAATAGAATTGGTTATTCATATGGATCCAATTAAAAGAGATGATCCAGTTACAAATGAATTAAAAGAATTTATGAAAAAAACATTAAAAGCAATTCATAAGGATCTAACCCTGCATGATTTCAGGGTAGTGTCAGGAGATACCCACATGAATGTTATTTTTGATGTTGTTGTACCATATCATTTAAAATTAGAAAATAATGAAATTTTACAAGAATTAAAGAAACAGGTCGATCAGAAGTATGATGCCTGCTATTTGGTTGTTACATTTGATAAAGATTATGCAGGATAAAAAAAGAAGCAGAGCTTAAGTTTCTGCTTTTTTATTTCAACATAATGTATGTCATATGTCTTCCACAGTTATGATCTCTTCGATAAGAGAAGAAAGCATCATTTTCCTGGAAGGTATCGTTTCGATCTATATGAATGTTTTCCGCTAAAACACCAGCATTTAAAAGCATTTGCATATTTAATCCTTTATTATCCATATATGCTTTATCTTCATTTTTTCTTATAAGATAAGAAGAGGTATCAAAGCTCATCGCCTGTACTTTTTCAATTACATCCATTCCAATTTCTAAACTGTTTTTTTCAATGGCACAACCGATGTAGGCTTGTAGATTTGCTGGATCAACGCCTTCTGTCTGTATGATATGAGATACTACTTTTGATGTGATTTCTTTCACTGTTCCCTGCCATCCACTGTGAATTGCCGCAACTAAAGAAGTTATAGGATCATATAAAAGCACAGGAACACAGTCTGCATGAAAAACACCTAAGACAATGCCTTTTTCTGTTGTGTACAAAGCATCACAATCCGCAATACCATCTTCATAATGTAAGCTACCTTTTCCTTTATCTTTGTTTTCCACTTTATAAAAATGATCGCTGTGTGTCTGACAGGCAAAAACACAATCGCTTAAATCTTTTCCTATTTCTTTTCCAAATGCTTTTCGATTTTCTAAAATATTGTCTTTATTTCCTGGAACGTGAAGTGCCATGTTGCCGTTTTCTTTTTCATGGGGATCACGCAATGTTGTGCCAGATAAAATATATGAATTATTCATCCATGGTTTTAATTTCATAAAGAAACCTCCTTCTGTGTATTGTATGTGTGCAGATGCAGTATATATGATAAAGAAAAGAAATGCAAATAGAAGAAACAAAAACCTGGTAAAAGCAGGGATACATCGTAATAAATAAAAATGATAGTGCTGTTTTCCTTTTGGGATATGAAAGGTAAAAACAGTACTTTTTTATTAGGGAGTATTTGTATCACAAATAATAATTGTTCTTATTAAGGGGAATACTATTGAAAGTCTTTCCTTTATTATAAAAAGAAAATGTAAAAAAACAAAAAAATTAGCACTATGGTGTTGACAGTGCTAACGAATTGACATATACTATTAGCAGACATAAGGTAGGAGTGCTAGAGGGAGTGAGAGAGATGCTGTTAACAAATAGACAGATTGCGATATTCAAAGCAATTGTGGATGAATTTACCAAAACAGCAGAGCCTGTCGGTTCCAAGCGTTTGATTGATCTCTTGGATTTCTCCTGTTCAAGTGCTACCATCCGAAATGAAATGGCAGCCTTAGAAGAAATGGGATTGTTAGAAAAAACACATACTTCCAGTGGAAGAATTCCCAGCAGCAAAGGATATCGTTTCTATGTTGAAAATCTAATGGAAAAGCAATTGGATGAAGGAATTAAAGATTCCCTGCAGGAAGTTTTTCGTCAAAGACATTTTTCCATGGATGAAGTTGTTAAGAAAAGCTGTGAAATCTTATCGCAGATGACATCGCTAACTTCTGTTGTGCTTGGACCGGAAAGCAGATATCAGACACTGCAGCATGTACAGCTGTTTCCATTAACAGAAAGAAGTGCTGTGGCAGTGTTTATTACCGACCATGGACATACGGAGAATAAGACATTTCATTTTCAAGCGGATGTTAGCTTAGAGGATATTAAAACTTGCTGCAATATTTTAAATGATAAGCTAGTCGGAACGCCAATTTGCAATGTTGTTGAGAGAATGAAGGAAATTGAACCTTTGATAGCTTCTCATGTTGCCCGTCATGAAGTACTGTTTGAAGCATTCGTTAGTGCATTTATGAAATTTGCAAGTGAACATGTGTACTGCAGTGGGCAATCTAATATGTTATATCAGCCGGAATTTGCAGATATTGAAAAACTGAAAGAATTGATGAAAATGCTGGAGGATAGCTCTTTATTTCGACAGATTGCAAATCATGAAGGAAATGTGGCGATTGAAATTGGCGGAGAAAACAATTTGATTCAAATGGACAATGTAGCAGTTGTTTCCAGCCGATTTAAAATGAATGACAAAGAAGAAGGAGAACTGATGATTGTTGGTCCAACAAGGATGCAGTACAATCGTGTAGTTGCCTTAATGGAATATATGAGTAAAGTGTTGGAAGATATGTATCGACAGGAAGAATAAGGAGGTCAGTATGCAGGAAGAAAAAAATGTACAGGAAGAAATTAAAGAAGAAGTAAAAGAAGAAACTGCACAGGCATCAAGTGAAGAAGTAACACAGGAAGATGCAAATGTAGAAGAAACAGAAAATGTAGAGACAAATAAAGAAGAAAAAAAATCATCCAAGCTTTTCAAGAAAAAAAGAATTGAAGAGCTGGAAGAGGAAGTAGCCAAACTGAAGGAAGAACTTGCAGCTAGTAAAAATGCTTATTTTAAAGCATATGCAGATGCAGAAAACTTAAAGAAACGTTTGCAGGCAGAAGCTGACAATGTACGAAAATATCGTATTCAGGGATTTGCGACAGAAGTTCTTCCAGTTATTGACAACTTGGAACGAGCATTGGCAACCAATGTGGAAGATCCAAATTTGAAGAACTATGTAAAAGGATTTGAAATGATTTATCAGCAGTTGATTCATATTTTGAATAACGAAGGTGTAAAAGAAATTGAAGCACAGGATAAACCATTTGATCCAAACTTCCATCAGGCATTGATGCAGGAAGCTGTAGAAGGTGTAGAGCCTGGAATGGTTGTGGAAGTGTTACAGAAAGGTTATATGTTAAAAGATCGTGTATTACGTGCTACCCTTGTTAAGGTAAGTGAATAAAGGAGGATATATATTATGAGTAAAATTATTGGTATTGACTTAGGAACAACAAATAGCTGTGTATCTGTTATGGATGGTGGGGAATGTAAAGTAATTACAAACCCAGAAGGAAATCGTACAACTCCATCTGTTGTAGCTTATAAAAATGGAGAACGTATCGTTGGTGATGCTGCAAAACGTCAGGTAGTTACTAACAAAAATACAATTAGTTCTGTAAAACGTTTGATGGGAACGAATGAAAAAGTAGAGTTGGAAGGAAAACAGTATACTCCACAGGAAATTTCAGCTATGATCCTTCAGTATCTGAAAGGATATGCAGAAGATTATTTAGGAGAAAAAGTTGATAAAGCCGTTATTACTGTTCCTGCATACTTTAATGATGCACAGCGTCAGGCAACAAAAGATGCTGGTAAAATTGCTGGATTGGAAGTAGAACGTATTATCAACGAACCAACGGCAGCAGCACTTGCTTATGGTATTGATAAAACAGATAAAGAACAGAAAGTTCTTGTATATGACTTAGGTGGAGGAACATTTGACGTTTCTATTTTGGAACTTGCAGACGGAACATTTGAAGTATTATCTACAAATGGAGATACACACTTAGGTGGAGATGACTTCGATAACGTTGTTGTTGACTGGATGGTAGATACATTCAAGAAAGAAAATGGTGTAGACTTGTCAAAAGATGCAATGGCTATGCAGCGTTTAAAAGAAGCTGGTGAAAAAGCGAAAAAAGATTTAAGTGGTATGGTACAGACACAGATTTCATTGCCATTTATCTCTGCTGGAGCTGATGGACCTCTTCACTTTGAAGCAACTTTAACTCGTGCTAAATTTGATGAAATGACAAAACACTTGGTAGATCGTACAATGGAACCAGTTCGTAACGCACTTCGTGATGCTGGACTTACAAAAAATGATATTCACCAGGTATTGTTAGTAGGTGGATCTACTCGTATTCCAGCTGTTCAGGAAGCTGTTAAAAACGTATTAGGAAAAGAACCAAACCGTTCTGTAAACCCAGATGAAGTTGTAGCTATGGGTGCTGCTATTCAGGGTGGAGTTATCCAGGGTGATGTAAAAGATGTATTGTTGTTAGATGTTACACCATTAAGTTTAGGTATTGAAACAATGGGTGGAGTTATGACCGTTCTAATTCCTCGTAATACAACAATTCCTACAAGTAAATCACAGATTTTCTCAACTGCTGCAGATAACCAGCCAGCTGTAGATATTCGTGTACTTCAGGGTGAACGTCCAATGGCTAACGACAATAAAGAATTAGGTATGTTCAAACTTGATGGAATTGCTCCTGCTCGTCGTGGAGTTCCTCAGATTGAAGTTACTTTCGATATTGACGTTAATGGTATCGTACATGTATCTGCAAAAGATAAAGGTACTGGTAAAGAACAGTCTATCACAATTCAGAATACTTCTGGTTTAAGTGATGAAGAAATCGATCGTATGGTACGTGAAGCTGAAGAACACAAAGCAGAAGATGAAAAACGTAAAGAAGAAATCGATTTAAGAAACCGTGCAGAAGGATTCATCGCACAGATTGATGGAATGCTAGCTGATAATGGTGATAAGATTGATGCAAAACAGAAAGAAGAAACACAGAAACTTCGCGATGACTTGCAGAAATCATTAGATGAAAATGATATGGCTGCCGTAAAAGAAAAATTAGATGCATTGGAAAAAGCAGCACAGGCAGCAAGTGCACAGATGTATCAACAGCAGGCTGCTCAGGGAGCAGATGCAAATACAGGAACAAACAACGATGATAATGTTGTAGATGCTGAATTTGAAGAGAAAAAATAAATTAGCAATTCATCACATTGCCTAGTGCTTGCACTAGGTTTTGTGATGTTACTGCCTCAAGTCGGGTAGTAACGTTTTATAGGAAGAAAGTGGAGAATTTATCATCTGTAATAAACGACAAGAAAGATAAGATAACTCCATAGGAGGGTGATCCGAATGAGTAGTGAAAAAAGAGATTATTATGAAGTCCTTGGGCTTAGCAAAGGTGCAAGTGATGATGAGATAAAAAGAGCCTATCGTAAGATGGCGAAAAAATACCATCCGGATATAAACAAAGAACCGGATGCAGAGGCAAAATTTAAAGAAATTAATGAGGCTTATGAAGTTTTAAGTGATCCTCAAAAGAAAGCAACATACGATCAGTTTGGTTTTGCAGGTATGGATGGTGCACAGGGCTTTGGTGGACAAGGCTTTGGAGGATTTGAAGATTTTGGTGATATTTTTGGGTCTTTCTTTGGAGGAGGTTTTGGCGGTGGAAGTCGTCGAAGCAATACAGGACCTCGTAAAGGAAATGATCGTTTCATGCAGATGCGTATTGATTTCATGGACGCAATTTTTGGTAGAACTGAAACAATTACGCTGGAAGTTGATGAGCCTTGTGAAGAATGTTCTGGAACAGGGGCTAGATCAAAATCAGATATTACCTCATGTTCTCGCTGTGGAGGAAGTGGTACAGTAACGACACAGCAGCGTACACCATTTGGAGTGTTCCAGTCACAGTCTGTATGTCCTGACTGTAATGGAACCGGAAAGAAAATTTTGCATAAATGTTCAAAATGCGGTGGAAAAGGTTATGAACATAAACGTGTGAAATTGGATATCAAGATTCCTGCAGGTATTCAGTCTGGTCAGCAGGTACGTGTTCCAAATAAAGGAGAACGTGGAATTAATGGAGGTCCTAATGGGGACTTGTATATTGAAATCTTAGTTGGACGTCATAAACAATTTGTTCGTGATGGAAATGATATTCGAATTTCTATTCCTATTAGTGCTGTTGATGCTGTGTTAGGATGTAAAATTGATGTTCCAACTGTATATGGGGATGTAGAGCTTACCATTCCTGCAGGAACGCAATATGGACAGCAGTTCCGTTTAAAAGGAAAAGGTGTAAAATCTCCACGTGGACAGCAGGGAGATCAATATGTAGAAGTACGTGTTGAAATTCCAACAAAGATTACCAGAGAAGAAAAAGATTTATATGAAAAACTTCGTAGTAAAAAAGGGCATGAATCTCCTTTTGAGAAGTTTAAAAAAGCATTTAAGTAGAAAATCTTATATTTGTTTATTATTGGGGGATCATATCCCCCTTTTTTGTATAGTAAATCGTTAGTTTTGAAATCAGACAGTTAAATGTTGTTAAAACTAAGATATGTAAAATTGTATATCTGCGTCAAAAGGAATATAATAGATTTCAAAGAAAGAAGGGAATCTTATGTTAATTAAAAATGGTAAAATCTATACGATGGAAAACAGAGAAATTTTTATTGGGGATATTCGAATTTTAGATGGGCATATTAGTGAAATAGGTGCGCATTTGGAACAATTAGAAGATGAGGATGTTCTTGATGCGACTAATAAATATGTGTATCCTGGTCTTGTAGAGGCACATTGTCATTTAGGAATGGAAGAGTCGTCTATTCGCATGGAAGGAAATGATGTCAATGAAAGCAGTGATCCTGTTACACCTCATGTAAGAGCGATTGATGGCTGTAATCCAATGGATGAAACAATACGTCATGCATGTGAAGCAGGTGTTACTACAGTTGCTGCAGGACCTGGCAGTGCCAATGTCATTGGTGGAACTTTTATGGTTTATAAAACCTATGGAAACTGTATAGATGATATGGTTATTAAAAATCCAGTTGCCATGAAGTGTGCTTTTGGTGAAAATCCAAAACGTGTATATCAGGAATCTAAAATTAAGACTAGAATGAATATTGCGGCTCTTTTAAGGGAAACTTTATATAAAACAAAAGAATATATGGAAAAGAAAGAGAGTGCACGAAGAAATGCAGGAAATACACCTGCATATGATATGAGGTTAGAAGCAATGATTCCAGTATTAAAAAAAGAAATTCCTTTGAAATGTCATGCGCATCGTGCTGATGATATATTAACAATTATACGTATTGCGAAAGAATTTGACATTGATGTTACTTTGGATCATTGTACAGATGGAGAAGTGATTAAAGAGAAGATAAAAGAAAGTGGATATCCTGCAATTGTAGGTCCTGCCTTAACACATAAAAGTAAGTTTGAATTAGCAAACAAATCATTTACAACACCAAAAACATTGATGGATGAAGGCGTATTAGTGGCTATTACAACAGATTCTCCTGTAATTCCACAGGAATACTTATCTTTGTGTGCAGGATTAGCTATGAAAGCTGGGATGGAAGAAATAGAAGCTTTAGAGGCAATTACTATTAATCCAGCTAAAATTTTAGGGTTAGATAATCGTTTAGGAAGTTTAAAAGCAGGAAAAGATGCAGATATTGTCATTTGTGATGGATCTATTTTAGACTCATTAACAAAGGTAGACTATACGATCATTAATGGAAAAGTTGTATATAAAGGATAAATGAAGAATCAGTTGATAAAATACCAACTGATTCTTTTATGTTACGAAAAACTCAGTGATAAAAGATAGCAAAAAAATAATTCATTAACCCATACAGTATGGATGTATAAACACCATATTGTGTTCATTCTAAAGCATCAATGGAAAATGATATACAGAAAAGATTTATTAGAGATGATAAAAGTATTAATTATAGATAATAAAAGGACGCGTGATGCCAGATTATGTATATTTACTACTAGGATACCACTTAAATATAGTGTATCAAGTTTTATGGTTTATTTGAAAGGTAAATCTGATTTGATGATGTTTGATAGACATGCGAATTAATAAATATAGGAACAGATATTTTTGGTAGAAGGAATTTATGTAAGTACTGTAAGATTAAATGAAGCTACAAAAGCGAAGTATATAAGAGAATAGGAAGAAATAGCAAAATATAAAATAAGTGTAATAGAATACGAAGACCCATGCAAAAATCAGAACAAACAGTACAGCTACTCCTTCAGAAGTAGAAAAAGAGATAAGTTGCAATAGTGTCTTGAACGAAAAGAGAAAACCAGCGCCTTGAGACGCTGGTATAGTAAGAGAGTCTTATAGTCTCAGAACGAACCACTCATTTTTATGGGTGGTTCTAATCTAATTATACATCAATAATTTGACTACTGGTATGAGTCTTATCGTCAGTGATCAAAAACATATTAGGATGATCACGTAGAGGGATAGAATACATAGCAGTGGTATTAAATTTAGATGAATCTACCAAAACAAATGACTTTATACTATTTGTAATAGCTGCATTTTTTATATCATGCTCTAAAAAATCAGCGGATAATAGGTCAAGGTTTGAACTAATGCCATTGGCGCCGATGAAACATCTATCAAATTTATAATTGCTCATTAACTGTACAGTTTCTTTACCAACTAGTGATCTTGTATGCTCTTTTAAGAAACCACATAAAAGAAATGTTCGAATTCCTTTTTTGTGTAAAGCTTCAGCGTGAGGAATACCATTAGTGATGACGGATACACTTTTATCATCCATAAATTCAATCATAGACATTGTTGAAGAACCGCTGCCTATGAAAATCAATTCATTTGGTTGAATGAAAGAGGCAGCTTTTTTACCTAATAATTTCTTTTCTTCTGTGTGCATAGATTGTTTTTGTCGCATAGAAAATTCAGATACTCCATTATCTAATTTTATTCCTCCGTGAAATCGTTTGACCAACCCTTCTTGGTTTAAAATGGTTAAATCTCGTCGTATAGTCGTAGGAGCAACATCAACTATTTTTTCAATATCATGAAATGATAGTTTCCCCTTTTTATTTAATTCTTTTAAAATCAAGTCTTTTCTTTCTTCAAAATTCATAAATATCACCCATCTTACTTATATATCTATAATATCACAAATACATATAAATTGACTATATAAAAAAACAAAAATGGTTATTTTATAAATTCTAAATAACCAAATAACCAAAAATAACGAAATTTAGTTGACACAAATATTTGAGAAATGTATCATTATATCGTAAGGTGATCACTAATAAGGTAAGATTGGAGGAAAATAAAATGAAAATTGTTTTATCAAGAATAGACAATAGATTATTACATGGAATAACTGCAACTCAATGGGCTCCTAAAACTAAAGCTCAAAGAGTTATGATTATTGATGATGTAGTCGCTAATAACGAAATGATGAAAAGTACAATGAAACTTGCTCGCCCGGCTGGAATGGCCATTTCCATTATCCCTTTGGAAACAGCTCTAGATAATTTTAAAGCTAATAAATATGATGGACAATCCATTTTTATTATTGTAAAACGCGTAGAAACCTTAAAACGATTGATTGATGAAGCTAACGTTCCAATTAAAGAAATAAATATTGGTGCAACTGCACAGATTGAAAATGAAGATGAAGTACTTCGTGTAAATCGTTTTACGACAATAGATGAAGAAGAGAAGAAAATTTATCTAGAATTAATGGATAAGGGCGTTGATATTTATGCTAAATATTTAGTCGCTGATCCTAAACAGGATTTGAAAGATTTATTAAAATAAGAGGAGAGATAAAGTATGGAATTAACAATTGTACAAGATTTACTGTTGATTATATTAGCAGGATTCGTTCCACTTGATAAATACGGTCTAACTTTAGGGCTACGATGGCCAGTAATAACTTCAGTTTTTGCTGGGTTAATTGTCGGCGATATGCCAACTGCGTTGTATATAGGGGGAACATTACAATTAATGTCCTTAGGAGTTGCTTCAATTGGCGGTAGTAGTGTACCTGAATATGGAGTAGGAGTTGTTGTCGCCGTTGCAGTTGCTGCAACAAGCGGTGGTGGAGTAGAAGCTGGTTTGGCAATTGGTATCCCAGTAGCAATGTTAATGGTTCAGTTTGATGTTATTGCAAAAATTTCTCAAAGTATTATCGTTCGTCATGCTCAAACTTTAGCCAATCATAAAAAATTTTCTGCAATGTATAGAACTCTTCTTTGTGGACCAGTTCTTATGTTTTTGACTGCTGCTATTCCAATGTCAATTGCTGTTTTTGTAGGTGGAGATATGGTTAATGCTGTATTAAAAGCTATGCCAGCATGGTTTACTGGTGGATTAACAATTGCGTCTAAAATGTTACCAGTAGTTGGTGTTGCATTATTGTTAAATTTTATGCCAACTGGAAAATTTATTGCAGCTGTTATTTTAGGCTTTTTCTTAGTTGCGTACATGAATGTTTCAATGTTAGGTGTGGCAATTGCAGGTACTATGGTATGTCTAGTATATTATGCATTTAATAATACTCAAATGAATAATTCAAATGAACAAGGTAATGGAGGTCTTGAAGATGAATAGAGAACCAGTATTAACAAAAAAAGATTTAAGAAAAGCAGCGTGGCGCTGGATACCGATGGCTGTGAATACATATACATATCAATATCAACAGGCAGGTTCTGTGGTTTTTGCTTTAGGACCAAGCTTAAGAAAAATTTATCCGAATGATGAGGAATATATTGAGGCATTAAACAACCATTTTAACTATTTTAACGCACATCCTTGGTTGGCACCATTAATCTTAGGTGCTGCATTGGCTATGGAAGATGAAGGGGGTATTGAAACAAAAGCGGCTGTTCAAAGTTTTAAAATTGGATTGATGGGACCATTAGCAGGAATTGGTGATTCTTTGATCTGGGTTTTATATCCAACTATTGTAGGGTCAATTACAGGTTATATGGCATTAGAAGGAAATGTTGCTGGAGCACTGATTTGGATTGCTTTAAATATTATGTTTTGGTTTGTTCGAATGAAATTGATGGAATTCGGGTATAACTCAGGAACAAAAATAATTTCAAAATTAGGTGATAAAATCAACCTACTGACTGAAACTATGTCAATTTTAGGATTGGTTGTAGCAGGCGCGTTAATTCCTTCTGTTGTTAAAATCACTACACCTTTGAAATTTACTTCAGGGGAATCGGTGACGGAAATTCAAAGTATTCTTGATCAAATTTTCCCATTTTTACTTCCAGTATTAGCAACTATTTTATCTTATAAATTAATAAAATCTGGTAAAGTGTCTGTTACAGTTTTAATATTGATTATTGTTGCTTTATCCATGCTTTGTGCAGCTTTAGGTATTCTTGCTTAAGGAGTAGTTAAAATGAGAAAAATAATTATCGCAACTCATCATCGCTTAGCTTCGGGTATGGCAGATACATTGGAATTTTTATCTGGTAAAAAGGATGTTATTATTCTAGATGCGTATGTGAATTGTACAGAAATAACGAAAGATGTTAAGACAATCATGGAAAGTGTATTAGATGGAGATGAGGTGTTCGTATTCACTGATATGCTTGGAGGAAGTGTAACGCAGTATTTTGCTCCATACGCGAATGATCATATTCATATTATATGTGGAATGAACCTTCCTTTAGTTTTGTCAATAGCTTTGATGCATGAGGAAAAACTTTCTGAAAATGAAATTAGTTCAATAATTGAGGAATCAAAGCAATCTATTATTTATGTAAACACATATAAAATTGAAAATAATTCGGATGATGAATAGGAGGATAAAAATGAGGACAATTGTAGTATTGATGGACACTCTACGAAGAGATTATTTAGAATGTTATAATTCTAATACTGATTGCATGAATCCTAATATTCGTGAATTTGCTCAAGATAGTTGTCGCTTTGATAATCATTTTGTAGGAAGTATGCCGTGTATGCCAGCTCGTAGAGATATATTTACAGGACGATTAAATTTCTTGGAACGCTCATGGGGACCAATTGAAATTTACGATACAACTCTTCCAAAAGTATTATTTCAAGAAGGGAATATTCGTTCTCATATGATTACTGATCATGCTCATTATTTCCGTATTGGAGGAGAAAATTATTGTCAGCAGTTTAATACTTATGAGTTTTTTAGAGGACAAGAAAGTGATCCTTGGGTATCATTGATTGATGATCCATGGCAACCTGAAAAGTATTTTGGTGATGTTAAACGTCAGTATCAATGTAATAGAACGAGGTTCAAAGAGGAAAAAGATTATTCTAGTGTAAAATGCTTTGATGCTGCAATGCAATGGATAGATAATAATAAAGGAGCAAAAGATTTCTTTTTAATGGTGGAAACATTTGATCCACATGAACCTTTTGATGTTCCTCAAGAATATTTGGATTTGTATAATGATGATTATACTGGACCACACTTTGATTTGCCAATTTATCATAAAATTGATGAAGAAACTGATGAAGCAATGGAACATTTGCGAAGAAGATATAAAGCATTAATAACTATGACCGATAAGCATTTTGGGAGATTCATTAATAAGCTAAAAGAGGCTAACATGTATGAAGATACTTTGATTATTTTAACAACGGATCATGGTTATTGCTTTGGAGAAAGAGAGTATATTGGTAAGAGTTATATGCCTGCTTATAATGAATTGGCTAATATACCATTACTTGTACATCTTCCAAATCAAAAGGGTAAAGGTAAAGCGTATAAGCAGATTACTCAAAATATAGATTTAATGCCAACAATTCTTGATTACCAAGAAATTAATATTCCTACTTCTGTAGTTGGTAAATCACTTAGAACAATTATTGAAGAGGATAAACCAATTCAAGAATATGCCTTATATGGAACATACGGATGTTCAGTAAATATTTATGATGGTCAATATACATACATGCGTGGCGGTAGAGATCAATCACAATGTTATGAATATACGACAAGTCTTACAACAATTAGAAATTGGTTAGGAAAAGAAAAAGGTGAAAATATAGAAATGGGAAGATTTCTTCCTCGCACAAATATGCCTATGTATAAAGTGCCTAGTTCTCCTGCAGCACTTGTAAAGGATACTTGTTTTGTAAATACTGATCATTTGTTTGATTTATCATGTGATTATGAACAGAAGAAAGAAATCAATGATCCAGAAATTATTAAGAAAATGGAAAATCTTATGATAAAAGCAATGAAAGAGAACGAAGCGCCCCTAGAACAATACAAAAGATTAGAATTGCAGTATTCTTTAGATTAGATAAAAGCTAAACCAGATTTTTATAATCTGGTTTTCTTGATGCTGTGAAAAACCCAATGAAGTGTAATTGTGATTGAGAAAACTTTAGTCAATTGAAGAATAGGAACATTTAGAAAAACTACCTATTAAGTATAGCTTATTAACTTTATGACATTGTAAAAGCAATAAAATTTATAATACTAAATATACGAGGAGAGATTATATTATGATATATACATTAACTTTAAATCCATCTATAGATTATGTGATTGAACTAGACAGATTAATTCCTGGAGAAATTATGAGGACATATAAAGAAAATATTATATACGGAGGAAAAGGAATAAATGTTTCTCATATGTTAAAAGAATTAGGTATGAATTCTATAGCGTTAGGATTTGTTTCTGGTTTTAGTGGAGATGCTTTGCTTAAAGGAGTAGAAGAATATGGTATAACACCGGATTTTATAAAAGTGGATAATGGGTTTACTAGAATAAACGTAAAAATTAAATCTAATATAGAAAGTGAAATTAACGGACAAGGTCCTATTATATCTACTGAGCATATTAATCAGTTATTTAAAAAAATAGCAAATTTGAAAGATGGTGATATTTTAGTATTATCTGGAAATGCATCTAATACTATGAATGATAATATCTATGCAGATATTATGGATTTAGTAAATGATAAAAAAATAAATATTATAATAGATACTACAAAAAATGCACTTGTTAAAACTTTGTCTAAACATCCATTTCTGATTAAACCAAATCATAAAGAAATATCAGAATTTTTTCACATAGACATTAATACAGAAGAAGAATTAATTTTTTATGGGAAAGAATTACAGAAATTAGGGGCAAAAAATGTATTGATTTCTAGAGCAGAAAAAGGAGCTATTTTGTTATGTGAGGATGGACTGATTTATAAAGAAGATGCAATTAAAGGAAAAGTTGTTAATTCTGTTGGATCAGGCGATTCTATGGTTGCTGGTTTTATATATGGATACGAAAGATGGAAAGATTATAAAAAAGCGTTAATACTGGGTGTTGTTTGTGGTGGTGCAAGTGCGTTTTCAAAAGGTATTGCAAAATATAACCAAATCGAACAATATTTATCAAAATATGATATAATCCTATAAAGATATATATGGAAGGGATATGCATGAAATATATTAGTTTATTAATTAAACCAGCTTCTTCTTTATGTAATATGAAATGCAGATATTGTTTCTATTATGATGTTGCTGATCATAGAGAGATAAGATCACATGGAATTATGAAAGAAGATACAATGAAAGACTTGATCGATTCAGTTTTAGGTTTAGATGAAGAAGCAGATATTACCTTTGCTTTTCAGGGAGGAGAACCTACTATTGCTGGGTTATCTTATTTTAAAAATTTTATTCAGTATGTAAATGAAAATAAAGCAAAACAAATAATTCATTATGCATTACAGACAAATGCAACTTTATTAAACGAAGATTGGGTTGATTTCTTTTATGAAAATAAGTTTTTAATTGGAGTATCTTTAGATGGATATGAACAGTTACATAATCATTTAAGAAAAACCGCAAACTATGAAGATACATTTAAAAGTGTTATGAAATCTATTGAACTGTTAAAAAAGAAAAAAGTTGATTTTAATATATTAAGTGTTTTAAGTTCTACTTTATCAAAACATCCTCAAAAATTATTTTCCTTTTATAAGAAAAATGATTTGAAATATATTCAATTTATTCCCTGCTTAGCAGGTTTAGAAGAGGAAGGAAATGAATATTCTTTAAGTCCTAAAGAATTCTCTAGTTTCTATAAAACATTCTTTAAACTATGGCTGGAAGAATATAAAAAAGGAAATGTTATAAGTGTAACTTTGTTTGATAATGTAATTCCAATGTTTATAGGTTATCCTCCTCAACAGTGTGGAATGCTTGGGCTTTGTGCACCACAGTTTGTAGTAGAAAGTAATGGAGATATTTATCCATGTGATTTCTATGTATTAGACGAATATTGCTGTGGAAATATTTCTAAAAATAGTTTGATAGAAATTGTTAAAAGTGAACCTATGCAGCGGTTTTTAAGTGAACCTAGAAGAGAATGCAAAGTCTGCACGGATTGCCCATTTATAAATATTTGTCATAAAAACTGTAAACGATTAAACAGCGCATACTATGAAGAAGATTATTGTGGATATAGAGAATTCTTAGAATATGCATATGAAGATATGCGAAAAATTGCGGCAACGATAAAATAATTAAAAAGCAAATCCTGAGTGATTTGCTTTTTAATTAGATGGATAAGAAGTGATACATGTTATACATATTGATAAAGATAATTACTATCATTAAACCTATGAATAACTTATCAACTGTGTGTTCGTTAATTTTCTTATTAATCTTGCGTCCAAAGATACCACCAAGAATACCACAGATGATCATACCAACTAACAAGAAAATTTTTATTTGACTAAGATCTGTTGTGAATAAACTTCGAATGATGCTTGCTCCCTGAGAGAACAGAATAATATATAGAGAGTTTTGCGCAGCTTCTTTTGTACCCATGGTAAAGAAAAAATATAAGACAACTAAATTAATTGGACCTCCTCCAATTCCCAGGAAAGAAGAAAAACATCCTAAGATTGCTCCAATCAATAAACAGGCAATTAAATTTGTTACTTTATGAGTATGAATAGAATCTTTTTTGATTGTATAAATTAATGTACCTAAAGTTATAATTAATAAGATAAATGCCTGTACAGCTCCTGCTGTGTTTGGTGTTTCAAATAAAGAAGCTACATAAGAGAATAGTTCTTTTCCAAACAATCCTCCAATAGCAGCTCCAATAGCAAGTGGAGTTCCAAGTTTCATATTAATAGAAGAATCTTTCGCAACCAAACTTTTTAATACGGAATAGGTAGTCATTGATAATACGGTACATCCGGATAAAAAGTTAATGATTGATACATCTAAAACATCAAAGGCATCCATGACTGGTTTAATAATAATACCTCCACCAATACCGCAAATGGCACCGATAATAGAAGCCCCGAAACTAATTAAAAAGAATAAAATATACATAAAAATCCTCCCATACTTCTCAAACTTCTATAAGTATAGCATTTTTATAGATATTAGAGAACTAAAGAATGCTATTCTTTATATAAGAAAGTAAATTTTCTTTTGTATTGTATTTGGGATTTTCCAAAACATAATTATATAGAATATTTAAAACTTCTTTAATTTGTTTTCCCTGAAATCCAAGTGATTTTAAATCTTTACCGGATATTTTTAAATCTTTTAAAGATATATAATCATGTTCTTTCTGCATAGTGTCTAAAATTATTTTTCCATTTTCAATGATATTTATTTTTTCTTGTACTTTTTCCATGTTTTTAGCATAGTTATCAGCTAATTGAATGTCTAATACTTCTTTAGCAAGTTTAAAATCATTATCAAAATAAGAGAGAAATTTTCTTAAACATGCTTTATCCAGTGTGATGTAGGTATCATGATAACGAATAAGTGTACATACTTTTTGAATTGTTTTTTTATCATATTTTAAATCCTGCATATACTGTTTTGCTTTTTGTTCACTGATAAGGGCATGATGTTTATAGTGAGCAATTCCTTGTTTATCTATAATTTCGCACTCGATCTTTCCTAAATCATGAAAAACAATAGCGAGTTTGCTTTCGAGTGGATAACCAATCGTATGATTTAAAGCAATGTCTGTATGTGTAAATATATCATAACAATGCCATGGGGTAGGCTGTGTGTGATCATAAAGTGATTCATAGCCTGGAAGAATATAAGGTAAAACATAATTCTCTTTTAACATGTTTAATGTATTGCATAATTCTCCCATCAGCATTTTATTAAATTCATTTCGTATTCGCTCTTTTGAAATATAGGTTAGCAAAGAAACGCTTTTTCGCAAAGCCTCTTCTGTCTTTTTTTCGATAGAGAAGTGCAGTGTGCAATGAAAACGTAAAGCTCTTAGAATGCGTAAAGCATCTTCTTCAAAACGCTTGTGAGGATTTCCTACACATCGGATTTGTTTGTTTTTAATATCTTCTATACCTTGAAAAGGGTCTACAAATCCTTTTTCAGGATGCCAGGCAATCGCATTCATTGTAAAATCTCTTCGCTTTAGATCTTCTTCTAAAGAAGATGTATACGTTATGCTGCCGGGATAGCGATGGCTTTGATAATTTTGTTCTGTTCGATATGTCGTAATTTCTACAATTTTATTATCACAAAGAACACCTATGGTGCCATGTTTACTACCTGTTGTTATTGTTTTATATCCATGATTATGAAAAAGATATTGCATGATTTCAGGTGTTGCATTCGTTGTTAGATCATAATCATTGCAGGATTTGTTCATTAACATATCACGAACGCAGCCGCCAACCAGCCATATCTCATATTTGTTATTTTCTAAAATCTTCATTATAGAAGAAACATCATGTGGAATCGTGTTATTCATGGTTTTTACCTCATAATTATTATATAATGATGATGATAAAAATGAAAAGGAGATTCTATGAAAAAAATTGTAGAAATTACGCATGATATACTAAAAACCTATTTCATAGAAAATTGTGTATGTGTAGACTTTACAATGGGACAAGGATTTGATACGCTATTTTTAGCAAAACAAAAAGAAATTTCTCATGTATATGCATTCGATATTCAGCCACAGGCAAAGAAGATTACAGAAACCCTGCTGGAACAGGAAAATTGTCTTGAAAAAGTTGATTGTATTCTTGATGGGCATGAGCATTGTGATACATATGTCACTTCTTATCAGGCAGGTATTTTTAATTTTGGATATTTTCCACAGGGAGACAAAAACATTACAACATTACTAGAAACAAGTAAAATAGCAGTAGAAAAAGCGTTAAAACTGTTGAATGTTCATGGAGCACTTGTGTTGACTTTATATCCAGGACATGAGGAAGGAAAAATGGAAAGCTGTTACTTTGATACATGGTGCAAAACTTTGCATTCTCGCTATTACAGTGTCATGAAGATATGTATGCAAAACAAAAAAGATGCACCATATGTATTAGTTATTGAAAAAATCAAGGAGGAAAGAAAATGATAAAAGCAGTTGTTTTTGACATGGATGGGGTTTTGGTAAACAGTGAACCGGAAAATTTACGTATCTTAAAAGAATTTATGATGGAAAATGAAGTGGAGCCAAGTGATGAATTTCTTGCATCTTTAATAGGAACTTCTTATGATGTTACTTGTGAAAAAAGTGCAGAACTGATGGGAAAAGACTGGACAATGGAGGCTTTTCGAGAAGGGTATGAAGCATATGATTTGCAGCATCCATATGATTATGGAAAAGTATTGAATCCACAGGTAAAGGAAACTTTAGATTGGTTAAAGGAACATGAATATCGTATCGCATTGGCAAGCAGCAGCCCAATAAGATTAATATATAAGATGCTGGAAGAGTGTGGTTTGGAAAAATATTTTGAAGTGATTACAAGCGGAGAGAATTTTGATGAAAGCAAACCAAATCCAGAAATTTATTTACATACGATTGAAAAATTAGGATTACAGCCTTCAGAATGTATGGCAGTAGAAGATTCCGTATATGGTATTGAAGCAGCTCTTCGTGCGGGCATGGAAGTTTGTGCATATCGTGATTATGAATATGATATTGATCAAAGTGCTGCTGATCATATCGTTGATCATATGCTGGATATAATAAACTATTTATAATGTAAGAAGCAGAATTTCTCTGCTTTTTTTCTGCTCATAAGCTATTAGAATTGTTGTGTTTATGGACTATTAAGTACATAAAAAACAGAATAAGGATGAGGTTGATTGTGAAAAATAGTAGAAGGAAATAAAAAATATATTTTTTTAGCACTCTTCCCTTGATAATGGAAGTCGATTTTTGTCCTGTCTTGTGTATCCCGGAAGTGCCTGTTTTACAGGCTTTCCGGGGCATCAGCCATTTTGTCTGGTATTGTAAAGCAGTGTCAGATTTGTCGTAAATGTCGTAAATTTGTGGTCAAAAAATGATGAGAAATGGAGAGTGCTAATAAAATGAAATTAACGTATACAAATGTAAATGGATATCTGATCCCGAATCTCACCTATAAATCCGGTGAGCAGATGGAGCAACTTGGCAAGTATGGTTTTCTTCGCAGAGATTATCTGAAAAACTATCGAAATTCAACCTATCAGGTGATGCTTTTACAGGATACCATTGGAGAGCATCTTCTGGAAGTGGACAAGGCAGCCAGAGAACGGGAAGAGGTAATACTGAAACAGTTAGAAGAAAAAGAACCATTGCCGGATAAAGAGAAAGATCAGATTGCCTGGGTAAGAGCTGCTAATCAACACAAAGCAATTGCAGAAGAGATTATTCTCAAGGAATTGATTTATGTTTAAATGAAGGTGATGAGGTCGTGGATTGCGACCTCATTATTGTATGAAAAATAGCAGTAGGCAGAATGAGAAAAATAGGGTAAAATGGGAACATGGATTTTGGGAACTCATAAGAAATGATTGTTCGGTAAAGTAACTTGAAATGCCAGTTTGGCATTTCAAGTTATAGAGGAGATGAAATGGCGGATCAGAAAGTAAGAGAAATGGAACCAGTGGAAACACAAATAGTTGAAATCATGCCACCGGACGTTGAAAATCTGATTTATGTAGTAAGAAACAAACAAGTCATGGTGGATAGTGATCTGGCAATGCTTTATCAGGTAGAAACGGGAGCGTTAAACAGAGCCGTTAAAAGAAATATTGCCAGATTTCCAGAAGATTTTCGATTTCAGCTTACAAAAGATGAATATGAAAACTTGAAATGCCAATTTGGCACCTCAAATGGCAGTGGAACAGAAAATGGTTATGGTGGCAGACGTACATTACCGTATGTATTTACAGAGCAGGGAATATCCATGCTTGCAAGTGTATTGCATAGTGAGGTGGCAATTAATGTAAGTATAGGTATTATGCGTGCATTTGTAGAAATGCGACGGTTTATAGCCAACAATGCACTTTTGTTTGAAAGGATTAGTAACGTTGAGTTAAAACAACTTGAATATCAGAAAAAGACAGATGAAAAGCTGGAGCAAATTTTTGAGTACATATCAGATCATGAGGAGTCTAATCAAAAGATATTTTTTGATGGTCAGATATATGATGCATTCAGCTTATTGATAGGACTGATTCAGAAAGCAGAAATGGAAATTGTTCTGGTAGATGGATATGTGGATGTAGGAACATTAAATATTTTGTCAAAGAAGAAAGAAAATGTGGCGGTGACAGTTTATACACTGCAACGGACAAAATTATCTCAAACAGATATAGATAACTTTAATGCACAGTATCCTAAACTGGATGTGAAGTACACAAGAGCATTTCATGATCGTTTTTTAATTCTTGATAAAACGAAAGCATATCATGTGGGTGCGTCTTTGAAGGATGCAGGTAAAAAATGTTTTGGAATTAATCTGATTGAAGATGCAGGTATTGTAAGAGATATTTTACAGAGATTGGAATTAGAAACAGAAGAATAGAAAAGTAAGTTATGCAGAAAGGCGTGAGTCATAAGAATATGGCTTGCGTCTTTTTCTGTCTGGATTCTTTCGAGGTCTGGCAGTTATTTTTTTGCACAAGAAAAGGAGCTACGCACTAATACTTAGTGCGTAGCTCCTTTCCAACTGGTTTTTCATTTCAATTCTGCCAGCACCTGATCATATTCCTTGTCCAGATGATATGCCAACATACAAATTGCAATTAATCCCCATGCCAATATCACTCCGTAAATATACAAATTTTTAATCATTGCGACAGCTTCCACTGTCTCTGTAACACTTCCGGTAAATCCGGATAGCTGCATCAGTTGACCGATTGCCCATCCGGCCACACCGCCACCAAATTTTTGCCCGACTGTAAAGATTGAAAATATCAACGCATGCACACGGATTCCTGTTTTCCAATGGCCATAATTAATCACATCCGCCAACATGGTGAACGTAAGTCCGTTAATCGGAGCTTCTCCGAGTCCCCGCAGAATGGAAGCCACTAAAACTAATTTTATATTTTCCGGATTAATCATCAAAATAACTTGAGCAGCAATACATATGATAGCTCCTCCCAGGACCAGATTACGCTTTCCGAATTTCTTAATCAATGGTGCCATACAGATAATCCCAAGAATCCACGGAATTTTCTCACACGTCTGCATGACTCCCATAATTTCCGCATTTCCAAGCACATACTGCGCATAATAAGTAGATACTGTTCCATTGACATTCTGATATAAAGCAAGTGCCATTACCATCAAGAACATAATAATAAAATATTTATTCTGTAAAGCTGCTTTCAGGCGAACCAGGAACGGAAGATTTTCCGCTTCTGCTGCCGCTTTCGTGTGAAAACGTTCCTTTGTTCCTAAAAAGGTCCACATTAGCATTCCAAACGCAATAATTCCATATACCGCCGTTACTATAATCCATGCCCTCTGATCTCCACCAAGAAAGTTAATCAGTGGCAGTGATAAGGCGGTTACAATCATGTTGCTGACAGGCGACATAGACATTCTGAAAATATTTAATTTAGCCAGATCCTCTTCATCATTTGTCATCAACGGCGCCATTGCCGAATATGGAAGATTTAATGCCGTGTAGACAACTGTCGTACACAAATTATAAGTAACAAAGATATAGATTGCCTGTACCATTTTGCCCGCATGCGATGGGACTGCAAATAGTGCCGTAGCTGAAACCGCATACGGCGCGGCCATCCACAGAATCCACGCTCTTGCTTTTCCATGTCTGGAATTAATCTTATCCATCAATTGGGCAATCAAAAGATCTGAGACACCGTCAAACACTCTAGATACCAGCAGGATCGTACCTACTACTCCTGCTGATACTCCGATTACATTTGTATAAAAATATACGATAAGACCAGATGTGAGTGCATATACTACATTACACGCAACATCTCCCATACCATAAGCTATTTTTTCTGATATGCTTGTCTTCATATACATTCCCCACTTATTTTCCGTTCCGCTTATTTAAATCCTCAATGATTTGTGGATACATTTTATCAAGTTTGTAAAATTTTAACAATATAATATTCAATACTCCAACAACAAACGGAACTGCGATAAACAACAGTTTAATTGCAAGTACTGCAGATCCTGCCTGTGTATCAGCAAATGAAAGTGTTCCATCATATTTACTGAAGTTGAGTACCCATCCGATGACTGCCGTAACAATACCTGCCGCAATTGTTCCTACAAATCCCTGCATACTGAATGTCAGACCTTCGACACGAATTTTCGTTTTCCATTCTCCATATTCAACTGCATCACTTACCATTGCAGAAGACACTGCAAGCAGGAAGCAATATCCCACGCCACGCATAGCAGCTGTGATTATCAGTACTGTTGTATTTTCTGTAAATGGTAAAAGTATCACATAGCTGACACAGATAATCATCCATCCAAACATCGTAGTCTTTCCTTTTCCATACTTCTTCACAACCAGATGTACAAAGA
>ERZ773103.363-NODE-363-length-49774-cov-125.589714_pt1 | contig 49774 bp, 38 predicted proteins | sample MGYA00511118_ERZ773103 | MGnify/ENA primary metagenome ERZ773103 (study PRJEB29015, sample SAMEA2737821) | human gut metagenome | biome: human gut; feature: human-associated habitat; material: faeces | place: China | collected 2012 ... | reverse complement strand
CAGATAAGGTTTATATAACATACGAAAATATGTTTGCAACAACACCAGTAACTGTTACAGCAAAGGAATTGGTAAGTATTAAGGTAACAACACCACCAACAAAAACAAATTATGTTGTAGGTCAGATATTTGACCCAGCAGGAATGGTAGTTACAGGTACATATAATGATGGCAGTACAGCTGTTATTAATGATTATACTTATACTCCTAATGTTGCTTTTGGATATGTTTCAAACGCTTTTACTATTACAGTAAAGAAAGATGGTAAAACAGCAACAACAAAAGTAAAAGTTGTTCAAAAATCTCTTGGAAGTCTTGAAATTACTGCAAAACCAAAGAAGACAATATATGAAGAAGGCGAAAAATTCGACCCAACAGGAATGGTGGTAACTGCCGTATATAACGACGGTACAAAATCTGGTTGTGATTATACATACAGTCCAATGGGAGAATTAAAACCTTCCGATAAGTATATTACCATTAAAGCAATGGGTAAAACAGTTGATGTTGATATTACTGTATATCCTGTTGTGAATGTTCCATATAAGGTTAATGGTAATACATTGTCATATAATTTTACTGATTATGCAGGAAGACTTAGTTCAATACCAAGTGATAAAGCAGCATATAAGGAAATTCTTAATGAAAATTATAATTCATCTTTAAATTATTTAGATATAACAGAAAATGGATTATATACAAAATTTTTAGATGTTCTTAAAGTAGTAATGCCTTTAGATTCTGCATTTAAGGTAAAGCCTGGTATAGATACTGGTATTTACACAGTTAGTGGACATATGTCATATACAATTCCGAATGATACAGGTGGTGGTCAGCAGATATTAAAGATAGGAAATTTAACATTCAAGAGTTATTCTCGCTATGCTTATGATGCTTATGACCCTCATAGAGATAATTATGGACAGTTTGGTTTGTCTGTTGACTCATTAAATAAGGATGAAGATAATAAAGAAGTATTTACACCTAAAATTGATATTTTAAGTGATAAATTGGATTTTGACTATGTCATTAAGATTAATTTAGACACTCAAACAGCGACTTTAAATATTACTTGTAATAATAAAACATTATCAACAGAAGGTATACATTTACCTTCAAGGGAATTTAATAAGATAATTGCTAATCCAAATTTTCGTCACAATAAACATTTAAAAAATTTTGTTTTAGGAGATATTACAGTAAATTGGGACAAAGAAACTTCTTCTTATAAGGATATAACAGTTCCTTACAAGGTTAAAGACAATACATTAACTTATGATTTCTCTAAATATGCAGGCAAAGGTAGATTAAGAGCAAAATCTAGTAAGAGTGCTGCTTTTGCTAATATTTTAGACAATGTTAATTATGTTGATATGACTAGCAACGGTGCAAAATTAAATGATGCAAGTACAAGTGATGAATTAACAATGACAATGCCACTTGCAGATAAATTTAAGAAAACACCTGGTCTTGATACTGGCTACTTAAATATATCTGGTACAATTACACCTTTTGAAGCAGCTTCAAAATGGTCTATACTTAGTTTTGGTGGTCTTTCTATTAAAACTGGTGAAGGCACAGGAGATGCCGAAACACAGGTTGGTAAGAATTATTGTTTATATGATTCTAGTCTTAATGTATTCTTGGGCGATACAGGTGTTAAATGTACAGATGAAAAGACTGTACCGTACTCTATCACCATTGACTTACATAATAAAAAAGCTGAATTAATTGTTGATGGAAAATCAACTGGAATTGTTAGCTTTATGTCAACAACTGAAATTGAAAATCTTCTTGCAAGAACTAGCAAGAGTTCAAAAAGAGCTGTAACTTTAGGTGACATAACTGTAAGTTATAGTACAAGTAAGGCAATCTCACTCGAAATTATTACACCACCAGTTAAAACAGAATATGTTAAGGGTGAAAAATTTGACCCTACAGGAATGGTGGTTCAAGCAACATACGAAGACGGTAGAAAAGAAATCATTAATGATTACACATTTGCACCAGCGGATGAGTTGGATTTAATTGATAATATTATTACAGTAAGTAAAGATGGGGCTTCAGCGACAACACCAATTACTGTAGTTGATAAAATTTTAACTGGCATTAAAGTAACAACACCACCAGACAAGGTAAATTATGTTGAAGGCGAAAAATTCGACCCTACTGGAATGATTGTTACAGGCACATATAATGATGGTAGTACAGCTGTCATTAATGATTATACTTATACTCCTGCTGATTCTTTAGAAGCAGGTGTTAAAGAAATTGTAGTAAGTAAAAATGGTTTTTCTGATACAGTTGCTATTCATTTATTTGTTAAGGATTTAAGTACTTATGTTCCTAGTAAAAATGGTGATGTAAACAGAGATGGTGTTGTTGATAATATTGATGCAACAATTCTTACTGAAGTATTGCAGAATATTATTACTGATTACAATAGTAAAGCAGTACACACAGGTGATGTAGATGGAGATGGCTCTTTGACTACAGACGATGCTAAGCTCATAAGAAATTATTTAAAAGGTATAATTAACCTTTCTGATACAGCTAAAATTAATGCTGACATAGACGGAGATGGCGAAATTACTGAATATGATGCAGTATTAATTGACAAGGCTGTACTTGGTATGTGGTCTTTACAGACTGTATATGAAGATAATGCAGACGCTAATGATGACGGCTCTATTGATATGTTAGATGTAATTTGGATATTAAATGCGTACTATGAACGCACAACAATAGACCACATCGAAATAGTAACACCACCAGATAAGGTAGATTATATTGAAGGTCAGCCTTTCGACCCTACTGGAATGGTAGTTGAAGCTGTTTTTAAAGATGGTAGAAGGGAAGAAGTAACAGATTACATAGTACCTGTTAGACCTTTAACACCAGAAGATTCTAGCATAAAGGTTAAGTACGAAGAATTCGAGGCTGACCAATCTATTAATGTAATTAAAAGAATTCCTGTTTCAGCAGAAATAGTAACACCACCAGACAAGGTAAAATATGTTGAAGGCGAAAAATTTGACCCAAATGGAATTGATGTTAAGGTTACTTACAACGACGGTTCAGAAGAACATAAAAATGCTGATGACATTAAGTACTCAGATAAGGATTTAACAACTGACGATAAAACAGTAACAATTACAGTTGATGGTATAGATGTTGATGTTGATATTACTGTTAGTAAAAAAGAAACAACAACAGAAACTACTACCGAATCGACAACAGAAGTTACAACAGAAGTTACAACAGAAACAACTACAGAATCTACTACTGAAATGACTACAACAACAGAATCTACTACAAAGAAAGATAACTCAAATAGTGGTGGTAATGGTGGTCATCATGTTTATCCAGGAACTATTTCAGATGAAACAACAGAAACTTCTACTTCAGTTTCTAATAATTCTAATAAAGAAGAAAATACTGAAAATAGTACAGAAGTAACTACAGATAATAGATTTAAGGATGTAATTGGAACTTGGGCTGAGAAATACATTGAACATTTGCACGATTTAGGTATTGTAAATGGTATTACAAAAGACCTTTTTGCTCCAAATGATTCTACAAAGAGAGGCGATTTCGCTCTTGTACTAAGTAGATTGCTCAATCTTAATGTAGATACGGTTGCTAACTATAGCGATGTTGATAAGGATAGCTACTATAGTAAAGCTATATCAGCCGTTACAGCAGAAAATCTTATGATTGGATATGGTGATGGTACTTTTAAACCAGAACAGGCAATCACAAGAGAAGAAATGATGGTTATAATTGCAAAGCTTGCAAAAAACAACAATATCATTAATTATAATTTTGAAAGTTCAGATTATTCAGAACTTAATAAATATAATGACGGTGAATTAGTATCTTGGTGGGCTAGACCATATGTTTGTGCCTTGTCACAGGCAGGAATGGTTGTTGGTGATAATGGTAATTTAAAACCAAATGATAATATCACAAGAGCAGAAATGTCAGTCATTGTTGATAAGTACATTTCTAAGTAATTATTTATATAAAAAGAGAATGGCCTTAAATGGCTGTTCTCTTTTTTATATACAATTTTTTAATTTTTAGAAAGGAGTGGTGGATAAATGTCAGATGAAATTGCTGCGAAGACATTTCACTTAATGTTTACATCAGCAAGGCGTGTTCCTAATCTTTTTAGGTTGATTAGAGCAGCAATGGAACAAGCCCAAAAAAGAAATTTTGAAAATTTAACAGGAGAAATTCCTTTAAATGATTTACAGAAATATTCAAAATGTAATTTTGGAGAATTTTCTTTTAGTGAGAAAAATGCAGCAGACTTGGCTCTTTTTAAAGAAGCAATGAAAAATTATGGTGTTAAATACTCTATAGTAAAGAGTAAAGAGTATTCTGATGGTAAAGCAGATTACCATATAATCTTTGAAGCAAAAAATCAAGATTTGATTAATGCAGCAAACAAGGATTTTATGAAAAAGTTTGACGAAATGGATGCGAAGTCTTTTGACAAGAGGTTCGAAAAGGCTGAAAAATCAGCTGAAAAGAAAAATAAAGAAAGACAGCAGGAGAAAACGCAAACTCATTCCAAAGGAAAAGCTCAAAACTACAACAAGGATATTAATCCTAGATAGGAGGGCTTTTATGGCTAAAAAAAGTCAACCAACGGATTTAGATTTTAATCAATTTATTTTGAACTTAAAGCAAAAAATGAAGAAACTTGATGACAAGTTGTCCGAAAGTAAGGAGTTTTCAAAAAATTGGAAAGATTTAAAATCTGAAACTAAGAAATTTTTAATTGCATTAGATATTGATAAGAATATCTCATTGGTAACAGTAATTAAAAGAAATATATTGCTGGTAGTAATCTGGTGGCTTTTTAATAAAGTTATCCAAATTTACTTACAATGTTGGGATAAATCCAATGGAAATATGGCGATGGCTCTGTTTAATGCTATACCTAAATTGCCTGATATTTTTTTAAATCCTTTCCCTAGTTTTTATAGTAGACCTTTGTTATATTCACTTGTAATTACACTTTTTATTAAATGTGTTGTTGCTTATAGGAGATTACATAGTAAAAAATTTAGGGTTGGCGAGGAATATGGTTCGGCTCGTTGGGGAACAGCAGAAGATATTAAACCTTTTATTGACCCAATCCCTGAGCGAAATATACTTCTAACACAGACTGAACGAATAACAATAAGTAATCGTTCGACAATCCCTAAAAATGCAAGAAATAATAATGTTCTTGTTGTTGGTGGTAGTGGTAGTGGTAAAACTAGATTTTACATCAAGCCTAATCTTATGCAAATGCACTCTAGCTATGTTGTTACAGACCCAAAAGGTACTTTAGTTTTAGAATGTGGCAAAATGCTTGCCAACAATGGATACAATGTAAAAGTTTTTAACACAGTCAATTTTGCAAAATCTTTGCATTACAATCCTTTTAAATACATAAAAAGCGAAAAGGATATATTGAAGTTGGTTAATACTTTAATTCTGAACACAAAAGGTGAAGGCGATAAATCTGGTGAAGATTTTTGGGTAAAAGCTGAAAAGCTGTTTTACCAAGCATTAATAGGATATATGTATTATGCATTAGAGCCTGGTGACCAAAATTTTAGAACTTTAATAAAAATGCTTGATAATTCTAAGACATCAGAAGATGACGAAAATTATATCAATGGTATAGATGAATTATTTACTGATATGGAAAAAGAATATGGAGCAGGTAATTTTGCTGTTCGACAGTATAAGAAATATAAATTAGCAGCAGGTAAAACTGCTAAGTCTATTTTAATTTCATGTGGTGCTAGATTAGCCCCGTTCGATATAGAGGAAATGAATGAAATTACAAGTTACGATGAATTGGACTTGGATATGATTGGAGATGAAAAGACAGCTCTTTTTATTATTATATCTGATACTGATACAACTTTTAATTTTATAGTTTCAATTTTATATTCACAAATGTTCAATTTATTATGTGATAGGGCTGATGATGTGTATAGTGGTCGCTTACCAATACATGTAAGATGTTTGCTTGATGAGTTTGCAAACATTGGACAGATACCTAATTTTGATAAATTAATTGCAACAATAAGAAGCCGAGAAATTTCGGCTTCTATTGTTTTGCAAAGCAAATCACAGTTAAAGGCAATATACAGAGATAATGCTGACACAATAGAAGGTAACTGCGATAGCGTTCTCTTTTTAGGTGGCAAAGAAAAAACAACACTTAAAGAATTAGCTGAAGCTATGGGTAAAGAAACAATCGACCTTATGACTGACAGTAGAACAAGAAGCAATCAGGAAAGTTATCAAATGAATTATCAAAAAACAGGTAAGGAATTAATGAGCCAAGATGAACTAGCCGCAATGGATGGTTCAAAATGTATATTGCAAATTCGAGGTTTACGACCATTTTTTAGCGATAAATTTGATATTACTAAGCATAAGCAATATAAAAATTTATCAGATTTTGATAAGAAAAATGAATTTAATTTAGAAACAAATTTGAAAAGAAAGACTTTAGAATAAGGAGGAAATTTTTATGAAAAATAATTTTTTAGGAAAATTTTTAAGAAGAAATAAAACTAAGGCAACAAAATTTAAGGAGAGGGTAGCCTTCACATTAAATATGTTAATGTTGACAGCCATAACTACACCGACATACGCAAGTGCTTCCGAAGTCTATACAACAGCAATAGACAGTTTGAAGATTATCGTAATGGCTATTGGTGCTGCTTATGGTGGTTGGGGCTTAATAAATCTTTTTGAAGGTTATGGTAATGATAATCCAGGTGCAAAGTCACAGGGTATTAAACAGTTGATGGCTGGTATAGGTGTTGCTTTAATCGGCTATACTGTTATTCCAAAGTTAAATGGTATGATTTCACTTGGCTAATAATGAATTTTGTTTTAGGAGGTTTTTATATTGACAATATTGATTGAAAAATTAATAGAAGCCTTAAAAACTCCGTTAGCTGATATGTGTATAGTAATATACCAGAAAATTTGTGCAATATTATATCTTGTTTTACAATTTAGTAGAGATGATTTAACTCAAACTCCATCTGTTTGGAATGTTGGAGCTTATAATTTAGTAAAAGGCGTGTGTAATAATTACATATTGCCTTTTGCTGTTCTAATTATAACTTTTATTATGTGTTATGAACTTGTTTCTATGGTTACAAGTAGCAATAATTTTCACGAATTAGATACTTCGATTTTTATAAAATGGCTTTGTAAATTGGGTATCGCATTATTCCTGCTTGACCATTCTTTTGAAATTATTAGTGGTCTTTTTGTTTTGACAACTGATATTACAACAAATTTACTAAACGGAATTTCTGGAGAAGCAGCAGCTGCTGCTCTTAGTAGTTTTGCTAATGGAGAAGCTTTGGAATCTTATAAACAAGTTTTAGTTAATGATTCTTTTGGAGAGTTATTTTGTTTTTTTATTTTTGCTGATATTTCAGTTATTTTTCTTTATTTGGCTGTTCCGATTGTTTCAATGGTCACAATTACGAGAATGGTATTTATTTATATTAATTTATCTTTAGCTCCAATTCCGATGGCTACTTTAGCTAACAGAGAATGGGGACAAATAGGAAACCATTACATCAGAAATATTTTAGCTCTTGCTTTTCAGGGTGTAATTATTGTTGTATCTTTTGGTATTTTCTATGGTGTTGTTACTGCTTCTGTAACAGCAGGACAAGATTTAGAAAATTGTATTGTACAGATTATTACTATTAGCTTGGTATTACTTTTTGTTTTGTTCAAAACAGAAAGTATTTCTAAATCAATATTTTCAGCTTAAACAAGGAGGGAAACACTTATGTCACAACAGAGGATTTCAGTTCCAATGGATATTAATAAGATTAAATCCAAAGTGGCTTTTGGGCTTACTAAACGACAGATAGTGTGTTTTGCTCTTGGTGCTGGGGTGGCTATGCCTGTATGGATAGTCACCCACAAGATATTACCAACAGATATAAGCACATTATGTATTGTTTTTTCAGTTTTACCGTTTTTTTTAACAGCTTTTTACGAAAAAAACGGTAAACATTTAGAAAGAATTTTTTATGATTTTATAAAATGGAAATATATATTTCCTCAAGTAAGGAAAAAAAAGATAAGAAGGAAGGAGGTAAAAAATAATGACATTAACAACACCAAGTCCTTTAAAGGAAGTAAAAGAAACACTAATTAAAAAAATTTTTAATAATAGTGAAGAAATTCCGAAATTTACAACGGATACTTTTCCTATTGTAAATATTTATAAAGACGGCATTATAGAATTGAAAAATAAAAAATTTTCAAAAACTATTGAATTTTTTGATATTACATATCAATTAAGTCCAGATGATGTTAAGATTAACATTCTTGAACAATGGTCAGAATTATTGAATAGTTTTTCAGATGATTGTTCTGTTCAGTTATCATTTATCAATCAAAACATTAATCTTGCCGACTATGAAAAGGCAATATCTATACCTAGATTGCCTGGTATGAACTCAAAATTTGATGATATAAGAGAAGAATATAGCGAAATTTTGAAAAATCAATTCGAAAAAGGTAATAACGGACTTTTAAAACGCAAATTTGTTACTTTAACAGTTGAAGCTAATTCTTTAAAGGAAGCTAAAATAAAATTAGAACAAATGGAAACATCTACTTTATCTAATTTTAATAGGCTAGAGGTTAGAGCCTATTCTATGAATGGAAATGAACGAATTAATCTCTTAAAGACAGCGGCAACCATGCAAAATAAAAAAGTTATTTGTAACTGGAAAGATGAAAATAATCTTGTTGACCTTTTTGCACCAGACGAATTAATTTTCAGAAAAAATTATTTTAAGTCTGACAGGATATTTGGCTGTGTCAGTTATTTTGATATTATGTCAAGCCACTTAACAGACCAGTTGTTGGTGGATTTACTCGATACCGATACAAATATTTGTGTTAATATACACATTCAACCAATCGACCAGAATAAAGCTTTAAAATTAATTAAACGCAAAGTATCGGATATTGACGCAATGAAGATAGAGGAACAAAAAAAGGCAAACCGTAATCTTTATGGTGAAGACTTAATTCCTCAAGAACTCATTGCCAATTCAGAAAATAGTAAAAAATTATTACAGCAGTTACAGAGAAGCGATGAAAAGTATTTTCAGGTGACTTTACTTATTACGAACTATGCCGATAATAAAAGAGATTTGCAAGCAAATTTTGACAAGTCAAATGCTTTAGTTCAAAGAACTACTAACATAATCCGAAAACTAGATTATCAACAAGAAGATGGTTATCTTTCTACTGTGCCGTTAGGAATTAATACTTTAAGAGAAAGAGAAAGAGGGCTTACAACATACAGCCTTGCAATTTTAGAACCTTTTACTACTCAAGAACTCTTTCAGCAGAATGATAAGAGTTTGTACTATGGTTTAAATGCTCTTTCTCATAATATGATTATGTGTAATCGTTTAGATTTATTAAATCCAAATGGCTTAATTCTTGGTAAGCCAGGCACAGGTAAATCTTTTTCGGCAAAGAGAGAAATAGTAAATGTATTTTTAACAACTAATGACCCAATATTAGTTTGTGACCCAGAAGGTGAATATGGAGCTTTAATTAAGGCTCTTGGAGGACAGGTTGTGACTATTAGTCCTACCTCTAATGATTATATTAATCCACTGGATATATCATTAGACTACAATGCAGACGGTAATCCGATAGCGTTAAAATCTAATTTTATGCTGTCTTTCTTCGAACTTATAATGAAGCCTCATATGGTAACTCCTATTGATAAAGGTATTATTGATGGGGCTGTCGACAATATCTATAAAGAGTATTTTATTGACCCCGAAAATAATAAAATGCCAACTTTAAGTAACCTATACGAAGAAATTGCAAAGAATAATGAAGCAGCAGCCCAATTTATTACAGATTCGATGCGATACTATGTATATGGTAATAATAATTTTTTTAATCATATTACAAATGTTAATATGGATAATCGTATCATTTGCTTTGACATAAAAGAAATGTCAGACCAGTTAAAACCATTAGCTATGCTTATCATACAGGATTTTGTGTGGGCTAGAGTTGCAGCAAACAGAAAAAAGAAAATTCATACCTGGTTTTATATTGATGAATTCCATTTGCTTTTGAATGATAAAGAAACAGCAGAATATTCTGTTGCAATATGGAAGCGTTTTAGAAAATGGGGCGGTGTACCCACAGGTATAACCCAGAATATTAAAGATTTTCTACAAAGTATGAAAGTTGAGAATATTTTTGAAAATTCGGACTTTGTTTATATGTTAGGACAAGGTCCGAAAGACAGAGAATTACTGGCTGAAAAATTAGGCATTAGTGATAATCAGATGTCTTACTTAAACACTAATGACAGTGGTAAGGGTTTATTGAAGTATGGCAATATAATTTTGCCTTTTGAGGATAATTTTCCACGAGATACGAAATTGTACAGTTTAATTACAACAAAATTAGAAGAAACTTAATTGCCAATAGTAAAAGGAGGTGGTAAGTTGGAAAATGAAAATCAGACTGCTTTTCAATCTTCACCAAAAAAGTTTGGTGAAGATGAAGAAGTTGAAAAAACTAAGAAAAAGAAAAGGCGAAAACAACGAAAAAAGAAACCTAAAAAAGAATTTGGAGCTACACAACTTGATTTAGATTTTAAAGAAGTAAATGAAACTTCGGAAAAATCTTTAAGTAAGCATAATAAGCACAAAAAATTAATGCGTAATAGAATGCTTAAAGAACTTAAAGATAAAGAAGATAATCAAGTTATAAATGATGTAGACACTAATTCATATTCTTCTTCAATGTTTAATAATTATTTTGACAATGCTACTGTTTCAACAGAAGCTGATGAAATTTATCATTATCAGGATAGTAATAATCACTCAGAACAAAAAAAAGAAAAGATTTTTGGTTCTGAAAACGAAAGCTACAATGCCAAACATTCAATATATGAAAATGAAGCTCAGTTAGATTTAACAGGGGCTTTTTTTAATGTAAATGAAAAAAAAATGAAAGGTAGTCTTGACAATCAAGTTAAAACTACCTTTACTCCTGAAAATATAAACAAAGTTCATTTTGAAACTGAAACTGTATCAAGATTAAAGCCTGAAAAAGCTGAAACAAATCTTCATTCTGATATAAGTATTAAGAATAATCGAAAGTTTATTCGACAGCATAATTTATCTAAATTTAACTTAGAGGAAAACTCTTATATTGCTGATACTGCTGAACATCTTCAAATGAAAGATGTTATTTCAACAGCAGAACGAAATTTAGCATTTTTAAATAATGAAAATATAGAAGTTAATTTTGAAAAAAATACTTCAAAAATGTTTGCTGATAAGTTTGAAAATGCTAAAGAAATAAATAAGTTTAGTTCTGATACAGTAGGAAATGGAATGGCTGAACACCTACAGCCGACAAGAATAGTAGTTTCTGAAGAATTAAAGAAATCTAGTATTCAAAAAGGAAAGAAGTTGAGGCAAAGACAAAGGCAAGCTAACAAGGTTGCATTGGTAGAAACTAAGACTTCGATGGCAAATGAGTTGGAAAGTTCTGATAAAGATATAACAACATCACTAAGTCAGTCCACCACAACAACATCAACTGTAGGTAGCCAATTCGGTTTTGAAAATGCTGAAGAAATAAATAAATTTAGTTCTGATACAGTAGGAAATGGAATAGCAGAACACCTACAGCCGACAAGAATAGTAGTTTCTGAAGAATTAAAGAAATCTAGTATTCAAAAAGGAAAGAAGTTGAGGCAAAGACAAAGGCAAGCTAACAAGGTTGCATTGGTAGAAACTAAGACTTCGATGGCAAATGAGTTGGAAAGTTCTGATAAAGATATAACAACATCACTAAGTCAGTCTACATCAACAACCATTCCTGTAGGTAGCCAATTCGGTTTTGAAAATGTCGAAGAAACTAACAAATTTAGTTCGACTGGAATAGCTGAAAATTTAGTACATTATCCACAAAAGGATAAATTTAAAGGTAGTCGCAAACAACGAAGAAAAAATAAAAAGCTCCAAACAACCCCAAAAATTTCAAGTTCTAAGCGAAAAACAAATGCTGAAAAGAAAAAGTTAAGAGAATTACAAAGAACTCTCCCTTTTGAAAAGAAAGCTGAAATGTCTTCTGTTCTTTTACAAACTGAAAACAAAGGGAAAAGTTTTAAAGAAAGTTTAAAAGCGAGTAGAGAAGACAATCAAAGCTCTTTTGAAAAAAAAGCTCATCCCAATAAAAACTTAAAAGATTCTCTTATTGCTTTACAAGCTAAAGGCAGAAATGTTACAAGAAATATAAATTCAATGAAAGATTCTTTATTGCCAGATGATGAAGAAGAAACTAATTCAGGTCAAACAGCAAAGGAAGTAATCAATAAATCATTACTTCCTGTTAAATCTAGTTTTACTGTAGCATTAAAAAATGCAAGTAAAAAAAATGAGGCTAAGAACTCAAATTTTTATACCAAGAAAAGTAGTTTTTCTTCGTTTTCTTCTCAAGAAGATAAAATTTCAGAAGCTGAAAAATTTAGACGCTATAGAAAAAAAACGGCAAGAAATAAGACTTCTTTTGATTTTTCATTAAATAGCATTATGACAAATGTTTCTGATGGAATAAAAAAAGCTGCTGTAGCTATTAGAGAAACTATAAAGACTTTTACTCCAGTTGTTGAAAAAAATAAAGTAGGCATAATAGGTTGTATAATTGCTATAATTATTTTTTCATTGGTTACAAGTTGTAGCACAATTATGAACGAGATAAATTTAGGGCTTATTGCATCTAGTTATATGGCTGATGATGAAGATATATCTAAGGCTACGGCATACTACACTAAGTTGGAAGCTGAATTACAAAGTAAAATTATAAAAGATATTCAAAAGGCTGAAAGAAATAATTCTTATGATGAAGTTAGATACAATATTGCCAATTTTCAACATTCCCCAGAGGATTTGGTCGCTTTTTTATCGGCGGAATTTCCAGGGTGGAGTTTTGATATTGACTTGTTAGATTGGGGAACTAGCCTAATAACTGGCACTCAATATAATACAGTCAAGAAGTATGAGCAAAAATTGTTTAATGAGCAGTATGAGTACAAAGAAGAAACCATAACAGAAACGCATTATACAAATTCTAATGACCCTACATCAGCTGTAAGATGGAAAGTTAAAGTTTTTACTTTAACTAACAAAGGATTTAATAATGTTATTAATTCCAAAATGGATGATGATGTAAAAGAATACTATGATATGCTAAAAGATTTTAGAGGTAACAGGGTTTGGTTTGATACCCCAGTTAAATACAAATGGACTTCAACTGTTGCTAATTTATTTGGCTATATGGTGAAAGGAACAAATAGACTGGTCAATCTTGGGTCAGCCAGTTCAAATGATTTTAGCTCTGACAGTGCTAAAAATGGAGAAACGATAACTTTACCTTCGGGTTTAGGTCGTAATTTTACCTATATGGGGTGGCAGCTTATAACAAGTGTTTCCTCTAATCAATATAAATTAAAACATACGGCAGGTGAAAAATATGACTCAGAAGGTTTTGCTGTTATAAATGGCAGATATGTTGTTGCTGTAACTCTAACCTTTGGTAATGTTGGCGATTATATTGATGTTTATCAATCTGACGGAACGGTTATTAAATGTATAATCGGCGAAATTAAAAATCAAAATGACCCTGGTTGCAACCAATGGGGACACCAAAATGGAGCTTGTGTTTTGGAGTTTGTTGTTAATTACGATACTTGGTATACCAATGGTGTTGGTACACATATTAATCCTGGCACAGGAAATTGTCATCCCGAATGGGGAAGAAAAACTATAACCAAAATCGCAAATGTTGGAAGTTTTTCTAAGGGTGATGTTCCAGTAGATTCGAACGGAAGTAGTGGAGGTAGTGTTGGAACTATATCTAATATTTCTGTTATGTCTACAGATGTTATTGAACATAAGGGTATAGATATTGCTGGTTTAAATACTAGCGAAGTTTTGGCTATTTTTGATGGTACAGTAACACAAGTATCTGAACATTCAATAGATATTGTAGATACTGAACATAATTATAAAGCTACATATAGTAGTTTAAATAATATTAATATTCATAATCACCAAACGATTTCTAAGGGTGATAAACTGGGAGAAATGGCTGATACCGAGGGTATTGGTATTGCCCATTTGCATTTGGAAATTAAAGATATAAAGAATAATGTACAATTAAATCCTTATTTATACATTGATATAGGTACTGAAGAACCTCCTGCGTTATCAATTACTGGAGGTAGTGGTGCTGTAGGACAGCTTGTTGCAGGTAGTAGTGAATTGGGTAACAAGATTGCTGAATTGGCATTAACTAGAGTTGGTTATATGTACTATTGGGGTGGAGGTCATACAATGGCTGAAATTTCAAATCCAAACACAACTCGACTAGATTGTTCTGGTTTGGTTAATTGGGCATACTATCAAGCTGGTGCTAGTATAGGCGTTAATAACACTAAATCTTTGGCTACATTAGGTAAAGAGATACCATTAAGTGAAGCTCAACCTGGAGATATTATATTATATAGTTCAAATGGCAGTGCAAGTGGTATTCACCATGTTACAATCTGTATTGGTGGTGGAAATTATGTAGAAGCCCCATATGATAATCACCCAATTTGTACAGGTAGGATTTATACTCAAGGTATTTATTCGGTAAGGCGTTTAATTAATTATTAGGAGGTAATAAAAATGTTAAAAAAATTTATTGGAATGTTGACTTTGATGACAATTATTAGTAGTGTTCCTACTTTTGCCAATTCTAATATTGAGAAAGAAGCAAGTACAGAAACTACAACTATGATTTCACTTGAGGAATCCAGAGCGGGTTTTACTGTCCCTGGACAGCTTACTGTCGATGATTATGCTACAGATAAAGATAATAAAGCTTTTTATACTGTTCATAGTAAAAATGGTAATGAATTTTATATCATAGTCGACGGTAAAAATTCTGAAAATAATGTATATTTTTTAAATGCTGTTGATGAATCTGATTTAGTTGCCATTGCAAACGATTCAGACCCTAATAGTGTTTTAACAACTATAACAACAGAAGAAACAACTACAGAAGCAACAACAGAAACAACTACAGAAGAAGAAGTCCCTGCAAAAAAGAATAGTGAAGGTTCTTTAGCTCCTGTTATTTTTATAGGTATAATTTCTGTTGTTGTTGCAATTTTTGTTAAAAAGAGAAAATCTAAATCAAACGAAGATGAAGATGAAGATGAGCAGAGTACAGAAGAAGAAACAAAAGAAGCTGTAGATGCTGTAAACGCTGAAAATGTGCAAGAAAATAATGAAAATTCTGGCTTTAATTCAGCAGACTATAAACATCCTATTAGTAACGAAAAAGAAAATTCTTTTGAAGTAAAGGATACAAATTTTGATTCATTTGATGAGGATGAAGAAATTTAATTATAGGTAGAAAAGAGTAGAGAGAGTTTTTCTCTCTACTTTTTTTAATATTTTTAATAAAAAAGGAGTGATTTTTATGGCTAAAAAAGGTACTAAGTTAGAATCTTTACAAGCTGAAATTGCAAAACTTGAAATTCAGGAAAAAAGTACAAAAGAAAAATTATTGAGTATACAGGAAAAATTAAAATTAAAACAAACAGAACTTGAACAAGTTGAACAAAATGAAAAAGAAAAAATGTTAGAACAAACATTTAAAAATTTATCACAATTTGACATTTCCAGAATTAAAAAAATGTTTGCTGTCAAAGAGAAAATTACTCAATTTTTAAATATGCTTTTAACTTGCGAAGATATTTCTACTACATTAGATTTAATTAAGGACACAATAAGTGAAGTTAATGATGAAAATGAAATTTTGGACAACTTGTCCGAAAGTAGCAATAAAGATGATAACAAAGATAAGGAGGTAGAAATATGATTTTAGTTATTGCTGAAAAACCTAGTGTTGCCCAGGCTTATGCTAAAGTTTTAGGGGCTACGAACAGAAAAGATGGATATGTTGTAGGTAATGGATATATATGTTCTTGGTGTGTTGGGCATTTAGTTACTTTAGCTTCTCCAGACGAATACTCTGAACAATATAAACAATGGAATTTAGCTGATTTGCCTATTATTCCCTCTAATTTTAAAAATAAAATTTTAGCTTCTACAAAAAAACAATTTGAAATTATTAAAAAATTAATGAATAGTAATGAAGTAGAAAAAATTATCTGTGGTACAGATGCTGGACGAGAAGGTGAGTTGATTTTTAGACTTGTTTACAATATGACTAAATGTAATAAGCCCGTTTTCAGATTATGGATTTCTTCTATGGAAGATAGTGCAATTAAAGAAGGTTTTAGCAATCTTAAACCAAGTTCTGAATTTGATAATTTATATTACTCAGCTTTATGTAGACAGCGAGCTGATTGGCTTGTTGGAATGAATGGAACAAGATTGTTCACTTGTCTATATGGTGAGGTATTGCCTATAGGCAGAGTTCAAACTCCAACCTTAAATATGGTAGTTAATAGAGAACACAATATTTTAACATTTAAACCATCTCCATTTTATCATACGCATTTAATTCTTTCTAATGGCTTGGATTTAAAAAGTGATAGAAAAACAATCGAAGAAGCTAAACAATTAGCTGAAGAATGCAGAAGTGGTAATGCTTTGATTAATAAAGTTGAAATAAAAAAGAATAGTCAAAACCCACCAAAATTGTTTGACTTAACAGGATTACAGAAAGAAGCAAATAAGCTCCTTGGTTATACAGCTCAACAAACATTAACATATACTCAAGAATTATACGAAAAAAAACTTGTAACATATCCACGAACAGATAGCCAGTTCCTTACTGATGATATGTTTGATACAGCAAAAGAAATTATTAAACTAATATCAAGTAATTTAATAGATATTGATGTTGAAATTAATTTTGATAATATAAAAAATATTTTAAACAGTAAAAAAGTAAGTGACCACCACGCAATTATTCCAACTCTTGAGCTTGGAAAAACCGATTTATCGTCTTTGCCAACAACGCATAAAAATTTATTGAGTTTAATTGCAACCAGACTTTTATGTGCAACAAGTACTCCTTATTTATTTGAATCTAAGAATATAATAGCTACTGCGTGTGATGAGAATTTTACAGCTACAGGAACAACAGTAATAGATTTAGGTTATAAAAATTTAATGATTTTATTTAAAAATCAACTTGGTATAAAAATAGAAGATAAAGAAATTATTTTACCAGTTGTTTCTGAAAATGAATTTTATAGCATTTCCGAAACTAATATTTCCGAGCATTTTACAAAGCCGCCTAAACACTATACAGAAGCAACCATTCTAGCTGATATGGAAAAAGCTGGAGCTAAAGAAATGGAAAACGATGTTGAAAGAAAAGGTCTTGGTACTCCTGCTACAAGAGCTGCAATAATAGAAAAACTGTTATCAGATAACTTGTTAGTTAGAGATAAGAAAAATTTAATTTCTACCGAAAAAGCTAATAATTTAATGAAGATTATTCCTGATGAAGTAAAAAGCCCTATTTTAACAGCAAATTGGGAAAATATGTTAGTTAAAATTTCTAGGGGGGAAGTTGACCCTAATAATTTCTTAAATGAAATTAAAGATACAGTTACCTCTTGGGTCGAAAATAATAAAATGCCAAAAGAAGAATATATAAATCTCTTTGGAAATGATTCAACAGAGCGAGAAATTATAGGTAAATGTCCTAAATGTGGTGGTAACATTTTTGAAAATACAAAAGCATTTTCTTGTATCAATAGGGATTTTTCGTTATTTAAAGATAATAAATTTTTTGAAAGTTTTGGAAAAAAAATTACAAAGCAAACTGCTAAGACTTTATTGACACATAAAGAAATAACTTACACAGATTTAAAATCGAAAAAAAGTGGAAAAAAGTTTAAAGCTACTATAGTAATGTCTATAGAAGATAAAAGTAATTATCCTGTTTTCTGTTTGCGTTTCGATAATTAGGAGGGGATATTATGCAAGAAGATAATTATGCTGTTAATGGTTTTAAATTAATAGGTGATATATGTGATAATTTTAAAGAAAATCCAGATTCATTTATAAATTTGCTCGATAAAATTGGAAAATTAGATAATACAGGCATTGAAATTTATAATAAGATGTTATTAGCTAACAGCCACAAAACATATACAAGAATTAACACTTATCAAGGCTGGCAAAAATTAGGTCATCAAGTTAAGCCAGGGTCTGTTGGAACTAAAATTTATAACATTCAAACTGAACGCTTGGAATCAGTTTTTGATATTTCAGATACATTTGCCTTGTCGAAGTCTAAAGTTAAACAAAAATATAAAAAATTGAGCGAAGAAACTCTTGCTGAAATTTCTAAAAATAAAATTATTTCGGAGAGTGTAGATAATTTTTTAGAGGATGCTTTTGGGTCTTTTAGAGATGTAAATTTTGTATCAGAAAATATAAATTACAATGGGTCAAACTCACTTAATTACGGAAAGTTTCTTGAACTAATTACAAGTTATTCTGTAGCTGTTAGATTGGGAATTAATCCTAACAATACTTTAAAAGGAAGAATTAAAAATGAATTAAATTTTTTACTTGATAGTAAATGTGGACAAGATTCCTTCAATGTTATTGATGTCTTAGTTTTACAGAATGATGTATACAGCAATATAGTCGATAATATCTATAACTATGCTGAAAAAATTGAAAAGAATTTGAAAAAAGATATTGTAAATGTTAAAGAAGTAGAGTATAATGATATACAGGATAACCTATATAGAGGAGGTAATGATTATGATAAAAATTCCTATGGTAATAGAGAATCAAATGTTCGTTCCGAACATTTATTTTCCGAAGATAGCAACAACAAAATATGGCAGAATGAGAATGAAGTTCTTGATGGAGAACAAGTTATCTCTCCTAATTCAAATGGGCAAGAACAATCAATTACAAGCACATATAATGGAAGTGGAACAGAGAGCAGAGAAGCTGAAAGAACAGTTAATAGCTCAAATGAAAACTCAACAGAATATCGACGAGAAACTGAAACAACAGAACTGGATTCTTTACAATCAGAAAATCCAGAGCATAATGGAAGAAGTCGAAGAAATAGTCTTGAACGAAATAATTTACAATTAAACGAAAAAGGAGTTAGTCAAAATTTGACTACTCCTTTTTTAGTAGAGGCAAATGCAATAATTGGCAATATCGAGTACAAATACATACCTAAAAAGCAATATTGTAAAGTTCCATTAGAGGTTGGTTTAATAATTGCTGAGGAATTAAAAAATAACAATATAAAATACAGTGGTAAAATTTCAGCCAAAAAAGATACAATTACTATTACATATAGCAATAATGATTATACTAAATGCAATCAAATTATAAATAAATATTTTGATGCAAAACAGGGCTATACAAATGAAGATTTAGATACTGTTCGTTCCACTAATCTTGTTGATTTTTTATCGTATAGAGGAGAAAAGTTACATCGTGTAGGTAATAGTGAATATACTATGTCAGAACACGATAGTATGAGAATAAATGGAAGCCAATTTTATTGGAATAGTCAAAACCAAGGTGGAAATGCTTTAGACTTCTGTATGGTTTATTATAATATGAGTTTTCAAGAGGCAGTTAGTGAGCTATTATCTTTTAATGGGATTGCAAAAAATGAAATAAATTACTCTGCTCCTAATGTGAACACTACTATAGATACAGAAATAAAAACAGAAGTTGAAGAAGTTATAAAGCCTATACCCAATGAATTAACATCCCAAACTAATAGAATTTATGCTTATTTGACCCAAACAAGAGGTATTGATAAGGATATTGTTTCATCATTAATTGAATCAAAAAAAATTGCACAAGATATAAAAGGCAATTTGATTTTTAAAATATTTGATAAGTCAAACATCCTTACCGGGGCAGAAATAACAGGAACTCTTACTAATAGAAGATATAAACAAGTAACCGAAAAAAATGGTAATGGATTTGTTTTGAATCCTAATGTAAGTGATAAGCCGACTACAGCTATGTTTTTTGAATCGGCTGTAGACCTTTTGTCTTTTTACACTATTTATCCAAACACAAAAGCTCTACTTGTTTCTATGGCAGGACTAAAAGATAAAGTTATCGAAAAGATTGTAAAAGATTATGAACTCGAGTACGCAAACTGTATTATTTCATCAGATAATGATGAAGCAGGTAGAAATTTTGCCTACAAAGTAAAGGAAAAATATAACCTAAAAACATATTTTGTGAGTAATGACCCTAAATGTGTAAATTCAAGAACAAAAGATTGGAATGATTTTTTATTTTATTTAAAAAATAATAATCTAATTAAAAAACAGGAAGAATATCACCAAGAAACACTTGAAGATTATTCTCCGACTTTGACTTCGGATACTACAGTTGCTACTGATGCCCCAATTATCTCTGATGATGATATTGAAAAAGTTGTATTATTTGGTTCTCTGTTCGAAAATGGTAAAGAAAGAATATATAATGAATTCCAATCTTTAAAAAGTAACAAAGACCATATTAATATGCTAAAAAAAGAATATGGTACAGGAGGTCGTAGTCTAAGTTTTTCAGATGGCACATCTGGTTGGTTAATGCACGACGCCAAAGGCTTTACAATACATAAAGATTTTAAAGAAAAAAAAGATGAAATAAATTTATTTCTTACTTGGAATAAAGTAGGAAAAATTATTGATAATCTTATAAAAAGAGGCGTTTATTTAGAAGACAATTCAAAATTACAAGAACAAAAAGTCCAACCAGAAATTAATGTCAAATTTTCTGTTGACTATAGTGAAAATTTAATTTTACAAAAATATGATTTAAGAGATGTTAGTTTGTCTTTAGGCAGTAAAATTCTTTATTATATTAATAGCCAAGTTAAAAATAATCGTGAATATGGGTATGATAAAACTGATTTTACTATTAAGGGAACAATAAATAATGAAGAATTTAATTATTCAGGAAGATATGATATAGGAAGTGAACAATCTACATTAATTAACCATATTGAAAATTATCTTACGAGTGAACTTACATATGCAAGTAAAGAAAGAATCGAGGAGATAAATGATTTATTAAAAAATTCTATTCCTTATTTAAAAGAAGAAGAATTAACCATTTTATCTACTACTGAAACTGAAATATATAGTGAATTTCAATCTGAAATAGATTCTTTGGGTTTAATAGAAGACACAAAAATTGTCGAAGAAACTAGCACAGAAGCAAATATAAGTATTGAAGATTCTTTAGAACCTAGAAATGAATTCGCTTTAAATAACTATGATAATGACTTACCTTCACAAATTAACGACCACCACGCAATTTATTTAGAGGAAGCTAATGCAGTTTCTGATTTTTCTGTAACTAATGCTCGAAAAAAAGAATTTAGTAATTATCGTATAGAATATGATGAGGAAGCTAGAACCTATATTTTAAAAGCCGATTCTAACAGTGAAAAATCCCTAATTCTAAAGGCTTATGGTGATATTTCTGTTGAAGATTTGTTAAATGAAATAGAAAAAGATTCTTTTAAAATTGTAGATTTTTCTCAAATAAATAATGTAAATAAAAATGTAGATGCCGTTTCGAATTATCATATTGCTAATGATAATTTAGGCGAAGGTAGTTTAAAAGAGAAATATTCCAGAAATGTAACTGCTATAAAATTGCTTAAAACTCTGGAAGCTGAAAATCGTAATGCGTCAGCTGAAGAACAGGAAATTCTTTCTAATTATGTAGGTTGGGGAGGATTAAAAAATGCCTTTGAACCTAATAACGACGAATGGAAGTCAGAGTATATTGAGCTAAAAAATTTGCTTACTGTTGATGAATATGAAGCTGCTCGAAGTTCTGTATTATCCTCTTATTATACAAGTCCATTAATAATTGATACGATATATTCTGTTTTAAATAATTTAGGTTTTGAGGGGGGAAATATATTAGAGCCATCTTGTGGTGTTGGTAATTTTTTTGGTAGACTTCCTGACAAGTTGTCCGATAATAGTAACTTATATGGTGTAGAACTTGATAGCCTGACAGGTAGAATTGCAAAACAATTATATCCTAATGCCAATATTCAAATAAAAGGATTTGAGAAAACTGATTTTAAGGATGATTTTTTTGATGTAGCAATCGGTAATGTTCCGTTTGGTGATTTTAGTGTTATTGATAAACAATATTCCAAAAATAATTTTTTAATTCACGACTACTTTTTTGCGAAAAGTATTGATAAAGTAAGAGTTGGGGGAATTGTAGCATTTGTAACAAGCTCGGGTACATTAGACAAGACTTCGTCTAAATTTAGAGAATATATTGCGAAAAGAGCAGACTTGCTTGGAGCAATAAGGTTGCCTCAAACAGCTTTTAAGAATAATGCTGGAACTAAAGTAACTTCTGATATTTTGTTTTTTCAAAAAAGAGAAGCTCCTCCTTTAACATTGCCTGAATGGACTAAATTAGACATTAGTGATAATAACATTAAAATGAATAGTTATTATGTGCAAAATCCAGAACAAGTTTGTGGAAAAATGGAAATGGTATCATCACAATTTGGATTAAAATCAGCTTGTGTCGATAATGGAACATCCCTTGATTTATTGCTGTCAAGAGCTGCTAAAAATATAAATGGAAATTTTGAAAATATTGTTTCTAGTGTTGAAACAGAAGAAGATATTTTTAATTATATACCAGCAGTTCCCGCTGTCGAAAATTATAGTTATACGGTAGTTGATAACAAGGTTTATTATAGGCAAAATTCGATAATGATAGAACAAGTAAAACCCTTACAGACATTAGAGAGAATAAAAGGAATGGTTTCCATTCGAGATAAAACAAGAAACATACTTAATTCTCAATTAAACGGAATATCAGATGAGGGCTTATTACATTTACAAGATGAATTGACTAATAGCTATGATACCTTCATAAAAAAATTTGGGTACATTAATGATACTGGAAATAAAAGAGCTTTTGCCGATGATAATAGTTATGCTCTTATTTCATCATTAGAAAAGTTTGATAATGAAAATAACTATATAGGAAAAGCAGATGTTTTTACGCAACGAACTATTTCAACCTATAAAGAAATTACAAAGGCTGATAATGCACAAGATGCATTAAAGCTAAGTTTAAATTCTAAAGGTGTCGTTGATATGATGTATATGGAAAAGTTGTTAGGCAATAAATCTCCACAAGAAATTGCGAATGAATTAAATGGGGTAATTTTTAAAAGTCCTACATCTGATTTAAAGGACCCTTATACGGGGTGGCAAACAGCTGATGAATATTTATCTGGAAATGTCAGAGAAAAACTTAAAATTGCTAAAGCTGTAGCTGAATTACATCCAGAATTAAATACAAATGTTGAAGCATTAACAAGTGTACTTCCTGCTGATTTAAAAGCGTCTGAAATAGATGTTAGATTAGGAGCAACTTGGATAGATTCAAAATATGTTAATGAATTTATGAGGGATGTGTTGGATTGCCATAATAGAGATATAAAAGCTAATTATTATGATACATCAAATGTTTGGCGAATTTTAGGAAAAAGTTTAGACTTCACTAATTCTACTGTTCACAGCACTTATGGTACTAATCGAATTAACGCATATGCAATATTAGAACAAAGTTTAAATTTAAAAAATGTTGAAATTAAAGATGCTGTCATTGAAGATGATGGTAAAACTAAATATGTCACAAACCAAAAAGAAACTTTGCTTGCTCAACAAAAGCAAGAATTATTAAAAGAATCTTTTAAAGATTGGATATTTAAAGACCAGGAACGAAGACAAGAATTATGTTCTCTGTATAATGAAAAATTTAATTCATTTAGACCTCGTGAGTATGACGGGTCTTTTTTAAATTTCGTTGGTATGAATGATAAAATTGAATTAAAACCTCATCAAAAAAATGCTATAGCTCGTATTTTACTTGGTAATAATACATTGTTGGCACATTGCGTTGGAGCAGGTAAAACCTTTGAAATGGTTGCAGCAGCTCAAGAAAGTAAGAGATTAGGGTTATGTGATAAATCTTTATTTGTTGTCCCTAATCATTTGATTGAGCAAACAGCTAAGGAATACTTAAAATTATATCCTAATGCCAATATTTTAGCTTCTACAAAAAAAGATTTTACTCCAGATAATAGAAAAATGTTTTGCTCTAAAATAGCAACAGGAAATTGGGATGCTGTCATTATAGGACATTCTCAATTTGAAAAAATACCATTGTCAAAAGAAAGACAATTAGATATGATTAAAAAGCAAATTGCTGAAATAGAAATAACACAACAAGAAATGGCAGATGACCGAATTTCAGTTAAACAACTTGAAAAAATAAGAAAACAGCTTGAAGTTAAGTTTACAAAATTGGCAAATGTAGAGTATAAAGACGATAATGTTGTTACTTTTGAACAATTAGGTGTCGACCGATTATTCGTTGATGAAAGCCATAATTATAAAAATCTTTATATAAATACGAAAATGACTAGAGTTGCTGGGCTATCTACAACAAGTAGCTTAAAAAGTTACGATATGCTTTGTAAATGTAGATATATGGATGAACTTACTAATTGTAAAGGAATTATTTTTGCAACAGGAACACCCGTTTCAAATAGTATGACAGAGTTATATACTAATATGCGATATTTAGAACAGGAGCGTTTAAGTTCTTTGGGAATTGACAAGTTTGACCAATGGGCATCTACTTTTGGTGAAACTGTTACAGCGATGGAACTTGCCCCAGAGGGTACAGGCTATAGAGCCAAAACAAGATTTGCAAAATTCTTTAATTTACCAGAATTAATGAGCTTGTTTAAAGAAATTGCTGATGTTCAAACTTCAGACACATTAAAATTACCTGTTCCTGATGTTGAGTATCATACAGATGTAACAGCTCCAAGCGAATTCCAAAAAGAATTTTTAAATTCTTTAGTAGACCGAGCAGAAGCTGTTCGTTCTGGAACAATAGACCCATCAGTTGATAATATGCTAAAAATTACTAATGATGGTCGAAAATTAGCTCTTGACCAACGCCTTATTAACTCTTTATTGCCAGATGATGAAGATAATAAAATTAACCATTGTGTTGAAAATGCTTTTAGTATTTATCAAAAAACGATGGATAAAAAGTCTACGCAATTAATATTCTGTGATTTATCAACTCCTAAGCCAGGTATCTTTAATGTTTATGACGAAATAAAAAGTAAACTAATCGAAAAGGGAGTTATGGCTGAGGAAATAGCTTTTATTCATTCAGCAACAACAGAAGCTCAAAAAGAAGCATTATTCTCAAATGTGCGAACAGGTAAAGTTCGATTCCTTCTCGGTTCAACAAGTAAAATGGGGGCAGGCACAAATGTACAAGACAAAATGATAGCCTTACATCATTTAGATGTGCCTTGGAGACCTTCTGATATTGAACAGCAAGAAGGAAGAATTATTCGACAAGGAAACGAAAATAAAAAAGTTGAAATTTATAGATATGTAACAGAAAATACCTTTGACGCATATTCTTGGCAGTTAATAGAGAATAAACAAAAATTTATCGGTCAAATTATGACTTCAAAAACTCCTGTACGAAGTGCCGATGATGTTGATTCAACAGCATTATCTTATGCTGAAGTTAAGGCTTTGGCATCTGGAAATCCTTTAATCAAGGAAAAAATGGAACTGGATAATGATATTGCTAAACTAAAAATGGCAAGAGCCAGTCATCAAAATCAGATTTATGATTTACAGGATAAAATTGCTCTTGCTTTTCCAAAAGCTATTTCTGAAAAGCAAACTATTGTTGATAAATTAACTACAGATTTACAGACCTTAAATAATAATCTATCTAAAAATTTTGAAATTGAAATTGAAGGTAAAAAATATACTGATAGAAAAGATGCAGGGGAAGCATTAAAAAATGCTTGTAAATATAATATCCAAGATAAGAATAAATTTATTGGTAACTACGGTGATTTTAAGCTTTCTATTCTCTTTAATAATAATACTAAATACTGGGAATTATGTGTTTCTGGCAAGGGTAAATATTACTCTAATATTGCAGATAATGCTATAAATAATATTACAAGAATGACTAAAACATTAAATTCCATTCACAGCAAATTGGAATCACAAAGTAATGAACTTGCTGATTTAAAAAGAAATTTAGTAGAAGCGAAAGAAAATGTAAAAAGACCGTTTCCAAAAGAAGAAGAATATCAAGCAAAATTAGAAAGATTAAAAATTGTTGATAAAAAGTTAGGAGTTGATGAAATTGAGAAAAATAACACTACTGTGAAAAAAGATAAAGGGGTTGAGTTATAATGAGTGATTATGCCATTTACAGTTTTCCAAAAAATGTTAATATAAGTAAATTAAGTGCCGATAGTATTATCAACTATACTCCAATATTAAAAGGCAAATGCCCTAAAAATACTGTTAAATATACCATTTCAACTAATCTTGCTTTCGGACAACTTGTCTTAAAGCAAGATTGTATTGCCATTGCCCTCGTTAATGAGGGCAATGGTATTGTTAGTGCTTATACTATTAATGGTACAGAATTAGGAGAGGAATTGCCTAATTTTAGTGCTAATCAATCTAATATAGAAGAAGCAACAGCAGATAACAGAGAGAAATGTAGCAATATAAAGAAACAGCTAGGAGAAGTTTGTAACGATATTTTTAAGATGTTTATAGAATCTAAGAATTATGAAGGATTGCTTAAAGTGTTAGCTCGTCTATATCGGTACAGCTTTAAAAATTCGCTTTTAATTTATTCACAGAATAAAGAGGCTAGGTACATCTCGAATTTTAATGACTGGCAAAAATGGGGTAGAATGATAAAAAAGAATGAAAAAAGTATTTCTATTTTTGCGTCTACGGTGTATAACACCACAAAATATGTTCCTCGTAAAAATGAAGAAGGGGAAGATATAGTAGACGAAAACGGTGATATTATTGTAGATACAGTTGTAAATGAAAATAAATATTCGAATATTTCCAAAGTATTCGATATTTCCCAAACTTTTGCTTCTAATACAAAGCGTTTTTTCAAACGAGATGTTAAACTTTATAAACTTTATGAAAATAAAACAAATTTATTGTTTGCAATTGTTTTTTTGTTAAATAAACGAATTATATTTTCTAATAATTTAAAAAGCACTGAAAATATAACTGTTTTTAAAATTGGGACTTCGTTTAATGATGTTTTTAAAAATCTTCTTTTTCAATATGTTGAAAAAGCTATTGGGCATTTACTTCCTACACCTGAGAATGAATTATATATTAATTGTGTAGAATATATTGTTTTTACTGAACTAGGTTTAACGGGTTTAATTCCTGAAATTAATTTTTCTTTTTTACCTAATAATTTATTTGATTTTTTCGAACAGGTCAATAATGAAGCAAGAAAAATTCTACTTAACTTATATAATTACTTGAATATTAATGAAATAAAAGAATTGTCTGAGTATCTAAATGATAAAACATATAGCGATGAAAAACTAAAACAAATTGGTTATTGCTTTAATATTAATATAGACCCAGATATACTTGCTTTAATAACATCTCCAGATTTATCCACAGACCTTTGTTTACTTTGTTTACAAGTATATAATAAGGGTTTATCCTCTGTTGAAATTAACAATATAATAAAATATACCCAAGGGGATTTAAAAAATTTTAGAGTGATAAGTGAAGGTGTAATATCTCTAAAAGAAAAAAATTTAGAAATATTATCGTACCTTTTCTTTTTCAAAAATCCTGAACTTGACTTAATTAATAAAGCAATATGTTCTAAAGCAACAGTTGAACAATTAGATTTTATTTTCAACCAAAATATTTCTCTCCAAAAAAAGAATATTTTATTATCAGGCATAATTGATTTGAATACAAATTCGGATACATTTTTAACAATGGAAAAAATGTATAGTATCTTAGAAAATATAGATAAAGATAGCGAGGTCTTAAAAGCTATGTTAGCCGCTTATCAAAGTAATATTAATAAGCAAGTTTTAACTCCACTACTAAATAATTTAAGTACTGATTCGGAAATTTCAATAAATGTAGCTGTGGAAGATATGGTTACATTGTCAGAAGTTCAAAATAGAAGTGAAAATCTCAATAAAAAAATCACAACAAAATCTTTTGATTTTTTATTGGCAAGAGCAAATAAAAGAGCTGAAAAGAAAAATCGAGCCAGACAAAGGCAATAAAAAAAGGCTAGTTTCAATTAATTTTTGAAACTAGCCTTTTTTGCTTTAATCAAAATTAATGTTTTCAGCTTTTTCATTATTATATGAAATGCCATTATAATATCCTAAAAAACTAAAGAATAAATCTGATTTAAGGAAAAAGCAATCTCTATTACTATTTAATAAATCTGCCCCAGAGCAGTCGACATTGTACCATTTGCCATCAATTTTTATTATGTTCCATTCGTGTTGCATTGGTTTACTTATTACAACATCACAAGGAATATTTAACTTTGTTAATATATTTTTATAGGCAATGGCAAAAGCTCTACAAACACCTGTTCCGTTTTCATATAACATTAAATCATCGGAATTCTTTAAATCCCAATCATAGTCATAATTATCAATTAAGTAATCATAAACGAACTTTGCTTTTTCATAATCAGTTGCATACTGTTGAGCCTGTTCAACAATAGGGTCAACTACATTGTCTATAAACTCTCTTTTTTCTTTTATTTGCTGTGGATTATATTTATATTCCACAAGTATTTTATCTACCTTATTGCCATTCATTTTAAATTTAGCCGAATGTTTTACATACCAAGCATTTTCACTTCTACTGACTAAGTAAGTAAATTCATTTTGAGCTTCTGTTTGAGAATAATTGTATTTTGATACATCAATTTGTTTGGTGCAAGTTGATATGCCGTTTTCTAATTTATCCCCAAATTGAGAAGCAAACCCAACACAACAGTTAGTTAAAGCAGTGATAATAGTAATAATAACAGCACATAATTTTTTCATAAAAATCCCCCTTTAAAATCTAAAAATTTTTTTATAATTTTTTTATAACAATAGTACTTATAGGATTATATATAGGTTATCCTATATCTATAGATATATTATATAGGTTATCCTAGTTAAAATCTATAGACAAACTAAATAAAATTAGATATAATAATTTATATATATTTAACAAAATTGCTAATTGCTAAGAAGGTATAACTATGAAAGAAAATAAAGATACTAGAAAAATAAAAAAAATTGAAGAATACACAACAACACCTGCCCAACGAAAATCAAGCAATAAATTTGCAAAACAAAACTATCAAACCGTAGGTTACAAGTGTATAAAAGGAATAAAATCTATTTTAGAAATTGTTGCAAAAAATGCAGGTGAAAAGTCTGTGTCTAAACTTGTTGAAAAAGCCGTTATAGAATATGTGCAAAATATAGAACAAGGAAGAAATGTATTAGTTAGTGCTGAGGAAGATTTACTGCTGTTAAAAGATATATTAAAATACGACAATGATAAATGCCTTTATCCTAAAAACCAGTTTGATTATCTCCGAGATTTATGTTATATGTATTATGAAAACCGTAAGGATAAAAAGGGCTTTGAATTTTCTCCGATTTATATAAATTTTTTAAAGCCTTACAATAATGAATACTGGTATATTGAAGACCCTAAAAAACTTTATGAACTCGTATATTATGCTAATTCATTTACTTACGATAATTATAGTGGCTTAAAAGAACAACAAAAGGATGAATAGAGTTTCTTCTATATAATATGTAATACACTTACATTCTTATTTTTGTAAGTGTATTACATTATATTGTTTTATTAAACTTCTAAATATTGAAAAGATTGTGGTGCTTTACTAACTCCCACATCGGCTAGTCTTTTCTAAATTCGTATTTTTTATTACCAAGTAGAATGTTATTTGTATGTTCAGGTTTTATTGACATTAATATAGTACACAAAACAAACATCTCCTTAATATATGTCATTATCAACATACTCACCTGCAATATAGTTCTTATATTTCTTTAGAACCTCATTAATTTTCTTTTCAAATTTATCAATTTCCTCATCTCTTAATTCTTTCATAATCTTTTCAACCAAACCGTTACCGAGAACCTTTTCTTTTTCCATTATTTTTAAAGCATCTTGTAAACTGAACTTAGTAAAGATTTCTTCTGCAATAGAAATTTCATCTCTAGGAGAATGGTCATTTAAAATATATTTCTCTACAGTTTCAATTAATGTTTTCGGTTTCATTTCAAAATAATCATATTCAAATCGCTCTATATAAAGCAATGCTTGTTCGTTTTGCACCGTTAATTCACTTAGCTTTAACATTTTTTATTCCTTTCGCTTGATTTTTGTAGTGTATATGATATAATTAAAAAGGATTAAGTTCTGTTGTAACCACTTGTATGTGTCCCCTTGTCGTAAACTATACAAGTGGTTGCTTTTTTAGTTATTTATCTAAATCAACACTTCTTTTACTTGAATTTCCAAGGTATGTATCTAGTTGCTTTAATAAATTTTTCAAATTTTCTAAGTTTTCATCATCAATATGCTTAATATTTTTTTCAATTTCTGAAATTGAAATATAATTAGCTCCAAGCTCTTGATTAAATTCTTGAGTAAGCTGTATAATTTCTAATTCGTCTAGGTCATTGGGTTCTTTGTCAATAATCTCTTTTAAATATTTTTCAGCCTTATAAAATTTGTTCAATTCTAATTTATATTTTTCTTTGAATGCGTTTTTATCTTTGGCTTGTGCTAGACCATAAGTATATTTTTTAAAATCTTTAAAATCATTAATCGCATTAAGTTTACTTTGACAAATGTCAAGTTGGTTTCGATGAAAATTAATAATTTCTTTCAAGTCTTCTTTTTCTATTTCTTTATCTGTAATGTAATTTCTTAAATCTTCAACAGAGTTAAATCCTTCTCTCCTTAATTCATTAAATAACTGGTCAGATGTTTCCATATTCTTTTTGTTTGCCCATCTGTTAAGACCAATATTTTTTTGAAATTTATCTTCGGTTGTATCAATTATTCTATTAATATTTTTCCGTTCGTTATGAATATAATTTTTATCATTTTCAGTTTTTAAATTAACTTCATTTTCTATTCGCTCAGAAATTTTTTCTTTTGAATAATTTTCTCCCAATGTATTTCCTCGAACAGCTCTTTTCCCTTCCTTTTGAAATGTTATGTATTTTTTACTATCATTCACAAAAATATTTTCTTGCCTCATTTTCAAAACAAACTCATCATAAGATTTTGCAATGGCAATATTTTTATCAATTATATCTTTTAATTCTTGTTTCCAACTTGTCCCACTTTTATTTGTTTGCCATTCTTTATAATTTTTACCCTTGCCAGTTCTATAGTCTATAATTGACAAGCCATTTTCTTTACATAATTCATCGCTTAAATTTCTTCTTCTATATAATGCTTTTAAATCATCATTATATTTTCCACTTCCGTCTGTTGCATAAGCACAACTTATAATGTGATTATGAATATGTTCTTTATCAATATGTGTTGTAACAATGTACGCAAACTTTTCGCCAAATTCTCTTTTTGCAAACTCTTTGCCAATTTTATGTGCAAGCTCTGGAGTAACTTCACCAGGCTTAAATGATTGCACTTGATGATATGCTTTAATTCCTTGATTATATTCCTTTGCACTGTTATTATATCTATAACGATAAAAGTCAAATTCTAACTTTGCACAAAAGGGCGAACAGTTTGAACAATCTATATACAATTCATCGTCTGTCTTGTCAGGATTGCAAATATAATCAACTGCTTTTTGAACGGTTGCTTTTATTGGTATGATTTTAGTTACAGCCATAACTACACCTCTTATTTTATTTTAAAACTTGTAAAAACTTTATTTATTAATTCCTCATTATCCATTTCTATTTTCCGAATTTGGTTTTTTATAAAAATTAAATCATCAGAATAAAGTTCTAATTTGTCAGGATTGGAATTTACTCTATGGGCAATCTGATTTATATTCGTTCCAATCTTATGAATTTGAGTGCTGAATTTTATCCATTCATTTGTTAAGTCATAAAAATCTTGAAATGTAAATAATGTTCCAAAGATTGTAGCTTGTCGAATATAATCAGACATTTTTTCGATTTTTAACAGTTGCATTTTTCTTTTTATTACCATATATTCTGGAAGATTAACTCTTGCTTTTATAAAAATATTTTTTGATTTTATATCTTCTTCCATTTTTGTTTGCTCCTTTCTCAAATGAAAATTGAACTTGTGAAATTGAAATGAGATGAATTTTAAAATATATTTTTAAAATTCATAGGTCTACAATTTGTGAACAAATTGTAAATAAGGGTCTTAGGGGATTTCCCCTAACAAGCCAAAATTTTCAATTTTGTCGGAATTGTGACACAATTCCAGTGCTTGCTAGTTTCTCTCTACGCCGTAGGCAAGGTGGGTAGGGGTGTCCCTTACCCACCTATGTACTCGCTTGTTGGCGAGGAAGTTCTTTTATTATGTAGTTGCATTAAGTTTTATTTACTCATTAAACCAATTATTTTCTTCACAACAATAAATAATATTATTTATAATAGCTACTGCGTCATCAATTGCACAGTCTTCCAGACTAAAATTTATATTTTCTTTTGCGAATTTAGCAAAGCGTTTAGAAACTTCAATTAAAAAATCATCGTTTTCCTCTTTTAATAATTTACCAATTTTTGAATTAGCTATTTCTTGGCTTGTGCCTATAAACATTACTGCACTTTTGTGAGCAAAAGCACAATCTTTCGCAAATTTTGTTATTTCTAACTTTCTAATTTTTTCTCTCATTTTAATTCTCTACTTCCTTATCCACTTTAGCAATAATATCCTCTACACTTACACATTCTGTAACAGATAAATCTGCTGTCAGTAAAGACGCTGAATATATTTTTTCCAAACCCTCTAAAGTCAATATCTTTTGTTCAAGTAAAATTTTATTAAATGCTGATAACATCGTAAAAGCCCCTTTTAAAAAAGTATCTGAATATTTAGATTCTTTAGGAGTTTTTAATTGTACAGAGCCTTCCAATTCTCCTTCTGCGTTTTTAGCAGCACTAAATATAATGCAACATTCAGACACATCTACAACATTGTCTAACAACTTTTCCATTTTGGTCATTCTCATTACCTCCAATTTTTAATCCCACTCTAAATTCTGTAAACAATTATCACATGTATCATCATCAATGTACACTTCTTCATCGTAATTAGGGCAATGAAAATTTTTATTGCCATTTTTATCAATTTCTTCAATAGGCTTTTTGAAGATGTCTGTTTCGTCTACATCATCTTCATATGTCGTATATTTAGACAACATATCTTCTATGCTTCCCAATATTTTTACACTTTTTCCAGTTCTTAAATTTTTCAGCTCATAGCTAAAATAATCAAATTCTGTATTGTTTTCTTCACAGGGTGTTATTTTTACTTCATCACCATATTTCAAGTTACACACATTTCCGTTTTCGTCTACATATAATGTATTCTCACCTATATACCACATACACTCATTCCTCTCTTTAATTCCTATTTTAGGTTGTACATATTCGATAAACAAGTTCGCAAATGTTTTTGCTTCTTTTGGATAGTCGTAGCTTATGAACTCGTTTATGTTTAAATCAACAAGTAAATTTTCATTGTCATATTTTTTTATCGCATTATAAAAATCTTTTTCGTTTTCTATAATTCCAACAAGCCAATCATCATCATATTTTTCAATCCTGTCATTAAGACTGTCAAAAAAACTGACTGCTTTTAAATAACTTTCATCGTCTTTGTGAAAAAAAAGATATTTTAAAATTTTTGAAGCTGTCAGTTCGTAATCAAATTTTTTGGATGAAATTTTTTCTAACAACTTTTTTACATCAACTGTTTTCATTATTTTAAGAAAATTTTTTCCTTTTTCATTTTTACATCCTATATAATTAAAAATTCCACAATCCGTATAAGCATACATTGTTCCATATTTCAAATCCAAATTAACGATACCACACATACAGCTGTTGTAAAATTTATCATTTGGTTCTGCTATAAAAATAATTTGCTTTATGCTCGGAATTTTATCTGTTTTTATTTTCATTATTAAAAAACCTTTCTTTCTTCAAATATCGTTTTCTACCTTATCACCTGCTGTATAGTATGAATATCTTTTTAATACTTTATTAATTTTGTTTTCAATTTTATTTATACCTACTTCTTTTTCAAGTTCATTCATAATATTACTAACCCAGTTTGAATCTTTAATTGTTTTAAAAGCCTCTATAAAGCTAAAAGCAAAAGAATCTTCTTTGGCAATAAAAAGATTATCTTTATATTTTTTTTCATTTTTTATACAAATATAATCTTCAACTCTTAATGCAAAAACATTGGGGTTTATTTCATTTATAAAATTCTCTTCGTTTAATGGAATTCGTTCTATATACAATATTGCTTTTGGTTTTGTAATTGCTAATTTTTTCAAACTTAACATTTTCTATTTCCTCCTAATTTAACCAACTTTTTTTATGTCAAACAAAAAAAGAAAATTTATACTTAGTTTATAAAAATTCAACAGTAAACCTACCTTTACCAGAATTTCGCCATTGTCCTGTTCCTCCCAATTCTCCATATTCTAACAGCTCTTTAATCCAATCTTCCTGACTTTCGTCTAATAGCAAAATTTCAAATTCACTTGTAGTTCCTGCCGGAACTGTTTCAGAATTTGCAAGAGCAATTCTTTCGCCTTGTGCAGTTTGTCCCCTTAGCGGTCTTTGACAATTTCCAATTTGACATCCTTCGGGGATGGTTAAAAAAATTTTTCTTGGCTTTGGAAAAATTAATTTGTCAATCACTTTTTTATATGCCGTAATTTTTGCTGATTTTGTTCCTTTGATTTTTCTTAACGCTCCACAAGCATCCTTTAAAAAACCTTTCCATTGGTAATCGAATAAGAAAGGTTTGCCATTTTCTTTAGGAAAAATTGTCATTGCTTTTTCGGCAACTTCTTCTATTCCAAGAGCTGCGATTTCTTCTTCAATATTTAAAGCGTCGGGTGCTTTGCTTGCAATGTATTCCCTGTGTATGTTAGGGTCAGCTGATGCTGTCCCCAACAATTCTTCGATAAATGTCACTTTTACTTTTAATGTTTTCATAATTATATCTCCTTTAAAATTTTTTTATTAGTTAAATAAATCTTCAGCACAATTTTTTGCAAATTTGCAAAATAAACAACACGATTTACATTTTTTCTTTTTCGAGTTTGTTAGTAGTAATTTTAATTTCACAAATTTCATAATTAATTCTCCTTTTTTAAATTCTGAAAATGAGTTTCAACAATGTTTGCCACAAGTTCCTGAATTTCTTTTTTTGTTTTACCAGTGAAAAAAGTTTTAAATTTTTCGTTGTCCAAAGAGAAGCTGATGCTTGTCTTTTTCTTAGGTTTATCACCTAAGATATTTATTATGCTTCTATAGTCAATTATTTCAAGGCTTCTAATTTGTTTTGTCTGTTCAAGGCTTGGATATTTAAGGGTATCGTCAATAACCATAGCCAACTGTTTTTGAGCTGCTCCTGATAAATATGATAATTCTACGGCAGGAATTAATTTAATTGATTTGTTGTCGACTAACTCTAGTAGCTCTGGAATAAGATATGTAAGTCTTATGTAGCGTTGAACCTGTCTTCCAGAATCTCCCTGTTCTTTACCAATAGTTTCATTAGTATTACCACCAGTGCTACCTTGGTGTTTAAGAGCATCTTGTTTTAATTTGTATGCGAATGCTTTTTCGGACGGTAAAATTTCTTCTCTTTGTATGTTCCCGTCAACCATTTCGATTATAGCTTCATCGTCATTTAAGTTTTTGATTATAGCTGGTATTTCTTTAAGTCCAGCCACTTTACTTGCGTGACTTCTCCTATGTCCTGATATAATTTCATACTTGTTCTCGGTTGTAGGTCTAACGATTATGGGAGTTAATACTCCATTTCTTTTTATACTTTCGATAAGGTCTTGCATTTTATCGTCTTCTATAACCTTAAAAGGGTGATTTTTAAATGCCTGTAAATCGTCTATGTCAATAGATTGTTTTTCTGATACAGTTGCTTCCCCAAAAATACTGTCTAAGCTTTGTAATTTAATCTTGTTTGCGTTTACTGCCATATTGTAATCCTCTTTTCTATACTAAATAATTAATTTTCTTCATTAACAATGATTCCACCTTGAATAATAACTCTTTTTCCTTGTTCATTATCAAAATAAACCTCATTATTATCTTCACTAACATCAAATTTACCAGTCCATTTTTTAATTTCTTTTCCATTGTAATCATACAAAGTTACTGTTCTATTCAATCCGTTTCCTATATTACTTCTAAAAGATTTTATATTACGATTCCATTCAGCACAACCAGAAAGAGTAAAAGAAATTAGAAATTAGAACTATTCCAACTATAAAAATATTTTTTTTCATTTTTATTCTCCTAAATTTGAATTATTAAGATATGTAGATAAATTCATATAGGCTTTCGCTACTTTATTCTTATTTGCATAACAATAAATGCTTTTCGCTTCTATAGCAGATTCTTCTTGTTTGACAGAACGAGGAATTGCATTTAATATTTTTACATCATTAGAATAAGTTTCTTCCAATATTGTTATAATTTCTTTTGCTGAAGTGTATCTATTATCTAACATCGTTGGTAAGATACCTTCGATTGTTAATTTTGTATTTAATTGTCTTTTAACTCTTGCAATTGTTTTAAGCAATTCTTGTAACCCTTTCACTGACAAGAATGATGCTTGGACAGGTATTAATACACTATCAGCAGCAGTTAAGGCATTTATTGTTATAATACCTAAGCTAGGCATACAATCTATAATTATATAGTCATAATTATATTTAATTGTTTCTATATAATTTTTTAAGAGCGTTTCTCTCCCAAACACATTTATTAATGTCATTTCAGCAGTTGACAGTTCAATATTCGCAGGAATAAAATCTACACATTCTTCGGCTTGGGTATAAATTCCCTTATTTCCGTAAAATTCTTCATTGGCAGTATTTATTAATATGTTTGCCAATGTATAGTTTAATTCATCTGGATTTACCTGCCCCAAGCTTATAGTTAAACTACCTTGGGCATCGGCATCTATTAGAAGTACCTTTTTTCCTAATTTTGCAAGTCCAACTCCAACATTTAACGCAGTTGTTGTTTTTCCAACGCCACCTTTTTGATTTGCTACTGTAATTACTTTTGCCATATTACTTTCCTCCTTATTAAGTAAAACTGTATGTTATATATATGTTTTTTTGTAATTAAAAATAAAAAAATAGCTTATATAAAGAATAAAAGCTTTATATAAGCTATTTTATAGAAATAGTTATAGTTACAGTCGTGCCTGGTGTATGTTTCGCACCCCCGCAACTCAGTTAAGTCTGTAATCGAAATGGTTACAGACTTTTTGCTATATGGAAATATGTTTTTTGCAATTATCTTTAATGAAATATTGTGAAGCTTGAAAAAAGGTTCTTTACCAAATGGTGTGGTTTTGAACTAAAACATAAGTTTTTGGGAATGTATGAGAAATTATACATTCCCATTTTTTATATTAACTAAGCCGTTTATTATTAATATCCTATTTCTAAAGTTAAAAAAGCTGCGATAACCAAATGCTATTCGCTTTATGGCTTTGATTTTATTGTTAATAATTTCAATTACTATGTTGGCATAACCACATTTAATTGAATTAAGTATATAATCTTTATAATTCCTTGTAGTATTTAACTAGGTTTCCATATATTCAGAGAAATTCTCGTATTCTTTGTTTAATAAGTTTATAAATCTTTATCCATTTTTATATTTAATAGATGATAGGAGATTTTGATAGAGAAAATATGTATTCTTTAATAAAAAAACTACAGAACAGATAAACTTATAAGTATTGAATTTTAAAATATACAAATGACAAGTCTTAAATTAAAAATAAAGAAAACGGTATGTTATAAGAAGATATATTGTAGAATAGATAAGATAAGAGCGTAGAGTAAAGAATAATATCAAATACTAACATATATTAAAAAATAGAATTAATAGGGCATAGGCATATAGGACATTAAATTATTTGTAATATGGAAAATTGTAAGACCTGATAATTTCCAATAATATAATTTTTTAAAAAATTGAAAAATGTAGTTTGAAACTAATTCTTAAATTGACTAATATATAAATTTCTATTTTAATATTTAGAATTATTAATTTCGTAGTCTTTTAACACAATATTTCTTCATAAAAGATATTATGTCATTATTGTTATTTATCTTGTAGAATTTTATTAATAAGTCCCTAAAAGTTTCTAAATTATCTATTGGTACTTGAAAAATACCAATATTATTTTCAATTAATATTTTATTTGCAATAAGCTGTGCAACTCTCCTATTTCCGTTTATAAACATCTTTGATTTTGCAACGAAACAGAAATATTGAAGTGCCTTTTCTTCAGGATTGTCAATTTGGTTTAACTTATTAACCATATCATTAAATATATTGTTAACAACAGGCTTATTTGGGAGGAAAATATCATAAAATAATAAATTACCAACAATTTTATTGTATTCTAGTAAAATTTCTAAATTGTTTGGACAGTCTAAATTATCTAAAAGAAATTGCCAAGCCTCTTTCATATTTATAATAAAGATTACTTCTTCTGCTCTTGTATTTGTTGGAGCATTGGCTAAAATAGCATATGTTTTTGGATATGTTGTTCTAAGACCTTCTAAGTTAGCACTTTTCCATATGCTATCAATAACTAATCTTTTTGCCATTTCTTTAGCTGTATCTTTCATAGAAATTTCCCTTTCAATTCAATATAGTAGATTTATTATAGATTTTTTTTGAATTACTGTCAACTTTATTTACTATCATATACCTTTAGCAGTTTTGCAAATCTAAATATTCTGATAATATTTAAAATTTATTATTATTCTTGTAATTATTTAAAAATTATATTAGGCTAAACTTAGTTGTTTTTTATAAAAAATATTGCTATAGAATTTGAGGACCATATGGTAGGGATTAATATGTGGATGGATTTATTTAAGAAAGTTATATTGGAACGAGGTTATGAATAATTTGAAAGTGGAAAGATTAAAGATATTCATTGGGACGGTAATACGGTATATGGAAAAGTAAATGGTACTGAAGAATATAATGTTTCTGCTGAAATTGATGGTGAAAATGTTGGAAAATTAAGTTGTGATTGTCCATATGCAAAAGGTCAAAAAAAGTGTAAACATATGGCTGCTTTATTATTTAAAGTATTAGGTGGAGATATATATATTGATGATGAATACGATGACGAATATTATGATGAAGATGATTATGAATACTATGAAGATTATCTATACGAATGTGACCAGCATTATAATAACATTATTGATGATGATTATAGAATAGATGAATTAATAGATAGCCTTGATGAAAAAAGATTAAAAGATGTATTAAAATACTTATTAGAAAATGATAATATTGCAAAAAGAAGTTTTTTGCAATATATAAATAGTGAAGATAACAATATCAATATTGAAGATTTAAAGGAAAGTATAGATTGCATATTTTACGAAAATTCAGATGATGAATACATAGGGTATGACGAGGCTAGTATTTTATAGGACGAATTAAATGATTTTGTTGATATAGAAATAGTGCCTTTAATAGGATTACATAGATACATGGAAGCTGTTGAATTGACATTACATTTGGCAAGTTCTTTTACAGAATATGACATTGACGATTCTGATGGTATAATTATGGGAATTTATTCAAGATGCGAGGAAATAATATCTTCTGCAATTTGTTTATGTAGTGAGAAAGAAGAAGAAAAGATATTTCAAGCTGTTGTATATGAAGTGGAGAACAATTTTGATGAAAATGGGTATTATAAGGGGTTTTTAGATAGATTACTGTTTAATCAATTTAAGTCTGAAAAGTCGTTGAAGGAAATACTGAAAATTGTTAATTCAAGAATTAAAAGTTTATCAGAAGATAAAGAAGACAGTTTTAGCCAATTTTACTTTAAAATTATTTTATCTGCAAAGTTAAAAATAATGGAAGAACTTAATTTGCCAGATGATGAAATAGAAAAATTTTATGTTGAGAATAAATTTATACCTGAAATTTGTGTAATGTTTGCTGATAGGCTTATAGAAAATCAAAATTATAATAGGGCAATAGAAATTTTACATGAAAGCGATAATAAAAATGAAGAAATAAGGGGAAAATTAAAAGAAATATATAAGATTACAGAAAATAAAGTTGGATATCAAAATATACTGTGGGATGAATTAAAAGATGATGGTACAGCAACAATAGATGTTTATAATGAATTAAAATCTACTTACAATAATAAAGAATGGCTTGTACAAAGGGAAAAAGTATTTGAATTAAAATCCTGTAGTTCAATACTGCATAAATTTTACTATATTGAAAAATTATATGATAGGCTTATGAGTTATATTGAACAGGATAGAGTGGGTATATATACAGTGGATTTATATGAGAAAATATTAAAAAAATTATATCCTGAAAGATTGCTAAAAAAATATGCAAATATTATTAATGATGAAATTAAAATTGTAAGTGATAGAAAAAAATATAAACAAATTATCAAAGTTCTTGTAAAAATGAAAGGATATGTTGGTGGGGATGAAGTAGTTGATAAAATTGCTAGTGAATGGAGAAATAAATATAAAAGAAGAAAAGCATTAATTGATGAGATGAAAATTTTATAGATGTTTATATAACTTATATATGATTAAAAAAGATTATAACTGAAATGGATACAGTCCCTTTGCCAATTAATATACAACCTCCCCATTGTAATTCATGCACAAAAAATAATGTTCTCACAATACATTTACATTTTTGTAAAAAAGATGTATTGTATTAACAAGTTAAACAAAGGCGTTTGAATGACGAATAAGTCGTTCAGACGCCTTTTATTTTTTTGTTGGTATGATTGGAGGAGTTTATATGGAATATGAAGTACAGAAACATTTACATTATGCAGGAATACCAAGTTTTAATCTTTATCCTGTAACTAGAGAATTAAAAGACGATGTAGATATTACAATTATGGGTGTGCCTTTTGATAGTGGCGTAACAAATCGTCCTGGTGCAAGGTCTGGCCCTAGAGCAATAAGACTTAGTTCTCAGTTGACAAATTGTTTTGGCTATCCATGGGGATACAAGTTATCTGATGAGGCTAACATAGTTGATTATGGCGATGTAGGTTACTATGTAGGTGCTAATACTACAAAGGTTATGCTTGAGGAAACATACGAAAATGCTAAGAAAATTTTTGCTTCTAGCAGTAAGTTACTTACATTAGGTGGTGACCACACTATTCCATATGGTATGGTAAGAGCTGCTAGTGAAAAGTTTGGTAAGTTAGCATTACTTCATTTTGACTCACATCAGGATAGTACACCAAGTACAGATGGCAATATTTCTCATGCTAATTTTGCTTATGATTTACAGGCTGAGGGTTGTATTGACCCATCTAAGTCTGCTCAGGTATTTATCCGTACAGAAATGACAGAATGTGGCTACAATATTTTCTATGCTCAGGATGCAGTATTTATGGATATGAAAGAACTTGCTGAAAAACTAAAGAAAATTGTAGGTGATATGCCAGTATATATTACTTTTGATATTGATGCTCTTGACCCATCTGCTGCACCTGGTACAGGTACACCGGTTATTGGTGGTCCATCTTCAGCTCAGGTTAGAAAGCTTTTATATAATCTCAAGGGTATTAATGTAGTTGCTGCTGATTTAGTTGAGGTTCTTCCAGCTTATGACCATAGTGAAATTACATCACTTGCTGCATCAAATATTGCTATGGACCTTATGTATCTTATGCACAACAGAAAGTAAAGAATGGAGGAAAATATATGAAAAGATTATTGGCTTTATTATTAAGCGCAACGATGGTATTAGGTTTTACAGGTTGTGGGGCAAGTGGAGATACTGCAAAGTCAGATACAAAAGTTCCTGAAGTAACATTAGGTACAACTTCATGGCCTACAAATATGTTCTTTTATTTAGCAAATGAAAAGGGCTTTTTTGAAAAAGAGGGCGTTAAGGTTAAAATTCAGGACTTTTCATCTACAACAGAAAGTACAAATGCCTTTGTAGGTGGACAGATTGATTTTTGTACATTTGCTTCATCAGAAACTGTTGCACCATATTTCCAGGGTGGAGATATTGCAGTAGTATTGGAAACTGACAAGTCTAACGGTAGTGAAGGTCTTGTAGCTAAGTCTGATATTAAGTCTGTAAAGGATTTAAAGGGAAAGAGCATTGCAACTCAGCTTTACAGCGTTGACCATATGTTCTTACTTACTCTCCTTGCAGAAAACGGAATGACTGAAAAAGATGTAAACATTGTAGATATGTCTATTCAGGAATCTGGTACAGCTTTTGTAGCTGGTCAATGTGATGCTGCTTGTATTTGGGACCCATACTTCTCTCAGGCTATTGCAAGTGGTGGTACTAAGTTGTATTCATCTTCTGATAACCCTAACTTAATTACTGATGTATTATGTACATCTAACAAGTTATGCAATGAAAATCCTGATGCTGTAGAGGCTGTTGTAAGAGGTTTCTTTGATGCTGTTGAATACTGGAAGAGTAATCCAGACGAAGCAAACAAGTTTATGGGCGATAAGCTTGGTGTAGGCGAAGAAGAATTTAAGAAAGAAATAGAAGGTCTTATTATTACTGACCCTGATACTGTTAAGACAGCATTTACTCCAGCAGAAGATTATTCATACTGGGGTTATACACAGAATACAATAAGAGATTTTATGTATGAACTTGGCGTACTTAAAAACAAGGATAAAGATTGTGGCGATATGATTAATAATACATTTGTTGAAAAGATTGCTTCAGAAAAATAAAAATGTATAATTTACCCCTAAAAGGAGGACTACATAATGAAGAAAAAATTACTTGCACTTTTAATGACAATGATTATGTGTATTTCTTTATCAGCCTGTGGAGCAAGTAGTTCACAGACAGGAGAAAGTACAGCAAATGCTAATGATTCAAATGGGCAGAAAATAGTATTAGGTATTAACGACTGGCCTGGAAGTTATTGGTGGCTTGCTGTAGACAAAATGGGATATTTTAAGGAACAGGGTGTTGATGTAGAAGTTAAATTATTTTCAAATTATTCCGATGGCTTAAATGCTCTTAATTCTGGAAAGATTGACCTTTTTGTTCCTGCTCTTGCTGATATTATTCCTGCTTATGTAAGGGGTGCAGATACTAAGGTAATTATGGTTCAAGACTATTCAGCTGGTGCAGACGGTCTTATTGCTAAAAGTGATATTAAATCTGTTAAGGATTTAAAGGGAAAGAATGTTGCTATTGAACTTGGTGGAAGTGACCATTTATTCCTTTTAAAATGTCTTGAAAGTGCAGGACTTACAACAAAAGATGTAAACTTAATAAATATGTCAACAGGAGATGCTTCAAATGCCTTTATAAGTGGACAGGTTGACGCAGCTGCTATTTGGGAGCCTTCATTGTCAATGGCTCAGAAAGAAACTGGGGGAAATATTCTTGCAAGTACAAAAGATGCTGAATATGAGGGCTTAATTCCTGCCGTACTTGCGACAAATGGTAATGCACTTAAAACTAAGCGTGAAGAAATCAAAAAGGTTATGAAAGCATGGTTTAATGCTCGTGACGGTTATGAAAACAAATTTGATGAATTTGCAAAAGATGTTTCTTCAGGTGCTGAAGTATCACCAGAGGAGTTTAAAACTCTTATGAATGGTTGTGCTGTAAGAACTATGGACGAAAATGCAGAAGCATTTAAAGATGGAGATACTTATGTTTCATTAAAGAAATGCTCTTCAATGTTAAGCGACTTTTTATATGACAATGGCTTAATTGACAGCAAGTCTGACAACTTTGATTCTTTGTTTGACAGCTCTATTTTTGACGAAGTTTATGCTGAAATGAATAAATAAGATTTATAATGTAACAGACTGGTTTTTACAATCAGTCTGTATTTTAGCTTAAATAAAAATGCTTAAAGGAGAAAATTATGTACTCAGAAATTGTTGATTTGTCTATTTTAATAGAAAATAATATGATTTATTATCCAGGGGACCCTGAACCGGAGCTTTCAAAATATATTACTTTAGAAAAAGATGGTTGCCAAGTTATGAAACTTAATATAGGCACACATACCGGAACCCATATGGATGCTCCGGCACACTTTGTGAAAAATGGCAAAACTATTGACAATGTAAATTTAAAAAAATGTATAGGTAAGGCTGTTGTTGTGCATCTTCCAAATTTAAAGCCTTATTATGAAATTGTTCCTGAGGACTTTAATAAACTTGAAGAACATATTAAAATTTCAAGTATAGTGCTTTTCAATACAGGTTGGATATATAAAGCCGGTACAGAGGAATTTTATAAGCACCCATATATTTCAAAATCAACAGCAGAATATTTAAAAAATCTAGGAGTAAAGGCAGTAGGTGTGGATATGCTTAATGTAGACAAAACCTGTATTCAAGGAGAACAGTATACTGAAAATTCAACTGCTTCCCACAATATTTTCTTAGGTAATGATATATTAATTGTGGAGAACTTAACAAATCTTGAAAAATTAGATACAACAGGTAGCACCGTAATGTTTCTTCCGCTTAAAATAAAAGACGGAGATGGTTCGCCTGTAAGAGCAGTTGCTTTTGTTTAGTACAATAAAATGTACTTGACTAGGAGAATTTGTTGAAATATAATTTTAGAAAGTAACAGTAGGAGGGAGATATATGAACTGTGAGGATTTAGTTAATATTCCCTTATTAAAAAAGGGGCTAACACTTATTTCAGGGGCAAACGGTATACGAAATAACATAAGTTGGATATATTTTGCAGATTGTGTTCAATGTCTTGATGAAGAATACAATATAAGTGAACTTATTCATGGTGGAGAAATGGTTATAATAACTAACAAAAGTCTGACTGATGATGATAATAAGATTATAGACATTATAAAGGTTATGTATCCAAAGAAAATTGCAGCAGTAGTCATAAATGAAAATCAAATATCTAAAAAAATAGCAGATTATTGCGAAGAACTTAATCTACCGTTATTTGAACTTTCAGTAGAATTACATTTAATAGATTTTTCTCAAATTGTCTGTAAAAGGCTTATAGAGGAGGAATCAGAAACTCATTCTCGTGAAAAGTTATTAACTTCTATTTTATTTGTGGATAACTTTAATGAATATGAAGTAACAAAGAGAGCAACTCACTATGGTATTACTATTTCTGGCAAACAGTCTATAGCAATTATAAAAACAGTAGGCTTAAATGACCCTGCCAGCATAAAAAGAATACAAAGTTTAGTTGAAAATGAATTTAGATACTACGATATAAACAAATTGCTTATTTACTCACAATTTGAGACCATAGTAGTTATGTTTCCTTTGGAGGTATTTGGCAAGGATAGCGTTGTTCATTTCTTTGAAAAAATTGCTGATAAAATTCATAAGGAGTTTGAAATTGAGGCTTATATAGGAATTGGTCTTGGATATGAATATCTTGCAGATATTAGAGAAAGTTATACAGAGGCAAAAAGTGCATTACAGCTTATAAGTATGGAAAAGCAAAAGTATGTGCTAAGCTATAATGATATGGGTATTCACTCTCTTATATCTCAAATCAGAAGTCCAAAGACATTGGATAACTACATAAATGACAAGTTAGGCAGATTAATAGAGGCCGACAAGGTTCAGGATAGTGAATTATGTAATACCCTTAGGGCTTATATTGAAAATAATTGCAATTCCAATGCCACAGCTGAACTTTTGTTTATACACCGTAATACAATGCGATACCGTCTTGATAAAATAGAAAAAATATTGAATGTTGATTTAGATGATTTATCTGTCTGTCTTGAGCTTAAATTGGCATTTATAATATTGGATTTTAGAAATAGTCGAAAAAACTGATATGTGCATAATGCACAAGAATGATTATAGCCAAAATACATTGATATTTTAAAGTCATAAATATATAATAGCACCATAAGGAAAACAAAAAGACGAGGGCGTCGGCTTATTAAAAGTCGACGCCCTTTTTGTATAATTGAAAGGAGAAAACTATTATGAAAATGATTAAAGCTATTGTAAGACCTGAAAAGTGTGACGAGGTTTTAAATGAATTATGTGAGGCTGGTTTTAGAGCAACTACAAGATATGGTATCTTAGGTAGAGGTAAGCAGAGAGGTTTGAAGGTATCTGATGTTTACTACGATGAAATTCCAAAAGAACTTATTATGTTAGTAGTTGAAGACGAAAATGTAAACAAGGTAACAGACATTATTATTAAGTATTCAAGAACAAGTGATGGCGGTTCATTTGGCGATGGTAAGATTTTCATTTTACCAGTAGAAAAGACGATTACTGTAAGCTCAGGAAAGGCAGAGCTATAAGGAGGAATTGGATATGAAAAATGTTATTGTATTTTTAAGACCCAATTGTTATTTCAAGACAAAGGAAGCACTTAATGAAAAAAGATTTTTTGCTATGAATACAAAAGAGGTTCTTGGTAGAGGTAGAGAACATGTTAGCTTTACTACAGGCGAAGGCAACAATGAGGCTGATGACAAGATATATTCAAGAACTTTTGTAGCCAAAAAGATGATTAACATTGTAGTAACAGATGATAGACTTGACGAATTAATTGATGTTATTCTTTCTGTCAACAGCCATGGTGCAGAGGGCGACGGTAAAATCTTTGTTACACCTGTAGATAGTTGTATAAGAATACATACAGGGGAAACAGATGAGGATGCCCTTATATAATTGGAGGTTTTAGTATGAAAAAGAGTAGAGGCGATTTCCGTCTTAGAAAAGATATATCAAAGCGATGTTATACCATATCAATGATAATGACATTTGTAGTGATATTTGCTCTGTGGGGAGGACTAAGTGGAAGTGGTATGGTAAAAGAACTTTTTTTACCATCTCCATTAAAGGTACTTAATGACATAGTAAGTTGTGCTAAAGATGGTTCATTGTGGGCTAATATGGGCTGGAGTATTTTCAGAATTACAATGGGCTTTGTTATTTCTGTAATCATTGGTGTACCTTTAGGTATACTTGCAGGTAGTTTTAAAAGAATAGACGCAGTTATAACACCTATTTGTGAATTTATTCGTTATATGCCAGTACCAGCATTTGTACCACTTGTAATGGTATGGTGTGGTATAGGAGAAGGAGCTAAAATAAGTATTGTATTCCTTGGTTGTTTCTTCCAGATGGTACTTATGGTAGCTGATAATGCAAGAGCTGTATCTGATGATTTGCTTTCAGCAAGTTACACTTTGGGTACAACACGATTTACAACTATTACAAAGGTATTAATACCAGCTATGGCACCTAATATGATGCTTACATTGAGAATGATGATTGGTTGGGGCTGGACATACCTTACTGTAGCCGAACTTGTAGCATCTAATTCAGGTTTAGGTTACTCTATTTTAAAGGCACAGAGATTCTTACATACTGAAAGTATTTTTTCTGGTATTCTTGTAATAGGTGTACTTGGTCTTATTACAGACAGAATTTTTGCTTTTGCGATTAAAAAGATGTTCCCATGGGCTGAATAAAGGAGATGTAAAGTATGAAAAAACAAAATATTATTTCAAATTCTGGTTCACCCTTAGAGGCTCATGTTGCCAGTAGTAAAATTATAGTAAGTCATATTGATAAGGTTTATACAAATGGCAAAAAGTCAACAAAAGCCATTGATGATGTATCAATAGATATTCAGGATAATGACTTTGTATGTATAGTAGGCCCTTCTGGTTGTGGTAAATCAACTTTATTGAGAATGCTTGCCGGCTTGGATTTTCCTACTAAGGGAGAAATTGTAGTTAATGATACACCGGTAACAGGTCCAGGACCTGACAGAGGTATGGTATTCCAAAGTTATACTCTTTTTCCTTGGATGAATGTTGAAGACAACATTAAATTCGGTCTTAGAATAAAGAAATTGCCAAAAGATGAACAACAGAGAATAGCAGACAGATACCTTGATATTATTGGATTAAGAAAATTTGCAAAGGCATATCCAAAGGAATTATCTGGTGGTATGAAGCAGAGAGTTGCTATAGCCAGAGCCCTTGCTAATCAGCCAGAAGTATTATTAATGGACGAACCTTTTGGTGCTCTTGACCCTCATACTAAATCTATGATGCAGTTGCTTATGAGAGAAATATGGGAGCAGGACCACCCAACAGTTGTATTCATTACACACGATATTGATGAGGCTGTTTTCTTAGCAAATAAGATTTATGTTATGTCAGCTAGACCTGGTAAGGTTGTTAAAGAAGTTAATGTATACTTAACACACAAGAGAGGCTTGGAGTTAAAGGATACACCAGAGTTTATTAAGTTAAGAAAAGACATTAATGAACTTTTATATGCTCATTCTAATGATGAGTAATGAAATTAGCTATATGAAAAAACGAGTAATGTATTGAGTATTGTATATGGATAATATATAGACCTAAAAGGAATGTAATCTTATATTTTCCGTTGCCGAAATATAAAGAATGGTATATGGCAATATTAATTATATTTAGAAAGGAAGTCTATTCTATGAGTATAGAGCGAATGGTATATACAGGTACGACATATTTTGGAGAATATGCACGCAAAGAAATTATTACAGAAATAAAAAAGAGAAAATATAACAAGGCTTTACTTGTTACAGATGCTATGCTGGTTCAGTGTGGCGTTGCAGAAAAAATCGAAAATGTACTTAAAGACGGTGGTATTTCTTATGAAATAGATGATGAGGTTAAGCCTAATCCTACTATTGATAATGTACATACAGGACTTGATAAGCTGAAAGCATCAGGGGCTGATTTTATAATTGCTGTAGGTGGAGGTTCTGTTATAGATACAGCAAAGGCTGTTGCTGTTATAGCCAATAATCCTGATAATTATGATGTAGTGTCTTTAGAGGGTGTAGACAAGAGTAAAAATCCTCCAATGCCTATTATAGCTGTACCTACAACAGCAGGAACAGGCTCAGAAACTACAATGGACTATGTTATAACTAATACAGAACAGAAACGAAAAATGGCTTGTATGGATTCAATGGTTGTGCCAGTTGTAGCTATATTGGATACAGATATTATGGCAAGTTTGCCTTTAAAAATGACTGCTGCCACAGCTATGGATGCTCTTACACACGCTGTAGAGTCTTATTTATCAAAGGGTGCTTTTGATTTTTCAGAAATGTTGTCATTAAAGGCAGTAAGCCTTATTTCAGCTAACTTTTTAAAGGTAATCAAGAACTTAAATGACTTAGATGCAAGAAAGGCACTTGCTATGGCACAGTATATGGCGGGTATGAGCTTTACAAATGTTGGTCTTGGTATAGTTCATTCTATGGCACATCCGTTAAGTGCATTTTATGATGTACCTCATGGTGTAGCCAACGCCTTGATTTTACCTTATGTGTTAAAGTTTAATTCAGTTGCTTGTGAAGACAAAATGATAACTCTTGCAAAGGCTTTTGACCCTGAATTTGATGAAAGGTATGGTAGCGAAGCAGCTACAGAAAG
>ERZ773103.362-NODE-362-length-49781-cov-21.334976_pt1 | contig 49781 bp, 43 predicted proteins | sample MGYA00511118_ERZ773103 | MGnify/ENA primary metagenome ERZ773103 (study PRJEB29015, sample SAMEA2737821) | human gut metagenome | biome: human gut; feature: human-associated habitat; material: faeces | place: China | collected 2012 ... | reverse complement strand
GTTCTGTCGATGCCTTTGAAAAAGCCATCAACCAGGCGCAGATCATCATGTTCCCTGGCGGATTCTCCGCAGGTGATGAACCGGAGGGCTCTGCTAAATTCTTTGCGACCGTATTCCGCAATGCAGTAATCAAGGAAGAGGTTGAGAAGCTTTTAAATGAGAGGGACGGCCTGATGCTGGGTATCTGCAACGGCTTCCAGACACTTGTAAAGTTAGGACTTGTTCCGTATGGTGAGATTATTGACAGCCAGCTGTCTGATTCTCCGACACTGACAACAAACACCATTGGACGTCATGTTTCCAAGATGGCATACTTAAAGGTAGTGTCCAATAAGTCTCCATGGCTGGCACAGGCAACACTCGGCGGTGTTTACTGCAATCCAGTTTCTCATGGTGAGGGACGCTTCGTAGCAAACGATGAATGGCTTACCAAGCTTCTTGCAAACGGTCAGGTAGCTACCCAGTATGTAAATCCAAACGGAGAGCTGGATCAGTCCGAAGAATCCAACATTAACGGATCAACATACAATATCGAGGGTATCACAAGCCCGGATGGACGTGTTCTCGGTAAGATGGCTCACAGTGAGCGTCGCGACAATGGCGTTGCAATCAACATCTATGGACAGCAGGATATTCAGATCTTTGAGTCCGGTGTTGAGTACTTCAAATAAAACGTTGCAAATAAAACGTTAAAAAAGAAATATCCTGGTAAGTACAAAGCTTTTTCCGCATTGTAACTTATCCAGGATATTTTTTGTATCTTCATTACTTTGATTTTCGTCGCCGCAGATACATTGCCATCAATATAGTTCTTGCGCTATATTTAATAATTTTAATGAAATATTTTCCCGGCTATTTCCATCTAATGTATGTAAAAGGAAATACAGCAACATATTTCGTGTACTGCAGAACACAAAAAGGAGCGAAAAACCTTATGGAAAATTTGGTGAAAAAGGCAAAATCCGGAGATTCCGGTGCATTTGCACAGCTCATCCGGATGAATACCCAGAGCATGTATAAAGTAGCCTGGGCCTATCTGAAGAATGACGAAGATGTGGCAGATGCCATACAGGAAACGATTTTAAAGTGTTATGAGAAGCTTTCCACTTTAAAAAAGGATTCTTACTTCAAAACCTGGATGATTCGGATTCTGATCAATAACTGCAATGAAATGCTTCGGCATAAAGGCCGTGTTTTTCCTACGATGGAAATGGAAGAGGGAATCTTCGAGGAATCAGGCTATGTAGATTGTGAGTGGAAGGAAATCCTGGCATCCCTGGAAGAGAAGTACCAGATGGTGATGCTTTTGTATTACAGCAAATCCCTTAATGTAAAGGAAATTGCCGCTCTTCTGGAAATCAGCCAGAATACAGTGCTTACAAGGCTCTCCAGAGCCAGAAAACAGCTTCGTGCAGAGTATGAAGGAGGATATATTCATGGATGATAAATTGTTTGATGTTTTTTCAGAAGAAACAGAAGTGCCGGAATGTGTGCGCAGGCGTGTAGATGAGACATTGGAAAGGATAGAGAATTCGGCAGAGTCCGATAGAGGGTATCAGAAAGAAGAAAAAACGGGAAAAGTAATAAATGGCACTGACAGAATGGGAAAAATTGGTACACGGAAAAACTGGAAGCGCAGTTTGATCCTGACATTTGCGGCAGTGATGGCATTTGGTGCCACTGTTTTTGCAGCAGAGAAGTATATAGGAATTTCCGGTTTTTTTCAGGAAGTTGGAAATAAGTTGCCGGAAGAAGCCAAGGGGATGATTGAAAAAGATCCGGTGCAGCAGGAAGATGGCGATTCCATTCTCACTTACACCGTGAAGGAAGCCCTATGTGATAAGAACAGTGTCCAGGTGGTGGTGGAAGTCACAGCGAAAGAAAGAGGCAAATATCTTCTGGCAGGACAAGACACCATGAATGAGGATCCTGTAAGAAATCTTGGAATTGAAAGTGACAAGACAATAGGAGAATATGCCGCAGAAAAAGGGCTGACCATCGTAAAGGTTGGAGCCAGCTTTGATTTTGATTCAGATCTTGGCATTGAAACAGCAGTGGGAAATTATCGAAATCTGGAAGATGATGTAGTAGATTTCTATTCTTCCGCGGCAAAGACAAATGAGAGTAAGAATCTTACCGTTTCCTGCATCGGAACTGCCACGCTTCCTGATGCTAAGTGCGTTGATGATGTGATGCGTACAAATATTACTTTCCAGCTGGAAGATAAGAGCCAGGGGAAAAGTATGACCTATGTGCCTGTGGATGGTGAAGGGATAACTGCAGCTGGAAAAGTAAAGATCCTGTCCGCAGATATAGAAGAAACAGAAGTGGGCGATTACGTCACAATCCATTGCATCTTCTTAGAAGAGTGCGACAGTATTTCCCTTGACGTAATGGATCTGAATGGAAATCTGTGGCAGCTTTCCGACCTTGGCGGTGGTTCAGAGGTGGCAGAGGTTGGAAAAGAAGCCACCTTCCAGAGAAGCTATCAGAAAACGGACCTTGCCGACGAAATCGGAATACGGGGATATGACTATGAAACGAATACCACGTATGAGCCGGTAAAAATGAAGCTTAAGAAATAGAATAATCGAAAAAAGTCCCCATTCACTGTTTTTTGCAATTAAAACAGTGGGATGGGGACTTATTTGATTTGTTAAATTAAGATTATCCGAACTTTCGCATATTGCTCAGATCGGAAAAATCAATCATTTTGATTTCTTCAATGTTGCCGGTTGAGCCCATTGGGCAAACGGCGTAGTTTCGCGCCTCATTTCCTATAGTAAGCTTTACCACATAATGCCATATGGACCATGATGGAGAGCCAACCGGATAATCACCAAAGCAATAATGAATATCATCAAATCCACCGACTAATTCAGCGAACTCACCGAGAACTGACGGTGATGTGCTAGAGTTCCAACGGTAAGTTACAAAAAATGGCTCATTGGGATCTGCTGCCAGATCGACTGTATGATCGTTATATCTGGTTAAATATTTAAAGCGGCCTGGTTCTCTGAGGTAGGCACTTATAGCGTCCATCTTTTCAAAAGGAGTCATATCAGCAGTTGTAGTTTTGTTAATAATGTCAATCAGCCATGCGTTTTCTGCCTGATCATAATCCAGAACATTTAATGTCACTGTATTTGCAACCGTATAACCTGATAATGAATATTCCCTGAATTCTACAGTGTAGGTTCCTGCTTCGAAAAATTTCACGTATTTGATATAACCGCCTTTTACTTTCTCTAATGAAGTAGTTTCTGAGTCATTGTTTTCTAAAGGAATATCATCAAAGAAACGAGATGAACCACTTCTGTATGCGCTGGTCCGCGAGTCATTTCCATTAAAAATCAAGGAAAAAGAGTTCGGATCCGGATTGTCTGTCTTTATAAAAAGAGGTTTGAGACAATCGGTGTAAATATCTGCCTTCTGTTTGTCAAGACCATAAATTTCATATGTATATTTAGCTGGTGCAGTTCCTTCTTTATCGTGTGCAGGCAGATCAGCTTTGGGAATCGGTGTGGGTGTAGGAACCGGTGTGGATGTAGGCGTTGGTGTAGGTGTAGGGGTTGCACTTTGGTGGGTACTGTTTATCTTTTTGTTTGTTGTGCAATGGCCTGTAGAAGACCATTTGGAATAGTATTTTTTTCCTTTAACAGTCATGTAAGTGCGGGTTTGCATATAATATGTAGTCCCGGCACGGAGGCCATTGAGAAAAATTGTGTTGTTTTTGTTACCTTTGACTGTTATAGTTTTTGCATTTTTTAGTTTTGAATTAGTGGCATAGCGCAGCTGGTAACCACTGGTCTGGGAGGTTTGTCTTTTTATTACTACAGTTGCAGCAGCTGTTTTTGCATAGATATTCATTATCTGGGCTTTCGGCGGTAAAATAACAAACTGTTTTTTAGCAGTGCCGGTATAAGTGCCTTTTCCAATAATCTGAACCGTGTAAGTTCCTACTTTTTTGCAGCCTTTAGAGTACTTTACAATATAGTTTTTCTTTTCCTTCAAGACTTTTCCTTTATAAGTTACTCTTACTTTTGTACGCTGTACCTTTTTATTATAGGTAAGCTTTGTGGCGGATAATTTAATCCTGGTATTTTTCACATTTACCCTTGCTGCGGCAAATACCTGGCTTGAACTGCAAAACAGAAGCAGTAAAATGATGAGGCAGAGGTGAATCTGCCGGTGTAGATGATGATTTTTTTTCATGGCTTTTTACTCCTTTTATATGATAAGTTTATTGGGTTTTGTAAAAATATAACTATTTATGACCAGACCGTAGCAGCCATTTCTGGTCAATCTTTTTTACCTCATCATCTGCAAACCGGATATGCAGTCTGACGGAATTGGACAGCTGTACGATTTCCTCTACAGTACCTTCCCCAAATTTGGGATGAGTTACCACATCGTTTACCCGGAATTTTATTTCGCTATGTTTGGCGCTTTTGTAGGCCTGTTCACGGCGGTAGGTGTCCCGGATGGGAACTGTCTTGTCGTGAATAGGGTTTTTCAGAGCTTTGTCATAATCGTGCTTCAGAAGGCTTTCTCCGATTCTATAATAGGGAGTAGGCGCGGCGCCCACAAGAGAACAGCAGTATTTCCACGCGCGTGATCCGACGAAGCGGAAAAGTGTTCCGTTACGACCGGAAAAACTGATCCGTTGCTAGCGGAATCGGTGATCCGATGAAGCGGAATTTGCAGTCAGATACAAAAAACTTGCCACCTGCTACTTCTTACAAATGCATGGCAATACATAAAACTTGCCACTGACAGCATCTCTTGCATACTATGGTATAAAAAATGTGGACTGGCACCTCTTTTTTCAGGAACCTGTCCACATTTTTATTTTCTTTTCCGTATATTCACCTGTTATATCTTATGCAGTCCGGAATCTATTTTTTATATTCAACCTCGAATGATCCAAGTTCATATCCATGAACGCTTCCCTTTACCTCTCTGGATACAAGCTCTACTTTCTGTTCAAGATGTTCACTATATACTCTTGTTGTCAGAACCGTTTCCCCGTTATTAATGAATATCTCAATGGCTGATGTATCCGAAAAGATGGTAATATCCGAAAGCTCTTCCACCTTAGCAAAGCGCTGCTTTCTTCCACGTCCGCTTTCTCCCATCGATAAGGTAAAAAGCCCGTCCTTCCAGCTTATTGTAACATCTTCACGAAGCTTAAGCTCCAGATTTTTTGCTTCTTCCACGTCAAGTCTCAGTTCAAAACAGCAGTCCGCAGGCGCCCACTTTGTAAATGCTTCCAGCTCGCAGGTAAATGCATTTTTACGCAGATCTTTCATCTCCTTTAATGGATGCTGTAAGATCTTTCCATCTTTCCATTCCAGTTCTCTTGGCATGGTAAGTGCATGGATCCAGTCATATGCAACCGTTGCATCATTATCATAATCTGCATCCGGAATCCCCATCCAGCCAATCAGGATTCTTCTACCCGCTTCATCTGCAAATGTCTGTGTCGCATAGATGTCAAATCCTTTGTCAAATTCCTGAAATTTTCCAAAGCTGTATGATTTGTTCTTCAGGTCAAACTCTACCGGAAAATATCCACACTGGTACACATTCTGGTAATCATATCCCTTCTGATCTACTCCCTGTGGACAGCATGTCATAATCTGCTGGCCGTCAATCTCGAACAGATCCGGGCATTCCCACATATAACCAAATGGCTTTGCTGTCCGCACCGTATCGTACCATTTCCAGTGTTCCAGATCGTCGGAACAAAACAAAAGTGCACAGCCATAAGATTCCGCATCACGGCCTCCCTGGATCATATAATAACGGCCGTCTTTTTTATAGATTTTTGGATCTCTGACATGCTTGGACATATTCACCGGATAATCATCATTGGTCATTACAAGCTTCTTGTATGCAATATTCTTTCCATCCGGACTGAATACGTGAATCGTATTCTGTTCCCGTCCATTCATGATATAATCATAATCTTTATCCCAGAGTTTTACATTTCCTGTGTAAAAATAGTGAATTCCATCTTCACAGGTATAGGCTGATCCGCTATATACACCGTCTCTGTCCCATTCTTCGTCCGGATAAAGGAACGGCTCTTCTTCTTTATAATGAATCCAATCCTTTGTTGTGTAATGTCCCCAAAGCTTCGTTCCCCATCCGGCAAGAAATGGTGTATATTGGAAATAAATATGATTCACACCCTGAAATTCACACAGACCATTCGGATCATTCATCCAGCCTGTCGGCGGCATCATATGAAAGTGAAGTCTGTTTTTATCTTTTTTTACATTCTCCCTCATACTTTCATGCTTCGGATATTCTGTTAAATATGTCTCTTTGTTCATCTGTTCCTGTCCACCTTATCCTTACACGATTTCAGCCATCTTATCATTTTTTGCAATATGTTTTTCTTCTGTTTTGATGGTCTTTCCTTCCGGAAGCTCTGTGAAGATAACAAGAATCTCCGGAGAGTATCCATGCTTCTTCACCAGGTCGATGTCAAATCTGATAAGTGCTTCTTCTGCTGTTACTTCCTGTCCTTCTTTTACAAGTGTCTCAAATCCTTCACCGTTCATATTGACGGTATCTACCCCGCAGTGAATCAGGATCTCTGCTCCATCTGCAGTTGTAAGTCCGATTGCATGTCCGGTTGGATATACGAGTGATACGGTTGCCTTACATGGTGCCATAACGGTTCCGTCTTCCGGAAAGATAACGACACCGTCTCCAAGTACCTTGTTTGCAAATGTCGGATCTGTCGATGCTTCGATATCTTTTACTGTTCCCTCTGCTGCTGCATAGACTGCACCAGGCTCTTCTGTAATAACTGCCTTTGTTGTATCATTTTCTTTTGTATCGTTCTTTTTGTCATTTTTATTCTTATCCGGTGCTGACCACATTTTTCCAAAGATGACTGTACATACAAATCCAATCGTAATCGCGATTGCATGTGCAATGATGTAGTTAATGTACCCGTGATGTGCCGGATTAGCAATTGCCATTCCAGGAAGTGCAGTTGTACCGAATCCAAGAGCAGTAAGCTTTGAATAGTATACATATGCACCTGCAACTGCACCACCGATACATCCACCGATCAGTGGAAACTTGTAACGTAAGTTTACTCCGAAGATTGCCGGTTCACTGATACCAAATAATGTCGAGCAGAAACTTGGAATACAAAGCTCTCTGGCTTTTAAGTTCTTCCAGTTCAGGGAAAGATAACCAAGTACCGCACCACTTTGTCCAAATAAAGCTACAGACATCAGTGGATTTAAAAAGTTTGTTCCTGTCGATGCAATAAGCTGTGCTTCTACCGCACCGATAATGTGATGAAGACCTGTGATAACTACGATCTGCTGAACTCCGGCAAATAACGCATACCCGAATGCTCCCAGATGTTCTGTACTCCACATCAGTCCGTCTGTGATTCCATTAGAAAGAATTCGTCCTGCCGGACCTACAAGTGTAAAAAGTAATACCGTAGAGATAAATACTGTCAGCATTGGTGCAACCAGAAGCTTGATTACATCCGGAATTACCTTATTGAAGAATTTATCCAGTTTTGCAACTACAAATCCCATCATAAGCGCGATGATGATTCCTCCCTGGAATCCTACCATCTCAATCTTCAGTCCGAACAGACGGATAACTTCTATATCAACGGTTCCCTGTGCAGCCTGGTAAGCATTGGCAAGAGAACTGTCTAACATGATTGCTCCGATTACCATACCAAGAACCGGATTCCCGCCAAATCTTTTTACGGCTGAATAGCATACTGCCATTGGAAGGATTGCAAAGATACCTGTAGACGCAAGACTTACCAGCCGGTTGATCGCATATAAGGTATCATGTGTCTTTACTACTTCAAGTCCGCCAAGGACGCTTGTAATTCCCATCAGAAGGGCTGCTGCAAGAAGTGCCGGCATGATTCCGATAAATACATCAGATAACGCTTTGATCACTGCCTGAAGTGGATTCTGCCTCTTCGCACTTTCTTCCTTCAGATCTCCCAGTGACATATTCTGTGTATTCGTATACTCGGCAAATACCTCATATACATCATTCACTGTTCCAGCTCCCAGGATCAGCTGTAACTGATTACCTGCTATGAACGCACCTTTTACTTTGTCGATATCTTCCAGTTTTTCAATATCTGCAAGATCATTATCTTTCAATACGATCCTGAGTCTGGTTGCACAGTGTGCTGTTCCCTGGATATTATCCATTCCACCAATATTGGCTACGATCTGTTTTGATATTTCCAGATACTCATTGTTCTTTCCCATTTCTCTTCTCCTTGTATTGTTTTGTTTTGGAACCGGTTCCGTTCCTATGTTTTTATTATATACATCAGCTTTTGTATGTCAACACAAAACGTCACTGCAATTTCATTTTTGGAAACGGTTCCAAAAATTGATATCTAAATTTGTCTATATTGCACAAAAGCGGGTCTGTCAAATTGACAGATCCGCCTGATTCTCAGTTCTCTTTTACACTTTTTCTTTCTATAATTTCATACGGGTTGACCTGAAGCGGGCTTACCGGCTTTCCTAAAATCATCTGGATCATCGACTCAGCACTGATCTCCCCCCAGTTCTTCCAGTCAAATTTTACCGTCGTAAGTGGCGGCTGTAACAGTTCTCCTGCTTCGTAATCGCCAAATCCTACCACGGATACTTCTTCCGGTATCCGTATACCTTTCTCTGACATTACTTTGTACACGCCAAATGCGATACGGTCTGTTGCGCATACGACTGCCGCCGGTGTCTTCATATGATCTACAAATTTCTGTACATTTTCAATTGCATTTTCATAAAAGAACGTTGTCTCTATGACTTCTTTTGGCTTTTTCTCACAGGACATAAGTCCATCGATCACTCCATGGCGTCGTTCTCCTCCTACTGCCGGGTCATCTTCAGGTACCCAGAGCATATAAATCTCCTTGAACTTACGTTGTCCGATATAATTACCCACCGCATATCCTGCATTGTAATCATCATTAATGACAGAATTCTCTCCCGGGAAGCGTTGTCCAAGAAACAGGATTGGAATTTTTAACTTCTTTACTGCTTCTTCGTATTCTTTTGTGCTTCCCGTCGCAAGAACCATAATTCCATCTACATTCATATTCTTCAGCCGTTCGATACAGCGTATTTCTTCTTCGATATCATTTTCCGTATGCATGATAAGAGGTGTATAATCATTTTTCTTAAGATAGGCAACGATTACTTCTACAAGTCTCGGTGTTGTTACCGAGTTAAATCCAGGTACCGTAAGTCCTATGATCCGGCTCTCTTTTGCATTCAGCCTTGCAAACAGATTCGGCTCATAATTATTTTCTTCGATGATTTTTTTTATCTTCTGGGCCGTTGCATCTTTGACGCTTCCCCCGTTCAGATATCTTGATACAGTACTTTTTGCCACACCGGACATCTGGGCTATATCATTTATTGTCAGTTTTTTTTCCAAATTATTTTCCCCCATAGCGTCTATTTCGAACCTGCTTATAATACAGAGAACCTGCCAGTGACAGCTTCTTCCGGACACATGCCGATTCAAAATGTCTTAATATGCATTATACTCTTCTTTGAAATTTCCTGTCAAATTATCTCCTGTCCGAAATAGAGGATTCACACAAAGATTTTCAAGGGTTTGCGGAGAATTTAATAACAAAATATAACAGTTATTAAATCTCTTAAAACAGGTGAAATCTCAATCGGGATTTCTTTCTGCAGACGCTGCCGCAGGAATTGGTCTTCTCTCATTCTTCTCTTTCTACGCTATAATATAACTGTTTTGGACTCTTTGGCTTATCTGGAATACTCAACTTAATTACGCCAGCTTCTACTAATGGATTTACATACGTCTGTATAGCATAAGTAACAGAATTTAACCCCAGATAATCACAAATTTCCTTTCTTGTACGCGGTGTTTTACAAAATACTATTAAATTATTTGTTTCTTCATCATTTGACATATCTTCATAATCATTCTTTGATTCTTTATATAGTTTTACAATAAAACTTCCTCTTTCATCCAAGAATTCTGGCTGTCTTAAGTTATATTTCTCCATTTCCATCCGGATTGTTGGAATTCCCGAATACCTGTTTTCTGTTATTCCCAATGTTTCAAGTGCCGATGCAAGTACCGGATTTCTTGTATCCGGTTGAATTTTTCCTAATTGGTCAATAGTGATTCTTCCATATAATCCACCTGGATTATGTATTTCAATCCTGTCTTCAAACATTATAAGTTGAATCGGCATTCCTTCTGTATGAATACTATAATCACGATGTACTAATGCATTTATAATAGCTTCTCTAACCGCTGTTATTGGATAGTCTGTTCTGTCAGTTCTTCGTCCGGTTGTCGGACTTATAATTGTCTTTGTCCGCATATTGCGTTTCACAAATAATAATGCCTCATCCAACATTTCCGGAATTGTTCCTTCTATTCTCTGATTATCCGAGAATCTTTCCCCCATGTCGCCAAGACTTCCTATTGTTCTCCCAGGAATTACAATTGCCGTAATACACAATTGTGGAAAATATGCCTGTGGATATGGACTAAAAAGCAAAGTCGCACTAAGCGTTACTTTCTCTCCTCGCTTTATGCTCATAAGTTCATAAATACTTTCATTATCAAGTGTTGCTAATCTTTGTTTTCCACTCTTTAACAGTTCAACATAACGATTCAGTTCTTCCTGATCCAATGACATTAATGTTACTCTCGGAACCTCACGGATATCGTCTTGATATTTTCTTCTATATGCTTCATAACTATATATTTCGTATTCTGTCATCGGTTCATCACTATCCCCAATACGGGTATAGGACCCCTTCAACCTTCCACGTCCTTGATAATAGCAAGGTCTGTCTGCCAAATCTATTCCGGGAATTTCAGCAGAAACAAATTTTTTATTTTCCTTCTCCACAACTGTAATAAGCGGCCGTACAACCGGATTCATCTGCAAGCATTGCTCGTTAATTTTCTTTTGAATGTCCTGAGCATCATAAACACCAACTTCTTTATAATCTTGTTTCTCATCAATTCCAAAAACAATAATGCCACCATCATCCTGATTAGAAAAGCTTGACAAAGAATCATATAATCGTTTCGGGCATCCTTGCTCCGCTGATTTCAATTCCAAATTCTGCGTTTCGCATTTCATTTTTTGAATTAATTTTAGTTTGTCATATAATTCTTCTGTTGTCATTTTAGTTCCTCCATTTATATTTTAGATTCTAGCACTATATTTAAGTTTATGCAAGAAACTCAAATATTATTCTTATAAACTAAAAAAGAACTCAAATTTATACTTCAAATTTGAGTTCTTTTTCATTTTCAATGTCCACTTATTCCTCTCTATATTTTCTAGTCCATCTCTTCTTCCCCTTCTCATCATAATGATTGATATTTCCAAAGATTCCTTTTCTGCCGTATCCTTCTTTTTTACTCATAATCGTTTCCCTCCGTATTGTATGTTATTTCGACTGATCTAAGTAAAGTATATATGGTCTTCTTCAATCTTCTCCACAACCGCCACATCCGCCGGCAGCCACTCCACATCCGTAAGCTTCTCCCTGGTCAGCCATCTGGCCGCCTCATGCTCCTTCAGCACCAGATCTCCTTTCACGATCTCACACCAGAAGCAATCCATCGAAAGATGAAATCCCGGATAATCATACTCCACCGTCTCGATCCACTCACCAACCGAAACTTCCGTATCCAGTTCTTCCATGATCTCACGCTTCAACGCTTCCTGCGGTGTCTCCCCGGCTTCGATCTTGCCGCCCGGAAATTCCCATCCGCCTTTGAACTCGCCGTATCCGCGCTGCGTTGCGAATATCATCGTTCTTCCGTCTTCCTTTACTGCCTTTATCACTGCTGCCACAACTCTTATCGTCTTCATCTTACCATTTATCTCCCGTCAAAAATCTTCCTGTAACAGTCCCTATTCATTCACAATATACTGATAAATATCTTCTCTCACCGGAGTCTCCAGCTCCCATTCGATCTCCACCGCCGTCTTATCCGTATTCGGCATCACAAACTGCTTCGCATTCCCAGTCGCGATCACACGCCCCAGATAATAGAATTCCTTGGATATCTTATCATCCTTATTCTTTCTCACAAACAGCTGCACATCTATGCCACGTTCTGTTGCGTTCAGGAAATTCTGCACATCTTCTGAGTCCATGCTTCTTCCGCTTTTGGAAATCGCGATCAGCCGGTTCTCTGCTACGAAATGATCTTCGTATTTCGTGGTATCGCTGATATTGTCCTGCTTATCGTAGTTAATGAATATCGGAAATGTCTTAGTCTTCTTATCATATTTGTAACCGCCGATGTTCAGTGGCACTTCATTTCTCTCCCAGTTCAGCAGACGGCAGGCATCCTCATATGTATATTTCTGATACAATACCAGATTCGTATCCTGATAATGGTAACTGTAATTGACCTTATATCTCGAGATTCCGAAGTCCACCAGTTCCTCCAAAATCGCACAGAATTCCGGATTCTCTAACATTTTCCCATACACATCGGAAATGCCATAATCATCCTGTTCCTTCTTCAGAAATACACACTGTGCGTAAGTCTTCTTTGCCGCGCTCGTCGGAAATTCATTGGTCATCATATTGATCACATTTTCCGTGCAATGCTCGTCCATCTCACACTGATACGTCTCGGATAAACGCTTCCGCAGACGCCCAATGATTCCATGGCGATACTGCAACGTACGTTTCAACAATTCCAGCTCATGAATCCGCTTGCCGCTCGCCAGCTTTTTGGAAATGAATTCAATCACTTTTTCTTCGTCTTCTGACAGCCGGATGGTATATTCCTTTTCGTATTTCACAAGGAATTTGTAATACGAACCCAAGCTGTTATTGTCGAAGATCCGCAGCACATCCATTTCTCCATATTTGTCGAAATCTGCAAGTGCCGGGATATGCCCCAGCTTATTCTTCAGATTCGTATAATTCTCCCGGATTAATTTGGTATCGCTGAAGTTCGCATTATCAATTGCCTGGAAAATCCGCTTTCTGGAAATCTCATCGAAGTGAATCGTGCTCGCCCCCGGAATCACTCTGCCGCCTTCCGTGACATAACGGCGGATATTGTCCTTGTTATAACTGCGGTCGCCGGACAGCGCAATCGGAATCATAAAGTTATTCCGATAATTTCCGATGAAATCCAATACAACGACATATTCTTTGTTCTCGGCTTTTCGAAGTCCCCGGCCAAGCTGCTGGATGAACACGATCGGCGACTCTGTCGGACGAAGCATGATGACCTGATTGATCTCCGGCACGTCCACACCCTCGGAAAATATGTCTACGGAAATGATGTAGTCCAGGGCATCTTCGAATTCTTCTCCTGCCAGCCGTTCGATCGCTACTGCTCTCGCTTCTTCCGAATCACTACCGCTCAGCACCAGCGTCCGCCAGCCCTTGTCGTTGAATTTCTTCGATAATTCCTTCGCCTCATCAATACGGCTACAGAAAACCAACCCCCTCACGCGGTCACCACTATATCCGAAATATTCCGCCTGTTTCATGACATTTTCCACACGCTCTTCGGATGTCAGATAGCGGAAGTTCTCCACCTTTTCTTCAGATGATTTTCCCGCATCTGCAATAATATCCAGATCCGTGATTCCAAAATAATGGAACGGACACAACAGATCCTCCTCCATCGCATCCTGCAGGCGGATCTCGTATGCGATCTGATGATTGAAGATTTCGTAAATGTTCCTGCCTTCCAGATTGTCGTCTCGTTTATCCGGCGTTGCGGTCATACCAATCCAAAGCTTTGGTTCGAAATAGTCCAGGACTTTTTTGTAGCTGTTGGCAGCGCTTTCGTCAGCATATAAATAAAAAACTTCTAAAATTAGTTCCCGGCATAGTTGATATCACACTTTACATTATTTATACTTTATTTTTGAACTTTTGAATAAGTTTTATATTATCAGGTCTTACAATATGAATATATTTTTCCATAGTTGAATCAAACGAAATAATATAGGAATTTGTATTTGCAAAAATAACTCCGCCTTGTTTTAATGGTGCATACTGTAAAAATTTAATATTGTTTTGAAACACTGAAACTATTCCCGGCATAGTTCCATTCACCCCATCAAAACCTTTTGAATCACTTTCAGCATTTGCTTTTTGAATAGCCCCTATAATATCAATTTGATTTTCTATACACGCAACACATCCTGCAAGTGCTAAATCTATAACTTTGCATGCATCGTTAAGTACATCAATATATGTTTCTTTTAATATATTTTGATCTTTACCTTGTTCATAACCAACTTTCAATGCATTTTTAAATTCATTTGTCACTACTTCCTTATTTTCTTGAAATTCTTTTCTTCCAAAGAATTCCCAAATACCTTCTTCCTAATTCTCAGTAAACGTATTCACTTCAAACAATCTATATCCCACATATAAATTGTTAGTTATTTCATAGAAAAAGACCAAGTAAATCTCTCTACTCAGTCTGTTAATAATAACAATATTTAGTTTTTTTCGAAGTACTCTGCAACGAAGTTGCTTCATCTTATGAAGTTTTGCTACAAACAATGACCAGTACTTAGTAGTGAAATGCCACTAACTGGACAATGTTTGTACCTTTGACCAGCTAAGACACTCAAACGAGTCCCCTTTCAAATAATATATTTTATTCTCTTTCTGCACATATAGCATTCCAAGCCACTTTATGCTCATAATTTATATCTTCATCTATAGCTAGTAATTCTGTATATGCATTTACAAATTCGTTTGTGGATTTTAAAAGTCTCAAATAATACTTTATTGTTTCATATACACCATTCACTATTATTTCACAGCCATTTGATTTTCTAAAATCACTAATCAATTTCTGAACTTCATCCCATTCATTAGAATCGGGTTTTGCTGTTGAAAGTATGAAATATCTCTCTACTGATTCAGTCTGAACTTTCTGAATTGCCTCACTTACATGTGCAATTCCCACTGGAATTTCATATTTAATTTCAACTGCTTCAATTGGTCGTCCATTTTCCCATAAATCTATATCACCAACTGTTCCACTCTTTCTATTTGCAGTTTTCATCCTTTCCAACGGCTTTAATTCAAAATCACTATACCTATCGACATCATTCATCAAACATTTATAAATAGCATACACAGCTACTTGTGGGAGTCTTGGTGCATTTTTCTCATAATTGGTCGAGAATTGTCTATGAAGAATCTCCATTATTTGATCAATACTCAAATTTTTAGGCTTTGTTAATGGAATATTCCCCTTATTTCTCTCCTCTATCATTTTTTCTAAAATCAGAATAGTAATTTTCTTTACTCTTTCAGTGGAATCTGCATTTTGTATCATATTAGCCGTAATTATAAAATCTGGTCCAACTTTCTTGGGCACTGTTTTTAATATAACATCTGGCATGTATGGTTGTGAATAAGAGAGAGTTTGACTCAACCAATGAGTATCTACATTATATGGTAGTCCTTTTTGAATCAAAAATGGAACTGTTACGTTATGGTCTACTCCTCTTGCCGAAAAACCATTCTCATACTCTACTTTATGGCTTCTAATATCTTGTTCAGGATGTAAAATTTTGTATATTGCCAATGTTATTGCAGCACCTCGGCAAGCATGCTTGATATTTGCAAGTTCAATTATTACCTTTGAATCCTCTTCACCAATTGCTGTTATTAAATCACCTATATCATCCTTTTTACTTTCAAGTTCCGCCACTTCATAACACTCTGATAAAATTTCCGTAAGTTTTTCTTTTTCTCCTAGTTCTATTGTTTCTTCATTTTCTTTAGCCATTGTTTACTGCCCCCTTACCTTTATCAAACATTACTCGATCCGATAGCATCGGAAATGGATAAGTGCATATAATTTCATCGGTTCTAATTGTTGGATGAGTATTGGTTGTTCTCACATCAAATCTAAGTTCTCTCATCATTGAAATAATCATCTCAATTTTATCTAACGGTATTCCTAATTGTTGAGCTACAATATCTCTTGAAAGATATATTCCACAGTTACTGGAATCACCAAAATAATTTATTGCTCTCACCAATAAGCTATCCGTCTTACTCTTCAATTCCGTTTTAATTCTTACCGTATCACCTCGGTTCGCATAATGCCCATATATATCAATTAGTGAATAGAATTGGCTCATATCTACCAATTCTTTTTGAATTATATCCCATTCTGCAAATACCTCTTCTACATTTATTAAATCTCCCTCAAAATCAACTGTATCAATCTTTAACAAATATTTTTCTAATCCCGTAATACTAACCCTGAATTTGTAATTTTTATCAACAGTTTCTTTACAAGATACAGACTTTATTTTAAACCTTCCTTTTTTACAGTCAGAAGCTACTCTATGTAATGAAGTATACTTTAATACCTGCGCTTTTGACGGACGATTATTTGTTATTTTTTTGCTATATCTATTAATATATCCAATATAATATTTTTTTAAAAAAAGAAAAGTCTCTTTTTTTTGTTCAAATTCTCCACTCTTAGATAAGTCTGATGATTCATACATCTTAGAAACTTCTTGGTTTCCAAATCTTTTCTCTATCTCTTTTTGAGCAATATCTTTATAAAGTTTACTAATTTCCCTTTGTCGTGTTCTAAATGTTGATTTGAAATTCTCTGACCTTACAGGATACGTAAGATTATTTGTTGGTCGCAATATTTGTTCTTTTATAGAAACAGCTATCACTTCCGCTAATTTAGGTGGAACAGAATTTCCTATTTGTGCAATAATCTGTTTATTAGTTCCAGTAATATTATAATCATCTGGAAATGATTGAATTCGTTTTAATTCATGTATTGTAAAATGTCTATTATTCCAATGAAATGGACCAGTAAACTTTCCCGGTTGTGCTTTTAATGTCCTACATGGTCTGTTTCGATCTGCTTTATACAGAAAATCATGAAATTTAGATCTCCACGCGAAATATGGTTCAGGATATCCCATTTCTTTAGTAAAAAAAGAATAATTTAATCCTTCCGGAACCAACGGAAGCAAGTGCCCATAAAGTCCTCCTATATCCTCAGACGTATTACCAGCTTCATCTTCAATATCTTTTATTGCTTCCCAAATTGAAACCAAATCTTTTCCTGTATGTGAATCAGGTCCATTTGTTGGCTCTGGAAAAATAAAATCAGTATCTAATGTCCCAACTAAAATGAGTCTCTCTCTATGTTGCGGAACTCCATAATCAGCTGCATCAAGTATTTCTGCCTTAATTGTATATCCTAAAGCAGAGAAAGATTTATTAATTTCATTCCATGCCTCTCCATTATTAGCTCCTTTTAATCCATATACATTTTCAAAAACAAAAACTCTTGGTCGTAAAATATCCAATACATTACAATAGCTTTCAAATAATTTTCCTCTATCATCTTGCATTCCTGGAACACCACCAGATCTCCTTCCAGCAGCAGAGAAAGGCTGGCAAGGCGGTCCGCCAATAACACACTCTATTCCCTTATTTGCGAACTCATTCGGATTAAAGTTTCTAATATCTTCACAGTATATTTTTGCATCAGGATTAAAATATGTACCATTATTCCTATTAGCTTTTAATGTTTCGCAATATTGCTTCTCAATTTCTACACATCCAATAATATCAAACCCTGCCCTATGAAACCCTATATCTAATCCACCTGCCCCGGAGAACAAACTCAATGTCTTCATGTTAATTACTCCTCATAATTAATGTCAATTAAATCATCTACTGTACAGTTAAGAAATTCACATATTTTTCCAATGCTATCCAACGACACTGGTTCTTCATGCCCCATTCTCGCCAGTACATTTGAACTTATGTTTGCATTCTTAATCAAATCGGTTTTCTTCATTTTTTTATCAATCAAAAGCTTCCATAGCTTGTCATAACAAACTTTCATAAACACCTCATTTTTTATTCAATGAAATTGACAATTGGTACATCATTAATATACCATATTTCTCATCTTATTACCAATAATTATTTACTTTATGTGATAAAAAATCATTATATTGTTATTTTAAATTGAAGTTACCAACCTAATTCATCTTATTTCTTGCTCGTTGGCTGAATTGGAATCCGAGGTTCCAGTTTGCAAGTTTTATTTCCAGTTCAGCTAATCCTTTGCAAGAGTAAATTCCGGCAAATCAAAATATCTTGATTTTTCTAGAAGTTAATTTTGCAAATTTTGCTCGTTGTTTCTACCTCTCGCTCAACCTTCTCGACTTACAATAAACATTACTATAATAATTGCATCGCTCCCACTTATTCTCATCAATTCTGTGACTAATGTATCATGATCATATAGATATTCTATTTACTTTTTTCTTGCACAACACGCTTCACGTCTCATAGCCAGTATTTTTTCATATCTATCTTTTGAATAGGGTCTTCATTCAATACATCTTCATACATTTTTCTGTAGCTTTTCACTGTGGCTCTAACCTGATACTATTTACGTTCTGCAAGCCGACTTTGGGCTTCATAATTTCTGACTTCTGCCCTAGATTTCAAGGCTTCCATCTGCTCCATTCCCCTTGCAATATACCATCTGCTATATTCTGCATTTCTTTCTTCCAAATACTTCGCATATTCAGGGTCATTCTCTGCTCTTCATTTACACTTTTCTGCTGATTTTCTTGAACGTTCCATTGCAATAGCTCTACGCTATTAAAGTTCTCTGATGGCTTCCTGATTGCCTTTTTCTGCCTGCTCTTTTTAAGAATTCTAAAATAAATTTCTAAATCTCCCCTTTCCATTAGGTGATAGATTTAGAAATTCATTTTAGAAAAATATCTCTTATATCAACTTTCAATTGATTATAAATTATTTTTCGTCTATACTTTGGAATGAATATGATGTGATATTTGCACATCCATTTTGTGTAATTCAAATCGTTATTCTTATTTACCATAAAATCATCTTTCCTTTCTGCAATAGTGCCTGAACAACTCTATTGTAACGGAAAGGTGATTTTTTTGTATAACGATATGACTCCACCTGCATAGCAGGTGGAGTATTGTTTCAGACACCTCCATTTTTCAGAACACAAAAAACTCCAATGTCCTCAACAAGCTAAAGCCCATATCTACAGGAGCTGCCACCGGCAGCTCCTTCCGAACGCATGACGATTTATATGAATGACTCACCTTCCGCAAAGGTGAGCCATTCAAGCAATAGGGTGGTTCTAAATCACTGTGCAGATGATTCTATGCATTCAAAATATACAACTAATAGTTTTTTGCATTTTTTAGAGCATCTCATAAAAGAGAAGTTTAGACTAGGCTAATGATTTGACATTTACTACCATTCAAGCCTTATCCAATTTTTAAAATATAATGTAAATCCCTATGCTTTTCTCATCACTACAAATGTTTTTTATATTTTACCCTACCTTAAATATTTATATTAGTTCTCTGAGCTGAATCCATTCCTTTCTATTTTTTAATTCTCCAACCTTCCAACAAATATTTATTTTTTCCAAATTATACACATATTTTCGATTTTTCTCATCAAAATACATTACTACTAATTGATCAAATTCCTGTTCTTCCGTATTTATATCATTTTTTCGCAACATAAATTCCAGATTGTATCTTTTAGAACTTCTTTCTGGTATCACTAATGTATATGCTTCATTTTCTCCAAATTTAAAAGCATTTTCTCCATCTCCAATTCTTTGTATCTGCGTAAATTCTTTTACTTCTTTCCCTTCTTTATACGCATATAGATTAATATCTCTGATTATCCGGGGAATACCGCATTCATTAATTACATCTACCCAAAGCGGCACTCTAAAATACATCCCCCTACTTCCTTGATAATATCCCCAATTCTTTCCCGAATTGGACGCCACATGTCTCATATATAATGTTACTTTCCCTTTTTCTTGCATTTTTTTATTTAATATAGTCGCCATTATTGTTGCGCTCGCACCTATTACGGATCCTAGCAATGCTGCCCCAGCTGATATTAAAGCCATTACAATATTTGTATCCATTATATCTACTCTCCTTAAGTAAATTGAACTATTTTCTTCTCTTCAGCCTATATATCTAATTTAATATATCTTTTTTTTCAACTTATCATCTTCATCAAATTTTCTAAGTACTTATTATAATTTAATAACATAATTTTATGAATGAACACTCTCATCATTCCAAAGGTCTTTATCCACTTACTCATCTATTCTAATATTCTTATGAAAAAGATCATTAATTGCCTTCTTAATTTTCACATCTTCAACTCCATAAAATTTTAATTGCATTGCATATAATATTAACTCAAGATAAATCAAATCCAGTAACGCCAGTTCATCAAAATCCTTATCCAAATTTCCATGTGCAAAATTATTACGTTGAGCGGCCAGTCGCTCCCCCATTTCAGAATATTTTAACTTCTTACCATTTAATGCATATAAATGCTTTCCAAAAATATCTATAATGTTCCCAAGTTCTATTCCAACAAAAGTAAGTTTGCTCGATAACGGATCATTTCCCACACATTTCTTTAAATATTTTAAAATGCTTTTAATTTCTCCAGTATTATTCTCAATCAATGGCGTCAATAATTGTACAACTGTTTCTTCTGCTTTAATTTTCTTTTCCTTCTTTTTTATTCCTTCTGGAAAAATCCTACGAAATTCCCACTCAAATGCTGCTGTAATCATTACAAATCTTGCGGCATCTATGTGATGTCCTTCTTCATAATTTTGCGGTAAATGTCTTAAATATATGCTATCTTCTGCTATTGACTGAAGTATCGGACCTACTGCCCCCGCAATATAATTCTGTCTTATATAACACCCCTTTTTCAGCACTTCTTCTTCAACATCATGATTTTCCAAATCATCTAAAACATATAATTCTCCAATCTTTATATGTTTATTTTCTTTGTAAGATGTTGACAATTCCACTTTAGAAAAGAAAACATTTTTTCTATAACATAAATATTGTATAAAGCGTTTTGCTATTAGCCACAAATAATAAATGAATGTATAATCCTCTGTACTATCAAATTCAAAACACAATGATGAACTTAACTTTAACGGCGTTTCTGTCACACCACTACTAAGTGTTCTTGATGCACCAAATGTTACTTTTACAATCTTTGAATTATATTCAAATATTTCTGCCTTTGTAGTAACAGCAGAAAACTCATTTGTTCTTAATTGAACTATTCCCTTTTCAATAAAATCTTCATCATATTCAAAGCAAAACGATTGCCCTATTGAATGAATACAATTAATTTCCGGACTTAAAAAACACATTTTATTAATTGAACATTCTCCATATTTCAACACGAAAAATGCGATAACTTCGATACGTAGCACAGCATTATATCTTCCAATATATGTACCTTCTTGTGTAATAAATACCATTTTGTTTCCATCTTCATTACACACTCCCACCAGAAATGGCCGTTCCATCTGCGGATGATCTCCTCCTGCGTATACGCCTTCGCCTATTTTATGCATAAACCATTCATGTTCAATTTCCTTTTTCTTATCTTTTGGCGGAATCAACCGTAATTCTTGTTTGTCAAAAACAAATGAAAAGTTAATTCCTTTATATTCCAAAACGCCTGTATAAATATCTAACTCGATTATTATCACCTCTTATTTTCATCACATATAAAAATTTATCATTTTGTAACTTTTATAGCAATTATAGATCCATTACCTTTTATGACAAGTCCAAATTTTTCAATTTCATGCCTTCAAATATATTTTCAATTTACGGTACTATCTATTAAGATAGTACCGTAAATCCTATTTTTTTAGCCTTATCCACAAATTTCTCTTTAAAATTCATAATTTTGTTTTTTTCAACCATAATAATTAAATTTTTTCTTGCTCGCGAACATCCTACATAAAATAATTTATACGCAGTTAATATCCCTTCAATTTCTGTAATTTTAAAAATCTTCTGTACATTTTTGACATTGGGTTTCTTTAAATACGCAATAAAATCTTCTTTGCATAATGCTTCAAATAACAGATTCCCTTGATATTTTTCTAAAACTTGCTTACTATATTTACTCAATATAGTTTTATTCTTTTCATTTTTATTATGTGTTTTAGCTGTGAGCTTACTAACTTTCATTCCAAGTTCTTTTTCTACTTCTTCTATTATCTTTTTATATGAATAAAACAGTTCTTCAAATTGCGGAAGAGAAAATTCTAACTCAGACCATAACTCAAAAAAAGGATACATTCTCACATTCGGAGTATTCCCGTTATCAGAAGCTACGAAAATTACAGAAGTATGACTTTCTCCTTTTACACCATGCTGTGTAGATATGTGAGGCATACTCAGATAATTCGCCAAATTACTAACTTCTTTCATTTCTATATCTAATACTTTCTGATATTCTATATTTTCTTCGAAATCATTTTTTACTTTCTCTGGTATAAATCCATTATCAAACAGACTTTCTATTACCTCCCGAATCAGACATCCATCTTTTTCGTATATCTCTATAATTTTATCAAATTTATTCTTTATACTTTTCTTATCCGCATGCTTTTTTATTTTAAATTGCGATGAATCAAAATATTTAATTTCTTTCTTGCAAATTGAAATAACCATACCATAATTTTTATCTATATAAAGACCAATTACATTATTCAATAAAAATAAAAATTTCATCAATATATCCGGATTATCATTTGACATATCTGACAAAATATCTGTTGGAGAATATTTTCTCCCAAATGTATATGCTTCCATGCCTCGATATGCATCATATAAGTTTTTTGCACCAATTTCCTCATATTTTTCTTTGTTCATCAAATACAATACTAATATTTTAGGGAACTTTTTTTGTAGTGTATATATACTTTCTGGTACATTTGAAGAAATAATCACGTGCGGCTCTATATCCGGAACTACATTAGCATTACTTTCTGTTGGTTGTTGTTCAAATGAGGAGTCATTATAAATATTATTTAAAATCGATACAATTTTACCTATTGAACGAAAATTAACTTCAAGTCGGTCAGAAGTATCAAACTCTTTTAGTTTTCCTTCAAACGAGCCATCATAATTTCTATATATTTGTTGCATTCGGTCTCCAAATAAATATATTTGTACATTTTCTCTATTTTTTACTGCATCATAAAAAATATCAAGTACATAACTTGATGTATCTTGGTATTCATCAATAAAAATGTAGTTATATTTATCTCCAATCTTTTTTAATAAAACCGGATACCTTTTTATTAACTTATTTGCAAACATAAGCAGATCATCATGAGATAATTTACCAGTATACAAAGATGTAAACGGTGTTTCTCCATATGATATTTCTAATAAATTCTCATGAACCGTTTTCTCAGTCAGTTTTCCATATTTTTCAGTATAATACTGGTTACTTTTCTTGATATGCTCATCATTTGTAACGTTTGCTATTCTCTCATTAATTTTTTCTGCATACATCTCGCAATATAAATCCAGTACTTCTTTATGGGAATAGAATGGACTTATCAAATCATTGATATAGGAATGAATAGTACTTACTGTAATATTGGCACTTTCCAAATTTTTCTTAAGCTCGTCTGCCGCCCGATTAGTATATGTAATACATAAAATTCTACTTTCTGGTTTGTTAATACAGATGCTTTTTAGTTGATTACGTATATATGTAGTTTTTCCACTCCCCGCTGGAGCATTTATTAAATGTTTATTATTCTTCTTTATTTCATCAGCCATAATAATCCTTTCTTTATATAATCTGGAAGCATGTTGCTTTCATTCTCACTTAAAATCACAGAATACATGAAATCCGTTTTGTTATTAGCTGTTGCTTCTACAATTTTGCGAATAGAATATTCACTGTCCTTTTCTCCCTCTTTATCATCAGGTATGGAAAATGTAAGTTTCTTATCCTTTCTTATTTTTTTCCACTCGCTTCTTTTTATCATATGAAATACATCGAACCCTAATATTTTTTTCAACATAGCTTCTTCTAAGGTCCGTGCAGTACTATTTTCATCCTGAAAAGCCAGATATATCAGACCATTGTATAATATATTCTTCCCTTTAACCTGAAAATCATATAATTCTTTAATGGTAGGAACATATTTTTCCCCTCTATCTGGATAAGCTACTCTATAACAATAATTTATTGTTGCATTTGTAGTGTTTGAATCTTCCGCTTTCACTTCTTCCATACTCAAAAATTTTTTATCATAATCCAAATCCGTTATTATCAAAGTTTTCATTTTAAGCATTCTAAGCATCGGTAGATAATTGTGAGCATATGCACCTCCAACTTGAATAAATGCTATATAACTATCATTCAAAGCCGAAAATTCTGGTAGTTTAATTAATTTTCTGATATATAAACGTTCTGAATCCCCTTCATATAAAATAACTTTATCTGCAAAAATCAATTCCGAATATCCTATTTCAAAAAACCAGTCAAAAAAATTTGCTAAAAGAAATTCTGATTCATCATCGAGATTCTCTATCTTTTTCTTTTTTATTGAATTTCTAAATTTACTTAAATCAAATAACTCACTTTTAGATTTCTCAGTTTGCCTAATTACTCTAAGACTATCAAGACCAACCATCCTTGCAATTTCATTAGAATGTGTTGTAATAAGCCCTTGTAATTTTTTGTCAACATAATAATTTTTGAGAAATCTAATAAATACATTTTGCATTTGAGGATGCATATGAGACTCAGGTTCCTCTATAAAAAATACATTTACTTTATTCTTATCAATAGACTTATAGAATTCCTCAAGCCTCATATGCAGATAAATTAAATTGCTAAATCCTAATCCTTGAGACTCTTCATTTAATAACAATCCTTCAACATCATATTTTGCTCTGGTAATTCGTCGAATAAACTCCTCAACATCTTGTTCTTTAACATCCATTTCCAATTGAAGTTTTCCAATATGTCCCCCACTAGTTTTTGAAATGTCCCGTATTGTATCATCGAGTGATTTAATAGATGAATTTTTAATTTCTTTTTTCGCTCCAGAATCTTCTATATCGGCCATTAACAAATCTGGAAGTTTTTTTGTTGCTTCAACCCATGTATCATTATCTTTCAATAAAGCAATAACCCTTTTACTGATTCCTTTCGAAGAATCCGATTCATTATCATCCAATTCGCGCATTGCAGGTATATTTTGAAAATTGAATAAACTTTTAAACGCAGCTACTTCCATCGAGTTTTCATTTTTATAATTTGAATTACAAAAGTAACATTTTTCAACAACTGCATTGCAGTATATTCTAAGTAATTCCTCTTTTAAAAAATAAAACTTAGTATCTTTCTCAATGCAACCTGGATTTTCAATATCTCTAACCCGTGCCGCCATCCTGTCATAACGCTCATTTAATCCTTTTTCAAAAGCTGTTATACTTGGCTCATATGTATAAATAAAATAGAACGAATGCTTAGTATCATCTAAGTCCATAAGATAATCTGCAAAATATTGAATATTATCATTATCCGGATCATAATCTACTTGAATCTGCGCTCGAAAGTTATCTATAGTATAATCTTTACTTAATTTATCATTATCCGCCATCTCATCGATAATCTTTTGAACACCTTTTTCTTTATCATACTCAAGCATGATTTCTTGAAAAACAGGTACAGTTTTATCCAACCACATTGATGATAAACTAATCGGAATATCACTATAGCTAAACCCCAGTTTCTTGTCGCAAAACATTCCTTTTAATACAGAAATCAATGTTGTTTTTCCACTGTTATTCGGTCCAGCCAACACAGTCAACGACTCTTGCATATCCAATTCAACACTCTGCAATTGTCTATAATTCATTATTTTAATTTTTTTTAAAATCATATAATTAATCCTCCGGTAAATCATCAAATTTTAATAAAAATTACCTTGTACAAAAACTTCCTGATATCTTTGTTATAATCTAGTTTAATTTTCAATATTCAACTCACCTTTATTCTTCTAATTACATTCTCTGTATTTTCCAATTTTGCTTATTCTTCCCTGGTAATTAAGTATGCCGCCTCTATAATAATAACTCCCCTCATTTTCTATCTTGAATATAATGATTTAATATTTCGAACTGTCTAGCCTCTATGCTCGTTTTATTATTACATTTAATTTTAATTTCTATTTCACACTTAAAGTAATTATTCTTATTTCGATTTAGGTATTCCTTTAATGCAACAAGTTCTTTAATAAGATAATCATTCTTCACGCAAAACCACCGACATAAAAAATTACATCTATTTTCCAAACCCTCGTTGCTTTTATTTTGGCATCCTTCTCCACAAATCAATGTAATTTCCTGGCGTGATATATTGCCGATTTGTACTTTTCGACACGGATTTTCGCATTCAATCGTGGACATTTGGGAAATATCTACCGGTATTTCTAAAATCAATTTTTCCGTTATCGTTTGAGGAACCAATACTCCCTCAATATTTTCTAAGCTTTCTTCATTATCTGTCCCTGAAGATTTTGACGAACCAATTTCATATTTTGTTCGCAATTTATACCCCTGTGTTAACAAATGCGAAATCCAATGAAACGCTGATTCCTCCGACATTTGTTCCATATTATGATAGAGAATTGGTTTCGACACCCTGTAGCTGCTCATATCCAACAAATCTGCAAGTCGAAGAAGTATTTTATCAAATTTTATACTCATAAGCCGACTTGAAGCATTCGATTTTATACTATAAATATTTCTTTCATCTGCACCATGTGCTTCTGAAACTTCTGCTACCAATTCACGCATCGGCATATCCAAATATTTTATTTCAGCCCTCTGTCTTATTTCAGATGAACTGTCAATTGCATGTCTTCCGCGAATCTTCTTTTCAAAATACTCATCCAATTTTTTATAACTCTCAAGCATATATTTTTTTACGCTTAAAATATCCAATTCATCTTCATAAAAATTTTGATTCTTTTTTATTTCATTTTCTATTATCTTTTCTTCCAAATTGTCCTTCTGAAGTTCTTTATTAAACTCGTCTAACAATTCTTGTGCTAATTCATCTGCTTCATTCGTATCAGTCAAAAAACTATCCAAAGCCGGAATCTTTACCATGGAAATATCATGCAGATAGCAAGCAAGGAACAAAATATAATAATCAATCGCAGAAATTTTCAAAAAATCAATTGCATGAATTAATTTTACAATATTTTGAATTAATACAATTGCATGTTCCTGATTATGCAATGTGTAAAAATACAAATACTTTGATCCATTTTTCCAAACATCACAAGTATATTTATGTGTAATTATCAACTTATCGATTGAAACCGGATCTTTTACAAAAGAATGATAAATTTCTAATACCTTCATAATAGAGTAATCTGCGGTATCTTTGTTTTGCTTATCATCAAGTAATATTTCCCTTTTTCTGAACTCTTCTATAGTAAATAAAGAATTACGAACAAACGATAAAATTCTAAGTTCTCCATATGTTAATGCCTTTTTACTATTTTGGGCTAAAACCGGATGATTAGATACCTCGACATTAAACAAATACGAACAAACAGTATTCAATACCATTCTAATAATTTTTTGTGTACTTGCACATACAATTCTCAATCTTGATGGAAGTTTCTCGTTTTCTGACAAAAGTATTTTAAGAATCTCTTCATCTGTTTTTTTCAATAATTTAGAACTATAATCTTCTGCCACTTCGTAATGCTTATTTGCATACCTTTTTAATTTCACCCTTGCTAAATATTTTAAAGTTTTATATGGATCATTGTATATATCCCTTAAATCTTCTTCTGTCATATATCTTTTTAATGTCTCTTCAAATATATCTTCTTCAACCGAATAATCATTCTCTTCTTCATTTCTCAACAAATCTCTATATGTACATTCTAAATAAGAAAATTCTACTGATGCTTTCCCATAACAAAGCTCATTTATTTTTAATATGTAATTCTTTAACACATTCTGCTCTTTATCATCTGCAAATGTCTGATACATTCCAATTGCAGCATCCCATATATCCGCTCCGTAAGAATTCATAAACGCCTGCAATATTTTCTCATCATCCTCCATATCTTCTTCCGAAAGTTCTGAATAAATAATCTTTTCCAATTCTTTCTTGTAATCTTCATCTGATCCATTCTCCGGTTGATGCATAGCAACAAGTCTTTGTTTTCTGTATTCAAAAAATCTATAATATCTTGTAAGTCTTTTTTCAAATTTTTGCGTATCATCCTCATCTTTTTCTATCGCATCTTCATTCCCACTGTCTCTTTTCTGACTTTTCTCCTCTACTAACTGATCCCGTTTTGCTTTTACTTGTTTAGATAAAACATCTAATTTTTCCTCTAAGTTCCTATTCTCTTCATCTGAGTACATTCTGAAAAAATCACTTCCGGCCTGAGACATTTCACGACTTATACACTTCAAATACACTTCACTGTCATCCAGATTATCTAAACGTGTGTAATTACTTTTTCCGTCTAAATGTACATTAACTCCATAAAGATCACTCTTATAAAATTTTTCTGTTCCCTCGGGATAAATTGCACTATCGTCTTCAAAATTGTTAGCTTCATCTGCAATTTGTTTATTAAGTTCTTTTAATTGCTCCTTAAAATTATCTTCCCTCACATCATTTGTAAAAATAACAGAATCATCTACGTAAAAATAACTTACTCCAGTAAATTTTTTTCTGAAAATCTCAGCAATAGATATCATATATATATTTCCAAGGAAATATGATTGTGGCAGTCCTTGCGGAATCCCCCTTACAAATTTATCTGATTTTTCCTTAAAAGCCCAACATTCCTTTTCATTTTGTTCTATTTTATCCACATTGTCATAATTGCCAGCCCCCTTTGTTACTTTATAGTATTGTCCTGCTGTTTTTTCATCAAATGTTGTAGTAAGCTTACAAAATAAAAGCTTTTGCAATACTCTTTTCATCATCTTTCTTTCTTCATCATTCAAATATGCAGGAAGATGATTGATAATATAACGGTAAATAATTATCGGGTTAATTGTTGGAAAAAAATTCTCCAAATCCAATGTCACTTCATATTTATATTCTAACGAAGTATGATATTTCATTAATGCATCATTACTGTTCTGATTATATTTTTGATACTGCTGCTTCCATGGTTTAAATAAATATTCTGGCTTCACAGAAACTCTGTTTCCATAAAAGTCAGATGGTATTAACCGGCTTAAATTTGAAAGCCGCAATTTGGGATCTCCTTCCTCTTCTTCAGGTATTTCATAAACAAATAAATGAAGCATCGATACGATTGCTATCTGAGTAATTAAACCGGTACTATGAAGTGGTCTAAATTCCAATTCTCCATTTTCAGATAATTTCTTGGGTTTAAAATAAACTTTTGCTTCAATATATTTATCCTTATCAAATAACTCTATAATTTGTTCTCTTACTCGTGTAATCACTCCATTAATAAGTCTTGCATCAAATTTGTCCTGTAACCGGTGATATAAGATACGATCTTCTGTATTTAAGAGATTATATTCAAATACATACGAATTCAAAGAATATATAGAAAGATATATATTTTCATCAGACAATAAAAATCTGCCACATTTAGTTTTTTCAATTTCTTCTTTTGTTATCCTGCTCATTTTTTAGACTCCTCTTTGTCTTTTGATGAATGCTTTTCTAAAAACGCTTTTAAATCCTCATGCACTTTTTTTAAGCTTTCATCTCCAAAAATAATCATCTCATTTCTTCGAAAAGTATAACGTTTTAAATTATATAAAATGCTACATTCTATCATCATTTCTTTTTCACAGATATAATCCACACCACTTAAAGTGGATTTCTTAATATTTCCCTTTTCATCTACTGTCATCATCCAATATCTGTCAATTTTCAAAGTGACATTATAATATTTTTTTGCTGCATCAAATAATTCTTCTACAATTTTATATTTCTTATTAAACGCACATAAAAAATTCCAGAAATCATCATTGAATTGTGGTAAGAATGTTGCATTATAAACATAATCTTGATTCACATGGCTCAAATATAACGAAAAACATTTAATTTCCTCTTCAAACAACTCCCGCATTTCCTCTTTAGAAGACAATTTATCATATAATTTGCAAAACGTTTCCCATCTGTCTTTATCATCATTATTACTCATAGCTAGTCTCCGAATTAAAATATTTTATTTTTCCCGTTCTCCATACCACATATCAGAATATATAAGTTTTAAATAACTGTGTAAATTATTTTTCCACTCCACATATTCCTGATAATCTTCTTTCCACATATTATTATTCATATGTTCTAAACATAAAACCGCCTTATCTTTTTCATCCAGTATCTTATTTAATAATTCTTCTCTGGAAGACGTTATGACATTTCGATAATCTGGAAACTCCTCCATCTTCAACTGATACTTACCCACAGGTGGTTTTCCGTACATATCCTTGATATGGTTATCCTTTGTTGTTAACTCTATTTCGCTTACATTTAAAGAAAGGAATGGTGGAAATAAAACTTCTTTTTCATCATAGTTGCAATACTCTTGCATTGTTATAACCTGTTGGTAATCCACATATGGGGTATTTTCTAAACTTTCTATCTCCAAAAGTATTATATTGTTTTTACTAGCAAACTCATCATCATATTCCCCCTTAGTACAAGACACAAACGATTCTGTATGACCCTTAAGGTACGCCATTAATGATGCTTTTCGATCTACTCTTTTGACTTTCGAAACCGACAATTGGTTTTCCTTTTTTCGACACATTACTGCGAAGATTCCCCTGTATATATCAAGAGTATTTTCAATTAATTCTATAAAGACTGGATTTAACTTACGCTTTTCTTTATATATCCTCTCTTTTTCATTTTCAATTCCCTCAAACAGCAAAGCATTTAATGTACGATATGCATCTTTATCTCCCCATAACATATCTTCTTTATTTTTAGGATTTACCAGATTATTCGTAATTACATATTCCCCTTCTTTATTTTTTTGGTGAATATCCCCGCCATAAAATCTAAGCATATCAATATCTTTTCTTTTTTCCATATTATTTAGGTCTCCTTTTTATACCCGCAAATTAATTAATCTTTTTCTATACTGCTTTGATATACTTTATATCTAACCATATAAATATACCTTACACATATAAATACACATAACACTCAAAAATCTGTCGCTTTTTGTCACTTTTTCTACTATTTTTCTAAAATTTCCCTATATCAAAAGCCGACCTTTCCCGTCAGCTTTAATCCCCTTCACTTCTATTTTTTTTGTACCTCCGCCGATAATACTCCAAACTCCTATACCCAAGCACATCTCCCATCTGCTCGCCAAACGCCATATTTCCAACAACATCTCCAATCTCATCCCTCAACGCCAACGCATATCCATCCTTCTCCACAAAGAATCCCTTCCCTGACGCCTTCAAGAACCGGATTGGCATCCGCTTCGCCTTACTCAGATGCTGTTTATCCGTCACTTTCTTATAATCCTCATAAGTATTCACATTCGGGAAATCCTTCCAGTTCGTCCCTGTATCAAAGAATTCCTTCCAACTCTCCAATACCTCTTCATCCGTAACCGCAAGCCGGATATTTCCATGATTATAAAAGCTGTAAAGTATCGGCATCTTATACACTTTCTGCATCTCCGTAGTTTCGATGGTCTGAATGAATTCTCGCCCGATTCCCGCATATAACTTCTGCTCATCCTCTGACAATTCACCAAGTTCATACAGGAAATCAAGATACTGCTGGAATGGATTTTCTTTCGCATGACTGCCGCTGACACAAATCCGGTAAATCTCATCATCCATATAAGTGAATAAATCCATTCTGCTCGGCCGCTTTCCGTCCAGTAATTCTTTCACACGATAATATTCCTGCCGGATCTGCATTTTCAGTGTTAATTTCTTCTTATCTATTTCCTTGAACAGATCAATCAGACGCATGTCAAAATCAACGATACAGTCATCCGGATATTCCAGATCCTGGTACTCGCAAGATTCATTCTTGTTAAATGTCTGCTCTCCGCTTAATAATAGTGGTGCTTTCCCCGCTTTCTCATAATTCCCGATGAAATCCAATACATTCAGATATTCTTTTCCTTTATATAGACGAAGTCCTCGTCCCAACTGCTGCAGGAATACGACCGGAGATTCCGTCGGGCGCAGGAACATTACCATATCCAGGGAAGCGATATCCACACCTTCATTGAACATATCCACAGAGAAGATCACCCGTATCTCTCCGTTCTTCATTTTGCGGATAGCTTCGTTACGCTCCTCGGCATATGCTCCATTTTCACCGCTGTATACTGCTGCGGATGCGATTCCTCTCTGGCAGAATTCTTTTGCCATGTCTTCTGCATGCTGTCTGGAACAGCAGAATCCGATTGCACGCGAAGAACGATATTTTCGATAATATTTGTAAATCAGATCATATCTTCTTTCATTTCCGATATAAGCCTGATTCAGCTCCTGCTCATCATAGCGCCCCTTCACGATCCGCAGTCCGGAATAATCCGTCTCATCATACACGCCGTAATAGTGAAATGGTACGAGCATTCCTTTGTTGATCGCTTCTTTTAATGAAATCTGATATGGCACGTTATAATCACAGATTTCGTAGATATTTTTCCCGTCCATTCTTTCCGGTGTTGCTGTTAATCCCAGTAAAAATTGCGGCTGAAAATACTCTACGATTCTCCGGTATTGATCTGTAACCGCATGATGGAATTCATCAATGATCACATAGTCAAAATAATCCGCCGGAAAATATGCCTCATTCAAATATTCTGGTCTTCCGAGTGTCGCTATCGATGCGAAAATGACGGATTTATCCGTATCCTTTTCTTTTCCGTCAAAGAATCCATAATCCTCCGAGTTCCGCACATTTTTGAAAGAAACCGCCGCCTGCTTCAGGATTTCTTCTCTGTGTGCAACGAATAACACCCGTTCATATTTTGCCGAATCAAATGCAGCAAGGTATGTCTTTCCGATTCCGGTGGCCGCATATACAAGTCCTTTCGCCGCCCCTTCCATACGGCTTTCCTGTAACGCATACAGCGCCTCTATCTGCGCTCCCCGCGGGCGGTACAACATTCGGACATTTTCAGTATTCCTCTCCTCTCCATCTTCTGTAGCGTCATATTTCGCCAGATCCCTGGACACCGCCGGCTTCTTCCACGCCTTGGAATATCATTTTAATTCTTCATCATCTATAAGGATCGAATGGTTCAGAAACAGATCTTCAAATGTAGCATAGAACAACTCATAATTCTTTTTGTCCAGTGTATCACTGAATCTGTAATTCCATTCGATTCCTGAAGTTAAAGCACTTTTGGAAATGTTCGATGATCCGATGTATATTTCATTCGAAGATTCATAATGAAATATATAAGATTTTGGATGAAATGAGCGTGATGTTTCATTATACAGACGCAGATCCACACGGTCGCCGAGCTCGCTCTTGATCAGATATAAAGCTGACGGCTGTGTGATCCCCAGATAATTTCCCGTCAGGATACGGATCTTCACGCCCCGGTCCAGCGCCCGCTTCATATCATTTAAGAGCATCCGCACACCCGACTCCATCAGAAATGAGACGATGATATCAATCTGCTTCGCCTTTGCCATACTCATTTTCAGTTGATAATATAGATACCGGCTCCGGTCTCTGTCCCCGGTCATTACATTCGTAGATTCGATCTCATATGTATCTATTCTTTCCTCAAAATTAGATTGAGCCATTTTTCTTCTCCCCGCCCCGGACGTACATCTGATGTAATCCATTGCTCTTCTATCTCTAATTCATCCATATCCTGAATCAATTTTGCAAATGTCTCTTCTGTCATATCCGTAAAATATCTGCCGTTTCGTTCCCCTTCGAATGTCCCGTACTTGAAGGATGTGTAAATGATTCCGTGGGCTCGAAGAGCGTTTGCCATCTTCTTTATAATGTCTCGCAGTTCATTTGCCGGAACATGAAGGATTGACGAGCATGCCCAGATTCCGTCGTAGGCTTCTTTTTCATTCAGGTCCCGGAACAGCATGTGTTTTACCGGAATGCCTGTATATTCGCTTGCGAGTTTGCATAGTTCCTGTGAGCCATCTATGGCAGTGACTTTGCAGCCTTGCTCCAGGAAATATTTTGTATCGTGACCGGAACCACAGCCGTAATCCAAGATTTCTGCTCCCGGATGCAGTTTGTCCAGGAAGTGATTCTGTATGGTACCGAAGTCTACGGATATGGTGCCGGTGATGAATTTTTTTGCGTTTTTGTTGTAGTAGTCTAGTGTTGTGGTTGATTTTGTGGGTTCGTTTATTGTGTTCACGGTTGCCTCCTGAGGGTGGTTACTTGTTCCATTATCATCTTGTATTCATTATACTGCATGGGAGTAGTAGGATACAAGAAAGAGTATAGCTATATCTATAATAGAAATGCCATAGCTTAATTCCATCTTTATACGCGGAACACTAAAAACACCTTTATAATCTCGACCGAATATTCTGCCAGTAAAGTAAATAATCTAGGCTAAAATCTATCCCCTGCTCGGTGTATGGATTTTAGCCCGGATTATTCATATATGATTAATTATTTTCCAATCTACACTAATAATTAAATCCTCAAAATCTAAAGCTTATTACATCATGATAAATTACATTTTTTCAGTAAAGCTCATCAGCTATCTCATTCGAGATATTATATTTTTTGTTCTTCGATTTTCCCTCCTGCTTTTTACAACCCCCCTAAAATAAATATATCTTTTTTCTGTATACATCAATAAACGATTTTACTGCTTTCATTATTTACAACTTATTCTTATCATTCCGCCCTTTCCAAATTTTCCACAGCATGCTGTATTCTTAACTTATCTGAAACATGCCCCCATCTACCAATCAATTTTTCATTTAACTTTTTCACATCTTGAAAACCTAGTTCCAAAAGCAAATAATATTCTAATATAAATACTAGTGTTTTATTATATATCGTAATTTCTTCATCATTTAAAACCAGTCCCTTTTCCTTAATCTTTTCATCATAATGTATATAATAATTTCTTGTCCTAGCTATCACACTAGGAAATTCTTCTCTTTTTATATTTCCTGTATCAAAATATATTTGAAACTCTGCTATTAATAAATCTGCGAGTCGGCTTTCTAAAGTTACAAATTTTCTCGAATTAGCCATTAATAATTTTCTTTCTCTTTCCTTCACTTCCTCTGGTCTATCTTTTAATATTTCATTATCAACTCGCCATTTAAATCCTTCTAAATCATTAGTTGTAAACCTAGAATGATAGGTTTCCAATGCCTGTACAAGATTTAAAAACATACGTCTTCCAGAAATTTCCCCTTTACGAAATAGTTCCATATATAATTCAATAATTGGTTCCAATTTTTTATACTTTTCAAAATAATAGTTAAAGCTATTATTTTCTCGTAACTCCGTAAGAGTAATAAAACGCCATATATCACTCTTATCTATTTTATCCTTTTCAGCTTCCCTTTTATTTATATAAATAGCATCAATCTTTATCGGCCGTTCAAATTTACTATCTGAGTCATAAATATCACAGATTTGAGAATTCCATCCCCATATCTCTTCTATATAAATTCTTTTCAGTGATGATAATTCAATTAATCTTTTTATTTTCATTAATTCTTCTGTATATTCTTCAAGCGGTCTCTCTTCTGAAAATTGTATACATATACTTCCATATTGTCTTAAAATGATTTCCTCTTTTAGTAAATCATTTTCTATGCAAGGGAGGAAACTTCCTGACACTTTATATTTTACCTGCATACTTTCATCTTTATATAATTCAATCTCTTTTTCCTCTGAATATCCCATTTTACATTCATCAGTAATACAATACTCCGATATTCCTCCCCAAGGTATAATATTTGTTATTCCATATGATACCTTCGAAAAATTAACATCTAAATATTCTTTTCCTATGCCATTCAACATATATTCTGCTGTATATGAATATTCACTTCTTTCTTCTGATATAAGATTAACCATCTTGCATCTATCACACTTTAATAATATAAACTGAAAACCATTGCTTAATTTTCCTGCTATTTTATCAAATTTCAACGGAAGTTCTAAATAGCCTGCAAATCTCTTAGGAATACTAATTTTAACCATTGTCCCTCCTTCCTCCGTGTTTTTATATAAATCACATCTATATTCTTGGTCCTTAAAAAAAATTGTTCCACTTCCACTATAATTTAACTGCATATTTTCTTACATCCTTTATTAATTTACTCTTGTCTAATTTCATAAACTCTCCAAAGATTTAGCCTATAAAATTCTATTACAAACGGAATCTCTTGAAGTTTAAGATTCCTTACCTTTTTCTTTTCTAAACCAACTTTGCTAATTTTCTTCAATGATCAATTTTTTATATAATAGATTTATCCATATCTTTGTATTTTTCAATATGATTAACTTCTACAATATAAATAATTTCGGAAACAGGTATCATCTAGTATACTACAATATATTTTATTCCTTCATCCATTACAACTGATATTCGAAGCGTAAATCAGCGTTGATTCTTTAAGAACTGTTCTTTAATCGTTTTATTTCATAATAGCTTTAGTATACCACAACATATAAATATATAGAAAAAAGTAAATTTACTTTCTCAATAATGCTATGATTATACCTACTTCCAATAACAACAGGAGGAAAATCATTAAATATATGCCAAAGTATATAAAACTAATTCGTCAAACTACAAACCTCACTACATATCTAAACCCAATTCTCATAAAACCATCACGTTTTGTCGATTTTACTTCAGTCTGTCCAATAATTTGCTGAAACAACAAAATCCAATTGTCCGCAAAAAAGATATTTTTGATATTCATTTAATTCCAAACCAATATTCTTTTTATCTCCTCCCATCCTACAGAAAAAACAACCGATTATCCATCTTCCCCTCCGGCACAAATTCCCGGTTTTTACATATCTTATCGGCATACCCCGTCGTAATCGGAAGCCGCATTTTCTGCGTAGATCCGACATGTAATTGCGACAAATACAGCACCTGCTTTAATACAATTGTCATTGGAACATCTCCACATTTCTTCTCAATCAGCAACGGATTCGGAGAGCCCTTTTTGTTCTTCATATTTGTCGTAACAAGATAGCCTTTATTGCTATTGTAAATGCAATATCCCATTTCCGGATTTTTAATAACTCCATCTTCAATGATTGCAAGTTTTGAGCTTATATTTTTTCGTACTTCGACAATCGTATAAGCAATTCCCTTTGCGCCAAAATATTTTTCATACCATGCATCATTTTCGTTACTGAATCCATCCCGATGAATCATGATGTTCTTTGGCCGTTCGCCAAATTTATCTTCATAGGAAAGTAATACCTGATCAAAAATGTCCTGTAAGATTCTGGTTTCTATTTTTTCTCCGCGCTGTGCGCTCTTCGGTTTATAGAACCCAAGCAATCTTCCACTTTTGTCAAATACAACCGAACATGCCGGATAATGAATTCCTTTTTCCAATGTTGCAACATCCAATCCGACAAAACAGTCAACATTCCCTGGCATTTCCTTGATTACCCAGGGGATTCCTCCCGTCTTTCCAAGGATTCCAAGTACAATATTGTGCAAATAATATTTCGATTTATTTCCTTCTCTTTTCCCTCTGTAGAATAACTGTGCCGTCTTCATGCTGATCATCTGAGACGGTATATTTGCCTCGGCCCAAATTGTCTTAAATGGATTATATGGTCCGTCCTCATCCATTCCATCCGGTACGATTCCAATCACAATGTCGATTCCTTCTACTTTTCTCAATCTCTGAGCCGCCCTCTTATAATCCGTAATATCGCCCAGTTCATATTCTTCTTTTATCATTGGTTTCATCTGGATATCTAACAGTCCGGGAATAATATAGGCATCCTTTTCCCCTTGATACTTTCCATAAGCAGCAAATTCACATATTCCATTTACCACAGTTTTTATCAAATCAACTGTGTTTTTCGGATAAATGTATCCGATTTTTATCTTCTCGTCCGGCTTCTGATAGAACCCATAGTTGAATACTTTGAATTCTTCTCCACACCGCAATCTTTTTCCCTGCCCGCAAGTCAATGCCGGTGATTCTACTTTTCCTTTTAGATACCCCAGTTCTTTAACATTACACATGTCGTTTTCAAATTCTAAGTCACCAAGCTGAGCAATACTTCCGATATCCCGGATGAAATCTTTGTCCAACTCTATCCGTGTTATCATATCGCGTTTGATATATTTTTCAATCGCCATAGAAAATCGTGCATCTATCTGACCGACCTTTTCTCTCGTCAGAACAGGTTTCAATGCCTGTGGATAATACGGATAAATTTTTCCAACCTGTAACTCAACCCTCACAACCGGTGTTTGATCCGGCAGATTCTCTACCCTGTAGCCTTCCTTCTTCATATCGGTATAATAAGCCTTCAGACTATCTGCAAAATCAATTTTATCAACGACTGTATAATCACAGATTTCCGTCAATATTCCTGTCTGGTTATTCTTTCCCCACTCATTTTTCACTTCCATACCGATTGGATTCATTCCTTGTGTTATATAATCGTACACGGTCTGGTTGGAGGAAAATACGCTGGACGTATCGATTTTCAGATATGCCTTCCCATCATCCAGAATCTTTACGGTAAAATTATATTTTCTCTCCAGACTAATCTGCCTATTTCCCGAATAAAATGTCTGAAATCCCTTTTCTGTCTGAATCCACCGGCTTGTCACATTACTTCTACAGGCATATTTATAGTATTCCTTTGAATTCTTTTGTATCTTCACAGTCCGGAGCTTCTGAGTAATCCAATGTTTGATTAACTCTGAATACACTTTTTTATGATCCAACACGTTTAATTCCTGCTCTCCCAGATATGTCAACCGGAAAGTCGCATTCGGAATCTCCTCCGATATTTTCTCTGTTGTATAAATATAACTGCCATCTTCAAAAACTCCACATGCATTTACATTTCTCATTTTCCACACTGCACTTCGGATCAGACGATATTTATTCTCGTATAATTCAGATGTATGAAATTCATATACATGCAGTTTGACACTCTTTACCGGTTCCTTTGAAGCAAATACTTCCATTTTCAATTCCTTACTCATACATATCCTCCTGAGATTTGTAAAATCTATTTCTCATCGTATCCTTCATAGTTATTATCATTTTAGCAAATCTACTGTCGTAATATCGCAACACTTATGTATCTTACTTCAAAAAAATCCCACATATTATATGTAGGACTTTTCTTACTCACTATATATGCTTTGTGCCTGTTCTAAATTTTCTATAATTTTACCTTTCAGACTCTCCGGTGATATGACTTTAAATCGATTCGCATATTGTACAAACCAGCCAACCAATGTCACGCTGTCCATCTTTTTAAATACCGCTTTATACTTTCCATTATCTAACGGTCTGACCCTTATTCCCTCCCCTGCAAAATCATATAATATAGCATTGGTAATCGGCGCCGGCTTATATTCCACTTCGATTCTGATCGTATCTCCGCTAAAATGATTCACACTCTTCTTAATATAGTCCTGAATCACAAGCTCCGGATTCACACCAATCTTTTCTTCTGCCGGAATGGTTTCTTCACTGGACATACTCATATTTTCAATCCGGTCCAACCGGTAATTCGTCAACCCGTCATGATTATCATGAGAACCGATCAGATAATAATTATTATCCGACCAATATATCGTATACAGATTCAACTGATACATCTTGCCTTTTTTTCGCAAAACTTTCTCCATTGCATTATTGATCTCTGTATACTGAAACTGAATCTTCTTATGCAGATACATTGCTTCCAGCATAATCTCTATATATTCACCGATCTGACCGACACCCCTGACATTTCCGGGCAGCGGCATAATCATATGCGAAAATCTGCTTCGTCCTCTCTGACTCGTCAGATTTAACAGCTTATTTCGAATCTCATTCGCTTCATGAACGGACACACACCTTGCCTGTTGCACCGAATCTAACATCAGCCTTAATTTCCCAGTCTTCCAGCAAATATTTCTCCATATACCATCCTTTATGTGAATTTTCTGCCTGCTTAATCGGATAACCGCAGCTTTGCAACAAACGCACATCGTCATAAATGGATGTACGGTGTACATTTTCCATTCCGTATTCTTCTTCCAGTTTCTGGCTTATCTGCACTGCATTCATCGGCGTCTTCTCATCGGTGGTCTGGAAAAGTTGAAGGACGCGGATTATTTTTTCTTTATGGGGTGTGGACATAGGGGTGCTCCTTACATTATGTTTTTGAGTTAAAGCGATATATTAATTATACTGTACCGTGCCTGCCTATACAACTTTCATCTTTTCATTTTTTGTAGTTGACTTTCATTAACAAACAGGTTAATATTATATATAAGAAATGGGTTTTTTACTGAGTAATGTCTTCGGACTGGAAAAGGGTGCTCGTTTCTTTTTTTATATTTATTATATCATAAAGGTACTTTTTCCCATCTCTGGCATGTCTGATGATCATAATTACATTAAACACATTATATCGCGTAATTTCTCCATCTTCACCAAACACAGGTAAAGCAAATCTCGATGAATAACGATACCAACCATACATGGCATCTACATTATGTTTTACTTTATAATTCTCAGTAAATTTCTTTCCATCAGCTATTTTAATAAGCTCTGGCAATCCCTGCGCAGCATTGGCCTTTGCTTTGGCATTTGCTCCTTTTAAAATATGTGTGTAGTTGGAATGTGCATATTCATCTGGCAAGTCTGCTCCTATGTAAATAACTTCATTACTATCATCAATAGTACAAATGTCACCAACATATTGCCTTAAATACTTTTCGACCTCATCCCATTTCACCGCCCGCTTCCCTTTGAAAAGAATATCATGAATAAAAACCGTTTTCTTTCTATCTAAATCTTCTATTACATTTACTTTTCTTTTCATTTTAACCTCTCCAACTTTCATCGCGCTACACGCATTGCGTTATTCTTTATCCAAAAAAATAAGTCTTACGACTTATTTTTCATCATATCTTCCACTTCCGCCCGATATTTCATCAAACGTAAAAGATATTCCGGAAGTTCTCTCTTCTCAGCTTCCCAATCTTGAACAGTACGATACGGTATACCATAATAATCACTAAACTCTCTCCTGTTCATTCCCATTTTTTCCCGTAATTCTTTTACTTCTTTTCCTCGACTCATTAGATCACCTTCCAGACGCATTGCGTTAATAAAATAATAATTCATGTATAAATGTCTGTCAATGACTATTTTCTATGCCCCCCCTATTCCATCACAGTTTATCATACTTCGCACTCTTCCCCTTAGCCTTCTCCACCGGATACTTCTTTGCATTTACCTTGATCTTCTCCCACACGATCTCATCCAGATCCAGTCCGCAGGCATCTGCCATCAGGACACAATAATTCACAACATCCGCCAGTTCTTCTTTTATTTTCTCCTGTTTTCCTTCATTTAAGACATCTGCGCCACTCCACTGGAATACTTCCAGAAGTTCTGCTGCCTCCAGTGAAATGGAGATTGCCAGATCTTTCGGGTTGTGGAATTGTTTCCAGTCTCTGTCGTCTCGAAATTTTAATATTTCTTTGATTGTTTCTTCTGTCATTTCAATTTTCCTCTTCGATGTATTTACTGAAAATCTCTTATATTCATTATACTTCGCTAACCATTGACGTACAAGAAGAAGTCATATTTCTACGACTTCTTCTAATACAATTGACATTTATCATCAAATAAAGTAATATTCTATACAAAGAAATGGGTTTGTTACCGTACAGCTGTTGCTCAAGCGGGGTGCTCGTTTCTTTTTTATATTCATCGAATTCCAAAAATTCATTTCTAAATCTATCACAAGGTAATTCATGCTGTTTCCTCCTGTTCACTTTTCAGACTCTTTTTACAGATCTTGCAGATTGTTCCTGCCGGTGTAACCAATACCACCTTCGCATATGCCGTGTCACCAATCTTGTCATACAGGCGGCCTGCACTCATAGATTCACCGATGACTGTATACGAACTATTTGCCACATAACCGATCTTCCCAAGTCCTTCATACGTCACTTTGATTGCTTCCTTGTCATATTCATTATCCGGATCCTTTTCTAATCTGACCTTCATACCTTTCTTCAGAAAATCATTTCCGAAGTAGTGTTTTGTTCCTGTCAGGGTGATAAATATTTTTGCCATTGTGTGTGCTCCTTTCACGCTTAAAAAACGTGTTCATCTGAATTTGATTTGTTGTCTTATAATTACTTTTATCTCCCGGAATTCTGTTTTATTCCCTTTGATGTGTATAGTATAATTCAGTTGATGGGGTATAATATTCTCACCTTATTTTTTATTTCCATACATCAAAAAAGGAAATCAACCACAGTCAATTTCCTCTTCTCATCATCAGTCATACAACCTTTTCAACACTTCCAGATCAACCTCAAGCTCCCTGTCACCATCTCTTACCCTGGCAATCACCGGTACCCCCGTTAATCTCTCGATCATTTTCTCATTATCTTCCTGCATCGCTCCACCCGAGTAATGATTCAGAATGATTCCTTTTACATCCATTCCATGATTCCGGATATATTCTACCGTCAGGACAACCGCATTGATCGTGCCAAGTCCGGCATCTGCGATCACTAGAGTATTCAGATGCAGCATTTTCACAATGTCTTCCAGCAGGATCTCATGCTCTTCATCCCAGCGGATCGGACATACAATGCCGCCGCTTCCTTCTACCGTGACATAATCGTACTCTTTCTTTACCCTGTCAAAATCTGCTTTTACCGTTTCCGGATCAACCGGATTCCCTTCTATTCTGGCAGCCAGATGCGGAGACACCGCATTTTGATACAGATATGACAGTAAGCTGCTGTCTTCCTGTGTGATACCGGCAATCTTCTTTACATAGCCTGCGTCACTTTCTTCTATGGACTCTGCGCCTGATAAGGCGGCCTTATAATAGCCTGCATGGATTCCTGCATCCGCCAGCTTTTTCACGATTAATGCTGTGACATACGTCTTTCCTACATCTGTGCCGGTGCCCGTCACAAATATTCCTTTTGCCATAATCTCATGCCCCTTTTTTTATTAACTCAGATAAAATCCGCTTTTCCGCATTCTAAGTCCCACACCGGCTGCCAGCAGACATAATACAAAATCTCCAGGCATATCTAATGGGAAGCAGGACAAAAAGATCACGCCCAGCGTTGCCGGTGTATGTGCATAAAAGTTCAAGATTATGAATTTATACACGATTCCGATTGCATATGTCACAACAAATCCTGCAAGACAGGCAAGCAGATAGTTCTTGTAACTTGCTTTCAGCTTTTCGCATACTTTTCCGGTTACATATGCGCTTACAATGAATCCGACCAGATAACCAAAGCTTGGCCGGAATATGTATCCGATTCCTCCGCCTGCTGCAAAGATTGGTACTCCGACAAGTCCCAGTAATACATAACATCCTACAGATATTGCTCCCTTATCAGCCCCCAGAATCAATCCTGCAAGCAGTACGAAAAAGAACTGAAGTGTGAAATAATCCATATATGGAACCGGGATCTGGATAAATGCTCCTATGGCAACCAGCGCCGCGAACATTCCGCATAATACCATACTTACGGTGGATAATTTTTTTGTTTTTGTGTTCATTAAATTGTTAACCTTCCTTTCAGTTTATGGTTAACAATTTATCGTATTTCGCTTTGATTGTCAACTTATTTTTCTCGCAAGTTTACAATCGTGTTCTTGTTTTGCTAATTCAGAATCCATTTCCTACTCCCCATACTGCTCCATAAGCCTCCGGGCCTCTCCCCGCATCTGCTCCACAACCTCATCCGGTCCAATGATCTTAACTGCCTCCCCCAGCGAGAATACCCATCCCAGGAACTGTTTGCTCACATGCACGTCCACATTCACCCGGAAATGATCCTCATCTTCCGGAATCATCATCACATCTTTCCCGAACCGGTCAATGATCACGCCCGCAAGGCTGTTATTTACCAGCATCTTTACAGACGTTTCCTTTCCCCTGAACATTCCGAAACTCTTCTTGGCATAATCCGCCATATCCAGCTTCTTAAAGTGTTCTTTTCCCTCACGGGATTCATCCGACATCCGGATATGCAGCATCTTGTCCACCCGATAATGCTTGATCAGCTGCGCCTCTGCATCATATCCGATCATATAATAATTCTCATCATCCCAGGACAATCCCCACGGGCTGATATGATACCATGCTCCTCCGTGACGCAGTTCCATCTCTTTCTTCACATTCCACTGGAAATACTGGAACTTGATCTTCTTATTTTCAGAAATCGCATTGTGGATTGCATCGACAGTATAATAGATGCTTTCATTCATCGTCTTAATTCTTCCGGATACATACACCTGTCGCTGCAGCCTCTGTGCATCGTATTTGCTGACCAGCTTTTCCAGCTTTTTTATCAGTGTGTTGGTCTTCTTCTCTGTGATGAATTTGGAAGACTGGATGGAATCTACCAGAAGCTTTAATTCCGGCAGTTCGAACGGGCGGTTGACTACGCGGTAATGATAGCGGTTGCCGATGGGTTCGCCCTCTACCTCGATCCCGAGTACAGACAGATCACGCAGATCTGCATAGATTGTTTTGCGATCTGCGGTCACTTCGTATTTTCCCAGTTCTTCCATGATTTCCGGCATGGTAATATAGTGTTCGTCATCTGTATTTTCCAGCATGATCTGTGCGAGACGGTATAATTTTAGCTTTTGATTTGTTCCTTTTGGCATTGCGATTCTTCTCCTTTTTGTGACGTTTTTGTATCTATAACAGCTCTGACAACATCTATTTCTGGCTGAATCGCTTCATATTCTTTTATAAACTCTGAATTACGCATTTGTTCTTCTTTTAACTCCTGCAATGTTTTCATGCTTTTCCCATCCTTCCCTTAAAGTCTAATCCGCGTTCTATTGCAATCTTAGTTTCTATCTCAGTTCACTTTCTGTTCAAAGTAATCACATCTCCTCCACCAACATCTCCTGATACCCGGCAATCCCATATTCTTCAATCTTTTCCACCACCGGCTTCAGTCTCTCCTCCGTAATCCGCTCCAGTATCTTCATACGCTTCGGCGATATCACTTCCGCTGACCTGCACTTCTCGTAATCCACCGTTTCCATATGCCAATAATGAAATTCCCCCTTATAATACTGTGATAATTTCTGTGCAATCAGTATTCCTTCCGGGTCAAGGTCGCCCGCATAATATACCCGGATTCCCGACTTTGCAAATAGATCCAACACCATCAGACCTGCCAGTCTTGGCTGTCCATTCATGCACATATATGCTCTTCTTACGTTTCCTGATTTCTCTTTTCCACACAATACCGCAAAAACAGACGGATTTTCCACAATATAGATCTCATCTTGTGGACAATGAAGCGACTCCCACTCCGTAATCACCGCAAGCGGGACCTGTACAATATGCTGCTCACTCGCAAATCCCTCCATGCCTTTATGAAGATTTCCGTCTTTCTTGACCGCCTGTACCTGATATAACATTGCATAATTTGATATATCATCCAGCATAATTCCGGCCGTCAGGTAACTTTTCTGACGCTTATACGCCGGAAATATCTCCGAGGACTCTATCTTAATTTCTCTGATTTCCAGATCCATCTGTATAATCTGATACAGGAAATTTCCTGCTGCAGTTCCATTGTCAAATGCATGCGGATTTCCCGTCAGCATGGCTGCAAATACAGCCAGATACAACTTATCACTTTGGCGATATGGCAAATGATTATACATCTCTGCTCCAAGCCGCAGCGCACGATCCCATTCTGCAAGTTCCTGACTGTCACTGTCTTTGACAATATTCCTCAGTAATTCTGCCGCCTTCTCTATCTCAGTTCCTTTATAGTCTTTCAAAAACTTCTGCCAGATTTTCTCTTTTTCCCGTTCTCTCAAAAATTTCTGTTCCTGTTTTCCAAGCAAGGGTTCTCCGAAAAAATTCTCCAACAGACATTCCGGTGGGATATCTTTATAGCAGCTTGCTTTCAGTGCCTGCCGGAATTTTTCTGCAGACACTGTCACACTTTTCTGTCCATGAAAAGACTTGCCAAAGAATCCCTCCAGTTCTTCGATATCCTGTGATTTCAGATTCTTCAGAACTACTTTACCACCAAATCTTCCATAAGAACTGTATTTATCACGAAACCCTTTCAGAACTTTTTCCCAAACTGGACTTTGGTGGAAATATGTCAGGCATTCTTTTTTTATCTTCTCAAGTTCTTGTTGCTCACTCTCATTCATTGCTGTCCAATCTCGGCCCCTCTCTGCTCTACTTCCTCTTCACGTTCCAACAATTCTTTCTTCTTTCCATTCCACAGATACGGCATAACCGTCACGAATTTTGCATTGCCCGGGCGGATCAGCTGATAGATCGCCAGTGCATCCAGTGTATCACAGTCGCCCCACAGAACCTGCGAGTTAATGATAAAGTCAAATCCGAACTCTGTCATCAGGCGGAACATATCGCGGATATTCTTATTATCCACTCCGGCAAATGCTTCATCCAGCGAGATCAGTCTTGGTGCATCTTCTCTGCCTCCCTGATACTTCGCTACAACCGCAGAGAATAACGGTATATACATGGACATCGCTTTTTCTCCACCACTGAAGGTTCCGAATACACTGTTTGTCAGTTCTTTCTGACGTTCTCCGTTCTTCTGTGAGAACAGCTGGAATTCAAACCATTTACGGTAATCCAGTGTATCTTTCATAATCTGATAGAAGGATATCATTCCGGCACTGTCTCTTGCATTCCTTCTCGCTTCTGCTACTTTTGAACGGAAATGTGCCGACAGCCGGGAGGCTTCTTCTTCGCTCATCAGACGGTAATCTTTCTTTAACAGGTCCACCAGTTCTTTTGTATCCAGTTGGTCTTCCTGTTCTGCCGTCTTACTTCTCCATCTGAGGCTGAGTTTCAGACCGCTGGATGTGTTCATCCCATTCATCAGGGAATTCATCTTCTGTACCCATGTGTTGGATGCATTGATCTTTCCACGGATCTTCCGGCTTACCGTATTGGCAAGAATGTCTTCGAACAGTTCCCTGTCACCGTCTTTGATCAGATTCTCCAGTTCTTCAATGTCTTCTTCCAGATGTGTAAGGAGACTTGAAAATGATATCTTTACCCCTTGGTATCTGGCCGAAATATCCAGTCGTTTTGCCGGGAATTCTGTCTGCTCTGCTTCTGCAAATAATTCATTCTGCATCAGATGATAATCGGTCAGAAATCCTCTATTTTCAAAATATACTTTATTCAGATCACGGATCACACTGTCTTTATCCAGTGTTTTCACGTCAGACTCCAGATAGCTCCGTACATGTCCGGCATCATCCGGTATCTCTTCCGGTATTTCCACATAGTGCAGACTCTTCTCCTGCTCATAACATTCTGAAAAATATGCCGTCTTCTTTTCATATTCCTCAATTCTCTTCCGACCCTCTTCCAGACGCAGGGTCAGCTGTCCAACTTCGTCTTCTTCATGCGTCTGTCTGCTTACACATATGCGCAGTCTTTCTGGATATTCCTGAAGCCACTTGATGCATGCGTCCAGACGGTCTTTGATTTCTTCGTAATCGGTCAGACGTAATTGTTCCTGAATAGAGGTCTGTTCTTCCGTCTTTCTCCGGAGTTCTTTCTGAATCTCGAACAGATCATACCGGATCTGTTCCATATCTGCATCCAGATCTTCCAGATGTTCTTTCCTCTCTTTCAGATATTCCAGGCTTCTGAGGAACATTTCATGTGCTGCAATCAGACTAATCAGATGCTTTCCATATTCTTCCGCTGCACTTTTTGCTTCTTTGAATACTTCATAAGAACAGGTCAGATACAGAGAATCCGCAATTTCCAGTGCTTTCTTTTTCTTCTCTTTTAATATTTCGAGCAGTTCACGGATCCTCTCTTCTAATTTATCACTTTCCCGTCTGATCTGTTCACATGCCCGTTCCTCCGCACGCATCATCTGAAGGGCTTCCCGCATATCTGTATCTTTTGGAAGATTCTCATATTCCTGTCTGAGAATGACTTTTCTTTCGGATAACTTCCGATACATTTCTTCCAGTTGCTGTAATACTTCTTCCAGCCCTGCGATTCTCTGTCTGCAGGCTTCCATCTTTGCCTGTCTGTGTCTTTCACGGGCCTTTGTTCCAAGGAATCCGGCCTCATATTCTCCGGTTACCGTTCCTGCAAGTACTCCCATCCGGTAGGTACCGTCTTCTGCAATCGTAATTATACTTTCGTTATCATATGCAATACTTCCAAGAATTCCCGTCAACCGCTGATTGGAGAAAATGTCATTGACTTCTTCGTTCAGTTCCAGTACGTCTAACAGACTCTTTCCTGGTTGCAGCTCTTTCTGAACATTTTTGCAGCTAAACAGATAATGATCTTCACATCCCTGTTTCAAATGCAGAACCTGCTCTTTGTATTGTTCATCAATCACCAGCGCATCCAGAATTCCCATTTTCAATAATGCTTCTTCCAGCCGGTTGCAATCTTCTTCATCCAGATTGTTTCCAAACTCTATAACCTTATAAAACTCCTGGTACGGAATTCCAAGTGCATCCAATCTCTGACGGTTGCGGATGACCGCTTCCGAGCGCTCCGGCTGTGGTTCCTTCTGATTCTCCCATTCTGACAGTTCTGCTTTTACTTCTTCCAGTTCTCTTTCTGTTGTTTCTTTCTCCGCTTTATTCGCAGAAAGCCCAGATTCAATGTCCGCATTTTTTGCGATCCACACATCTGCAATCTTCTGACGAACCTCTGCGAAATCAGATGTCTCTTCATACGATTCTGCAAATGTGCTTAATTCTCTTAATAATTCTTTTGCACTCTCCAAGATAGAAAGCGTCTTACTGCCCCGGTTCTCCAGTGTTCGGATAAACCGCCTTACTTCTGCAATATCTCCCTCCGCTGGTAAATAGTAACCTCCTGGCGTAACTGTGCTCGATAGAATCACCTTTCCGGATCTTCTTTCCCTCTCAATCTCCTTCTGAAGTAGCCGAACACTGGATAAGTTACATTTCACAGCCAGATACTCCGGAGACAATGCATTTTCTCTTCCCGGCAGCAGGTTTTCATATACACTCATAGAATCACCTTCTTTTTATCAGTCTTTGCAATTTTTATCGATGTAATCATAAAGAGCTGGCATATCAATCCGAACTGATTTTCCAAATCGTGCTATTGCGTTTGCTTCACCAGCTATTCTCATAAGGGTATTTCTACTTACATTTACCAATCCACAAGCTGCCGGAACTTTCTGAAATCTTCCATTGCAATTTTCTTTTAAGGCTCTCATTTTATTCTCTCCTTTCGATAATTAAATTATTTCGCTTTTCAATTTTCTATTTTGTTTATCTTATTATATCATTATACCTAGACATTCACAATGTTTTGTGTTAGAGTAGTATAGAAATCTATATTTAGCACAATCTTGATTTTCTAATTAAGGGGGGCACATTATGTACGACTACGAAACGCTGGGCAAACTAATTAATGATGGTTTGTGTTATGCTTGTCTGGATATAAACAATTCGACAATTTCTTTAGACATTGATACCAGAAAATATTATGATGACAATACAGATTTTCATTGGATTGAATTTAGTGAAAATATAATCCAATTTCCATTAGGCGAAAATTTATTCA
>ERZ773103.359-NODE-359-length-49936-cov-7.221227_pt1 | contig 49936 bp, 36 predicted proteins | sample MGYA00511118_ERZ773103 | MGnify/ENA primary metagenome ERZ773103 (study PRJEB29015, sample SAMEA2737821) | human gut metagenome | biome: human gut; feature: human-associated habitat; material: faeces | place: China | collected 2012 ... | reverse complement strand
TCACCTGACGAGCATAACCGAGAAATTCAGCACCATCTTTTGTCAGAGTAATTCCGGTTCTACTGCGTAGAAAAATGGTGATACCAGCCTCTTTTTCCGTTTCTTTGATGGAATTGGACAGACTTGGCTGTGATATAAAAAGCAGTTTTGCCGCTTCGGTAATAGAGCCAACTTCTGCTACCTTCAAAATATATTTTAATTGTTGAACCCTCATTTCTTTATCCTTTTTATTCTTACAAATTCTGATTTGATAGTCTCTTGAACAAGGCTGCCATATGAGTAATTTTACCATATATTCATCCATAAGGTATCTAAAATTTTCACGATTGATTTATCACACATCTAAACAATCTTCTGCATCCACCCATGCCTGCATATCGCCTGCCAAAGCCAACCGAGCATACTCTATAGGGTTGTCAATGGCAAGGGCATTCAATGCATACTGTGAATTAGGTGGGGTTTTCAATCCGTCCTCTGCTTTTCTTGTATCGGAACGCTTTGGTCACGAAAACGTGTCTACAACACAGGATATATACTCCCATCTGTTCCCTTCAAAACAGAGCGAGGTATCTGACAAACTTGAACGGCTTTATCAGAAAGATTATAAATAATAGTACCATTTTAGTACCACAGCAAAGAAAAAAAGACGGAAAACCTGTATTTACAAGGCTTTCCGTCTTTTTCTATGCGGATAACAGGACTTGAACCTGCACGGTCTCCCACCAGAACCTAAATCTGGCGCGTCTGCCAATTCCGCCATATCCGCAAAAACAAGATTTATCTTATCATTTCAGATAAATCTTGTCAACAAATTTACTCATCCCAGAGTACAACTTCTCCCTGTTCTTCCGACTTTCTCAGGTCAATCAGCCGCTGGTTCTCGGAACCACGGAATTTCAGGGAAATATTTTTCTGTTCCAATACAAATTCTCCGTCTACCAGAACATCAATCAGGGACAACATCTCATCTGTAACTTCGCATCTTGCTCTGCCGCTTCCTGTCTCTTTTCCAGTCAGTTCATCCCAGAGATAACCACTGTAACACCAGATGTCTTTTTTCGGACAGGATTCTCTTACTTTTTTCAGGAATGGAACCAGAACTCTCTGATTTTCCGGTTCAAAAGGTTCACCGCCAAGCAGTGTCAGTCCACGGATATAATCCGGCTTCAGACAATCCAGCAATTCCTGTTCCACGGATTCATCAAACAGCTTTCCAAAGGAAAAATTCCATGTCTCTGGCTGAAAGCATCCCATACAATGGTGGGTGCAGCCGGAGACGAACAAAGTTACCCTCACTCCCGGTCCATCAGCAATATCACATTTTTTAATTACACTATAGTTCATACTTATACCCCTTTATAAATACTCTCAATATCTTCCTTATATCATGAACAAAAACGGTTCATGGCCGGCATTCGCCGTTCGTCAATCATACGAGTATGTTGACTCTCTTGCGCTCATTATATCATACATTATCTGTCAAATGATATATTTTCTGTTTTATCTTGCGCTCTGCCAGTTTTAATACCGCATTGGCTCCCAGCACCAGTGCGACGGACAGCACCGTTCCCCATACAATCTTTACCGCATTCTGTGTCCGCATGCCATCAAACAGGATGGAACCCAGCCCGCCGGCTCCGATGGTCGCCCCAATGGTTGCGATTCCGATTGTTGAAATGATTGCGATATGAATTCCCGCTGCCATAGCATCTAACGCCAGCGGCAGCCGTACTTTCGTAAAAATCTGCCATTTTGTCATTCCCATTCCTTCTGCCGCTTCCAAAACCGCCGGTTCCATACCGCACAATCCCTGGGTAAAACTTCTTACCAGTATATATTGATTATAAATGACCAGCACCAGAATCGCCGTCTTCATGCCAAGCCCGGTTACCGGTATTAATAGCGCAAATAATGCCAGACTGGGAATGGCATAGACCATGCTCCATGCCCGGATGATCCACTCCGTCAGTTTTTTCCGTTCCATGATCAGTAACGAAATGACCAGTGCCAATGCGACAGAGATCAACAATGTAATTCCCACCATTTCCAGATGCTGTAATAATGCACGGATCAGTTTGTCATAATGTCTGGATGTGTATATAATAAATCTGCTCATTGAAAAAAGCTCAATCCTTCCATGACTGATTTTAAAAGGGACTCTACATAGTCATTGGCCGGATGTTGTAAAATATTCTGCGGTGTATCAAACTGCTGTATCTTTCCCTGATTCATAATCAGGATACGAGTGCCCAGTTTTAACGCTTCCGTCACATCATGAGTAACGAACAGGCAGGTCAACCCGCCTTTTTTATGAATCTCCGAAAGCTCATCCTGCAGCTTTGTCCGGTTAATGGCATCAATGGCTCCAAACGGCTCGTCCAGAAGCATGATGGATGGATGCGCTGCCAGAGCACGGGCAAGTCCGACACGCTGCTGCTGTCCTCCGGACAACTGCGATGGGTATCTCTTTCGATAGGTCGCCGGTTCCAGATTGACCAGTGTCAGAAGCTCTGTGACACGCTCTGAGATTTTCTCTGCCTCCCATCCAAGGATTTCCGGAACGACTGCAATATTTTTTTCGACCGTCATATGCGGAAACAATCCGACCTGCTGGATCACATAACCGATCTTTCTGCGCAGATTGACCGCATCCGTCTGCATGATATCTTCCCCAAACACCCGGATTGTTCCTGATGTTGGTTCGTACAGCCGATTTACCATTTTCATTAATGTGGTTTTACCACAACCGGAAGTACCCAATATCGTGATCAGCTCGCCCTCTTTTACCTGAAAACTTACATGATCCACTGCATTTTCCTCTGCGCCGGGAAATCTTTTTACTACATCGCAAAACTCTACGGCTACTCCCATTCGTTTTCCCTCTTTTCCACAGATAATGCATCCGTTGGACAGACCGTTGCACACAGTCCACATCCCACACAGGTATGGTTTCTTGTATCTGCCACGATTTTTTCTCCGTCACTGCCCAGGACAGAAAATCTGCATCGGCCGATGCATGCTTTACAGTTCACGCACTTCTCACTATCTACCTGAACCTGATAAGTGACCGCCGGCCAGACTCCCACACTATCCCTTGCCTGCGCTGCCCGGAACAGATAACAGCAATCCGTGCAGCAGCTGCAGATACCGCCGGAATTAACTGTATGGATCAGCCCCTGTCTGTCAGCCCGGCGAACCACTTCCTTCACCTCTTCTTTTGTGATCGGTTTCAAAAGTCCACGTTTCACAAAGGAATTCGGCGCCGTCCGATAAGTAATGCAGGTATTGACCGGATTGTCACAGTTCTGGATCAGTCTGCGGCAGTCACAATCTGCCAGATATGGCGTATCCTCTCTCCTGTCGATCCAGTCCAGCACCTCATCCAGCGGAAGTACCTCATCATCTGTAGGATGCTCTGCATCCAGACTGTTGATCCAGTCCAGATATGCACCAAAATACCATTCGTCCAGTCGTTCCTTCTGTTCTCGGGAAAGCCTGTCATAAGCCTCCACCTCGTCTGTGGCAAAAATATCCAGCCTTCCGTAAAACGTTCCGGCACAAAACTCTTCGCCATCCGCCGTCCGGTTCAACACACCTCTGCGAAACAATTCTCTGACGACAGACTCTGCTTCCTTCGCGTTTTCCGTAAAATCATTTTGGATCAGCATATTTTGCAATTCACTATTGCTGTAGCTTCCCGATTTATCCAGCAGAAGCAGGATCTCCTGCTCCTGTGGTGTCAGAATCTGATCTATGATCTCCACACCGGTCTCCGGGATTTCGAAAATACGGATCAGCTCTTCCCGTCTTTTATTCACACAATTTTCTATCTTCTTCTCTTCCAATCTGTTTCCTCAAATTAATTTGTTTTAATATTCCTTCTTTTAAACTTTAACTTTGTAACACAAAAAACAGATATTTCTCCCTTCTATACAAATCTGATTACTTCCATATAAAATATCTGTTAATCATTTATCCTGATATATTAAAAATTTATTCGTAATTGGCAAACTGTAAAAATATCAGCGTTTCTCTATACACACCAAACATAAAATATCAAAAATCCACTTTCCAGAATTTCTTTTATTTTATATTTTCCTCATAAAAATCCTCTGCCACATCGTCATACTCTTCTTTATTAATATCTACTTTTGCATTCAGCTCAGTCATCGTCGCCGTATCCAGTTTTGCACTGATTGCATTGATGATCTCTGCCGCTTCCGGATACTGGTCAATGATCTCCTGGCGAACAACCGGAATAACATTATATGGCGGCCAGAGTTGCTTATCATCTTCCAGAAGCACAAATTTATCACTGCTCAGCTGTGCATCCGTAGTATAACCCGGAACACAATCCACTTCATCGCTGCTCATAACCTGATATTTTAAAGCATTATCAAAACTGTTGGTGCTCTTGAAATCAAATTTGCCGTACACACGCTCCAGACCGACCATACCGTCCTCACGCTCCATGAAGTCAGAAGTACTTCCAAAACGAATGTCAGAAGCATGCTGCTGCAGATCTGAAATTGTCTTGATACCGTATTTTTCTGCTACATCAGCACGGATTGCAAGACCATTTCCATCACTTGCCTGACACATATCGAGAACATTCAGGTTATATTTCTGTGCATACATATCTTTCACGGTTGTGTATACTTCCTCCGGATCTGTCTGCATCGGCTGCTCCAGAATCGTCATCAGCGCAACACCGGTGTATTCCGGATACAGATCGATCTCGCCCTCGCGCAGAGACTCATGAATGACCGCATTGGACACCTCGAACTGTCTGTCTACCTTATAGCCTGCATCTTCCAGAGCCAGCGCATACAGTTCACTTAAGATCAGGTTCTCGGTAAAACCTTTGGAACCAACAATGATCGTTCCTTTATCAGAGCCTTTTTTACTGCTGTTGGATTCTGCCTCCTGACTGCTGCTTCCATTGTTTTCAGTTCCTTTTCCCTGACAGCCGGTCATTCCTACCAGTCCTGTCACGGATACTGCAGCAAGAAGCAGCGCTAACATTTTCTTTTTCATTTGAAAATCCTCCATTTTTTATCTAACCATACTTTCGAATAATCTGTTAAAAAGATTCCGAGAGTACATTTTACCTTCAAACAGCTCGCAACATAATTACTGTCTTTTCCTTCATGAAACAACGGCACTATAAACACTTACTACCGAAACGAATATTTCCTCTCTATTTTTCCAAGGATCAGATTACACACCAGCGTAAGCACCGCCACAGAACCACCGCCGATGACCAGATATTCCGTCTTCATCAGACTGATGCCGTTATAGATCAGCACGCCCAGACCACCACTGCCAATATATGCCGCCAGTGCCGCGCTGGCAATGACTTCCGATGCCGCCATTTTAATGCCTCCCATTATATAAGGAAAGGCAAGGGGAAACTGCACCTGATAAAATGCTCTTTTCTCATCCATTCCCATGGCTGCCGCCACTTCCATCATAAAAGACGGCACTTTTGAAAATCCAAGGGTTGTCTGTATCAGCACTGGCGGCACCGCCAGTACCACAAGAGCTGTAAGCGCCGGTTTAACACCGATTCCCATAATCGGGATCAATATTACAAGGATTGCCAAACTGGGAATGATCCTCAATGTACTGAAAAATGTATTGATAAACTTTTTGATCTTTGGCTGTTTCAGGCACAAAAGGCCGCAGGGAACGCCAATCGCCACAGCGATGACTACCGCAAAGGCGCTGATATATATATGCTGCCAGAACAACAGCAGATAATCCTGCCAGTGCCCGGTAAAATAATCAATATAAACCTGCAAATTCTCTACTCTCCTTTGTATTTGTCCAGTTTAACACGAATTTTATATTTTGCAAAGGGCATGATTTGTATACCTTTTTCCCTTGATTTCCACAAATTTGGTATTATTTGCAAATTTTTTTATAAATCGCGCATGATTTTCTTATAATTTACCTATTTTTAATATTTATTTAACATTTTAAAGACAAACAGAAAAAATACTGGTATGATAGAACTGTATGTGAGCTATATCTTTTTAACAACGGAGGAAAAAACATATGTCTATAGTGGAAGTTTTTTCGTTGCTGGGAGGCGTAGGCCTCTTTCTTTTTGGTATGACAATTATGTCTTCCGGACTTAAAAATGCCTGTGGAGACAATCTCCAGGTTATTTTGGAGCACGCAACGAAAAATAAGATCATCGCCGTTCTGGTTGGTCTCGGCATGACAATGCTTGTACAGAGTTCATCTGCCACCGATGTCATGGTAATCGGTTTCGTCAACTCAGGTCTGATGAAGCTTACCCAGGCGATCGGCGTTATCATGGGTGCCAATATCGGTACCACGATCACAGCACAGATCACAGCATTCAATCTGAGTGCTTTCACGCCACTGCTGCTCTTTGGCGGTGCTGTCATGTATCTATTTATCAAACAGAATTTAATCAAGCATGTCGGATCTGTCATCATGGGATTTGGTATGCTGTTCCAGGGAATTACCATGATGAAAGCTGCCATCCAGCCGCTGTCCCAGAGTGAGGGATTTACCACCTTCCTCGGAACATTAAGTAACCCGGCGCTGGCTGTATTGTTCGGTATCGCCTTTACTGCCCTGCTGCAGAGTTCTTCTTCTGCAACGGTTATTTTTCAGGCATTTGCCGTACAGGGAATCTTATCCTACAACGTAGCTGTATATCTTGTAATTGGTGCAGCAATCGGTTCCGTAACTCCGAACCTTCTGGCTGGACTGACTGCTAACAGAAATGGTAAACGTTCTGCTTTGCTGAACCTGCTGTTTAACTTGTTCCGTGCCGGAATCCTGATTGCGCTGATCAACATCTTCCCAATAATCCTGACATTGATCCAGAACCTGTCTCCTGGGGATGTCGGTCGTCAGATTGCCAATACACATACCATTTTTGCAATTGCAGCTGTTCTGATTGAACTTCCATTTGCAAATAAACTTGTAAAATTAACAGAGATTATCATTCCGATCCGCCCGGAGGAGAATCAGCAGATCAAAGACCGCTCTCTTGCTTACATGACACAGCTTACCAAAGTACCGGCAAGCGTTGCTTTGAGCCAGACCCACAGAGAGATCTGTCGCATGGGACGTATCGCTGCTGATAATGTAAAACGCGGATTAGACTGTTTCTTTGATTACAGTTCTGCCAAAGCAGAATCTGTACGTTCCCATGAAGAAAGCGTCAATATCCTGAACCACTCCATCGCTGAAGCTATGGTTCAGCTGCGTTCTCTGGATCTCTCCCCGGAAAATATGCGAAGAGTATCTATGATGACCATTGCTGTTACCGATATCGAACGACTCTCCGACCATGCTGAAAATATGGTGGAATATGTGGAACAGATGAATTCAAAAAAAGCAGAAATGACCGATGTTGCCACACGGGAATTAAAGGATATGGCAGATGATACTGTCAAAGCCGTGTATCTGGCACTGGAAATCTTTGAGACCGAGGATTACAGCAAACTGGACGACATTGAACTTCTGGAGCAGCATGTGGATGACCATGAGAAGTCACTGATCAATAATCATGTAGAACGAATCATGAATTCCTTCTGCAACCCGCTCAGCGGTGTTATCTTCTCGGATATGGTAACTGATCTGGAGCGCTGTTCCGATCATGCCATCAACCTTGCTTATGCATTAAAAGAGCGTCCTGCAGAGCTAGATCAGCCACATTATGACATTTAATAGTTGTCTTTCATAATCTGTCCATGAAAATTTCCATACAAAAATCCCAGTACAGACATTTTCCAATATCTGTACTGGGATTTTATCTTTCATATAGTCTGTCCATCCGATTTTACTTTATGACGGAAGCAGATTCTGCATACTCTTCAGTCCGATCAGCAATGTTGATGTATTGTGGAACAATGCAGATGTTGTCGGCTGTATAATGCCGCACACACCGAGTACGATCAGCGCGGTGTTAAATCCTACGATAAAACGATAATTTCCATGGATGCGCTTCATCAAATGATCACTCAGATTCTTCAGAATCAAGATCTCATTGAGATCTTCTGCGCTGATAGTAATATCAGCGATCTCTCTTGCAATCTCAGCGCCATCACTGATGGCAATACCTACATCTGCTGCTGACAATGCAGGGGAATCATTGATGCCATCACCGATCATAATAACTTTTCTTCCTGCCTGACGCTCTGCATCCACGAAGTTTGCCTTATCCTCCGGAAGTACTTCTGAATAATACTCATCAACGCCTACCCTTGCAGCAATCGCTTTTGCAGTTCTGTCACTGTCGCCGGTCATCATGACCACTTTTCCGATACCAGCCTGTTTCAACGCTTTTACTACGTCTGCGGCTTCTTTACGAAGCGGATCTTCTACACATATAACAGCGGCAAGCTGATTTTCAATGGCCAGATACAGATGTGAGCACTCTTCCGGAAGCTGGTTGAATTTCTCTTCCATACCATCCGGGATTGCACAGTTCTCATCTTCAAATACAAAGTGATAACTTCCGATAATCGCACGTTTTCCTTCTACGGTTGTAGAAATGCCGTGTGCTACGATATATTCTACTTTTGTATGCATTTCCTCGTGTTTCAGGCCTTTTTCCTTTGCTGCATTTACAACAGCCTTGGCCATTGAATGAGGGAAATGTTCTTCCAGACAAGCTGCCACACGAAGCATATCATCGGCACTGCGGTCAATGAACGGAACAACGTCCACAACTGTCGGTTTTGCCTCGGTCAGTGTACCTGTCTTATCAAATACGATCGTATCTGCTTCTGCAATTGCTTCCAGGAACCTTCCGCCCTTTACTGTAATCTGGTAAGTACTTGCCTCACGGATCGCAGATAATACAGAGATTGGCATAGCTAGTTTCATCGCACAGGAGAAATCAACCATAAGCACGGAAAGCGCTTTGGTTACATTTCTCGTAAACAACCATGTCAGGCCTGTTCCCAGTAATGTATACGGTACCAGACGGTCTGCAAGGTGCTCTGCCTTGCTTTCCAGTGCAGATTTGAACTGCTCAGATTCTTCGATCATCTTCACGATCTTCTCATATCTGCTGGAGCCGGAGGACTGTTTTACAAGAATTGTAATCTCACCCTCTTCTACAACAGTACCCGCATATACAGCACTCTCTTCTGCTTTCCTTACCGGTACAGATTCACCTGTAAGGCTTGCCTGATTTACCATCGCCTCGCCAGAAGATACGATACCATCAAACGGAATCATGTTGCCCATTGTAACAACAATCTGATCGCCATCTTTTACTTCTGAAACCGGAACCTGAATATTCTGCCCGTCACTTACAACCCATACTTTGCTTACATTCAAGGCCATTGTCCTTGCAAGATCATCTACTGATTTTTTATGGGTCCACTCTTCCAGAATCTCTCCAATGCCAAGCAGGAACATTACAGATCCTGCGGTATTAAAGTCTCCGCGGAAGACAGATACGCCAATGGATGTAGCATCCAGTACAGATACGTCAAGCTTGCCTTTACACAACGTCTTAATACCCTTCCAGATATATTTTACCGCTGAAACCGTGGTCAGCACTGCCCGTATCGGAGCCGGCACAAAAAGTTTCTTGGTATAACGCCATACCACTTTCATTACCAGCTTTTCCTGATAATACGCATTCATTTCTCTTCCGGAATTAGAAAGCACTTCAGCTGGAACATCTACGTTCTCATACCGAAATGCACTCAGTGCAGCAATCAGCGTTTCCCGGGACTCCGTATAACTGATCACTGCGTCCGCCGTACGTTCATAGACCTTTGCCTGTTTTACACCATCCAGACAATCCAGAAAATACTGGAGCGTATCTGCCTGTTCAAAAGTCATACGCTCCTGCATAAAATGAATACGAATACGTCCCGGAATATCATGCTTAATAGAAAAACGCATAGTTATCCTTCCTGACTTTTATTCATTTGTTTTTATAATATTTTAATATTAATAACCATTTCGCTGCCCTCGGCTGGCGACATAAATAGCTTTAAAAATATATTTTCATGCTATCTTTCTGCCATTTAACGAAAGTAATATCAATATTATTTAGAAAACCTGTTATCTTATAAAATCGACTTACTCTTCTGTTGCTTCCTCAACAGTCTCTTCTGCAGTATCTTCTACAACTTCTGCTGCTTTTGCTGCTCTCTCTTCATTAATATGTTTTGCTTCTGCAAGGATATCACCAGCGTTTTCCTGAACAGTATTAACACCTTTCATAATGCAGTCTTTTGCTCTCAGAGCTGCTGCTGTACATCCTGTGTAAACTTTCTTCGCATCTTTGCTGGACAGAAGTTTGATACCTGCAGTACCTGCTAAAAATCCTGCTGCTACCAGACCCACTTTACCTGCTGCTGCTCTGTTAAAGTTAAATTTTCTTGTTGCCATAATAATATTCCTCCTTATTATCAATATTTATTTTTGTATAATGATTATTTCCCTGCATAACATACTATTCTGCCATGCTGGTAACAAAGATTATATACCTTTTTTTTTAACAATTCTATAAAAATCTCTTAATTGATATTTTTTATCGCAACTGATATTTTTTATCAACTAACCTGAGTAATCATACACAAACTGAAGTAAATCTACCTTAATATATAAGATATATAAGTTTTTTAACTGGCATCATATCTGTTTAACCTTTGTTACATCAATATCATTTTTTTAAGAAAGGATATATCCGTGAAAATGAAAAAATGGCAGCCATCGTTCAGCTGCCATTTTAAGGAGAAGGTATTTTTTACTATGGGGTGTAGCAAAAAACTATATAATGTATTGGGGGTTTTTACAGTTGTTATTATATGCGATATCAACAGAAAAGTGTGTACAAAGTTGCATAAAATTTTGTTGTATTTATTATGCATATTTTATACTTTATTTTTCTATATGATTTTTTATAGAAAAATGTGCACAATTTATATTTTCATCTTTATCAATTTCTTATATGATACCGTTCTCATTTGTCGAAATTTTCTGTTTATTTGTCCTTTTCTGTATATATTTCAGTTTTTATAGCTATATTTTATATTTCATAAATGGGGTATTTCATCACAGCAGTCAGATTTCTGTCCACCGGCTTTCTATAATTATATATGCTGTCCAATACCTACTGAAGAATTTTTATCGTTTCTGTCACGGGGCAATCCGGTACCTGCGTATTGGCTATAATATTCTGGGTCCATGTGCCAAATCTATAATCCCACTGACCGGTTATAAGTTTCTGCTCCGAATAATGTCTTTCATTAAAGGAGATATTTCCTATAATAGTATCTACGTCCAGAGCATCTGCAGCCGCACACAGTTTGCGGATATCCAGAGACCCTGCACTTTTCAGAACCTGATACAGAATTTCCACATTTGCGTAATCATATCCAGCCAATGCCGGCGCATAATCATCCTTTGTTAATTCTATCCATGCCATACCGATCTCTTTACAATTCTGACCACTGATAGAAGAATAATATGGATGCTCTACTGTCCACCACACTTCTGAACAAAGTCCGTCAGCCACTCCATCCATACCTACCGCATTTACATCTTCCTCAAAAAGCGCTGCTTTTGCTATGGTACATACCTTTGGCAGATAATCAGACTTTTTCATCTGTGAGTAAAAGATTCGCAGATCATGGCTGATCATAACGCCTGCCAGACCATCACAATTTTCTGCCTCAAGTTTTCTGATCAGTTCTTTGTAATCATTGGAACCTGCTTCATAGGCACCCGGATCGTATACCTGATATCCGTTTTTCTGTGCAAATTCTGTCATAGCCTCTGCCATCGTCTGTCCCTCCAGATCATCAGCGTGCAGCAGACCGATCTTGCCACCGGAAATCCCGGCAAGATCCCAGGCATCCTTAAAGCAGAGCAGCTCATTTTCCGTACTGAACCCGGCATGATAACAATAGTTATAATCATGGACCGCCCATGCCTCATCCGGTGTATCTACAGACAGACACATGATCCCTTCCTTCTCACAGGTCTCCGCCACCGGGACGGTCGTCTGAGCAGTATGAGATGTCAGCATAATATCCACGTTTTCATTTTCTATCAGATTTTTTGCCGCAGCTCCAGCCTGCTCTTCTTTTGACTGAGAATCAGCCACTACAAGAGAAAGTTTTTTATTCGTTCCGTCAATCTCTATACCGCCCTTTTCATTGATCTGTTCAATGGCATAACGGGTCATTTCTTCTGTTCCGTATCCAAATGCTGCCAATTCTCCGCTTTGTGGAATGACAATACCAACTCTGACTGTATCCTTATCAGATTTTTTATCTGCAACTGAGCTTTCCTGTCCTGTTCTGCAGGCGGTCAGGCTTCCTGCCATTACCATCGTTATCGCAAGGCATACTGCTTTTCGAACCCATTTTTTCACTTTTCATAAACCTCCATAATACCTTTCTCCCCAGCTTCCTGCATTGATATATTACAACACATGATCCGTAAATCAGAATATATCAGCATATGCAGCTATGTTCATAGCCTTTGTTTCAATGTTTTTCATCATTTTGTGGCATTGCTGACTAATTACATATAAATATATCATATTACAAATATATTAATAATCCTGTTTTCTGCGTTATTTATGCATACCATATATAAATCCTTTTACTATGAAATTAAACAGCCCATATTCTACTTTATCACTCTGATGAGAAAGATATTTTGACAATGAAAAAAAAGGATTTCCACATATATGGAAATCCTTTTTCAGGGGATTTTGTTTTTCTTTTAAGGTTTTAGAACAACTTTATGATTAAGATTAAGGTTCTCGTATTTTATTTGTTTGTTACTTTAACAGTCTCAACTGCTCCGATAACTTCTTCGCCTTTTGCTTCCTGCTCAGCGATCCAGTCTCTGTTGTATTTATGATCTTTTACAAAGAGAGCAATAAGCAGTACGTTTACAAGAGCAAGGCAGGCATCAATGATGTAAGCGTAACGAACATTTCCACCTGTCATGTTCATAACTGCGCCGTTGATGGCAAATGTAAGAGCTGTGATGATACCCTGGATTGGGAACAGTACAGAGTTTACTTTGTCAAATCCCTGACGACCGAATACGGAAGCCGGAAGAGATGTTGTAAAGTTTGCGCTTCCTCCGATACCGATACCGATCATTACGATAGAAATCCAGAAACCAGCCATTGTGTTTGTAAAGTTAAAGAGTAATGCACATGCATACCAACATCCGAAAAGGATCATGGCTTTCTTTGTGCCAAGTTTCTGATCCAGTACACCGATCATGAAAGATCCTGCTACACCTACCACTGCGCATACAGACATGATTGTTGCTGCTACCGTCATTGAAAAACCGAATCCGTTTGTTGTACGGTTAATCATCTGAGACATTGTTCCTACAGAACAGATCTGGAAAATACCGGTTACGATCGCTACAATCCATACCTGATCACATTTTAACAGTTTGCCAATCGTCCAGCCACCGTCTTTTTCACCTGCTGCAGAATCATCTACAGTATCATAAAATTCATCATATACTTCTTTGGAAACATTGTCCGGATAATAATTGCGTTCAAATGGCGTATTGCGGACAAAGAGAATACCTACAATACCAAGTGCAATACATCCGATGGAGATCGGGTAACATGCATGTGTTACACCAAATTTTCCTACGAGGAAAAGGATCAGTGGTACATAGATTGCAGTTGCAAGGTTATGACCCATTGTGGTATATCCCATTACGATACCTTTTTTCTTCGGGAACCAGTTTGCAACCAGAACACCACCGCAAAGATAACCGGCAGACATAATCGTTCCGCATGTGATAGCCATCATGATAGTATAAACGGTTGTATTCGGAGCATTTAAAACACCGATGTAAGTGATACCTGCGATAATGCAGTTGATACCTGACATATATCTGGCACCAATCTTACGGTTGATCACGCCGATAACGATAAACAGGATAACGCCTAAAATACCTGCAATAGAGTTACATGTTGAAATGGTACCTGCCATCTTGGCGCTTCCCAGCATGTTCTGAGCGATATTACCTGCAATGTTATTGCTTCCGTCATTGATCATTCCTACATAAAACCAGAACATCAACAACATGTAGATAATATGGAACCAGCCCTGGGCTCCAAAGGCAACTACCGAGTTTCGATTGTCTTTCTTCATCTTCGATTTTCCTCCCTATTCCAAACCTGTGAAACTACATCCGCATCTGTCTCAACCCTTAAAAGACATTTGCTGTTTCAAACTGTATGGTTATTATACAGAAAATAAAAATGAAAAATATTAAGGAAATTTCGGAAAATATTAAATATATTTCGGTCTTATTTTTCATATTTTCAACATGCACAAATTCTGTTTTCTATTTTTGTGAAATATTACTACATGGTAACCAGATACCGTTCTGTAACCAGTCATCTGGCAATAGGTTATTTATATTTTGCTCAATCCATATTTTTACAGTTATTTTCTTATGCACCATGTATTCCTGTACATAAAAACCCGGCTATTTTTCCAGAAATTTCAAATACTGTGGCGCTGTCTCAATAAATTCCCGCTTCGTAATGGCGCCCCCAAGCAATTTCTGTGTCAGGTTCCGCCAGTTATCGCCATCCTCCTTGTCCAGCACCGCATACCACAGTGGCGTATATTTTTTCGCCTGATCGAGCATCGTATGGAACTGTGTAACTGGAAGCGGGCTGTCCTTCGGCACAGTAAGACCACTGTCTTTGACCATATCAAAATAATCATACTGCGTTACATTTTTCTCATTTACCTGCTGAGCAAATTCAAGACAAAGTTCCGCCGCTTCTTTTTCATACTGCGTCTTGGAACTGATGCAAAGCCCCGGCGTCAGCGTATGATTGATATCCACCATATAAGTCGCATAGGTATCATCATACTCCGAATTGCAGCTTGGAAACTGTTCCATGGAAAAGGCATCTTTCCCCATTTCATCCATTAAATGATACATGATGGTAGACTGATGCGGAAACAGCACTGCTTTTCCATCTGCAAAATTCTGCACCGCTTCCACTTCTCCAGTTTCCAGAAAATTATCGGGAAATGCTCCCATATCAGCCAGCTGCATCAGTTTATCTGCCGCATCTGTAAATACCGGATCTGAAAAATCAATCTCGCCCGATGCCAGTTTATCCTGCGCATAAGGATCGATACGGTTGGTAATCACCGTGTAGAGCAGTTCTCCCAGCCAGCTATCTTTATCGCCCAGTTCAATAGCAGCATACTCTGTTCCATGGGCAGCATTGTACTGGTTGACCTGATCCACCAGCGCCGTCAGCTCATCCCATGTTTTCGGCACCGTCAGCCCCATCTCCTTCAATAGATCCTGATTGCAGTAAGTTACAGCATAGGCTTCCACCAAACAGGGGATAATATAGTTATGTCCATTCCGATAAGGCACAACATAGGAATCTTTAAACTGAACCTCTGCCTGTTCCAGATAATCCTCCACTGGCACACAGGCACCCGCATCAAACAGGAAATCCGGATAACTGCCGCCCCATACGGCAAAAATGTCCGGAAGTTCCTTACAGACAAGGGCAATCTTTAATTTATCTTTAATCTGCTCTGTAGAATACGTTTTTACTTCCACCTGATAGCCAAGCTTTGCCGCAAGTTCCTTCCACAGATCGATATAATAAGTTCCCGGTGTGTTTTCATCAAAAAAAATCCATACAGAAAGAGTTGGCTTCTCTGTGCTGACAGTCTCAGGCTTTGTTGTATTCTCTTTTCCGGTTCTGCTGCACCCGCCTGCAATAAATGCGAACAACAGTATTACCGCCAGCAACAGACAAACATGCCGTTTTCTTTTTCTGACATTCTTATGAAAACATTTCTTATCATGCCATTCGGAATATATGGCTGTTTCCTCTCTGTATGGAAGCTTTTCATGATATAAATATTTTTTATGATATAAAGATTCCCTGTTTCCAGTCTTTTTCTTTTCCAAAGTTTTCTTACCTTTTCCGGATGTTCTTTTATTTTATCCTATAATATTTCCTTATTAATTTCCAATTCCGCCATCTTTCAGACAACAACGCAAATAGCTGCCGGACTATATTTACATACTTTCTGGTATCGCTTATCTTTGCGCTTTTATTTACTGTAATAGAATTAACTGTTTTTTGCAAATTGTTTTTTCTGTTCCTGTAGCGATTTTTTTTAATCCGTGATAGAATACCTGCAAAAGTAAGAAGGATATGAACCATAAATATATTGCGACAGAAAGGAACCAATATGAGTCAGCAGAATGCTTTAAAACAACATACATCCGATTACCGGCGAAAATTATTGCTTTCCATTCTTCGGATCGCAGCGCCGGTCATCGCTATTATCTGCGGTATCTCGCTGCTCCTGCTCTCTTTTAGTTCCAGACAGACTGCATTAAAATCCCAATCTGCAGCAGCTGAAAAGATCAGCAGTGACCTGTCCCACATCATTACCAATACCGAAACTCTGTCTCAGGATATGATCTTTAATAATGAGATCCAACAGCTTCTGGCTACAAGCACTGCCGGCGAACAATTCCCACAGAATGCCAATGCCGCTTATCACATTAATGGTTTTATCGCCAACCGTGATTATATCAATTGCGTTGTTCTGACCGGAAACAACCAGACATTGTATTCTACAGAAAAAGCTTTTACCAACATTACAGATTTTAATACGATACAGCAGTCCCGATGGTTTGCCGAGCTTCAGAATACGTCCAGTCCATACCTGTGGTTTACTGATCCTGATTTTTTACCAGTAGCTACCGATACTGATAACAATTCAGCTGACTCCAGGACTGCCCTGTCTTCTTCCAACAACACAGATTCTATATCTGAAGGCTCTGCTGCATCCAATGATAACCATCTTTCTGACGACACAATCTTTACTGGTAACAGTACTTCAGAAACTACAGCATCTTCGGAAAATGCCAGCGAAACATCTCAATCAATTCCACATTTTATGATGGCACGACCAGTCTACAGCATGGAAAATTACACTACCTGTATTGGTTATCTGATGCTGTATCTGGATAACAGCTTTCTCAGTAACACGCTGAATTCCTTTGACTTTGGGCGGACGACCAATGCGATCCTGACGGATCACGATGGAAATTTCCTGCTCAGCAATCCGTCTACGGCGGACTACCGTTCTATACTGGAGGACATTTCTCCAGCGGAAAGCAGCCAGATCCTGTTATCCCACGGAAGACAGTTTGCCATCAATGTCAAACCTGTGTCCGGAAGCGACTGTTATGTATACATCATCACGCCATTACAGGAGATCAGCTCCAACCTGCATATTTTCCTTGCACAGACCGTCCTGCTGGCGCTGGCAACCATTGCTTTCCTGTTCTTCCTTGCATTCCGGACAGCGTCCACACTATCCAGCCCGATCATCCGACTGGCGGAAGTCATGGATTCTTACAGAAATAAAAATGTGGAGGCAGTCCTTCCACCGAAAGAAGATTTTGAAAGTCTGCCGGAAGAAATCTCCCGTATCTATCAGTCTTATCAGCAGATGGTTGAACGTATGGACACCCTGATCCGGGACAATTTTATTAAAAATCTGGAAAAAAAAGATGCGGAACTGGCTCTGCTGCAAAGTCAGATCAATCCTCATTTCCTCTATAATACACTGGATTCTATCAATTGGATGGCAATCGCAAATGACGAAGACGAGATCAGTGAAATGGTAACCGCTCTCTCCGACATGTTCCGTCTGAGCCTGACGAAAAGCCACAGCTCCTACATTCCTCTGGGAACGGAGATGGAATATGTCCAGAGCTTCCTTACATTGCAGCAATTCCGCTATCAGGACTGTCTGGATGCAACGGTACATATTGACCCGGAACATGAAGCACTTCTGGTGCCCCGTTTTACCTTACAGCCACTGGTAGAAAATGCCATCAAACATGGCATGATATCTCCGGATGATCCATTCTCTATCGATATCAATGTTCAGTTGAAGCAAGATGCGCTGTATATTATCATCGGAAACGACGGCGCCCGCATTCAGCTGGAACAGATGCAGAAACTTCTGGTTTTCAATATTGAACAGCAAGAAATCCTGGATTTTGATCAGAACAGCTACGGTGTCCAGAACATCCATCGACGCATCTGCATCCTCTGCGGAACAGAATACGGTCTGTCCTATGAGATCCGGGACGAACGCACATATTGTATCGTCCGATTACCGGTAAAGACGACGGAATAGACCCGTGCAAAGGAAAATTTAAGAAATGAGGACGGAGAAAACATTTTCTCCGTCCTCATTTCTTTATCTTTTCAACTGTTTTTTTCTGAATTCAGACAACGTACATCCCGTATATCTCTTAAAAATCTGTGAAAAATATGTATAATCATTATATCCTACTTCCACAGAAATCTCATACATTTTCATATTCGTAGATACTAACAGCTCTTTTGCCCTTTCCATGCGCAGTTTTGTCAGATAATTGACGATCGTGCTGTTCTGTTCCTTCTTAAACTGATCACAGAGGTAACTCTTGCTCACATTGATACTTTCTGCAATATCTGCTACAGAAATATTTTCATTATAATGGCGTTTGATATAGATCAACGCATCCCGCACAATCTTTGTTGATGTCGCACCGTTGGCATCTGCCACCATTCCCGGTTTCAGAACGGCATAGGGTTGTGCACTTTCTGCCTGTGGAATGGAAGAAACAGCATTTCGCATCTCTTCTTCATTTACCAGCCCTTTCGCATAACCATCCAACACCTGATAATATGCTGCCTGATCACTCTTCGCCTCAATCTTCTGATACATCGAATGCAGCATTTCCGCAAAATTCGCTTTTTTGATCGGTTTGAGCAGATAGTCACTGACACCGATCTTAACTGCCGTCTGTGCATAGGAGAAATCCCGGTAACCGGATAAAATCACGATTTCTGTCTCAGGCAAGATCTGTTTTGCTTTCTCTGCAAACTGCAATCCATCCATCTGCGGCATCCGCACATCCGTAATGATCAACTGCGGACGAAGTTCCGGCAATGCATCCAACGCTTTCAACGGATCACAAAATGCGCCTTTGACCTCAAATCCGAAATCTTCTTTTTCACAAACTTTCTGGATTCCCTGAAGAACAATCTTCTCATCATCCAGCAGTACCATAGAAAACATGTGACTGCCCCCTTATCTACTGTATATACTCTCAAAATTTTTCATTTTTGAGAATGTCTCTGTTATAAAACATAATTCTGAAAAATATTCTTATAATATGTTTTTCTGGCAAACTTCCACAGGTATATTATAATTCAACAGAAAAAAGAAATAAACCGTCTGTCTGTTATTTTTTATACAAACAAGTGGTTTTCTTTTTACCGCACTATGACTGTTCACTTCCTGTAACAGTAGTTTGGGCAACATTCTACTTTACATATCTCGCAATCGTCTGAATGACCAGAGTGGTATCCAATGGTTTTGCCAGATGGTCATTCATACCGGCTCTTTTTACAGTAAGGATATCTTCGGTAAAAGCATTCGCTGTCATGGCAAGAATTGGTATTTTACTTGCATCTGGCCGGGACAAGTTTCGAATGGTTCTCGTCGCTTCCAGTCCATCCATGACCGGCATCATCACATCCATAAGGATCACGTCGATCTCTCCCGGTCGGGAATCTGAAAACATATCCACAGCTTCCTGACCATTTACTGCTTTGATCACTTTTGCCCCTGCTGTTTCCAAAACAAAACATGCAATTTCCTGATTCAGCTCATTATCTTCTGCCAAAAGGATTGTCACATTTTCGATAGAAACCTGCTCTAATTTATCTGTTTCCTGCATAACTGTTTTTTCTGAGGTATCTATAACAAATGGAACGCAAACTATATAGGTCGTACCCTCTCCCTGTTCACTTTCTACATGAATGGTTCCTCCCATTTTTTCGATCAGGCTTTTTGTAATCGACATCCCAAGTCCGCTGCCGCCATATGCCGAGCGTGCCCCATTTTCTTCCTGCGTAAACGGTTCAAACAGATGATCAAGAAATTCTTTACTCATTCCGATACCCGTATCCTTACATGTAAATTCAATCCAGATTCTGTGAAACAGTTGCTCCTGTCGGTTCTTTTCTGAATCTTTCGCGTAATTTTGAATGTCTTTCAATACATTATCCGATACAAAACAATCCTGCTCCGCTTCTGGTACACAGACATTTTCCAGAAACTCCGAAGCCGGAAGCTCCCGACACCCAAGCCAGATTGTACCATTTTCTTTATTATATTTTACAGCATTGCTCATGATATTCATCAGCATTCTTTTTACATGTCTCGGGCTGCCAATCAAATGCATGTGTGAAATCTGATACTCTTTCCGTATGATCTGAATTCCGCGCTCTGCTGCCTGCTTTTCAATAACTGTCTGAAGTTCATCTAAAATCTCATTCAAGCAAAAACTCCGTTCTTCCAAAACGACTTCTCCGGATTCCAGTTTTCCCATATCCAACACTTCATTAATTAGTTCCAGCAGCAAGTGAGACGCCTCCTTGATCTTCCGTCGGCACTCCGCCTGTTTTTCAACATTGTCCTTGTAATGTTCTGCCACTTCCACCATGCCGCAGATTCCATTGATTGGCGTGCGGATATCGTGGCTCATCCGCTGAAGGAATTCTGTTTTGGCAACATTCGCACTTTCCGCTTTCTTTGCCGCCTCTTTCAGCTGCTCCTGCATATTCTGTTCCTGCATCCGCTGGATCAGCAAAAATCTCTGTTCCTCACGATAGGTCAACATCTGTATCACAATTACCATAAGAATGTATGCAACAAGAACCGCCAGCACATTTCTTGGCACATTATGGAATACACTGTTCATTGGCATATACATATAAATATAATACTGACGTCCTTTATCCATACTCCCATAATAGGTTCTGATATTGTTTTTCACACGGATCATTTCTTTCAGATGTCCATGTTGACGGAGCTGATATAGAATCTCTCTTCCCTCCATCGTTTCATCCATGTCATCCGAAAGGAGCGTTTTATCGTTTGATGCTACGATATCTGTTCCATTGGTAACAACGATTGTTCCGTCATTGACCGTTTCATACCCAGAAAGCAGACTCTGGAGCGTCAGTGTATAATTCTTGGCATATTCTGTTTCCGTATGTGTATATACCACAACAATGCCATTGTTATCGGTTCGTCCACAGGCTGCCAGATCAATATGAGAACCGTCTTCGCAAGTCACACGATTAGCATATATTTTTTCCGGATAACAGGAAACATCCAGCACATTTTCTCTCATCAGATGTTCCCTGAGACCATCTGCGCCGATTCCATCTGTATTGTATTCGCATTCTACATTTCCATGTTCATCCAATAAAATGATACCGGACAACCGCCTCTCTTTTACATACACTGAAAGATCTTCTTCATCTGGATTGACTGAATCAATTTTCTTATCGTATTTCAGGTTTCGATCAATCTGACGATCCTCTCCAACAATGTACATCAGACTTTTTGCCACCGATGCTTCATTGAACTGAATATAATTAGCACACTGCGTCTTCACATAACGGATCGTTCTGTTTAACTGCTGATGAGCCTGCTTCTCCGCATACTGAATGGAATACCCAAAGACCACCAGCAATAAGGCAAGTCCGATGAAACATGTGATCAGAATGTTTTTTCTGCGTTTTTTAGATATCCGCCGTTCTTCGCGGAGCAGTTTTCTGGCGCCGGAGGATTCTGATCCTTCTGGATTCGGATTGTCTGCTTTTATGTTCTCTGTTTCCATGTTATCGGTTTCTGCATTACTGCTTTCCATATTAGCAGTTTCTGTATGAATGATTTTTATGTATTTTGTTTCGATATCGCCTGTTTCATTTTGGGATTCCTGTTCGGAAGATGATTTGTAAGATGTATCTTTTAAATCTTTTTTTACTTTTGGCTCCAATCTTCTGGTTTGACGAAAAAGTTGCTTATTATTTTTCAAGCTTTTCCACCTCCAGATATTTATCTGCATCTGACAGGTATTTTGCCAGAATCTTCTTTTCCGTTCCATCCTGACGCATCTCATCCAATACCTCTGTCAGTTCTTCTGTAATCCCACGGTCATCCTGTTTTGCAAAAGCGACGCCCAATCCTGTCGTCAGAATGTTCTCATCCAGAATCCGATAGGTCGTTTCGTAATCTTTCATATATTGTAAGATCGCCGTCTCATGCATCGCGATCGCATCTACATATCCTTTGTCCAGGGAAATATACATCAACTCCCGTTCTTCCATGCTGTAAACATTTTCCACCTGTGGAATCCGTGCATCTTTATGACTCAGGAAAATGCTTTCCGGCTTGCCGGTAGACTGAACGGAAATCGTCTTCCCTTCCAGGTCTGATAATCTATAAATATCACTGTTTACATTAACCGCAACAACCTGATTGCTGACCATATAGGGTCCCGCCCACTGATATTCTTCCGATCTCCCATCCATGGAAAAACATCCCCAGATGCAGTCAATCTCTCCTTCTTCAAGCAATGTCTTTTTCATTTCCCAATCTATGTTCTGGAAAACCGCTTCGTATCCCATTCTGCGAAATGCTTCTATAGCAAGTTCCACATCTATTCCGGTGGCGTTGCCATTTTCGTCCAGATAATTGTAAGGGGGATAACTGTCACTGCCGATAATAATCTGCTCCAAATGTTCTTCAGCATGTTCTGACTGCATCTGTTCATGGTTTGTTCCACATCCACAGAACAATGCCGCCATGAGACCGACTGCTGCCACTCCTGTCATCGCCTTTTTCAAATACATGTTGTAACCTCTCCTTAATGTATTTTTCGCCTTTGTTTTCCTGTTAAATCTGTATGTTTGAATCCATATGTTACCTGAATAGCTATTTTCCCAGAACAATTATTTTCCAGAATAACTAAATCAGATATTGCCAAAAATCTGTTTATGACTATTTTTACCATCCACTAAAATAATGGTATTCAAGAATCTAAATGATCCGTCTTTTTCTCAGCTTTAATTATTACCTTTATATTTACAAATATAGTTCTCATAAGCACATTGTATCATTTATTTTTTTAGTCTGTCAATTATGCAAAACTACTTTTTATGTTTTAAATTTATATTTCGACAAAATTTGACAAACTATGTGGAAATACAAAAAAAGAAAACACAATCATACGATAAAATGTTTTCTTTGAAAGTGGATTTTAGAATCAAACTCATTTCAAAATTTGATTAAAATTCATATTATCCACTGTTTATAAAAACTTTTTCGTTGTATGATTGCGTTTTCTATTTTACTGATTTGCCTTTAAAGTATGAATAATTATAACACTATGTCCACGCTACCTATTTTTCCATGGCATAAATTATCAAATATCTTTTTATTATGCAAGATCATTGTCGCAAATATATTTCAACAGTCCCTGACATCCTTCCAGTACATCATCATAGGTTTCATCAAAATTTCCCGTATACCACGGATCTGCAATATCGCCTTTTCTGTCCGTAAAATCCAGTAACAGATGTACTTTCTGATCCGGATCTCCGTAACAGAAACGCTCCATGTTTCGCAGGTTGTACTGCTCCATAGCAACAATATAATCATAATAACGGTAATCCGCTCCTGTCATCTGAACCGCATGTTTGCCTGCAACAGAAATACCGTATTGCTTTAATTTTTCTCTGGTACCCCGGTGTACCGGATTACCGATCTCCTCTCTGCTGGTAGCAGCGGATGCAATCTCAAACTGATCTGAAAGATCTGCTTTCTGTACCAGATCTTTCATTACAAATTCCGCCATGGGGGAACGGCAGATATTGCCGTGGCACACAAATAATATTTTTATCATCTTCGTATAACCTCGCATAAGTCTGTATATATTGATTTTACTGACTTTCCAAATTTCTTACATTTTAATTTAATCGCATATCATCTCATAATCCGGCATAATATCGTCAGTATTAGGGGTACAAACAGGGGTATAAAATCTTGTTTTGCCCCTGTGCTTTTACACAGCCTGTATCTTACGCATTTCTTCCTGTGCATCTTCAAATTTTACATGTGTATAAGTATTTAAGGTAACACTGATATCCGAGTGTCCCATAATATACTGCAGGCTCTTGGGGTTCATTCCACTTTTTGCCATATTGGAGCAAAACGTATGCCTGCACACATGTGGTGTCACCTTTGGCATTTGCACTCTGTAGATGTTGTTATATTTCTGCAGGATATGCTGAAAATACTTTTCCCAGTGAAGTGCGACCATTGGCATGTCATTCTTATCCAGATACAAAAATCCTGAATATCCCTCTACCATTGGTTCCACTTTCGGTTTCCTGCGCTTTTTGATGATTGTTCGAAATGCATCCTCAACCTCTGGTGTCATTGGAATTTCCCTTACACCACTCTCAGTCTTTGGAGCTTCAATCATGTAAGCCATATTGCTTGTCCTGATAAGCTGATGATCCACAATAATCTTGTGATTGGTAAAATCAATATTTTTAATTGTTAATCCTACAAACTCAGAGATTCTAAGTCCTGTTTTGAACAGAATAAAGATTCCTTCATAATATCTTTTAAAATGAGCATCATTCTTTACAAATTCCAGATATTTACGTTCCTGTTCCCGGGTAATAGCTTCTCTTGTGACACTATCATTAACAATCACTGTTGCCAATTCAAATTCAAATGGATTACGCCTGATCAGATCATCATCCAGTGCCATCCGAAATGCCGGTCTAAGCACACCTCTTATGGAATGAATCGCACTATAACTTTTCCCATGCTGCTGTTGCAATCCAATCAGCCATAACTTTGCATCTGAAATTCTGACTGTATCGATTCTTCTACTACCAAAAGAATCTTTTTTGAGGAAATTGATTGTAGTTTTATAACCGGCTCTCGTAGAATTTCTGACACCGGTTCGTGTTGCAACATATTTCTCAACCAGTTCCAGCACTGTCAGATTTCCGCCATTTGTAACAATGTGGTCAAACATATCAGCCTGCAGCTTTTTCTCAAGTTCTCTTAGTGATGGACCTGTACGCTTTCCTGCAGGAGTTTTATCATTCTTGTCCAAGCGCCAGCTATATAAATATCTATCTTTTCCTGTGCTGTCATAATATTTAAATCGATATCTTCCGTCTTTTTGTTGAACCTCTCCGTTGTGTAATATACGTCCTTTGCTGTCTCTCCTTTTTTCACTCATATTAGTTAGTCTCCTTTCTTGATCAGAAAAGGACTACCCGATACGAAAAGTATATCATATAGGGAGTCCTTTTGACATAATAAAATCGCCGATTTTCCATGGCAGAATTCTGATATATCCTACACACATGTAGCTCTATCCAGAAACCTACCAAATAATTCTCTTTTGATTTTTATATGGGATCCAATCTCCAATATAAAATCCGCTCCTTCATTCTCTGCAATAATCTGATACAATCTTTTTTCTCCAATGCCAAAGTATTTTGCCGCCTCTGGAATACTAAGTGCGTATCGTTTCCACAAAGGAACCGATGCTTCCTCTGCAACATTCTTCTCCTTAGCAAATGTATGTGTTATCATCTGTGCTTCATTTATTTTTTGATTCAACATGCCTATCGCCTGATAAGCCATTGGCACGATTATTGGTATTGCTTTGGGAGTTATATTTTTCTCCATATATAAATTAATCTGGTTCATCCTTTTCCTTTCCAAGTCCGCTTACCAGAACATTGTCTGGAAACAAAGTCCGGCAACAGACTCTCAAAACTTATTTTTCATTCCATCTTATAATTGCCCGCTCTCTGAAATGCCCTATTTCTCAATATCGAAGGGTATCTCCATCTGCGTTGCATCCACAGATACAAATGTTTCGTCACTGTTTCCGGACTTTGTTTCCACTCGCATCCATCCACGCTGCTTTCCATACCCAGGGATATTTCTCGGATTGGGATATGCTTTCCACCCTGAAACTGTTCCATTCATAATCTGTCCTATTTCTCTGGCTTCACTATTTCTCGGTTTTCCGATTTCTTTCAGAGCTTCGTTATAAATCTGTTGCACACAGACCACTTGATTTGAAGTATGATCCAGCCACTCCTGAATCAATCCTGTCCAGGTATCTTCCTGCATAAATGGCCTCTGATACTCTATCAGATTCTTTTCGATTTCTTTTGGAAGTTTCAGTCGGATTTTCCCATCTCCATATAAAGCCATCATCTCCGCCCACATCTGTTCAATGTAAGCACGGGATTCTGCTTCATTTTCCAGAATATGTACCTCTGCTTTAGATGAGTCGCACATAATAGGTAAAAATCTACGATTTCCACTCCTGTCAAGTGGCAGGAAGTTAATAACATTAGAAGTCCCGGCAAAGACACACTGTCTCGGTATATCTTCCGCCCTCGTTCCATATGGCTTTCTGTAATTGTCGTACTGTTTGCTTAAAAATGCCTTAGTCGCTTCGTTGTACTTTGTATTCAGTACAGCCAACATTTCCGCCATTTCACATATCCAGTGTCCCATAAGATGCTCATACACCTTATCATCATCAAGCCTTTTAATATCGTCCGTAAACCACCTGTCCTGCATACATAGAAATCGGATAAATGTAGATTTCCCGGCTCCCTGTCCTCCTACCAAACAAAGCATATATTCAAATTTACATCCCGGCTTGAATACCCTGCTGATTGCACCAAGCATGAATAATTTCAAGCATTCATACTCATAATCACTCCCAGATGTTCCCAGAAAATGGGGCAATGCATATCGCACACGCTCTATGCCATCCCACTCCAACGATTTCAACCAATTTCTGACTGGATGGTATTCATTCTCCGTTGCCACAATCTGCATAGCATCACGCACAGCCTTATCATTCCTGTAGTGATACGTCTTTTCTATATAATGCCTTATATGAATATCATCTTTATCCGTTACATCCACATAGCTCCTGCTCCACGGCATATTTCCATCCAGTTCTATTCTTTCCCTGAAAAGATTATCCTTGATATTTCCAGCAAATAACGGATCATTATTCAGTATTAAAACTGCATTGTCAATCGTATTAAATGGCTTGTTTTTCTCCGACAATTCCAACATTCTGTATACTTCGCCCGTTGTATTCTTTCCCGTATTTTCGCTCAATTCTTATAACCTCCTCCAATACATGCTTGTAATCTTGTTTCCGCGTCTGATCCGATGCCTCCAAGATGTAATGCTCATAGAGATAATCCACATATTCAAAATCATCAATATAAGATTTTAGTATTGTAAAATTTCCATTTGTTACTGGCTGTTGCTTCTTTTCTCTTAAGAATGAATGCAATTCCGACAGTTCCTTACACAAATCCCGGATCTGCTCTTTTTGCAATCTATCCTGATTCTGTTTTATCTGTGCCCTCTTTATCTCTATAGATGCCGGTATCTTCCTGTCATAATCAATTCCAAAATCATCCGCCAGTTTCATCGCAGCATCTTTAAGTGATAAATCATAGTACTTCGCCACAAAATCTATGGCATCTCCATATTCTCCACATCCAAAGCAATAATATCGCTTATCAACTTTCATACTTGGATGCTTATCATTATGGAAAGGACAACATATCATCTTTGACCTATTAGGTGTAAATCCGCAATAAGCTGCTGCCTGACTTGCAGTTACATTTGCTTTTACTGCTTCAAACAATCTCATAAGCTGTTCTCCTCCTTTGTTCTCTGCCTCTTCTGTTCCTTGGTTTTCTTGGAAAACATACAGATATCCTGAAGTTGCTTAATATCTCTCGCCAATGACTTATACTGGGCATAGTTCTCTTTTGCTTCTGTTTCCAAACTGCTGATTTTCTGCTGTAAAGTCGTTTTATCCATTTTCCCTAACAGTTCTCTTTCTGTGAGAACTCTTTTTGCTATATGATATCTGCGCAGCGTATCGCCATTTTCTGCTTTGATGCGTTCCTTTGCCTTATTGAATTTTCTTTTTTCAATCTCACCTATTACCGGAATTCCTTCTTCATACCAGTTTAAATATCTGAGATTTTCCTTGCTTCTTGCAATATCCGCTTTCTTCCGACGATTCACTTGCCCAAGTATTCCAAGCTCTGCTTTCTTATCTCTCACATGTTTATTCAATTCTTCAATAGACGAAATATGATGCTCTTCCAGATAAACCAATAGTTCCGCCATTTTCTTTAAATTTGTTTTTCTTGCCTTGTTCTTTCCATAATTATAAGATTCAGCCGTTTCATTTCTGTCCGCAAAATACTTTTGTAAACACTGTGAAAGATCTGATTTTGTGGATTTCTCGTTTCTATGCATTTCCTCAGATAGTTCAGAAATAACATCCATAATATCTTTGACCTTTTCCTTTAACAAAAGAATTCCCTGATTGATTTCTTTAATCAGACGATTAAGACTTCCTTTCTCTGTACGAATTCCTTTTGCCTCCATTTTTCGTACATTTGGGCCTTCATGAATCTGTGGAATCAACATAATTTCCTGTGCCTCATAACTCCTGTGATCAATCCTCTCCAGCATTCCTTTTTTCTGAAATTCCTCGTTCACCATATCCGCCCAGGCTTTTCTCCATGCTTCCAACGTTTCCGGTCTGCCCCAATCTGTCGTAGGAACTGCATTGAATTTCTGGTGTCCTCTACCATCAAGAACAGGCTTTCCGTCCTCATCAAAAAGGTATTCTCTCCTCTGCTTTTCTCCCCATGTTCCATCCGTATTCATTGGTCTGATTGGACAGAGTACATGAACATGAGGATTGTCTATTTCCTTTTTATCTGGCTTATGAACCGCCATATCTGCAATCATCCCTTTAGCAATGAAGTTTTCTTTTATAAATCTTTTTGCAAGTATAATGTTTTCTTCCATTGAAAATTCATTCATAAGCGCAAAATCAAAGCTATATGCAAGCTGTGCTTTCGGATGCTTCTCTACCCTCTCTACTTCATTCCATAACGTTTCCTTGTCACGAAAAGACTCCGACACATAATCTGGAGCTATAATCTCGGTATAAACCACTCCACCTTTTGCTGTATAATCTGCATATTCTCCATAATAATGATCCTGTAGTCTTTCACCAGCTCGATACGCTGCTGCTGCGATTGCTGACTGCCCCTTCCCTCTGGAAACCTGTGTTACATGAAAATGATAAATCGCCATCAGCAATCCTCCTGTCTGCTATTTACTAATGCCTTATGAAACGCTCCATGAAGTGCATTGATATCCAGATGCTCCATCATCTGACCAAGCTGTACTTCCGATAACTCTTTCAGTTCAGGAAAATACTGTTCCATAACCGCACCAAGCACAATTAATCTATGCGTTCTTGCCTTCCTGCTCAGATTCTCACGATACTTCAAACGGTTCTCTGCTCTTACCATCTGCCTCTCTGCCTGTTGTTTTTCTTGTTTTGCTTTTTCAAGCTCTGCACGAATTTTGTGTAACTTTTCATTTTCTTCCATTTGAAATCCTCCTTATCCAAAATTCATTTTTGTCATTTCACCTCATCATTTCCTGGCAGGTAACCTCTGGTTTCTTTAGCCTTATAGACTGTTTTGGACTGTGCCGTTGTCACGCTCTTGGTCGGCTCCCCAGATTATTTCCGGATCATCGCCTGACTTCCCCGATGCGGTAGTGATTTGGAATGCTCATGAAGTTGTATAGAGATTTTCTCAAATTCAAAGTGCATTTCCCGCATATCCGAAAGGTAGGATTTTCCACATAAAAATAAAAATTTCCACTCTTTTGGAAATTCGCCTTGTTAAGAACGTATGTTCTGTTGTATGATAAAAGGGATTTAATCGCTATAAATAGCTATAAATAAAAAGGACTCTGCTATATGAATTGTAAATTGACGCTACAGGAAAAATTAAAAGATTTAAGAACCGAGCGAGGACTCTCTCTCGTAGAACTATCCGAAAAAACTGGAATCTCAAAATCTGCTCTAGGCAGCTACGAAAGTGATGATACCAAGAATGCGATTACTGTGAATGCCATCGTTACTCTGGCTGGCTTCTATGGCGTAACAAGTGATTACTTACTGGGGATTACAGAAAACCGTGAACACCATCCATTCCCCGTTGATGAACTCGGTCTGGATGACGAAACGATAGATTTGTTAAAAAAACGCAACCTGAATGTGCGGCTGATTTGTGAAATGATAAAGGATTCTCATTTTTCTGATTTTTTATCTGATCTTGAAATCTATGTTGACAATCTGGCATCTGCCCAGATTCGTAATATGAACAAATACATAGAGCACAACCGTGCAATGATAAAAGACAAATATGCCCTTTCTGACAGTGACCACTATATGCGCTCACTAAAAGCAGCTCTCATTGATGAGGATAATTATTTTGATAATCTGTTGGGAAATGATATTTCTGCGATTGCAAAAGATTTACGAGAATTACATAAAAAAGATTCCAATACCGGAAGTAATGATACTGTTTTTGATGAATTCATGGACACCTGTGAGGAAGTCCAGAAAGCTGACAGCATAACTCAAAAGCAGATGCTGACCTACAGTAAACTTTTTCAAATGAATTTTACGAAAATGGATCCTTACGAATTCAAGACCTTTATGGATATTGTGGAACGGTATTCCACAGCCTTCAAATCTGCCAAAGGAAACGGGCGTGGCAAAAAGAAAAGAAAGTAGCGGCTTGCCGCATATATGGATAGCAGATCTTGTCTGCGCAAGGCATAGCCTTGACCGGGATTCATCCCGCAACTCCCGAAATAAAATGAGGGCGCTCATCACCTGCCAAATAGGTAGGTATAGAAGTGCGCCCTTAGTGACTAAGGGATTAACAGGCTCAATAAAACAGTCTAACTTGTTTATAGTCACCTCAGATTTCTCCTAAGTACTACTTCCAATTACTCTGATATTTTAACCACATCGTCTACTTCAGAATACTCACTATTATTTTCTGTATCTTCTGATACAATTTTTATGCAAAATGAATTCCACTCTATATTTTCAAACTTTCCAACTAATTCGTGTATATCGCCTAATTGTTTATTTATTATTGTATACTCATGACCTTTAATTAAACCTCCAAGTAAGAAAATGGGCATGTTTTCTTTTAATGCCACGCACATTTCTTTCGCTTGCGAAACGAAAGTGTTCACTAACGAAATATTGTTCAATATTTCATTAGGCATTCCAGTTGATGAAAGTTCTTCCGTTTCATGTTCACATATACGATTAAGAGATATTTTTAAATAATACGAATTAGACAACATATCAAGAGTATCTGAAAGCATTGGGCTAACATTTGAAAAATTTTTATTTTCAATTTCATTCTCAATATTTTCCCCCATTTTACCTATACGTTCAGAAGCAACCGAAATCTGTTTCGTCAATATGTCAATATAATTAAGTTCAAGATCTATATCATAAGTAAAATCTTTTTTTGAAAGATATTTTCTTCTTAATTCATAATTCTCTGTTCCAATTTCTATTTCATAACATTCAATTCCTTTTTCTTTACATACATCCCATAATAATTGCTTACAAATAGGATCCATATTCATGCCAAAAGTAATAGACTTAACAAACGGCAAATCAATAAATAATGGTGTATTTTCTTCACCTACATTGATTATTCTCCATTCTTTTTCATAATTCCAACAAACATTTTTTGCCAGCAAATATGATAAGATAGCTCCCATATTTGGTTCACATGATCTGACGCTTGCTTCTGAACCTAAGTTAAAACCTGCCACTCCTAAATCTTGCAATGAGAGCGTAGGTCTTTCTGTAGTATATTCAACTGGGTAAATAAAACCTATAACATCTTTAATTTGATTGAAATCATACTCTATACATATTCCAGCATAGGAATTTGCATAATGTGACCACATTAGCTGATTATCCCATCCACTCACGCTAAAACAAGAAACTGTCAATTTAGACAAAAAAGTTCTTAAAGTTGGTATATATACATTATCTTTAATATCTACCGCTTTTTCATATAATTCATCCAAAACATTATCCAGCTTAAGCATATCCGCCAAATTATCTTCTGTTATATTTACACTTTCCATATCGCTTACAATCAACAAAAATGCTGCAAATACCTCTTTTGACAAAACCCCTTTTATTTTTTTCGGGCATTTAGCATATAAAGTATTTAGATTTTGACGAATAAATATGATAATCGGTACATTAACCTGATGCATACTTACTTGCCTTGAAAAAAGATACTTTTTCAAATCATTAAGCATGCATATAAATTCTGCCAATTTTCCTACTGCTTTGTACTTAAGAAACTGTGAAATTATAAATTTGAAACTTTCGTCTTCAATGTTCAATTCTTCCACAAGCATAGAAATGCAGTTTTCGTACATTTTTTCAGGTGAATATCCTATCATCGAGTCAAACGGATCATTCATATTTAATGGTGTTTGCGCATATACCACTCCATGTCTTATATTTTCTATATCATATATTGTTGCAACATCTCTTCTGCATGGACGATATTGATAAAATAATCCACCCGCTTTATCTATTCCGTGTTTCATATCTTCAAAATTAAGTTCTGTATTATGCAAAATAACCCCTCCCAAATAATTTCAATATAGTTTTAAGCAAGTCACTTCCTCAATGCCATTTCATTTACGCGTTTGTAATACTCAATAAGCCGGTTATCCTGTCTATCAATAGAAGCTAACCACTCATTTACATTTGAAGAATTAATCGCATTTTCCCTAAGGATTTGTGCAATATCGGTAGCTGTCACTATAAGAATAGGATGTCCATCTTCTACAACTTCTTGATATGCCTGTTTATCCACGTAGCTGGTTGTTATCATTATTCCAAACTGTCTATATCTAATTCTCGATATCAACCGAGACATTTCTTTAACACCCACTCCATTATTAGGCGAATAACACTTAGCTTCCAGTGCACAATCAATCTTAAGCGACGCATTCACTTTCCCACCTGCACTTATGGAATAAAATCCAAGTGCATCACGCCCTCCATCTCTCCATGGTCTTGTAAGTGAAAAATCTACAAAATGTGAATCCATTTTGCTTACAATATTTGTGGCACAGGCTTCGAATCCCTGATTAAAACTATTATAGTGATTACGAATAGCATCCAGACATAAGAGTCCTTCCGTATCACTTCCCGCTGGAAGTTGTTCAAATCTATTGGGAATTTTATGCATTCTAGGTGCTGCTAATGGTGTAATTCCATTTCTTCCTTGCTTTACAAATCTCACCCATGCCTCAGGAGCATACTTCAAATTATTTTCATGATCATAAATTAATGATTCAATCCATTTCCTATAAATTGGTTTTTCACCTGTATCCAATATTGTAAAATATGCTTCGTAATTTTGGAATCTATTTTCCTTAACAGTTCGCCAAAATGCTACCAGATCCCTATCTGGAGAAATCTTGGGATTCCCTGGCGCAGCAAGTCCTAAAAACTGAATATCTCTTCCTGTTCCTGTTTTCTTAAAAATTAGAAACGGTGGCATATCTTCAAGATTCTTCCCTTCATTCAAAATGGAAAATGCCATTTCTAATATTTTATTTCCCTTCTTCTTTGTATCTGTTAATTCTCGACCAGGTTCTCTATTATCTCCATAATATCGAAATATCCCTGTCTCTTCATCCAAGTAGTCAGGCCATTCTAGTTCCTCCATTGATGTATATAAAACAACATACGCATACTTACCTGATCCATCTTCTCTAAGCTTCTTTCTAAACCCTCCAGCATTTTCACATCCCGGAATCAATTTATGAAATGGCTCTGATGACATATTAGGAGCCTTTCCGCCTTTGTATACACAATCAATAAAAAAATCTGATTTGTCTAAATCTTCAAATTGTATCTCCATAATTATCACCTTTTATCGTCATATGAACAAATCTCCGAAAATTTATACCTTATTTTTCTTCTAAAATGCTATAATTTTCTCTACTTCAATTCCTTTGCATATGCATAAATTCTTTTTAAAAAGTTCTCATCAACAGAAGTTTTTCCTTCCATCAATCCTGAAAATCCAATATATGAACTGAATCCAAGCATATAGACAGCAAGAGCCATTGCAAGATTCTCTGATTTTTCTCCTGAAATTTCTGCAATCTTTTTCAACTCCTCTGCAACTGTATCATGTGGGACTTTAACATCTCCACCCTTTGCCACTACGGACTCTATAACTTCCGGAAGTACCATACACATCTGGTAAAATGCATCTTCTTCGCCTGTTACAAGTGCATAGAATTGATCTATGCTTACTCTTCTGATACGTTTATGAGAAATCTTCTTACCATCAACCGTTGGATTCCAAGTAATATTTTGTGATTTTTGCGCAATCGCCTCTACCAGAAAGCATGCGCAATCATCATCATTCAATAATTGGTTCTGCATTTTCATATATGTCTTTCCGGTAGATGCCGAATTCATCGTATTATGTTTATTCTTCATCTCAACATAAATCTTATGTACTACATCACCCTCTGGCAATTGAATTCCATCTGCGTTTTCATAGATAACATCCCATCCGCCTTCTTTACCATTTTCAGGCACATGACAATTTTTCATGTACTGAAATATTGTCTGATGAAAATATCCGATATCGTTATTATTTGATTTGTCCCTTTGTCGGAATATCTCGTTTCCCACCATTTCTTCCCAAGTTGACTGATATACTGTTTTATCAAATATCAACTTAATCGGATCAATAATATTCTTGTTAAACCGCTTAATATCAAAAGATTCCAGTTTTTCCCCATACTTGTCAATTGTCGCTTCCACATGTTTAACAAAGTTTTCCTGACTGATAAATTTCAGTTTCCAATCCATTACATTGCCTCCTTTACTTTCTGATTCACTGCAAGCATATCTAGTGAATGTACAATTTCTTTTGCAATATCATATGCTAAATTAACCGGGACAGCATTTCCTACCTGTTTATATTGAGCTGAAACATTTCCACAAAATTCCCAATCATCCGGAAATGTCTGACACCTTGCATTTTCTCTAACAGTAAAAGGTCTTGCTTCCAATGGATGGCATCTTTCTGTTTGCTTTTGGGATGGAGATGTTAATACAGTTAAAGACGGTTCATCCAAACTCATTCTTCTCAAAATTCCAGTTCTTCCGCCTTCCATATCCCAACAACTCTTCATATATTCCTTGGCAATTGCTGGATCTATATCTCTCCAATATCCACCAGCTGGAACCAATTCAAAAATCTTTCTCTTTTTTTCTCCATATGGAACCCCTGGTCCATCTGGGCAATCCAAAAGAACATCTCTAAGAACGGGTTTATAATTATGTGCTTTCGGGAATCTGTATTCCGTCTTTTCTACCAAATCATTGCGAATTCCTATAGTAATAAGTCGTTCCCTTTTCTGTGGTACGCCATAATTCCATGCATTTAATACTTGCTTGTCAATGGTATAGCCAGCTCTTGTAAAAATATCAAGCATTGTTGCATAAGTTTTTCCGTGATCATGTGTAAGCAATCCTCGGACATTCTCAAACAAGAACATTTTAGGCTGTAATTTTTCTAGGAACAATGCATAGTGATAAAATAAGGTTCCTCTTGCATCTTCAAGCCCCAGCCTTTTTCCTGCATATGAAAATGCCTGACAAGGTGCACCACCTGAAAGAAGATCTAACTCTCCTTTTTTAATAGAGAAATACTTTTCCAAATCCAGACACGATATATTTGCAATATCATCATTTATAACATTCCAGTTTGGCCTGTTCTTCTTTAATGTATCCGCTGCATCCTTATCAAATTCTATTAAACCTAATGTATTAAATCCCGCTTTTTCGACTCCTAATGCCAATCCGCCAGCTCCAGCAAAAAGCTCTATACTTGTATACATTCAATTACCTCTTTACTTTTTCTCTAATAATATCATAGTATGTGTCCTATAAAATGGACTCCGTTATACTAACATACCTCTTTTTCTTCTTCATCAACCAATTCGATTACATCTTCTACCTGACATTCCAATACTTTGCATATTTTACATATAATTTCTGTCGAAACATTCTCATTTTTTCCCATTTTCGCCATTGCATTTGTTGTTATGCCTGCTTTTTCTCTAAGCTGAGTTTTGCTCATATTTAAATCTATAAGTCTTTTCCATAATTTATTATAGCTTACAGTCATAATTAGTCCTTCCTATCATTAATAAACTCATCACAAAATCAGTAATCTATTCACTTAGGTAAATGCACCTACCAACATTGAATTTTCAATATTATTTTGATATGTTCAAGCATTATAAGAATTTCAAAAGTTAATTTTACCATCTGCATTCCCACTTATACATTAGAAACAACTCCAACATAAACAGAGTTTAAGATTTCACACATTAGAGGTGTCTCATATCTGCCTTCTGACAGCAGTACAAGGCAGACATGAGCAAATGTATTTTCAGAAACCAGAAGCATCTTTCTCTTGAAGATCATAAGTATAAGAAATGTCTTTCTTCATCTATATCCGGCATAAACATGGCAAAACATGAACTTCTCCTAAAAGTTATTTGTCTATAATTTTAAAATACATATCCTATACCTAATTTCTATATATATTTAGCCTTTCATCCAGTCTTCTAACCTTTTATATTGATGATAGAATAATAATATTCTCCAGCATATCCCGTTCTTAATTACAACAAATTTCTTATCAACGAATATGCTTGCGGCATAGAATTAATTATCAACTTATCTGATACTGCTATACTGCCGGCCGGAATTTGTGGGTTATTCAGCATCCACATAGCAGGATAAATATATACTTCTCTTTTCTTACCGTTTTTAACACAATATATTTTCTGATTTTCGCACACAATATCAAAGTCAGCATCTAATAGCGCATTTTCCTTAATTCCAAGTATAAGACGAACTTGTTCCTTATACTCAATTGGTGTAGCAAGCTTCTTGGTCTTACTCCAATCAAGCAATTGCTCTGCCAAATGCCTATCCAATTTGTTGTGAACTCGTTGATTCCAATAATGTTTCAAACAATCATGGCATGCTGTGGCACAATTCTTACTGCATTGTAAAATCTTATATGTTTCGTTCATTAAGTCAGATATTCTTCCTGCTAACATAGAACTATAACCAGCTCCACTTGATAAGCTGTCAAACAAGAAAATGTCAACACATACCTTGTCTGAAGCATACCTTAATCGATAACCACTCTTCATGTCACTGAATTCTATATCCAATAACTGCCCTGCTGCTAACACCATTGCCTCAGATAAACTTTGTGCCGCACTTTCAATCCATAATCCCTCATGTACCGTATTAATTTGATTTGAATCCAATTCGATCTCTACAAGAATCATATCTGTCAAAAATTGATACCCTAAAAATGCAGTAACAATTCTATCAGAAGGATGTTGACATTTCGCTCTAATTCTTGGATGTCTATATGGTTGGTCTTTCTTCTGTAATTCAATCATATTTTCCCCAGGAATTGCAGCACCACATTCAGTACAAACAGTAAATCCCTCATTTTGAGGCCCTTCGTTTAAAATAGTTAACGGCTGATCTACTAAACGTCCATAACGAATCATTGAATAATCAGAGGACTTTTCCATTTCTTCATCTTTAATTGGTGAAGCATAACTAGGAAGTTCTGCATATGTCATTTCTGCCTCTGCTTCTGCCTCTCTAATACTTGTTCCACCTTCTGGAGCAAATCCCCATGGTTTAATCATATGCTTATATTTGACACTTTCTTGTCTACAAAACGGGCATACTTTCCCCGGATCTTCCATACCCACCCAATTACAGGAACTATTTTCACAATAAAACATAGAACGATAATACTCCTTACTATCGAAGTACTTACGAGCCGGATGTGCTTTATCTTCATCTCTAAATTTTGAATGAAAATTATAAATACCACCTGACTTGTATGTTTTCTTATTAACAACAATTAGTCTACCTGGGGCATATTCACTAATTGCCATATCTAATGCTCTATCAGGTTCTTGCTCAATCTTATCTCCTGTTCTGTTTTCAATACTAAATCCTACCACATTTCTTGGGAATGAATATGTAGGAAATATACCTTCTTCCAAGAAAACATCTAGCACTTTCTTCTCATTACCATTGGAATCAAAATAATCATCCTTAAAATCGTACACCTTTCTCTGCAATGTCTCTAAAGCCTGTACTAACACCTGCTTTTGTTCCTCAACATGAGAATAATCCCTCCCAGGTACCAAAGATTCCAATTCCTGATTTGTAAATGATTTATTTCTGAGAAATTCAAAAAATAAGTTTAAGTGATTATTAATGAAATCTATTATCCCCATTGAATTAGCAGAAATATCATACTTATTAAGATACTCGGATACATATATCACATTGAGATGTCGATATATCAGTTTCTGATTATCACTGTCAATAAAAGGATGCCTTGGTTCTCCTGCAATAATTTTTTCAGGATGATTAAAATAGTAGCTATCATGAGGACCATTATCCGTATATGTAACAATGGTAGATATCGCAGAGCCTCTACGACCAGCTCGACCAGCTCTCTGCTGATAATTTTCTCTCATTGGAGGTATATTTCTCAATCCTACCGCCGTTAATGAACCAATATCAATACCCACTTCCATCGTAGTTGTACAACTAAGCACATCAACAGGTCCTTTGTCATCAATATATACATTTTGAAATCTCAATTCGTATTCTTCTGTTGTTGACCACATATCAATCCGCTGATCTTTGTGTGATAGCTGCGCTGTATGTTCCTCTGTATTAATTCTCGTCATCAACGCGTCCTTCTTACCTTCTACCGCATCTAAAATCGGTTTTCTCCAGAAAGACAGACCTTCAAACTCATTATCTGTCATCTGTATAGGCTCACCATTACAACACCATACACATTTACCCCATAATGTATACGGAAATACTCTTCCACAGCTTGGACATTTATACCATTTTTGCTCATCATCAAATTTCAAAGTAACTAACTGTGGATTAATATATAAATTTTCGTTATCATCCTTTCCTTTTTGTGTAAACTTCAATAACTGCCTATATAATACTAATTGTTTCGCTTCATCTATGCCATTTTCTTTAAATAATTTTTCAAAACGCTTTGGGAATTTCCCCTCCGGATCAATACCAAAACGTGGGATGTTAGTAATGCTTCTACGAACATTCCTGTTTATGTCATAATCATAAGCATAACTATCAGTAAGTACTTCCGCTGCCCATGCGGCAAAAATCGCATAAAATTCATCCTCTGATAGCTTAATTCCATTATTTTCAAGGCACTCAACAACTTCATCAATCAAATCATAATTACATGGTTCAATCCAACACAATCCCAAATCAGTAAACGACCTAAAATTACTACATAATATCTTAAGTAAATATCTCGAGTATAATTCTGGTACTGTTGCAAACTTCTGCTTTTTCAATTCTGCATAATCAATATTTCTAGCCCTTCTGCCTCTTCTCTCCTGCCTTTCAATAACTTCTTTCATCGTCTGAAGATGATCATGCATATCCTTTTCATCATTACCATAAAAAAAGCGCAATTTATTATCTAATGCAACCTTTAGAAATGCAATATATAGTAAATCCATACTTGGATCTCTATCAGTAGTTAGAGCCCAATTAGTCAATTCTTTTGCCGAAACTGTAATGGCTTTTCTCATTGCATCTTCATCTGCAACCGAAGTGAGTTCCTTTGCTAATGTAGCAGCTCTCTGTCTACTATCAGAAAACAGAAGGACTTTCCTTCCCGCATTTGGTGTAAATTCTAGTTTTGCTACATCTGTAATCACTGGTGGCTGTATCATTAATTGTTCTGAAATCAAATGAAAGAATGGTTCATTACCTTTAGTCGCAAAATCTGAAACATGCAAATGCATTTTTTTACATCGCGGACATGATCCAAAAGTGAAAATATTAGGTGATTCTTTTGGGCTTTTTATACTGTATGCAACATGCAAATAATTTGGTTCTTCAGCATGCGTATCGTCCTGTTCAATTCTTCCCGCTATAGAATTCAACCATCCAATTTTAACATCCTTTTTACTACCCAAACTCATGTTATCCGGAATAATATAATAATGTACCTCTTTAAAATTTTGTTCAAAAACAATACCCTTTTTGTTCCATACGAAACGCGCTTGAGGCTCCATTTCATCAATGTATCCTCTTAAAAACAATGCCCCACAAGTTCGATCATTTAGTAATTCATATATTTTACCACCACAACGGCAGACATCCTCATGTTTGCCTATATATATCTTTCCTAATGGAATATGTGATGAGTGCTTCTTTTCTGTACAATTAGGATTTGCACATGCATAAATTCCAGAAATACCTCTAAACATCATATGCAGACGAGATGGGAACAACACTTGTCCATCTTTTCCCTTGGCCAATGGAGCTATTGACAGCAATACGCTCGTGGCCTTCTGCGCCAACCATTTCTCTTCACTTGGAAAAACTTTATCTGCCAGCTCATCATATGATATAGCATTTCCGCGACAACACTCCATAATTTTCAACAATGGCTGAATTTTTACAAGAACATCATACAACCAGTTTTCAACCATTTTTTCACTTGAAAAATCGCAATTTTCTACCGGCAATTCCATCAGTTCACACACTTTTTTAATAGCCATCAATTTATTATCCGAATGTAAACTATCTATATCAAATGATGATATAGCACTAGCGTTTATTTTCTTCGCACCTTCGTATTTTACTTCTTCCCTTTCTCCAGTAATAATTTGTATATTAGAGCTTTCATCATCACTTAATGCTGTTAAATCACATACAAATTTCCTAACCTTCTTTTCCTCATTCTGCGGAATACTTGCACTAGTCAAAATAAACTGAATTTTATTCCTTGACACACCCAATTTATGCAAAAATCTACGAATCAACAGAGCTACTTCACCACCCGAAGCGCCTCGATACATATGTGCTTCATCGATGATAAAGAGCAGTTTATTCTCTTCTGACATAGTCAACCAATCTCTTGTATCTTCCCACAAACTCTGCTCTTCTTGTCTCATCAACATATACTCTAGCATCGAGTAATTGGTGATAAGAATGTCCGGCGTATTACATTGCATTTCAAAACGAGTTATCAGCTCTGCATCTCGATTATCGGTAATATGTTTTCCTTCGATCAAACCATCAACAAAAGCTTCTAAATTGTATTTTGAAGGATATTTTCCCATTGCCTTTAATTGTTCAACAGTTTCTGCATCCCTATATATAAGATTCTGTCTAAGTGTCTCAGATAGTGCAATATCCTGCTCCCGTTTCATATCCCCCGCATACGGAGTTCTTCCTGTGTACATACCAAACTGTGGTCGTCTTTCACTTCCAGTATAATCAAGAAACATCTTATAAAAACTATCTGTTCCTATCATTCTTCTTAATCTACCAATTTGGTCTGAAACTAATGCATTCATCGGATACAACATCATCGCTCTTACACCACGTTGCTTCCATGATAATTGATTTTGCCTAGCCTCTGCAACAAGCTTTGTTACCATTGGCCACATAAAACATTCTGTTTTACCAGAACCTGTTCCTGTAGCAACAAATAATTCCTTTCCACTATAGAAATTTTCTATTGCCTGAATCTGATGAATATATGGACTACTATATACCCCCATCTTCTTATCAATCATTTGTAATAAAATTTCCTTGATATGCTTCGGAATTTTATCACTCTCACTAATTCCATTAATCATACTTACATAAGCAGGGTTTGCCTCAATATAAGGTTCCTTCCACAGTACGCCTTGCGTCTCTAACTCATCCCGGCACAATTCTCTTAATTCATCATTCTTACCAAAATATGCCGTCTCGATATAGTCAATCAGTCTTCTCTTAAGTGCCTCATGCGTATTAACAATACTATACTCATTCATTATTCCTTCTCCTTTAACCTTATCCCCAGTCCATTTTCAAAAAGTCCCTTTATTTCATCCCAAACTTTTATAGGTACCAAATAGTTCAATTTGTCATCAAAGCTTCGCTCAGGCCAACAATATGTTTCTAGAATGCGTTCCTCTCGTAAAGGTAAACGACAGAATAAATTGAGAAGAATCACGGATCCCTTATGCTCATACAATGCATTCATTTGATTTTGATACATTTTACGAAGGCCTAATATCACACGTCTCTCCTCTTTATCTTCTGCTAATAACTCCTCAAGTTTACATATAAAAATTTCACCATTTTCAAACTTCAACAAGTAGTATTCATGTAAATCATTATATAGTGACATTCTGATTAGATGAAACATCCTGGATTTATTCAAATTGTCTTCCCAAGATTGATATGGTGCTCTTTTAGCTGTACTGTTAAAAATTTCATAATTACTAATGTCATCCACCTTGGACCATTTGGCTTTTTTATACAAACTCAATATATACTCATCTATACCTATTATTGAGCAAAAGTCTATATCCATGCTTTCTGCATGAACGTCCTCAATAATACGTGTAATACCAACTGCTTGACATTTCTTACCATAATTTGTTGCACCAAATATCCGAACTATGCCACTAGCACAAGGCTGTACCTTCCCCTCTGGCAAAATTACATTCATTTTACTGTTCAGTTCTATAAGTTCTCCACCGAATATCATCTTATTACGAATATCGATGACCATTTCAGCAATTCTATCTTCTATCTCTTTATCCGTAGAAGATATCCATTGCTTACATTCTGGAATACATTCTACAAACCCCCATAGAACTTCTTTTCCACGGCCAAGAATATATGCCTTACTTTTAGTATCATTACTCTCAGACGTTCTATCCATGATACAGGTTCTAATCCAATAGCTTAATGCAGAGTATACTAACCTGCCTAAGTAATTAGAAATCGATTCATCCCTATATGGAAAAAGGTGCATATCATTTTGCATCGTTTCAACCATATTCTTGTTCATCGCATCACCACCTATTTATCCGATGTAGAATTCACTTTTTTCAACAATAGTAGTTGCGTTCTCATCTGCTTTACAATCAAACACTTTAGAAACAACCGCTTTCAAAATATCTCCTATCTGCCCTTGCATGAAATCAAAGTAAATACTAAGAATAAAACAAAAATCCAAAGCAACCTTCTTACCCATCATATGATTAAGAACCAATCCTCTAAAATACTTGTTGTAATATTCCTTGCACTTCGTTACATCATGCTCCACTGTCATACTATCTAAAGAATATTTGCCTATCCATAGTGCCTGTTTCTTCTTGAAATGAAGGTAGTTACTTATATCCATAGTGATAGCATAGTTATTAATACCACCAGACATCATTGATAGATGTGCCAATGTCGCTACTCCTGCAATTATCACTTTTCTTGGACATTGCCTACATATTATTGAAAAAGAAACCTCATCATAATCATCCAATAATCCTGGTAAATACACTACATAACTATCTGATTCATTGATAATTCCAACAATCTTATCAACATCATCTTTCTGTTTCACCATCTGAATCATTAATGGTGTTTTCGCATCAATAAGTGCTGAAATACAGGATACCATTTGGTATGCAACATCATCTGTAACAATAACCGCCTTATTGCTTAAGAGAGCAGAAAGAAGTATCGATGTAATTTCTGATGATTCGTCGAAATAAACAGATATGTTATCACATAAATCATCAAACAGATCAACAACATTGTCGGATGCATCACACTCTTCGGTATCTTCCTGTAGCTTATCAGCATTCATTACAATACTTGAAAATGTGGTTTTAGCAGTAATAGTGTCTCCTTCTACTCCAAGTTTACTCAAAAGAATAGTGTCCACCTTTTTTTGAATAATATGTTGCTCAAAATTATCAAAATATTCTTTCTCATATGCTTTCAGTCGATTCATAAACCCCTGAAGCTGCTCTTTTTCTTCTTGGAGTAATTTCAATTCTGATTCCATCTGAGTTTTTCTATCAGTATTATTCTGTAATTCAACATGAAGACCTTCTATTATATTATCTAATTCCCTCTTTTTTTGCTTAAATTGTTCTTGAAGTTGCTGCTCTTCTTTTGCAAGTTTATCTTTTAACGCCTCTCTTTTCTTTGATTCATCATCAGCTAAAGCCAAATCTAAATCATGTTGTTTTCTTTCACGTAACGCATTAAACTCTTTATCTTCTTCCATTTGACGTAGCATAATCTCTCTATCAAATTCTGCACGCCATTTTTCAGTCAACTCCTCCATTTGATGTTCTATCTGATCTTTTATTTTTTCTAGTTCAGCCGCCAACTCTCGGTTCATCTTTTTTGCTTCAGAATATTTTTTCTCAAGTTCTCTCTTTTCTTTTGATATTTGAGCTATTTCTTGAGTATATTTCTGTTCTATATGTTTTTCCGCTTTAAAAACTGCATCTGCAATTTCCTTTTTTTGTTTTTCTATTTGCTTAACTTGATGCTCAATTGTACACGAGCACTCTTCATCTAATTTAACTCCTTGCAATTTAAGCATCATAAAATAAAAATCTATTGGTGCATCTGTTGCCGACACATCAACAATTTTAAAATACAGCTCAACTAATTGTTCTGCATTATACGCCTTTATTTCTTCGATATCTATTGGAGGCTTAATATATTCTGTCATTGCCTCTTCAAACTTGCTTTTATAGTTTTCTAAAATCTGAACTATAACGCCTTTATATGTAACATCGCCTTTTTGGAACAAATCAAATGCTATTCTTGGCATATATAATTTTACAATGCTTGACTTTTTATCTGGGCGATTTGACCCTAGTTGTTTAACATATTTCTTATAAAAATCCGGATGATCCTTAATTGGCTTTAATAGAATTTCTAAATCTGCATGTTTACATGCGACCTGTATATCCTTAATGTCAAGCATATCTAGTATGCTAAAATCAATTTCGTCCATAGTTTCCCTCCGATTCTAATAATGTTATTACCGGCTTTGAAATCATGTTCTTCTTCAAAATCCTTTGTATCTCTCTGTCTAGCATCTCATTTTGATTAAGTAAACAAACCAATCTCTTCCGTATTTCAAACGGTATATTTATAAACTCTCTATTCTGATTAACCACAATACAATTCCATATGCTTTCAAAATCAGCTCCTCTATTTTCGACTGAATCTATGCCCTCATTATACAAAATTCCCCTCATTCGTTGACTTTGCACAATCAAGATAACATCATTCTTTAAAAAATTATCTACGCGAACTTCATTAAGTCCGGTATTTTTAATAATTTCTCCATTTTCATGAATAACCACTACATCAAAAACAATATTTCCTGATATTACTACTCCCGAGCTTTTAATTTCTTTAATGCCTTCAACTACTTGACTTTCCCCATCGTTCTCAGCTCTGATATCCGTCATGTGTGGCGCATATATAAGCTTTTCTTTTGTCAATACCACGCCATTAGAAATATATTTCCTGTCAATATTGATTACCGTCTCATCTGTGTCCATATATACTCTTGCAACTTTATCCTTAATGAATAATTCATTATATACTGCTCTAGTTCCTTTGAATTCATATACTTTTGGTTCTTCATTTCCCGAAGAAATATACCCATACACTGTTTTAACATTCTCATCCACTACATAACCATCTTCATACTTTATCACTGGTGGCCACATCGGCATAAATTCTGGTTTCTTTTCCAATAGGTGGACTTTCAAATTATTCCTTAAATACTGACATAACGTTTCATACTGAGAGTCTAATAAACTTGATACAAAATATCCTTTATACACATACCACTTATCATCCTTCAATCCAAGAATTCCAACCTTTTGCATATTAATTCCAGAAACAAAAGAAGGAAGCATCGGCTGTCTTCGTACCCAATAATACTCCGTATCACATGAAATTGTATCACCATGCCTAATTTTCTTTCCGCCCTGTTCTGTCACAGTGAAAATTGCTCCATCAAAAGAAAAACCATCCGCATAATCAGACCAAGTTTCAGACAATAACGGTTCTATTTTCTCAGGAAGATAAGTTATGTTATAATTTCTTCCATACATCGGAATATAATCTATTCCAATCAACGTTGTCTCCTTTGATGAAAACCGCTCATCGCTAATACAATACTTTATTTTTCCATCTAAAACAGCAAGTGCTCTTGATTCCATTGCAATTTTCATTAACGGCACTGGCATTTTTCTAAAACCAATGTACAATCTAAAGTTTTCCTTACCTTCACATCTTAAATACAAAGGTAGCCCCATTCTTTGATACAATGAACTAGATGAAATTGTATCAGCTCGTCTTTCACACTCCGCTGAAATATCTGTTTTTTTATAATGACCAAAAAAATTAGAATATTTACTTCCTGTTAAATGAACAGGTTCCCCACACTCTGGACAGATAAAGCGATTTCTAGGATAATAACTCAATCTGTTATAATCATCTGCATTTGCTTCTTTTAGTTTTCCACGTTCATAAAAATCAATAGCAGTTTTCATCGCTCCTCCTTAATCTAGATTCTCTACTTAATCTTTTTACATTCTCGATTAATCATAAACATCTTATAAAATGCATCCATTTCTCACAAAAACACTATATAAATATAATTTTGGCTTACTTTTATAATTCCACAATGTAATGCTCATATTTAAATCAATCAACATTCCCTAGTTCGTTATCGAATTATTTTCCTACTTGACACCTTTTTACTTTATTAAGTATACCTAATAATATTGATTTTTTCAATATTATTTTGATGGATTCAAGTGTTAATAACAACTAATTTTAATATTTCCGTATAAGAAAATCCCTCAGCCGCTTCGACTCATTGGCTAAGGGATTGTAATATCGGGTAGTCCTATAATTATTAGGGGTAAAACAGGGGTAAATTCGTCCTGTCATTTTCATAATGTCTTGATTTTACAAGTATTTCAAGCAATCTCACGGATATTGCCGTGGCAGATAAATAATACTTTTATCATTGTTGGATAACCTCGCATTTCTTAGTTTTTCTTGGTATTTCGGGCTTTGTAAGCCTTTGTAAATTTTTGCTTTCTGGCATAATCTAGTTTATTTTCGCATAATATCGTCAGCAAAAGGTGTAAAAGTATGTTATAAATCAACTGTATAACACATCACGACCCCCTATTTATAGGCGATTAAGCAATGATATACTGTAATTCCGCATCTTCTGACATTTCACTTTTGATTAGAACAGTGCTTACTTGTGCATTCTTCTTTCAATTTTGAACCCAGATTTACTTAATCCGTTTCTGAATATCCTCAACAGATGGCAACTGCTTTTCCAAATCATCAGGCAGACTACTGGTTATTTTATATTCACTTACACCAATTGGCTTTGAAATATCCTTGAGCGAATATTCTGCGACCACTTTGTTCTTGCTTTTGCATAAAAGTAAACCAATAGACGGATTATCCTGCTCTTTCTTCAAAATACCGTCCACGGCTGACAGATAAAAATTTAGCTGACCCGCATATTCCGGCTTAAAATTACCGGTTTTTAGTTCGATAACCACATAACAGCGTAAGTTCAGGTTATAGAACAGCAAATCAACGTAAAAATCATCGCCACCTACATTCAAATGATACTAATTGCCCAGAAATGCAAATCCTGTTCTAAGCTCTAAAAGAAGCTTTGTAACATCCCGAACCAGTGCCTGCTCAATATCCCGCTCGAGCATATCCTCCCGAAAAGGAATAAAATCAAAAACATACGGGGCCTTCATAGTCTGTATTGCCAGCTCACTTTGCGAAGACGGTAAACGATTTTCGAAATTTGTAACTTTATCCACCAGAACCTGCCGCTGATACAAGCTACTTTCTATCTGATGGACAAGAACATTTCGAGACCAGCCATTTTCTGCTGACTTTTTGATATACCATTTGCGTTCATCCATATCCGTAATTTTATCCAGAAGAACAATATTGTGACCCCATGGAATTTGTGCAACAACCTGTTGCACAAATTCTCTGTCTGGATAAGTCTCTGAGAATTTTGCCATATACTTCAAATTGCGAACAGAATATCCTTTGCTTTCTGGAAAAGCGATTCGAATATCTGCTGCAAGGTTATCAATAAATTTGTTTCCCCATGATTTATGCTCATTAATCACGCAGCCAATATCATAGTAAAGAAGCAACATATCTGCATTCACATGAACTGCCGCACGATATTGTGCCGCAGTAATTTCACTCTTAATATTTTCAATAACGGAAAGATATTCAGATGTATTCTTTAACATATTTATCTCCTCGCTTTCACATAATTCTTATCATTATTTTTTCTCTTAATATGCAATTCTAAAATAATCCAGGTATGCTTTATATCTATCTTGTGCTGTCAAGCAAGTATCAGTCAGATACCCTTTTTCATTATTCCATTCTTTCAATCCTCGATATCATAATAAAGGAGCAATAAATAGATTTTTTATTTAATTATATATTTAGTACCTCTTCCTTTCCCTTCAACAACTACTAAACCTCTTTTTATCATATTTTTCAGCAACTGTGTTGTCTTTGATTTGCCAAACGGTACATATGGTGCAATTTCGCTTATTGGTTTTAACATAGTCTCACTTAAAATTTGGTAAACAATTTTTTCGTCTTCAGTTAAATCAACATTATCTTCAAATATAGGAAGCACAATCTTTATTGCGTTCTCAGATACTTCAAAACCTGGTTTGACCAAAGCTTTTTCATAAAGTTGTTTTATTCTTATAATTCCTGTTCCGAATATTTCTACAAAACCCAATCTGTAAAATACATTTGCAAGATTTCTGTTTCTCAAAATTGAAAGTTTCCCAGACAAATATTCCTCCTCTGTTATTCCTGATGGAAGTCCTCCTGGAGATACGATTTCAATTCTGTCATCAAACATAGAAACTCTGATCTGCGATGCCACGTCCCATGCCCTGTGAATCAACGCATTTGCAATCGCTTCTCTGAATGCAGCTTCCGGTATTTTTTCCACTTTCTTCCTATCAGCACTTTGTATCACTTCGTACTGATAATACTCCCGGAATACAGAGATTGCCTTTTTGTATACTTCTAATACGGAGATGTTTTCAAATGTTATTCTTCTCTGAATGATACTGATACTTTCTCCAAATTTAACAATATCAATTCCCGGAAAATGATTTTTATCTGCCAAAAGACCTGCTGTATTATTATAACCATTTATGTTGTCATATAAATTCAATGTTTTTAATGTATCCTGATTAAAAGTTTCAAGCTGAATCATTTCTTTTAATTTGCAATGCAAAACTTCAAAGGACAATGCTTGATCTTTACACGTTAATTCCTCAAATCTGATATTTTTTCCCTCTAAAATATTCGGTGTCAGGGGTTGGAAACAGTAATGTGGGAAATACAAACACCCAGAAAAATGCGTCCTCAGCAGAGGACGGTTATAAGATTGGAATTTCCCAGTTCGCAGAACATGGATCATTGGACAACTGCAGGGAAGGCTTTTTAGAGGGTTTAAAAGAAGAAGGGATTGAGGAAGGGAAAAATCTGACGGTTGATTATCAGAACGCGCAGACCGATACCGGTACAGCAAGCACGATCGCAGACAGTTTCGTATCCGCAAAAGAGGATCTGATCTGTGCAATTGCAACACCGTGTGCACAGAGTGCTTACAACTCTGCCATGAATGCAGATATTCCGGTAGTTTACACAGCCGTATCGGATCCGGTTGCTGCAAAACTTGCCAATGAAGACGGTTCCTGCGTGGGAAATGTTACCGGTTCTTCCGATGTGCTTCCGGTGGAAGAACAGTTAAAAATGATCCGTGCAATGCTGCCGGATGCAAAGAAGATTGGTATTCTTTATACAACGAGCGAGACAAATTCCTGCAGTACCGTAAAAGAATACCAGGAACTTGCCGGAAAATATGATTTCGAGATCGTGGATACCGGAATCAACACTTCTGCAGATATAGACATGGCGGCAACAGATCTGGTAAGCAAAGTAGACT
>ERZ773103.351-NODE-351-length-50148-cov-95.067994_pt1 | contig 50148 bp, 80 predicted proteins | sample MGYA00511118_ERZ773103 | MGnify/ENA primary metagenome ERZ773103 (study PRJEB29015, sample SAMEA2737821) | human gut metagenome | biome: human gut; feature: human-associated habitat; material: faeces | place: China | collected 2012 ... | reverse complement strand
AAACAGCAGAGGAACTAAAGAATCTTGGTATACAGAATGTGCCTATAATAGCTGATAATGCAGAACCAAAAGCAATTCAGTATTACAGGCAAAGCGGGTTTAATATACGGCCATGCCATAAAGCAGCAGGGAGTAGACTTGAGAATACACGAAAGATTAAAAGGTTTAAGAAGATTATTTGCAGCAGTAATTGTACAAATACTATAAGAGAATTAAGCACTTTAACATACGCTAAAGATACGAAAGACAATCTTATCTATGACCAATTTAACATAGACCCGCATACTTTCTCTGCTATATGGTACGCATTAGACAATTATACTGTTGCTAATATAAAATACATCCCAAGGAATAGCAGAAAGGGGAATACAGCATGAGAGGAAGGGCTATAAAACTATCTAATATAGATTCACCCTGCTATGACAAGAAAACCCACACGGATTGTCCAAATAGGCGTATAGGATGCAGACAAAGCTGCCAGGCTTGGGAAATATATGAGGCTTTCAAAAATGAAATGATGAATAGAAAAATAGAGGCACATAATAAAGAAACCGATATTGCATTGTATGATATATTATCAAAGTTAAAAGCAAAGAGGAGGAATAAGCATGGCTAACGATTCTACTTTTATTGTAAATGGTTTAAGAATACCTTGGGGGATGATCTCTGAGGAAGTCGAAGGACTGTATAGCAGTACAATTTTGTCTGAATTTAGAGATATCATTGGGTATTATGACATCTATGAGAATGGTGCTCCATTTACACCGGAAAATAAGAAAGCGGATTTTAAGTCATCTGATTTACATTTTAAGGAAGCAAGAAAACTAATTAATAAAGAAGCAAGATTTTTGTTTTCTAAGCACCCTGATATATGGGTTGAAGTACCTATTGATAAAGAAACTGCATCGGAACAACAGAAAGAGGAAGTAAAACAAAAAAGCAGTATCTACCAAAGCTATATTAACAGTATAATAAAGGATACAGGATTCTTTTCTAAGTTGGTTAAAGCTGCTAAGGACTGTTTTATTGGAAAAAGAATAGCATGGTTTGTAAACTTTGATGAAGTAAAACAGAAGATAACTATTGATTTTATTCCAAGTCTTGAATTTATATTTGAAACAGATGAAACAGACATCAATAAACTAACTAAAATTGTCGCTTTCTATACTGTTTTAGACAGTGATAACAAAGCAGAGCAAGTAATTTATAAGAAAAAGTATTGGCTTGATGAAAATACAAATATATGTTGGATAAATGAGGCTTTGTATGATGGCCTGGGCAATCTAAAAGAAGAACTAATACCTGAAAGGCCCACCTTGTTTGAGGGGGTTATTCCTGCCGGTGTTATTATAAACGATGGCTTGACCGGTGACTTGGATGGTATTAGTGAAATAGAAGAGCTGTCTGACAGTGAAAGTTGGTATAGCCGTATAAATAATGGGGATATAGATTCAGAAAGATCGGGTATGAATCCTATACGATATGCCATAGACATAAACCCCAATACAACAAAAGACTTGTCTATTGCACCTGGTGCATTTTGGGATTTGTCAAGTGACCCCAATAGTCCAGATGGTTCTACCGGAAGCGTTGGTATGATGGAAACGTCTTTGGGGTACAGCTCGGCCGTAGATTCTACCCTAAAACGTATACGGGCAAGTATGTATGAAAGTATTGATATGCCTGATATAAGCGCAGAATCTATGCAGGGTGTTGTAACAAGCGGAAAGACACTAAAGGCAATATACTGGAGCCTAATTGTTCGTTGTGAAGAAAAGATGCTTGCATGGCGTCCTGCTATTGAGCAGATAGTTAGAATTCTAATCTCTGGCGGTAAACTGTATCCAAAGGCAGCGGAAGTTTATTTAGATGGGTTTACTTTGCCTGATGATGAATACGAAGTGACTATTGATAATCAATATCCTATACCTGATGATGAAGCAGATGAAAAGACTATTGATCTCCAAGAGGTAAATGCTCAAACTATGAGTAGGATGTCTTATATGAAGAAGTGGAGAAATCTGACTGATTCAGAAGCTATGGCAGAACTACAACAAATAGCAATGGAACGTGAATTGTTAGAGAGTAGTTATAGCCTAACACCTCCCATAGATCGTAGTGACGAACAGGATGCCCAAGATGATACCCAAGATAATAATGAAGAAATGGACCAGGAGCAATCCCAAGACGATACTCAGGGTGATACCCCTACCGATGACGAACAAGCTGATACAGATAAACAGGAGCAGTAAATAGGACTATCACAATGCCCCGCCCTTTACGGGGCGGGGTTATTTTAATTGAGGTAAAGTATTATGAACGAGTTTAAGTTAGGAAATGCTGAAAAGCTACGAGATAGACTAACTAAGGAACAAGAACAGGAGATAGCAAATACTTATAAACAAGTAGCAGATAAGGTAAAGAAGAAATTAAAGAGTATTCCTGATAATGGTACTGCTACTTCCGCATTAAAGAAGCAGCAATTACAACAATTAAAGAAGCTATTAGACAGTGAATATAAATCTATGCGGGATAAAATTGGTAAACAAATTGAACAAAAAGCAAAAGAAACTACACAAGGACCAATAAATGCTGCTAAAGAATTTGCAAAAAAGTTAGGCTTTGTTAAATTAGAAGGATCCTATGCCAGTGTTCCTAATGATGTAATATCAAGTATAGTAACGGGCCAGGTATATGATGGAGATTGGTCTTTAAGTTCAGCACTATGGAAAGATGTACAGCATAAACAGAAGGATATAAATAAAGTAATAGCCGATGGCGTATCCATGAATAAGTCTGCCTTTGATATTGCTAAAGATTTAGAAGAGTATGTAGACCCAAAAGCAAAAAAGTCTTGGGACTGGAAGAAAGTATATCCGGGTGTATCATCTAAGATAGATTATAGTGCCCAAAGATTGGCCAGAACGATGCCAGCACACGCCTACCAACAGAGCTTAGAGGCCACAGTTAAAAATAACCCTTTTATTGATGGGTATATATGGCACTCTGGGACAGGGAAACGGACATGTGAAATTTGCAGGGAAAGGGATGGAAAGTTTTTTGCAAAAGGAAAGCTGCCTATGGACCATCCCAACGGACGATGCACCTTTATTACAAAAGGGCAAAGTATGATGGATATATCCGATAGATTGGCTGATTGGGTTAATGGTAAAAGTGATAAAGGTATAGATAAATATATGGAGGATTTATATGGTAAAGTAAAGCAAGAAAAAAGTAAAGGCTTAACAAAGGCACAGCAGAAAAAGGCCGATGAATGGGATAAATCTTATAAAAATGTGGTAAAATTTGCAAAAAAGAACGGATATAGTATAGAGCAAACAGTTAAAAGTATACTTGGTAGCCCACCTAAAGGCTCTAAATACTATGGCGGTATTGTTGATGAAGTAAAGAAAGCATATACTCCGCCAAAAGTAAAGCCACAAAGAAAGAGCTTTACTTTTAAGGATATGAATAGGAAAGATGCGAATTCCTATATACGAAAAATGATAAGTAAATTAAAATATAGTCCTGATATAGTAGATGCCTTAGATGATTACATGATGTTTTCTGATGATATAAATGCCTATTTAAGAGGGCAAATAAAGACTAATGCTTATAAAGATTCTATTAGTGTGCTCTCTAAGGCTATGAATAAAGATACAGAAGAGATAGTTTTGCGTGGGTGTGATTCTAAAACATTGGGTATTAATCCACAACTAAGCCAACAAGAAATAGCTAATAGATTGGTAGGTACAGTCTTTAAGGATAAAGGATTTTTGTCTACAACAAAGGCAGAAAGCATAGCCAAAGAATTTAGCCAACGCGGTATAGACGGAAATGAATCAGAATTGCCCACGATTATAGCTATTAAGGTGCCTAAAGACATAGGTAAATGCTATATAGATTCTGGATTAGGTGAAGTGTTAATTGATAAAGGCTCGTCTATGGAGATCATAAGCACAGAGTTAAAGGATGGTATACTGTATATAACAGCGGAGGTATTAAGATGAAAAGTAAAAATGATTCAAGATGGGTAGACAATGGCCTTGAGCCTATTGGTAATAAGCAGAATACTAAAGCATTAAAACTATCTAAACAGTATCAGAAATGGGTACAAGATAAGAAAACAAAATAATTTTATTTGACTACATAATTATACAAAAACCGCTTTACTTTTGCATAATTATTCTGTATACTATCGTATACAGAAACCGGTCTGTATAAAACCCGGATTAAAATATTACCAGACATTTTTCTGGATAGGAGGTATTACTATGCTGTATGAGAGTAAACTAAAAAACCTTGGACTACAATTCTTTGCAGAATCTGGCGAGGGTGATTCTACTGGTAATGACAATTCTCAATCAGATAACACACATGAGGATAATAAGACTACCAGTGAGAAAACTTTTACTCAAGAACAAGTAAAAGCTCTACTTTCCAAAGAAAAGAAACAGGGTAGAAGGGCAGTATTAAGAGAGCTGGGTCTTGACCCGGAAGATTCTGAAAGTGTTACTAAGGCAAAGAAAACCCTTGAGAATTCTAAGACAGATGCAGAAAAAGCAAACGATACTATAAAGCTAATGACTGATAGCAAAAATGCTGCTGAACAACGCGCAATTATTGCAGAAAGAAAGCTTGCTCTAATTAATAGCGATTGTAAAAAAGAATTTATAGATGAAGTTGCAACTTTGGTAGCATCTAAAATGGATGATGATACGGATTTTAATGCCGCTATTGCAATAGTAAAAGAGAAGTGTCCTACCTTCTTTCAAGATAAAGAGGAGGAGAAAAGTAATAATACAACCGGCAATAGTCAAGGGCATAAAAGACAGAAAGCATCCAAAGAGGAAAAGGGTTCTCTTGGTTCTCGTTTGGCAAAAGGTGCCTCTAAAAATACAGTTAAAGAAAGTCCATATTTCAAAAATTAAGGAGTGAATAAGTATGCTAAATCGTTCCGGTATTATTAAGGAAACCGCAGTAGCTCCGTCTCAAATTCTATTTAATGTACAGAATCAAATGAGCGTTGGAGTTATTGTTGATGAAGCCGTGGGAACTGCTGGTGAAGATGGGAAAAAGATTGTTAAGGCAGGTACTCCTCTTAATGGTGATCTAACTGCTCGTGGTACTGCATTTGTGGCCGCAAAGGATACGTCTAACCCTGCTGTTGGTGTCCTGCTACATGATGTAGACGTTACTGAGGGTGATGCAAATGGCACCCTACTTATCTGGGGTTTTGTAAACCTAAACCGCATGGATTCTACAACAGCTGGTCTTATTACTGCTACTCGAAAGACTGAGCTTGCCGGTCGTGTGTGGTTCCTAAAGGACTAATCTATTATAAGAATAACAAAAGGAGGAATATAGATGGCTACTATTTTTGATCTTGTTACTGCCCCCGAGCTTTCCGCTTATTGGGAAGAATATAGCAAAGACAGACCCCCTTATTTGGGTGAAACCTTGTGGCCTGCACAAAAGAAACTTGGCCTTGATATTAAATGGCTAAAAGGTGCGGCTGGGCGTCCTATCGTTCTAAAGCCCTCTGCATTTGATGCTGGTGTTGTCCCCCGTCCCCGTATCGGTTTTGACCGTCTGTCTGCTGAGATGCCTTTCTTTAAGGAATCTACTTATATTGATGAAGAACTACGTCAACAACTAAATATGGTTCTTGAAACTGAAAATACTGCTTATATTGACAGTGTTTTGAACCGTGTCTTTAATGATGAAGTTCGTCTAATTGAAGCCGCTCGCGCTCGTCGTGAAATGATGCGGATGATGGTCCTAACCACTGGCTCTATTGCTATTACTGCCAATGGACAGAATTATGCTTATGACTATGGCGTTCCTTCCAGCCATAAGGCAACTGTCACTAAGTCCTGGAGCGACCCCACGGCTGATATCTTGGCGGACATCCAAACTTGGCAGGATAAGATTGAAGCGGATACCGGTGTGAAGCCTACCCGTGCTGTCTGTGATAGAAAGACTTGGTCCTACATTAAGAAGAATGAGGCTATTTCTAAGGCGGTGTATGTGTACGGCGGCGGTGATATCCTTGTATCTGACAATAAGGTTAAGGCCCTTCTGATGGAGGAACTTGAGCTTGAAGTCTATGTGAACTCTAAGCAATACATTAGTGATACCGGTGCTGCGGTTAAGTACGTTCCCGATGATACCTTTGTCCTATTCCCTACTGGTAATCTTGGGTTTACTTGGTTTGGTACTACCCCTGAGGAATCTGACCTTTTGTCCAGTGGTGTAGCAAATGTATCTATTACTGATACCGGCGTTGCTATTACTACTATGCCGAAAAGCGATCCTGTTAATGTGGAAACCAAGGTTTCTATGATTTCTCTACCCAGCTTTGAAGCAGCAGATCAAATATTTATTGCTGATGTGACAAACCCTTGACATCTGTTGAATTAGTAGGGGCACCGGAGCAGGACCTACTTGGTAAAAAAACAAGTGAGTTGCAGTATGGTATTGGAGTAAACGGGGATTATATTACTGGTACATTGCACCATGCTACAGGATATACCGGGTTTAATGGAACGGTTCCCGCTGAACAAGAGGGTTACTATTTTGCAATGCAGATAATCCCCCCGGAAGATGCAGAGCTAAGTTCTTCTACCCTAAATGTATGGGGTAAAGAACTTGACCCAGAGGATGACGGTGGAAAGCCTATTCTTATAAAGCTATTGAAAGATGCTACTGGGGATGAAGTTAGCGGCTCCTTTACTGTAAATGCAAATTGGGGTTCCGGTACTGTTCAACAGACGTTTACCTACAAATTCAGATTGGATTAAAGGAGTGAATACCTATGGTAAAGATTACAAATGGCGTAAAGACCTTTACAGTTAGTAAAGGTGCGTTTAATAGCCTGTATAAAGCCATGGGGTATTCCATCATAGACGGATTGGGTGGAGTGCATTCTTCACCCAATTCTGATATGGATATCCCTGGTGAACAACATAGTTCTATACAAGATGATGATACATATATAGGTGTAGACGACCTAAATAGAATGTCTTTCAAAGAACTAAAAGAACTTGCGGAAGATTATGATATAGACATATCCGGTATAAGCAATAAAGAAGCACTTAAAAATATTCTTATTGATAATTTGTTTACTTAATACAGAGGAGGGCGGCATTTATGACAGATATTGAAAACCTAAAGCTCATATTGAGAGAAAATGATATACCCTTTTTTACTGATGAAGAATTGGAATATTACCTAAAGGAAGCTCAGGGTGATGTAAAAAATGCCGCTTATACTTGTCTCTGTATTAAGGCAGAAAGCACTAACATATCTGCTAATGGCTTAACAACCGCCGATATGGGACAATACTTTCGTAGGCTTGCAAATATGTATAGGCCAACTAATAGTGGTATACTAAAGGGGTGAAATAGATGAAAGCCCCTAAGTTTGAAGAATATAAAATCCGTAAAAATATAGATATATATGGGATAAATTTTTCGTTTAATAGAGATGTACTAAATGATTTTAAGGAGCCTACTGGAGAAGTGAAAACTACCCAAGTTAAGGGGATATATCATACATCATCGTCACATATTACTGTTGTAGGTTCCGAAGATTCTTCTATACAAACAAAAGATAGTCCTGCTATATTGATATTGTATAACCCTGAAATTGATATAAAGCAAAATGATTGGGTAAAATACAACGGTAAAAAATATATCGTTACTGGCGTAAATAATTGGTACGAATGGAACATAGCCCTTGATATTAGTTTGGAGGTAGTCGTATGAACGGTTTTAAGTTCGATGCATCTAAGTTAGCGCAAAAACTTGGCTCCATGGAGAATAAATTTGACATGGCAGTTAGTGCCTTAGCAGATCAGGGTGCCTTAGCTATGCAAAATAGTGCTAAGTCTAATGCAAGGTGGCAAGATCGTACAGGCGCAGCAAGGCAACGATTAAAGGGCGATTCTCAAGCGGTGTCTAATGGGTATAGGATAAGGCTTGCTCATGGTGTAGATTATGGTATTTGGTTAGAGCTTGCAAATGAGAAGCGGTATGCAATTATAGATGAAACCGTTAGGCATGTAGGGGATTCGGAGGTTATGCCAGCTTTTCAAAATCTTATGGATAAATTAGGTTAAGGGGATAGACATGAAACATGAAAAGACAAGACTAATGGATATTTACGCTCATTTAAGAGATAATGAGATTGATGTCTATACTCCTGCACAGCATACAGGGGAATGTACTGCACCTTATGTTGTTGTTAAAGATTCTGGGACAGACCAATATAATAATTTTAGCAGCACAAGAACACTATATGATATTATGTGCTACGTTCCTAAGAATCAATTCACATATTTAGAGCAGTATGTAGATAAAGTTAAAACGATAATGGAAGGGTTAAAACCAATGATAATGCCAATGCACTATGAAACCCCTTCTTTCTATGATGATACAGTTAAGGCCCACATGATTTCTATACAATATAGAAATTATAAAAAATTCTATTAAGGAGGCTAAAGTATGGCAACTACTTATAAGAGAGGTAATGAGATACCCACTATTGACGTGGCCCTTGTTACTATGGAAGTTTCTGGACAAGAAAATGAAATTGCCCTTGATACTGCTTCTACTATTGAGGTAAATCCCACTTCTGAAACGGAAGATGCAGTACAACTTATTGTAAAAGGACGTCTTATTGCACAAAAGCCCAGTAATACAACTGTTACAGGCAATACTATTACATTGACCGATAACGTATTTAACCCTGAAATGGTTAAGATTTTGCAGGGGGGTACTATTAAATACTGGTCTAATGCAGAACACGGTTCTGAAACTGATACAGATGCCGGTTTTGGTGTTGCAAGTTATAAGCCCCCTGTTGCTGGGTCCGCTGAAAAGGGCACTGTCTTTAAGCTGCATGCTTATTCCAGTATTTATAATGCGGCGGGTATTATAACCGGATATGAAAAGATTTCTTATCCTAACTGTCAAGGAACTCCCGTATTTTTGAATACAGAAGACGGTGCTTTCCGTGCCCCTGAGTATACTATTAACTCTGCACCTACGGAAGATGAAGCACCCTATGAGATTACCTATGTAGATGAACTGCCCACGGTTACAAAGGGTTAAAGGAGGGAATACATAATGGAGTATACAAACCATCAACCTACTTCTATACAGGACCTTATTAGTTATAGCCAAGGACAAATTGTGAAACTTCCTGATTTTTCAGAAGGGCAACCTTTTTATGCGCGTCTACGTCGCCCTTCTATGCTGTCTCTAATGTCTAATGGTAAAATTCCTAATAGCCTTGTTATTACTGCAAACCGGCTGTTTAATGGTAAAGGCATGGATGATAGAAATGAAAATTCCATGAGTGAAGTTCTCCAACTTCTTGAAGTTATTTGTGAATCTGCATTTGTTGAACCCTCCTATAAGGAACTAAAAGAGGCCGGTGTTCACCTAACAGATCAACAGTATATGGCAGTGTTTAATTACACTCAAGAGGGGGTAAAAGCCCTGGAGCCCTTTCGTAGGGAGTGAGCAAATACTATCTTTAATTGCAATGTCACAGCGGTATAGCGTTCGACCTTCTGAATTAATAGGAGAATTGGACCCCTATACCGCTTATTGCTTAGATGAAGCATGTGCTATTATTATGTTAAAGTTAGATAATGAGGAGGAGATAGTATTTAAGCCTCATTACAGTAGCTTTACAGAGTTATATAAAAAATATGAAAAGGGGTGAGAATATATGGCATTTGATTTGGGTACTGCTGTTGGGTACTTAGAACTTGATACTAAAAAATTTACAAAACCCCTTAATGAAGCACAAAAAGGATTCAGTTCCTTTAATGATAAAACCTTATCAACTAAGGATAGGATAACCGGATTAGGGAAAGGGTTTACAACCCTTGGTAAAGGGCTTACATTAGGTGTAACTGCCCCCCTTGTGGGGGCTGGTACAATGGCAGTGAAGTCCGCTGCTACTTTTGAAAACGCATTTTCTCAAGTTAAGTCTGCTACCGGAGCCACTTCTAAGGAATTTGAAACCTTAGAAAATGCAATGAAAAACGTATATGCCGCTGGTTTTGGTGAAGATATGAATGATGTCGCAGACGCCATATCAACAGTGCGGCAACAGATGGGCGAACTAAGTGAAGATGAATTAACTAAAGTAACACAAAATGCCATTGCCTTTAGGGATACCTTTGGAACCGAAGTTCCTGAAAGTATTAGAGCTGTTAATACTTTAATGGAAAACTTTGGTATTACTTCGCAAGAGGCATTTGATCTATTAGTTGCAGGTCAGCAAAAAGGTCTTGATTTTTCTGGGGAATTTATTGATAATATCAATGAGTATTCTGTCCAATTTGAAAAACTGGGTTTATCTGCCGAAGATATGTTTAATATCATGGCAACAGGCGCGGAAAATGGAGCATTTAACCTTGATAAAATTGGTGATGCTATAAAGGAATTTTCTATCCGTGCCATTGATGGTTCTAATACCACAATAGATGCTTTCAAAAGCATGGGTATGGACTATGAACAGATGGCCCAGAAATTTGCCCAAGGTGGGGACGTAGCAAGAGAGGCATTCTTCCAAGTAATAGAAGCTATTGGCTCTATACAGGACCCAGTAGAACAATCTCGCATTGGTGTAGAATTATTTGGTACTATGTGGGAGGACTTAGGGCCTAAAGTTATAACAAGTCTTGGCGGTATAAAAGATCAAGCAACGGATACCGCTGGCGCAATGCAACAATTAGTAGATCAAAAATATGATAACCTAAGTGGTTCTTTAAGTCAATTAAAAAATTCTTTTGAATTATTGGGTATTTCTGTTGGTGAAGTGCTATTACCATACATACAGGCAGCGGTTGATTGGCTCCAAAAAATAGTTGATGCCTTTAACAATCTTGACCCTGGTATGCAACAAGCTATTGTTATTGTTGGTCTTGTGGTTGCTGCATTTGGTCCTTTGATGATGATAGCAGGTAAAGTTGTTACGGCATTTACCACATTACAACCTGTGATATCCGGTATAGGTACGGTAATAGCTGGGTTGTCCCCTCCGATATTAGCTATAATAGGTGTTGTGGCTGCTATGGCTGCTGCATGGGCCACAGACTTTGCCGGTATGAGAGAGTTTGTGTCAAGCACTATGTCTACCATATCAAGCATAATATCTACTATACTTAGCACTGTAAAATATATCTGGGACAATAACTTACTTGGTATACGGACAGCAGTCGAAGCCGCATTTACTATTATTCAAACTGTTATCTCTACTGTATTGGGTGTTATACAAGGTCTAATAAATGCTTTCTCCGCTATTGTACGTGGTGACTGGCAAGGGCTATGGGATGCAGTCAAACAGATTGTAACTACTATTTGGGAAGGTGTAAAAACTATTGTTTCTACTGCATTAAATGCGGTAGTAAATATTATAAAGGCCATAGGCTCTGCACTATACAGCGCAGCAACCGGGGCCTGGAACATGATTAAAAAGGCCGCTTCTACTGTATGGGATGCAATTACAAGTTGGTTCAAAGGAGCGGTTGAAACCGTTGTTAATACTGTAAAAAATTTGGGCAGCAAACTATTTAATGCTGCAAAAAATGCTTTTAATAGTCTATTAGACGGTTTCAAATCTGTATGGAGCAGTATTACAGGCTGGGTGAAAGATAAAATAAATTGGCTGGGAGACCAGTTTAATAAAGCAAAAAGCAAGGCAGCAGAGCTACTTGGACTTGGCGGCGGAAATACAGGGTCTTATGCTTCCGGGTTAGACTATGTTCCTAACGATATGTATGTTAAAGTACATAGGGGTGAACGTATTATGACTGCACAAGAAAACAGAGCTTATAATAGTTCCCGTGGAAATGGTGGTGGGGGGGATACTTATAACTTCTACTCACCAGAAGCACTAACCCCGGTAAAAGCAGCACGTGCTTTTAAGAGAGCAAAACAAGAACTCGCATTAGGGTATAGATAAGGGGGTGATTAAACTTGATAGAGGCTTTAACTTTAGTAAATCTTTCAACTAATGAAGAAATAAATATAAATATGACAAACGGTGAATACTGGTTAGGAGAAGCCGACTTAGGACAAACTGAATCAGATATTCATACATTTAAGTATATAAATCAAATAGGCGAAAGTGTTTATAATACTTCTATTGAGCCAAGAAGTATCTCTATTCAAGGTTGGATTGCTGGATGGGATGAAAATAAAGTACGACAACAAAAAATAAAACTTAATCACTTTATAAATCCAAAACAAACTATAAGGCTTATAGCAAATGATTATAGTATAGAATTCTATCCTGAAACCTCTGTTGTTTATTCACCTACTTATGAAGATAACAATAATCTTATTTGTAAATTTCTGATATCTGGGTTTTGTCCTTATCCTTTATTTACAGATAAAGATGAACATTTTGTATCAGTAGCATATACAAAAAAGCTATTTCATTTTCCACTAATTATACCAAAAGACGAAGGTATAATGTTTGGGATAAGGCAACCCAGTCTTATAGCAGAAGTAGATAATAATGGTGATTTTGATATAGGGTATATTATAGAGTTTCGCGCTCATGGTAAAGTGGTAAACCCTATATTAACTGACATTGGGTCACAGGAATTTATTGAAATAACAAAAACTCTAAATAATGGAGAAACCGTCATTGTAGATACACGAGAAGGACAAAGGCGGATAAGAGGGATATTAAACAATACTGAAAGCAATTATTTTAAGTACAGATCATTAGACAGCTCATGGCTATCTTTGGCAGTAGGTACAAATTATCTGCGGTATAATGCAGAAGAAGGTATAACAAATCTTGAAGTTTATATAAGGTTTAACCCTGGGTATTTGGAGATAGACCAATGAAAATAGAAGTTACTGTATTAAGCCAAGATATGGAGATGTTAGGCTTAGTAAATCAAATGACAAGTTTACAATGGACACAACGGTTTTCTTCTGTTGGAGAGTTTGGTCTATGGGCTCCTTTAACTAAAGAAAACACGGAGTTACTAAAAGAGGATAACTTAATTTGGATAGGTACTGATGAAATAGGTGTTATAGAAACTGTAACTAAGAATAAGAGTAGTGATGGAGAGCTTACCTTAGAAGTAGGTGGCCGATTCAATGAATGTTGGTTATTCAAAAGAATTGTATGGGATGCTTATTCAAAGACGAACACTGTCAGCAATCATATAAGAAACTTAGTGCAATCTAATGTAGTATCTCCTGAGTTATCTTCTCGTAAAATATCACAGATATCTCTTGAAGAAAATGCACCATCTGTCGGTCCTTCTATTTCTATATCTGCCAATAGAGATAACCTTTTAACCACAATAGAGGATATATGTGCCGCAAATTGGGTTAGTGCCAAATTCAAAAATGATATAAGAAATAAAAAAGCTGTTTTAACTATTCGTACAGCAACAAACAGAAGCATAGAGCAAAATAGTGTACCTCCTATTGTATTATCATCACAATTAAGTGATGTATTAGAAATGGGGTATGACTTAGATACAACAGAGTATTGTAATACCGCTATTGTAGCAGGTGCGGGGGAAGGGTCAGAAAGAAAAATACAATATATAAATCCAGAAAACTCCGGGCTAAACCGTAGAGAGCTATATGTAGATGCAAGAGATTTACAAGATTTTGTAACATGGAATGCGGTCATTACTACAACGGAAGTATCATTAAGTGAAGAAACAACAGAAGACGGTGAAACTATATATAATATAAAACGTACTATTAAAAAGGTACTAACTCACCCTGATACTGGGGAACAAAGAACAACATATACTTATGAATATGAAACAAGGGATACCGGCCCAGAAGAAGATAAGACGGAAGAGACTACGGAAGATATACCGATACCAGACGAACAATACTATAACATGCTTACAGAAAGAGGTAAAGAGAAATTAAAAGAAGTAATTAAAGTTGAAGCATTTAATAGCCAGGTTAGGATGACAGGTGCAAGGGCTTATACTTATGGGGAAGATTATTTTTTGGGCGATAGAATAACCGTAGAAGATACAGATATTTCAATATCTGTATCGACTGAAATAACAGAAGTAGAACAATCTTGGGATGAAGATGATTATAGTGTTATACTAACACTTGGCGATTCTGCCCCAACAATCACACAATTAATTAAAAGGAGGAGATAACATGGCACTTACATACGGATTTTTTGATGCAGAATTAGTGCAAGGGCAATATGATAGAGTGTATGATGCTGCTGAATTTGCCCAATACTTTTCTTTATTGATTAAAAATGGTGTATTTCCTGACCCTTCCACAAATTTGCAAGTAAAGGCATCAAGCCCTACTGCAAATATGAACGTAAATATAGAGGCGGGTTATGGGTGGATTAATGGTTATTGGGCAAAGAATGATAGCCCCTATACGCTAACTATTCAACCCGCTCATGGTTCTCTTAATAGGATAGATGCCGTTGTACTACGTTGGGTTTCTTCTACCCGTTCTATGGAATTTGATGTATTAACTGGTACACCCAATGCAAGTCCGCAAATTCCTAATCTAACCCGAACCGTTGAGATATATGAGCTAATGCTTGCGAGTATTACTGTTGCTAATGGTGCTACTTCTATTGCACAAGCATCTATTACAGATAAGCGCCCCGATTCCTCTGTTTGTGGCTGGGTTACAAGCCTAATAGAAAATATAGATACGACTGATTTGTTTGCACAGTTTGAAGATGCCTTTGAGACATGGTTTGATAACATTAAAGGACAATTAGAGGGGGATGTAGTAACAAACCTGCAACGGCAAATTGATGAAAGAGTTAAAATAGAAGATAAAGCAACCGAAGAAGAAGCAATAGCCGGTACAAATGACACTAAATGGATGACCCCTAAAACAACTGATGTAGCCATAAAACAAAAGGCAAATAAGATAGGAGATATTGTTACTGCTTCTTATGATAAAGAAATAGGTAGTAATGGTTCGTTTGTTAAATGTGATGGCAGAATTTTATTAGACAGTGCATACCCAGAATTTGGAACTATCACTAATAAAATATACGGTAATCCAATAAATGTATATGATCTGTATGGAGATAAAAATGTATATACAGAATTCGCATACCCAAACGAAGTGAGTGGGGCATACACATCACAATATATCTATAAACTGCATATAAAAAACACAATTGTATTTTTAATTAGGATTAATATTGAAAAACTAAAACAAAACTCCGGTAATGCAGTACAAAGTTTTTCAATAAGCTTAGATAGCTATATTACTAGTATGTGTACCCCTATATTTTCAAATTCTGATAATACATTTCTTTGTTTTACTATCATTATTTCAGGTAGTGGTATAGCAACAATAAGATTTAATAATACTACCGGGGAGATGTCTTTATTAAATAAAATTTCAATAACAGAGGTTGGTTATATTACTGGAACAATAAAAACAGCTAAAGGGTATAGAACTGCCATTTTCGCAAATCGCCAAGATACGCAATATGCAACTGTTTTAGATGTTGATATAAGTTCTGGTGCAGTAACACAGCTTATTACATATAATGGGAATACCGTATATCATGCAGTAGATACTTGTTATTGCTTATATAACAATATATTATATATACAAGGAAATAGAGGCTCAAATGACCCTTGTATATACACAACAGACCCTTCCACATACAATAGTATAACTGTACACAATGATGATGATGAAGATATCCCATTGCCTGTAAGAAATTTTTTATTTACAGACAAAAGAAATAACTTTGTGCACTTACTATCTTATTCTGATACAATCAGTTATGGGGCTTATATTAATAACAGTTATTTACAGGATATATATATAATAGATAACACAAAAGAAGATAGTAAAGCGTTTACAGTTCTTAAATATATTGATATGGAAACATTAGTACCTATTAGTATTTCTATATTGGGTATTGCAACAATAGAACTTAATCAAATTGATAATAATAACGCATGGGGCATGGCATTTAAGCTTGATAGGAGTGCTGGTAACAAAACATGGTATTTTGAGATTAAAAATGGTGTTATGTATATTTATGATGCTACTATGTATGGTATTAACCATAATTATGGACTAATGAGCACTACATATAAAGTAAAAGGGTCGAGTGAAAGAACTGATATGACCTACTGGCATGAATCAAATAATAGTAATTATTACGGTGATTTAAGAGAAAGAGTTAATAATATGTTTAATGTACCTAATTTAAGAGTTATTGATTATATTAAAGTTAAATAAGGTGAAACTATGTACTATTATATAATACGAAATCAACAAAATAACATTGTTGGCTATTTATCTTCGGATATTCCTAAAAGTATACCATATTCAGAAGAAGTTAGCAAGGAGAAATTTGTAAATTCTGGGGGTATAATAACAAAAAGACAAAAACCAAACGAAATCCCTATTAATCCACAGGAACCGTCAATAACTTGGGAAGAATTGGCTAATGCTATTAAGGAAGGAGTAAATGAAGTATGAGGTACAAAAAACGACCCATTATTGTAGATGCTTTCCAGCCGATAAAAATTGTGCGAAAAAACCCTCCAAAGTGGTTTACAAATGCAATTACTTGTGGTATAATACACGTAGAAAATAATACTTTGCGTATAAAGACGCTGGAGGGTGACATGATGGCCCGTATGGATGATTTTATTATACGTGGAGTACATGGTGAACTCTATGCGTGCAAACCCAGTATTTTCTATGAAACTTATGAAAGGGTAGACTAACATGAATAATAAAGATTTTGTAGTTAATACCCTAAAACAAATTGGGTTTAAGGTTGCACAAGAGTTGCAAAGTAATATACCAGATATGGAAGCAACAGATATTATAGAACAGGAAGAATACCTTCCAAGATTTGATAATACAAAGCAATACTTAAATTTTAATGTAGGATATACTTGCTTTTCTGCTAAGGGTAATGCGGTTAGGCTATTGCAGCCTTATGACAGTTTGACATATCCGCAAGAACCAGAGGAGCTTCCCGCTCAATGGGGTTTTTATTGGTCTACTAACCCAAAAAAAGCAAAACCTTATATTAAGAGTGCAGAAAGCCCTTATTACAAAGGAGACTGTTGCATAGAAAAAGACGGGGTATATAGATCAACTTTAGAAACTACAAATGTATATGCTCCAAGTGAGTACCCTGCTGGGTGGGAATATTTAGGCAATAAGTCAGGATTTGGAATAAATTAAATTCTGGTATTTATAAACCTCTCAATATGTGCTACAATAAAGAAGGTGAAAGTTGTGTCTGAAAAAACTAAAGTTTGGTGGAAAGCTGCTATCCGACGTGCGATTAAAACCTTTGCACAAACTGCAATCGGCTGTATAGGTGCTGCTGTCGCTATATCAGAGGTTAATTGGCCTATGGTATTATCTGCATCAGTTCTTGCAACCGGGGTTTCTTTGCTAACGAGTGTAGCAGGACTACCAGAGGTTGAGAAAGAAACCGCAAACAAAAACTAAAAACAAAGAAGGAGAATTATTATGGCAAATCGTTTTTATCAGAATCGCATGGCAATCAAGGCAATCAGCGAGAAGGAGGGCGTGGACGTAGACATTGCCTCCCGCATGTATGCGCAGCAGCAGGGCTGGACCGGCTGGGAGAAAGAAATGGACGAGTGGAATGATATTCAGCGTTCCTACATGAAGTCTAAGACAAAGACGTTGGCAGACCTATTTAACTAATCAAAATGAAAAGGAGGGGAAAGCAATGAGCAATAGTCCCCTGATTAGTTACACCAGATTATCTCCTAATCATTCCGGGCGGCGCAATCATGTAATTGATACTATATCAATCCATTGCATGGCAGGCAATGCCAGCGTGGAGACTTGCGGGGCCTTGTTTGCCGACCCGGCCCGCAAGGCCAGCAGCAACTACGGCATTGGAAGCGATGGGAGAATTGCCCTGTATGTGGACGAGGCCAACCGGTCCTGGTGTACCTCTAATGCCGCCAACGACCATCGGGCCATTACCATTGAGGTAGCCAACAACGGTGGGGCACCGGATTGGCCGGTATCAGGAAAAGCCTATTCTGCATTGCTGGACCTATTGACGGATATCTGCCGGAGAAACAATATCAAAGAACTGCTATGGAAAGGGAATAAATCCCTGATAGGCCAGGTGGGCAAACAGAATATGACGGTTCACCGGTGGTTCGCCGCCAAAGCGTGCCCAGGAGACTACCTGTACAATCGGCACGGAGAGATTGCCGCCGAAGTCAATCGGAGGCTAAAAGGAGAGGATGAATCCGTGGATATTGCAAAATTAATCTCTGAAATGACTAACAAACAGGCTTACCAGCTCATGCAGAAAGCAGAGCTCCACGCCAAGACCATCCAGGAACCCAGCTGGAGCAAGGAAGAAGGTCATTGGGCAAAGGCTACGGCAAATGGTATCGTAGATGGTACTAGCCCGGAGAGACCCATGAAACGGGATGAAGTGATTGCGGTACTGGGTAGGAAAGGGTTGTTGTAATGAACCCCGCTGCTATAACTCTTTTAGCCGGTGTAATAACATGTGTTATTGGTATTTGTTCCTTTGTTATGGGACGAATGGACAATGCAAGGAAAAGCGGTTCAATGGAAACAAAAATTGAACAAGCACTCGAAGGAATTAATAGAATAGACCGGAAACTTGAAGAAACGTCAAAAACCCAGAATTCTGCCATATCGGTTATAAAAGCCCATGAGGAACAAATAAAAACTTTATTTTCTCGTTTTGATGAACTCCGCAATAGATGTGAAACAAGTGATAACGTACAAAATGCAATACATGAACTTATAAACTACCTTAAAACAAAGGAGGGTATAATGTGAACGAAAATTATATTGAAGAAATGGAGAATGAAGGAGAGGCACTAAACCAAAGTCTTGCATTAAATAAGGTTATTATAAATCTATTAAAGCAACAGAGAGAAACTAATAAGAGAATGTTTATTGCTCTCATTGTTAGCATACTTGTAAATCTTGCCATTGTAGGAGGGTTTCTTTGGTATGAAAGTCAGTGGGAGTATACAGAGACAAAAGAAATTACACAAGAGGTATCTGGTAATGATTCCGATATTAACAACGTATCAGGCAATCAATACAAAGATAGCGCAATTCACAATGAGGGAAAGGAGGGATAAGACATGGCAGCAAAACAAACAATTAAGTACACAAGAACAAGAAAACGTAAAAGTCCAAGCCCTAAAAAGTGTCCCTCTTGTGGACGGTTTTTGGGCAAAAAATAACGGGAGGTGGCATTAAATTGACAAGCCACATAAAAACCCGTAATACATTAAAAGATATTCCACTTGTTGAAACATTTGAAGCCTTATTGAATAAGTCAATGATTAGCGATGAAGAAAAAGAGCTAATGCGATTACACTATATTCAGAAAAAGGATTTTCGTTTTATTGGTGATACATTAGGTTATAGTGAAGCATCAATAAAAGCAAAACATAGAAAGATATTAAAGAAACTTAATAAGCTATTGTAGTATAAGATACCACCTATTTTATAGGTGGTATTTTTATTTATATAACTTTTCATGTACATTTAGTACACTTTAAGGACCTATTCTGTAAACAACAGATGGGTCTTTTTATTGTATAGTGTATCTATAATCGGTAGGTGGTATAGAATGATATTTTCAATAGATACGGTTTGCAAAGAACTTAGGTGGGAATATGGTTACACTAAAAAGAAAGCTATGCAAATTATAAAAGACTATGAAGCCCAAGGGAAATATGAATTCCTGTGCTATTTAATAACAAAGCGCAAAAATAGTGAATTAAAAAGGAGAAAATAATTACAATGTATAACAGCTTTATGAATGGGTATAGCCCTGGATATGGAACAGGGTATAACCAAAATAACTATGGTAATTATGGTATGATGCAAAGTCAAATCCCTGCACAATCAATAGCACAGGCTTCTCCCCAAAGCATGCAAACAGGACAGGGGTATAACTACCCTTCTAACGCACAAAATGGCGTCAGAGTGTTTTCTGTGGGCTCATACGATGAAGCAAAAGCAATACCCACAGACTTTTCCGGTGATATGCTTATTTTAACCGATTTATACCACGGTAGAATATATACCAAAGTATACGATGCTGGACTAAAAGAAAGTATTTTCAGGGTATACCAAGTTATAAACCCTAATACTCAACAGCCACAAATAGAAGGAACCCAACAAGTAATAACTGCACCACAGGAACAAAATCCTGTTACCCCAATGTATGACCCTAAACCGGATATAAAAAATATTTATTCCGAAATAGAGAATATTAAAAAAGAGTTAGGTATTAAAGACGCACAACAAAAAAGTATAGTTCCTGTTAAGGAGAATGAACAATGAATAATCCAATGCCTAATATGAATCCATTTATGGCTGCTATGCAAATGGCACAGAATGGAAAGAACCCTATGCAGATGTTGCAACAAATAATGGGAAGTAACCCTCAGTTTAATCAAGTAATGAGGGTTATAAATAGCAAGGACCCTGCTTCTATGAAAAGCACCGCTGAGAAAATGTTCAAAGAAAGAGGTGTTGATATGGAGCAGTTTGCTAAATCTATGGGAATAACACTTCCTAAATAATATGGTATGGACTTGGTGCGCGCAGTCAAGTTTATATAAATACTAAAAAAGGAGAATTGTATTATGGATGATTTTGGAATGGGTTACGCACTGGGGCAAGACAGTGGTTCTTCCTGTCGTGATGGTGGTTCCGGTATGTGGGGCGGTGATGGCTCCTGGATTTTCGCATTTCTGATTATTGCCCTGATATTCGGTGGCCGTGGCGGTCTGTTTGGCGGCGGTTGGGGTGGTAACTCTGGAGGTTATGGAGATGGAATAAATTCTCCTGCCGGTCAGGGTGCTCTAACTCGCGGTGATCTGTGCAGCGAATTCAACTTTAATAACCTTGATAATGCAGTCCGTGGTATTCAGCAAGGATTGTGCGATGGTTTTTACTCTATGAATTCGAGCCTGATGAATGGTTTCCACGGTGTGGATAACGCCATTTGTAATCTGGGCTATCAGACCCAACAAGGGTTTAATACCTTGGGTTCCCAGATGGCACAATGCTGCTGCGATACGCAAAGAGCCATTGACAATGTGAATTTCACTACTCTACAAGGGTTTAATGGGATTCAAAACCAGATTTCTTCTTGCTGCTGTGACACCCAGCGTCAGATTGAGCGTGGCTTCTGTGACGTTGGATACAATATGGCAACGAATACCAATAATATTATTCAGTCCAGTCATAATGATACTGACCGTGTTATTGCTAAACTGGATTCCATGGAAAATGCACGTCAGCAAGAAAAGATTGCCGCATTGCAGCTTGAGAACCAGGTCCTCAAGTTCCAGGCTTCTCAGAGCGCACAGAATGCCTTTATTACTGCTAACCAGGAAGCACAAACTGCTGAATTAATCCGACGGATTAATCCTATGCCGGTTCCCGCTTTCCAAGTTCCCGCACCCTATCCTTATAATAACTGCGGGTGTGGCTGCGGTAATGGTTTTGGCTGTGGGTGCTAATCAATGAACACAAATAATCAAGGTAATTTTGAATTTCTTGACTTAATATCTATAATCTCTTTTTCACTGCAACTAATGGTATTATCTGAAACAAGAAATCAATCTACAACGGATGATATCTTTTATGAGTTAAAACAACAAGATACAAGATATCTAAAACGATTGTTAGAGGGTCAACAAAAAATCCTTGATAAACTCGCCCAATTAGAGGCTGATTAAATATCTATGGGGGCGAAACTTCGCCCCCATATTGATTAGGAGGATTAACAATGTCTTGTAAAAATGTTTGTAAACTGTGTGATCGTTTGGTAATTTCTCAAGCCGTTACCTTTACAGGTGGAACACTTATTATAAACCTCCCTGCCGGGTCTTATAGTAATTGTGAAAAATATTGTATAGTTGTTGCACAAAGTATTCCTGCTACCACAACTATAAATGCTCCTGTTGTTATTACAATAGGTACAGGGACCCAGCAATACCCTCTCACTAAAAGAAACTGCGCCCAAGTAACGGCATGTGGTATCCGTACCAGAACAAAATATAGTACCTGTGTAGTAACTACCCCCACCGGCGGTTCTTTCCGATTAATGGGTAATCCGTGTTGCGCTCCCAATAATAACCTACAATCAATAGATGGTGGCGCAACCGTTGTTCCTTCCAGTATAAATAAATGAGGAGGGTCATGCAATGAACAAAAATGTTAAAATGATGATGGCCCGTAAACGTCGTAAAGATGGTACTTTTATGGAGTATATGGGTATGAACCCCTATGACCTATACGGAAATGAATATGGCCAGCCTTGGACACCTAAAATGGAGCGAAGCGGGTCATTCAGTGTAGGCAGGGATGGTACCAGAACACCTGTATACCCCATGAGCAAGGAAATGCCCTGGTCTATCGAAGGTACCGTATATTGGGACAATGAGCCAGAGGATAGGGCTTGGCCATATTATCCTCCCCATGTACCCCCTGTTTATACTGGCGGTGCAGAGATGCACCATAAAACTAAAATAGGATTTGCTGACCCCGATAAGGATACCATGGACCGGTCCTATCAACCTAAGCACACCCAGTATATAAAGCATCATAAGGAAATGGAAGATGCAGATATGGATATAAAGCCTTTGTCACAGTTTGAGGCAATGCAATGGGTGAATAATATGAAAAATGCAGATGGTTCTACGGGTCCCCATTATACAATGGAACAGGCTAAGCAGATTATGGACCAACAAGGATACAGCGGAGACGAAGTTGATTTCTTTGTTGCTATAAATATGATGTATTCTGACTATTGTAAAGTAGCAAAAAGGAATAACTGTGGGACTACTGAATTTTATGCAGCTATGGCAAAAGCCTTTCTTGATGATAAGGATGCTCAACCCGAAAAACTATCCAGGTATAAGAAATATATTGCAGGTCACTAATGCAATAAAGCCCTCCATTAAGGAGGGCTTTATTTTTAAGATATGATACGATATTATTTAATTTGTAACCTCCGAAGCGGGATTGTTTTACCAATGCTCAACCCATACTCTATCAATTTCTGGTACAACGCCGTTTTTCCAAGATTCGGAGCGTTGTAATACTTTCACAACGTCCTTCACAGGGTTAAGAGTACGTATTGCAATCCCCGGATATTTCTTTGCGTCCTTAAATTCAATGCAAACATGTCGAAAAATTGTTTCTTTCATGGTCTTTTCCTTTCCGTATTCTTTATTGTGACTATATAATACCATATTAGTTTGAATAATGCAATAAGATTTCAATTAAATTATATACAAATTATTGAGGTTTTATTTGTTCAATATTTTATTGAACTTTTATTGTATTTTATAATAAATTGTGCTATTATATAGTCACAGTAAAGAACACGACAGGTTACAGACCAGAAAGGATAGAGATATGAAAGAGTATAAGCGTGTGAAAAATGTATCTTTGATTTGGACTGAGGAATTTGATATTATCAAAGAATGGGATGATAATGGACATATCATTAAGCAGGAAATAGCCAACTATCGGAGATATCGAACTATTTCCTGAAAATAGCCTAAACGGGCAGGGTAGAAAGGAGAAAAAGAAAATGAAAAGATACAGTCTTTATTTTACTTCTAAATCTCGGTATAAAAAAGCATTATCTTTAATGTATAAAAAGCCCAGTATTTATAATGAAATCGTAGGCGGTTTATCGGGGTCTAAACAATATTACATATCATGGAGAATGCAATAAAAGGAAGGGCTAACCCTTCCTTTTATTATGCTCTATCACAATCACAAAATAAACAAACTTTAGATAAACAAACTTTTATTAGACCATCATCAAATTGTACTTTTACAATAGGGGTTTGTCTTTTATTTTTCTTATGTCCAGTTGCCAAGATTACAGCATGGGCATATCGGTATCGTGCTCTTGCATTAAGCCTTTCAGGAAATATAAGATACCTGGGTGCATACACTTTATCCCCTTTATGAAATCTACTTGGAATTGCCATGTTATATAGTGCCCTCCTTTTCCATTACATACTGTACAATATCTTGTTTCTTTTGTATAGCTTCCATGACTAACGAATCTATACAAGGCTTACCGCTACTTAAATGTGCGACTATGTAATAATAGTATACGGGTTTTGTTTGCCCTGGTCTATGTACTCTCTTTAGACTTTGTTCATATAATACGAGCTTATTAGTCATATTATAATATATCTGGTAATGAGCGCGGGTTAAATTTACGGATTCTGAACCTTTAGAAAACTGTACACCAAGTATAGTGGAATTTCCTTCTTGCCATTCTTGTTCTGTATCCTCTGCACCAGACAGCTCACTATACTTTCTTCCCATTTCTTTTGCTACTTTTCGTATTTGTTTTAAGTCATACCTATACTGGGCAAAAATAACAACAGGCTCATTATAGGGTAAACTTTCAAGAATACTTTTTAGGGCTTCTTTTCTTTCATCCCCTATCTTAAACAACTTTTTTTGCTTTGTCTCATAGTTTACCGCGCTAATAAATCCGCTTGTAATTTGCTTTCTTCTTATTTGACTTGTTAAAGCATTTTCAGCTTCACAATAATACTTGCTATTGGCTATTAAACCTTCTTTTACCATAGTATTATATAGATTTGTAGCTTTTTTATTCAGGTCAAAGTCCACTATTCTTTCATTTACTGAGGGTAATTTAACGGTTGATGGTATACGAAAAGCAATGGAATAGGCTTTTTTCTTTAGATCATCCAAATTCTTATAGGGGTTTTTCTTATCTAATACCGGAAATCCAACTGCTGCTGATAAGTGTACATCTAAGTTTTGATATTTAGACTTAAAATCTGCAAACCTTGTACCAAATATTGTAGGGTCTAAAAATCTATACTGTGCATATATGTCCATTGGATTTTCTGCAAATGGAGTACCAGTTAAAACCCAACGAACCGGGGTCTTTTTACTAAGCTGTGCTAAAAATCTACTGCATTTACTACCCGGCGATTTAATACGATGACTTTCATCACATACAATACAATCCAATTTAGTTGTCTTTTTAAGTAGAAATTTTGCAAATTCTGTCCGCCATACGCCCTCATAGTTTACCAATACCCATAAAGGGCCTTGTTTATTATTCTTTTTTGCGCTCTCAAGGCTTTTTTGCATAAGTAGTACCTTTTTATGGGTAGATACTTCACATAGCTGTACGATGTCTTCTGGCAGGGTATAGCTATACTTTACTATTTCTTTAGGCCATACATATTTGGCCCCGGCAGCGGTACATATAATTAAAACAACTTTGAACCCACGATTTATAATAGCATCTATTGTCATTTTTGTTTTACCTGTACCAGGGTCTGTAAATAACCCAGCAAAGTTATGGTTGTATAAATATTCAGTACCTAAAATTTGATGGCCCCATGGGTTTACTTTATATTTTAAGTGATTTTTAATTATATATTTGGAATTTCCATCCATGATATACACCCATTATTCTCTGTATATGTATATTTACCTAATAAACCATTTTTTATCTTACCCATAAAATAAATGAAAGATTCTTCACTATATACTACCATTACAATAGAGCCTGCATAAAGCCATTTTCTTAAATTATGCTCTTGCTTCTTACTTGCCTTATTTTTATGGTCTGGGGTTTTTACCTCTATTCTAATTGATCTTGAGTTATAACAGGCATTTATATCCGCCCTTCCACTTGATGTAGCATCTCCTTTTATTTTTTCAGAAATTGCAAAAGGCATACTATTTATGGATTTTATGATATTATTAGTTATACTTTTTTCAATCGGCACGATGAATGCCCTCTTTCAAGTTAAACTCAAGTCCTAACCGATGTGCCCAAAATTTGGGTGACATAACATGAGGTATTGCCTTATCATCAATATACAAATCTGCATAAATTTTTCTGGTATCCCTGCCAAAGTATTCCTGTATAAGAGGTAAATTTTCATTTACGGCATCAAACTTAATACCATAGGCCAAACAAAAAGTAATAGCTTCTTCTAACGCTGCGCCATCACGGCATGTCCATAGTATAACCTTTACGCTATTTAATTGCAAATCACGAATTGTTTTTATGACCTCTATATTAGGCTTTCCAATATTGGGGTATTCATCTTGCAAGGTTATTGTTCCATCAAAATCGAATGCAACAATAGGTGGTAACTTAGCTGCATGTCTATAAGCAATAAAATCCTTTTTATTCATGGTTTTCTCCTATCAACGCACTGTCAACTTCTTTCATCATGTGCTTACTAACCCAAAGATTAAGCCATTTTGAGCTTTTTATTCCATTATCCCAGTCAGTATAGAATAGCTCACTATACTTTCTTTTGTATAGCACTATGATATAGGCCAATAGGATATCCCTATGAGAGAATAACTTCATAGATAGACTTATATTAAAATCTTCCTTGGCCCATCTTTCCAAGTCCTCGTTGAATAGTTCCTTCCTTTTGCGCTTAAAGAACCGGGTATATACTTCTTCCGGTACATAGCAAAAATGAACCCACTTTTCTTTATTTGAACCTTTTACATCGTCAATCACTTTTAACAGTAGCTTTTTCTGATTCATTATTTGTAATCTCCTCTAAGTTTTTCGTATAGGAGATAGCATCTCTTTCATATAGATGTAAGCTACCTGCTATGTGAGTATATTCTCCAATACCGACATTAAGCTTAAAGGCAAGCATAGTTTGAAATGCAGTAAAGGAAAATACATCATAGGGAAACCCAGTCCAGATATCATTCGACCGCATATAAGTTGTGGTATGCAGCTTACCATCCCTGATAAAGTATTGCAGCGCAATAGTGCAAGGTACATCTTTTGTAGGATAATCAAGGTAATTAATTGCATCCTTAATATGGATAACGGCTTGTCGGCTGTCTGGGTGTTCTTTAAGGACTTTGTATACGTAGTCCATCTGGTCAAATCCGTACTTTTCAAAAATCCTATACCCATAAGCTGAATTGACTGTTTCCCCATTATCAGTTAGGTTTTTCCATACTTTGGAATATACCCCAATATCATCCACCTTATTGCTGCCAGACAGATACCATAATAACTCACCAATGGCATAGCGGGTGGGCATTTTTCTTTTACGGGATTTAAGGATGCAGCGGGTGGGGTCTTTTATTGTAATGCAGGCGTTAAGCAATTCACCCACCACAACCCCATCCCTGCTGTCAAGACAAAAATCCTCTTTTTGGCTATATAGCTCTGCCATAAGGACTTCCCAGGCGTTGTCTATATTATCTACATTAAGGTAATAGCTCATACCTCAATACCCCCTGTTAAAACTTTATATCTATATACCTGCAAAGAGGACAGTTCAAAGATTTTATTAAAACCTTTTATATGCTCTTTTAATTCCTCACAAGTTTGCTGGGTATCACCCCTATTTTGCAGCTTGTAATATGCATACTCAGCAGAGGTGTCCATGTAAATAACCTTTGCATTTACAGAAAGCATACTGGCCTCTAACTTATACAGCATAGGCAAATCCAGCTTTCTTTCTTCCTCCGTTTGGTATACAAACTGCCCATAGCAAAACCGATCAGCTATAATATTTTTCGTTTTGGAGCTTTCAATTATCCGACGAAAGTATTCATAGTCATTAGGGGTTTTGGTTGTGCAATGCACGATGCTTGCATCAAATAGAGTGGCCAGCATCTTAGCCAGGGTTGTTTTACCGGAACCGTCGCAGCCTTCCAATACAATAAGCATAGTAATACCTCATTTACGTTTTGTTTTCCAGTGCTTGATATAGTATCTTGTACCATGCAACTTATGGTACGCCATCCAATCTATATCACCAAACATATACTGCCCATCTGGAAACTTAAAGGATTCTCTTAAGTAGTCCTTTATTTCCATCTGCATCAACCCATCATATTCCAGTTTATGCAGGTGCCTATTTTTATCTGGGTTATGTGGGTCTCTTACAACCGAATTATTTTTCTCGTCCACATAGTCATAGCATAGGCAAGGTATATTAAAGCAGCTATACCCGTTTTGTAATACCTCTGCCGCAAAACCTATATCATCCCCATGCAAATTAAAGGCATCTGGCATACGTATACCGGCCCGCTTAATACCCTTCATATTGAGTATCTTTGTTTGTCTTGGGGTTGGGCCTTTATTTATCTGGTATCGTATATTACTATTTTCACTATGGTTTGAAAATCTCTGCTTTCTTATATTGCCAAGCAATACCTCTGGATGCTTTCTAAATACTTCACGGGCTATCTTTCCTGTAAGTTGCAGCACCTTTTGGGGTATTAAAGGGTCTATTTTCCAGTCTTTAATACCAGTATGCTTAGAGCATTTTTCACCAGAAGAAGTCCTGCCGCTATACAAAAACTGTAAGTATTTTATATCGTCATCCATATCCATAATGCAGGGTAGCCGATTTTCTATGGCATAATCCATTATAAATTGCCGGGTACTGCCTACGCCAGATACTTCTCCCTGTGGTATAAAAACCATATTCATGCCACGCTTAATTAAGCTGCGGTTTTCTCTTTTATACTGCTTATACTGTTCTTCTCTAACCACAATATAAACCCTCTCCAGAGCTTCGTCTGTAAAGTTGGGTAATATGACCTTACCCGTCACGAAATCCGGCCTATTATACGATGGTATGAATATATGGGGTAGATCACGTTCGGTTGTATTGTTTAATATTCGTTCCATTCTGGACCGTTTCATACATTAGCCTCCTTATAAAGAAAGGGGGGGCGGGTGCTCCCCCTTTATATGGGCCTTAATTAATCTTCGTCCCATTCATCGTCGTCATCGTCATCAAAATCGTCATCTTCTTCCTCGTCATCATCTTCTTCGGGTTCGGGCTTTTTGGCAGCCTTTTTTGCGGGTCTGCCTCTCTTTTTGGGCTTTACCTGCTCAACTTCTTCCTCTTCATCTTCGGCTTCATCCATATCGTCATCTGCATCTTCCTCTTCGGTATCATCGTCATAGGAAGTTTTGCCGAGGGGGTAATAATCACTAATCTTGGCATAGGTTTGGCCGTTATACTCGTTCCAGAAAACCTCAACGTCGCAAATCTTGCCAATAAGCTTATCAAGATCAATCTTAATCTTGCCCTCATGCTTTGCGCCCACAGCCTTGAGAAAAGCCTTAAACTTCCACAGGGCCTTATCAATCAGGGTGAAAGTCTCAAACAGTCGGCCGCCCTTATCATTGCCTTTAGTAACCTCAAAGACAACCTGCAAAGCGTCATCACCGGCCTGGGTAGTGGAGGTATTAATCTCCTTTACTCTTACGGTATGGATACCCTCAGAAACCTTAGAAAAGGTTTCTACACCTGTCATATCAACACTAACTACTCGCTTGGCCATAATAAAATCCTCCTAATATCAAATGTTATATGTGGAAACCCGAAGGGCATCGCACTCAATTAATTCTGGATGCTGTCTATGAATAATACCCATTAATCCAGGGTTGTCTCTTGCAATTCCCTTTGCAATTACAGTATCAACAGCAACATTAATTTTGTCTCCTGTTTTTCTATCCCTTAAATACTTATACCCTTTTGCTTCATATAGTATAAACGTATTCATATTAATCTTCTCCAAAAATACCTAATTTTTTTAGTTTAAGATAAGATGGGTTTATCATCGTTGCAGGTACTTTAATTTCTTTATCTGTTTGTAACTTAGTCCAGTAATAAGGATTGGGACCAATATGCATACCATACTTAACAACAGTTTTTTCAGTTCCATTTTCAATCACCTCTCTACTTAATCGGGTTGTATGAAACCCGTAATTTGCCATACCCTCTAAATAAGTTCTTGCACCTTTACTTACAATAGGACGGGCATCAGGTAGAATTTCATCCTCCATACCGTCAATAGAATCCATGGCCTCATGGCAGGATACCAACACCCAACAATATTCACTTAATTCCCAACACATCCTAATTAATTCCTCTGTATCGGTTTTAAGATCACCCCACTTCTGTTGGGTCATTTTCTTTTTCTTTTGCAAGGCATTTTCATCAATCCACATAGTAGTAATCATGGAAAAGGTGTCAACAAAAATAGACTTATACCCTGCGCCTTTTTTATTTATCAATTCTTTTAAGCCTGCCTTTAAGCTTGGTACAGTATCACACCGAAGACCCATGATATCCTTTTTCTTACGGATTGTGTTAGCTCCATCATCTCCTACCTGCATATACAACATGGGTTTAGGCCATGTGGAACCTACCTCTGTTTTTCCGGTATTAGATTTTCCCCATAATACAACAAACTTTCTTTGACCAAGGTTTGCAATTTCTTCTACTTTATCCAATATGCCCATTTTGTACTCTCCTTTCTTCTGTTACCACATCTGTTCTATTATGAATCTCATATTCACGTTCTAACAGATATTTTATATTCCCTCCTGTTATCTGGGTGTAGCAAATATTATAATAGCTGCACCAAATACAATCCCTACCCATGTTTTTTGTCTTATTTGTTTTTCCATACCGGGCAATTAATTTTGCTTGATATAAAAAACCTTTCCATACATGATCTACAATTTCAGGTTGGTAGTCCTGTTCAACCCTAAAAAAGTAGTTAGGTATATTCTCCATTAATTCCGCTGCAATATCTGCTTCTGGTTCAATATTATACTGTTTACATGCCCTAACATAAGAAAAAGGAGTAGCTTTATTCAGCTTAGTTTTTGAAAACATACCCGATTTTTCTAAAAATACTGGAGCTGGGGCGGGTTTACTACATATATAGTCCCATATTACTGAATCTGGTAATACCCCGTACAAAAATCTAACCGCCTTTGCATATAATGATTTTTGAGTATTCATAATCAATACACTATTGGACGGTTTAATAGAAAATGTTTTATGCTCACCTATTTTAATAGTCTTTTTTCCATTTTTCTTTTTTAAGTACAGTTCATCAATTTTGCCCTTAAATAAATAAGGCTCACCTTTATGTTCAAAGATAGGTATTTCAAATTCTTTTTCGGTTACACTTGGTAGCTTTTCATTATTGTATACGTCATTGTAATCTTGGAAAATACTCCACAAGTCATCCAAATAGTTTTCCCCAAGATCGCTTTGCCAGTTTGCCGGTATTTCATAGTATGTATCCGTTATTTCTTTATAGACTTGTTCCACTTTTTGTGGGTCAGATCTAACTTCTAACAACCTATGAAAATCTGTTCCAAAATACAAAGGACGCTGCGGTTTCTTAGGTTTAACTCCTACCTCATATCCTAAAAAATGAGAGTACGGACACCTTAAATAGGATTGAACTCGTGAATAGCTTATATTCATATCATATCCTCCTTAAACAATAGCACAAATTATAGGGGCCCCTTCTCAAGTAACATAAGTAACAAGATAATTACAATTTGTGCTATCGTTTAAGGGATAAACTGTATTTTACTGATTTGAAACACAATTATTCGTTGTATGCAACCCGCAAGAAACCCTGGAGGAAAGGTTTGGATAGATAAAATAATATAGTTTATAAATACAGTTTATCTCCTGTCGATACTGCCACGACTACGGACTTGAACCGTATGAAGCCTTGCCTTGTCGTGGATGACCCTACTTTATCTATATGAATGAGACATGAAAGATATTAAAGACAGTACATAGGAGCCAGTACATAATAGATAAAGCAGGGTTAAGGGGGTTATGTGTCGAAGATACTGAGAAAGGAAAATGAAAGCAGCACCTAAGACTATGGGCCTATGGCCCTTGGTGTGGAAAATGGGACTTGAACCCATACGCATTATAGCACAAGAACCTAAATCTTGCACGTCTACCAATTCCGTCATTTCCACAAATGGCAGGGGTAATTGGATTTGAACCAATGTTACCGGCGTCAAAGGCCGGTGCCTTAACCGCTTGGCGATACCCCTATATGGTGGTCTGTATGGGAATTGAACCCATGCTACCGCCTTGAAGGGACGGTGTCTTAACCACTTGACTAACAGACCATGGTGGTCCCTCTGGGACTTGAACCCAGGGCCATCCGGTTATGAGCCGGGAGCTCTTACCAACTGAGCTAAGGGACCATAGGGCTATTAATTAGCCCTTATATGGGATTTAGTTCCCATCTTCATATTCATCTTCATTAAAAGCACGCTTTTTAGTGATGACCTTTTTTACTTTCTTAGTAGAATCAGTCTTATTCACAGACTTTTTCTTTCTGGGGGGTGTAAAATCACCAGTATCAGGGGTAATAAAATTAGCGAATCTTTCTTTCTTGGGCTTAGGGCTAATCTGCTTACCGGAGACACGGTCAAAAACGATCTCTCCTTTAGCAGTCTCGACAGTTATAGTCTTTTTATTGGCTTCGGTAATCTCCTTTTGGGCAATCCCAATGCCAGTAAACAAATGCAAAATTACTTTGTCGCCCTTCTTTAGGGTCTTTAGGCTCATAGTTTTCGCCTCCTTTATAAGATGACTATACTATAACACACTTTTATAGTAAATGCAATACCTTTTTATAAACTTTTTTATAAAAACTTATACCATATATTGGTATTTAATGTGTACCCCATGGACCAACACCTATGTCACAATCTAAAGGTACTTTTAGGGTTATACCAAAATAGTCTAATGTCTTAGGATGTAGCATAATTCTCCTTATTTCTGGCACAATCCAATCCTTGCACTCTTCGGGAAACTCACCTAATATAGAATCATGCACAGTACCTACTATCTTTAAGCCCTCTTTTCTTAATTCTTTATGAATCTGAAAAGCAGCGGATAGCAGTAAATCAGACCCTGTGCCCTGGACAGGTGTATTTATAGCCCTTCTGGCAGCAGAAGCCCTTTCCCATTTATTAGCAGAATAAATTAGCGGTAGCTTCCTAAACCTACCAAACTTATTGTATACACCACCTAAAGATTCACAAATTAGTTCTTGTTCATGGTGCCATGGTAATAAGCGAGTATATTTGGCAAAAAACTTTTGCCTAAATTGATTTGCTTCACTTAATGAAAATACTACCCCGTAATTATTATAAGCGTATTCGACAAACTTCTTTGCCGCCATACCATAAAGGAATCCAAAATTTCATATTACCCAGAAATTCTTGTTATTTCCGGTACTGACTATACCTTACCTAAACTAATAGTCTTATTATGCACAAGTTTATGGCATCTATGGCATAATGTAACTAAGTTAGAAGGATGGTTATTTATAGGGTCCCCATCCTTGTGATGGACTACAAATGTTAATTTAGTATCTAATTTTCTATTACCGCAGTATTCACAATAATCTTTCCTATATTTAGAATAAACCCAGTTTTTTCTTGTTTCTTTATCTGGATTTTTCTTAAATATATTGTTATTTTCTCCTTTTTGATTATAGCCTTTTCTTTTATACTTTTATGGAATCGCTCTCTTTGCCTTTGTTGGCTTAATGCAATAGAGCATTCAGGGCTACACGTCTTTGCATTAGAAGAAGCCCCTATAAACATTTTTCCACATATTATACACTCTTTAGGGTTTTTAGGAGAAAATTTACCTGGTATTGAATTTTTAGATACAAGTTTACCCATCACTTAGGCCCCTCCGTATATATAAGTTAGTTTGATTTGGTTTTCACCAGTCTACTTATAATAAGTCGATACACACAAGCCCTATACTTGGCACGGTCTCAACGTCTCAGTCCTAACCGTTTTGAGAGGGTTTAGAGGCGGCTAATTATTCCACTTACCGCCTTGGCCTTTCCACGTTCTTCTTTCGTTGGTTCACGGCCATTGGTCATTAATTTTGCTGTTGTAGTGTGGATATCTCCACCTTCATTATATATCTTTAGCATGGTTTGGTCATTAGAATAGTCAGCAGCAATACGAAGTTCAAGTTGTGAATAATCTGCCTCAAAAAACAATCTTCCAGGTGGTGCTTTATAAATAGCCCTTACATCTTTTGTCCTTGGTACTTGTTGTAAATTTGGGTTTTGGCAATTATGAACGCAAATACCATTAGCAATAAAACAATTTGTTTTTGGTACTGTTATATCGTATACAGGCACACTAATATTAAGATGCTCAATTTTAGTTATTACATGATTATTTTTTAGGCTACTTTTTCTACCATCATACTCTATTCCATAATAATCCATTCTATTTTTTATAAAAGAGTAATCTCTATTAAGGAGTTTAGATGCACCAACAATACCGTTTCCTTTTTCTAATGCTTGTATAATCTCTTTTTTAGTACATCTTTTTTCCATTAAAATATCATGTTGTTTTTTATAATATTCTTTATCTCTTAACTTAATAGAAGATTTTCCGCCTTTTGCATGCCATTCTGCATCTCTAATACTAATATGGTAACTTGCATGCTCTTTTGCAGTCATCCCTATTAAATTTCTTGGAACATTATTAAAAGGGTTATGGTCTATATGATGTATGTGTTCTGGTATAACCCCATAAACTTGAGAATATACAAAAACATGCTCTAACATTGAATTATGGCCAGAAAAGTAAACCTGATATCTTTTATTATTTTTTAACCCGCGTTCTATTGCAAGAACATGGTCCCCAGGCTTTTTTCCTTGTTTTGGTATAAGGCTATCAGCCCTTTTATAACTTCCATCTATAAGTCTTATTAAATGATCTGATGTAACATCAATATACTTTGTATTTCTATTTCCTTGGGTTTTATACCATACCCTAACAATATCATCTCTATATCCAGTGCACCCACTCCAAGACACTTCACATAGTACAGGCTCTAATTCATCATTGAAAGAATAAACTAAATCACCGGCAACAATGTCTTTAATAGGCTTATACCCACCTGGCACCATAACCGGAGTGCTACCAACAAGGCAACTCGTTCTTCCTGAAACTACGTTTGTTAAATTAAAACTTGGGTGAATTCGTTTATCTGTACCAAGATCATCCTCCCATCTATTAAGGAACATTTTATTAAGTGTATTAGCAGCTTTATAATCTAATATCATTTTAGGAAGATCATACCCTTTTGCAGCGAGCTTTTTTAATACACTTGCATCCACTGATGGTTTACCGGTTTTTTCACTTTTCTTAATAACAGGTAAACCTTCTTTATTAAATAATACTTCGGCTACTTGACCAGAACTATTCCAGTTAATATCATATCTTTCTTTTAAGCGTTTATCTGCTTCCGCTTCTAAATCTTTATATTTCTTTTTTACAGAGTGTAAAGCAGGTATATCAACATAGATGCCATTTCTTTCTACATCTCTATACATTCTATACGCTGGCCGTAAAATATGCTTATACACCTTCCATTGTTGTTCAGTCAAATTTTCATTAAACCAACAAAATAACTCCCATGTGTATAAAACGTCTTTACGCAAATATGGTCTAACTTTATCGGATGTATCAGAAGTCTTTTCCTTCTTAGAGATATCCCAATCGTCTACACCTAAATACTTTTGGGCCATATATTTTAGTCCGTGCTTCTCTGCCAAGTCATAAGCAGTACCCAATAGCATAACATCTTCATTTATGGGTAATTTAATGCCAAAATGATACTCTATAAATAAAGTATCAAATTTACCATTTTGCCATACTATTTTTGTATCAGATTCTTTTAAGTCTTTTAGTATTTTAATGCACTCTTTTTTACGGCTATAATCATTGATATTAAATGTCTTTATTGCAACATTACTGCCTATACCCTTAGATAGACCAATACCAATCCAAGTTATAGTGTCTTTATACCTATTTAACCCGGTTGTCTCAATATCTATTGTAGCATATTTATACCCCATAACCTCCACCTTCTTTACTATGCTCTAAGCAGCTTTCATACTCATGTACCGTAATTTTATGGATTTTACATTTTCCGTAATAGCTATCCGGTATTGGTTTTCTATCTAAGTATTTACAAGTCTGGCATACCCCTATGGAAAACATACCGCGTGTACCTAAAAAGGATTCTAAACTATCTGCATATCTTAAAGCATCGGAATAGCGTACTTTCCGTTCATTCTTATTCCCTTTTGCAAGTATTATTCCTGCCTTTGGGTTTTCTTCTATTCTGTCTATAATAAGTTTTCTTGCTACTGATAAAAAGGCTTCTAAATCACTAATATGCTTTCCTTTTTCTTCATTTAATGTTTGTTGCCTTTTCATTATAGATCACCTATCTTTTACAGGTTTTCTTAATGTACTTTTTAGAGTTAAACCTGCCCATTGTGCCTCACGAGTTTTAGGCGCTCTGGTTTCCTTAAACCCTAAAGAACGCATATTCCTAATAAACCCATGTTTTTTATGACTTTCTCTTCCAAAATCAATACAAAATTGGGTATAGGCTTCATATAGTCTATCCTTAGATATTGAATACTGAGAATCAACCACACACTTCTTTTTAATAAATGCGTGTATACTATCGGAATCTTGCCGTAAACCTTCTACCATACGATTACTCATTCTTGTACGTGGGATATCACTAACAGGTAATAAGCTTAATAGATAAGGTATTACCTCCTCTATGCTCTCATTACTGCACAAATCGTCTACATACATATTGTTAAGAAATAACTCATTATTCATGTATAGTATCCGCATTCGCTTATAGAAAGCGTTAGACTTTTCTTCTAACTGTAATGGCAGCTGATTAAAGGAAAAGATTAGCTTTGCAAACGGTACAAAGAAAAACGGTTCTTTTCCTTTCTTCTCGTGCATGATCTGATCTCCACCAGTAATCTTTTTTAAGTTCTCAATAGAGGATAAAGGTAAAGACCCATTATCACCACAAGAATTCAGCAGCCTACCATATAACTGTGATGGGTAGAATCTATGGCTTAATTCGTGCATACTTAAAGCCGATGTATTTTGTCTGCCTACCATAGTTTCAATAAACCGTAATAGAACTGATTTACCGGTATTAGACTGCCCACAAAGAATCATAAATGTTTTTAGTCCATAGTCTAAAGTTAAACAATAGGCCATATATGATAAAATCATTTTTATGTCTTCTTTTAGCAGTTTTGTTTTTTGAAAAAACTTATACAACCTTGTATCAGTAAAAGGAACATAGTTTCCTATCTCATGGGGTATTTGTATAGTTTGTAGATACTTGCTATCATGGGGTATTATTTCACCGGTATCTATATTATATACCCCGTTCTTAAAATTTATCAAGTTCTTATAACAATTAATTTCATTTGTTGTTTTTTGTAACCTTATATCGTCAATGATTAATCGGTAGATTTCCATTATCCTTCCTTGGTTTATGAAATAATCTATCATAATCATTTCCCTAATTGTATTCCTTATAGAGCTTGATGCTTCTACGTATACCCCATCCTTATATTGGTAGCACTCACCACCTAATACAAAAGTATCACCACGATTCACAAAGTAATCACATATTGCACGAGCATTAATAGAAATGGCTTTTCCTTTGGCATCATAGATAAGATACGGGTTATCCCCGGTATCTCTTGCTTGATATTTTTTAGTATTATCGACTATCTTTTCAAGCTCTTCCTGGGTCATAGGGTCATTAAAAACATACTTATTTATGACATTAGCTATATTAAGTATTTGTTCATCATCTGCGCCACGGTTTTTATACGCCATAAGGTGAGAAAATAAAGTAGAATTTCTTCCATCACCGTCTTTTAAGCCTAAGAGGCTTTCTTTTCGACTTAGCATAGGGGTCCATTCTAAAGGTAATTCTGCTATACCTTCCCAATCCTTATTAAATGATCTTCCTTCGGCATTAAAAGGCAATAATACATATCCTTTATTAGCACACCTAAAATCGCATTTTAATCCGCAGGGTAAAACCATTCCTACTCGTTGTGGAAATTCCCGGTCCGTCTTAAAATATAGATGAAGCCCGTGCGGGGTTTTACACATTAGAGTTTTTAGTCCTGTTTCTTTTACAACTTTTAGGGCCTGTTTTTTACCTTCATCTATATCAACAACGATATACCCAGACCTAACCCACCATCCAATCTGCCCACCTGCTTTTATATGAGACCGTGCAAGTTTTATATTGACAATCGCAGAATCTACACGCTTTTTATCTTGGCATCTAACATACGAACCTTGCCCAATAAGGGTTTCAAATTCTGTTAATGTCAATATAATCACTCCTTGATATCATTCAAAGACACTTTACCGTTTTTTAGTTCTTTCAGTACAAGGTCATACAATTCTTTTACTTTATCATTCATAGGAGGAACACTTAATGATTGTACACAGCATTCATCATTAGTAGGATAATCAGTATCATCAAAACAACAGGAGCCATTATCACAAGAATAGGTAGTATCATTATCAACACCTCTATCCATTAAAGTATAATTTGGACTATCAGAATGGTTTAACCAACGCTCTAATCTGTCTACCTTTTTAGTAACTCTTTTCTTTAAGTCACTATTTGACACACCAAAGATTGCTTTTATATGGTCCATTATGATAGTAACATCTGCAAGTTCATCTAACACACCCTGCTGCAACTCTTTACGAGCTTGCTTTTTATCTTCATATCTGGGATACTTTGAACAAACAGTGGCAAGTTCACAAAGTTCTTCCATAGATACTAAGATTTGATTGTTAGGACCGTATACTTTACGAGCTTTTTTTAGTACCTCTTTTTGTTTACAAGTTAGTATTGCCATACATACTACCTCCATTTAGTTTGTTTTATCAGGTTTATTCCAATTTTTAGCATGGTATACACTACACCCTGCTTGATTAAAAATATTTTGTGTCTGGAGAGATATTTCTTGTTTACGGCCATATACCACCCTACTCACTTTAGCAGACACCAGAGCGCGGGCACAAGCCTCACATGGGTATCTGGTGACATACACCGTAGCCCCTTCTGTGCTCTCCGTAGAGGAAGCGCAATCTGCTAATGCGTCTATTTCACTGTGGACTGCACGACAGTCAGACGGGTCTCTATGTGTCTTATCGTCATTTCCATACAATGCAACTCTAAGACACCCCTCACGAGAACAGATATTAGGCATACTACGATTTGCACCAAGTCCAATTATATGATTATTTTTTACAATACAACAACCAACTTTTACTTTTTGACACCCACTGTAAAACTCCGCATAGTCATCTGCTATAACCATATAAAAATCATCATTATGTATACGATTACTGGTCAAGAGTTAGCTCCCCTTTCATAAGGTCAATCCTAATCTTCTCTGATAAGGCAGAAATAAAAGAACCGTTAGAAGGTCTGCCTGTATCAGGGTTGACACTATTCCTAAACATAATATAGAGAACATCACTATTACCTTTTTCAAAAGTGATGTCGATAGCATGCCTTATCGCTCGTTCTACACGGCTACCGGTTGTTCCCTCAAGTTTACCAGTATCATTATATAAACGCCCTGTGATACTTTTCATATATGTAGGGTCAGATAAAACCAGAGCCACAGCAGTTCTAAGATAAAAGAACCCACGTAAATTAGCTGGCATCCCCATTTCCATTAAATTACCAAGAACCCAAGAAAAATAATTGCTGCTTTGCAAAATATGTTTTGTAGATTCGTCAAAATCATCTAAGTTATGGTATTTATATTCAAACATACGCTTACCCCTCAAATAAATTATAGCTTTTAGGTACTTTCGTAGGTTTATACTTAACCTTCGGTCTACCGGTTTTATTATAAGTTCTCATATACTTAGAAAGTTCACAAAAACAATTTTCTAAAGACATAACATTAATGTATCTATCATAAACGGCACGGTCCTTAAATAATTGTTCAGGATTCCATTCATACCCTTCTGGCAAACAGTCACCATAGCTTAGGCCATTAAACATCTCATTCATGTTATCTCTAAGCCAGAACAAACACTCTTCGGGTGTCATACCATCAGTGTCCTCAAAAACATAGCTTAAACCACGCTTACATCCGGGACCAGCAATGGTAAATTCATTTTCAGAAAAAGGAAAGTCCTTAATATATGTTAGATCAATAAATACTTGATAAGATAGAAAATATGCAAAACTGGGAAGCTCTTGTATAATATCATATACTTCTTTTTGGCTCTGTGCATTCATAACCCGTTCATACACATTATTCTTTTTTAGCCAAGGACCAATATGAAAAATTCTCAAAGGTATATCGGATTCAGCACCCTTATCATTATTTGCATGGGTTTTACCATCTGGGTACTTCCATATAGATTTTGTACTACCTTGATTATATGCAGCAGAAAACCATTTTCTATCTGGGTCAACGTCTATAATAGCTTTATACAGTGGTCTAACAGTTTCCTTTAGTTTAAGTCCATTATAGATATCTTCCGCAGACCAAGGACCACCAAAGTCTGTAAATGTGTAGGGATTATTCCATGATCTAAACAAGAAAGTATTAGCTACTTTATCCTCAAGGGACAATCCTTTATTTTTAGATACATTCTTAATAAGTGCCTTAGACACCCTATCATTCTCTCTAAATATATTTGTGAACTTATATGTACTTAAAATTGGGTTTTTTGTCCATGGTGCAGGTAGTTTTAGTACATCCTTAGCATAGTAAATCCCATACCGGTCTATAATAAACTGCATTAAATGAGCGGTATTTTGTTCATTAAGTACAGGGTTAGCCTTTTTAATAACCTTATATCTAACACCGCAATAGGGTATATCCCGTTCTTTTGTTCTCATATAGCCCCTCCTTTAGTTAGTTTACTATACTATATCATATTATAAGACTAATTGCAATCACAATATATAGTGTTATAGGTTTCGTTTATACATATACACTAAGGAATTAATAGAGGACGTTTTAATACTTGTATACCCATACCGTTTAATGGCATTGCGTAAAGAAGAACGACAAGATTCTGCACTTGAATACCCATTTTCTTTAGGGTCTATTACTACAACATCAGATTCCATAGCAATAAACTCGTCTAAGGCTTGTTTAAGCTCAGATTTCTTTCTTCCTCTTTCAAAATCTTCGACAATTAAATCACTTTTACGAAATTTCATAATACAACACTCCTTATATTAAATATAATCTTTTACACAAATTGTAGTGTTATTAGGGAGAGTTTTGAATAGTCTAAAAGGTAAAAGGTGATTCTCTAAATTAGTAGAATTAGAACTATACCAGCTTAATCCCCCATATTTTTCTCTTTTAATATATACTGTGTCAACGCAAGCATCTTGAAAAAGTTTCATAAGATTCCGTTCCTGGTCAGTAAAAGTAATTCATCACACCTTGTAATATAATCATGGTTATTAACAATACGGCAAACTTCTTTACAGGTTACTTCTTCTCCATTTACACTTTTAATTTCTCCATTTTCGTTAATAAAATACTCTTTTGGGTCATCAAATATAAGGTCTGAAAACTTAAAAATTTGATTAACCTTAACTCCAATAACTTCGCAAATCTTAGGGGTTTCTTTCTTCATAATTTCCTCCTTAAAATTATCATACATGCCTTGTAATAGCACATTGTTAAAACAGTCTTCGCAACATGGTTCATCATTTATTGTGCAAAGTATGTCTTTTATTTGTCCGCAGTTTGCACACTTGCTTATGTAATAATCCATAAATTCCTCTCTTTTACTTTCTATACTTTAATCCGGTTCCTTTTTCTTTCCTTCACTGCAAAAATCATCAGGCTTTCTTGTCGATTGAACTTTTATACATTGCGTATTCCTACCGCCAATAGGGATAGGCCAATCCGATGCTTCGATGAAATATTTACACTCTCGGCAATAGCACCCGCCAGCGACATGGACGGGGTCAATGATTCGCTGTTCGTCTATAAGCCGTGGTATGAATGCTTCTCCCCAATTACTCATTATGGGTAGTCCTTTTACTTGTCTTTTCAGTTCATCAACATCAATTAGTTTCATGTTTGGTCCCGCTTTCCATTGCTTTATCAAAACAATCTTCACATCACGGTTTCCCGTCCACTGTACATACCATTTCTTTTATTTTTCCACATTTTGCACATCTGACTTTATGTTTATTCTCCTTATCCATACGAGTGCCGCAGATCGCAATCATCATACCCAAGAATTTTTAAGAGATGTGCCCTCTCGATGTACTCCTTCATTCCTTTTCCCTCCGTAGTGCGGACTCAATTTCCAAAATCGAGAATGTATGACTTAATGGCTCTGCATTCGGTATTTCAGTCTCCGCCGTGATAAATATATTTTCAGGCGTGTAATCCTTAATAACCGCATTGCACCAAAATCCTGTGCTGCTCTTGTATGAAATTTTATACCCAGGTTGGCACGGCATCACCACGCATCGCCTCTCTCTGTCCGCCAAGGCCAGTTCCCACAGGCGATCAAATGAAACCCCAAAAATATCCTCAATGATTTCTGAAAAGGTCATATCAAACAGGCTGCATTTATTCATTTTACAATTCCTCCTTCTTATCGCGTGGCTTCTGAATATTCCACTTTTCTGTGCTGCCGGGATATTCTGATGGGATAACCATAATTCCATTCTCTCTCATTATTTTCTTCATCCGCTCCAACTCAAGTTGGATTTCATGGCAAACTACTTTTTCTTCCTGGTACATTTTCTGCAACTTTTCATTTTCAGTTTGGAGATCAGAAAGTAAACTTATTACAGACCTAAGATCATGTTTTTTAATTACAGTATAATACCCTGACATAAGAGGAAAAGTATCACTTTCCAAAATATTATTTAATATTTCAATAGTATTTTTAATATAGATTAAACTCATTTTTCCAACTTCTCCAATCTATCTATAACCCTGCCTATCAGGGCAATAGCATCAAGATAGTCTTGTTGAGTAAATGCGTTTAGCAAGGAAGATGTATAAAGTTCTCTGATTTTTCTTTGCTCAACAGTTCCAATAGTTTTATAATTCGGTGTAATATATTCATCCATTGTTCTTCTCTCCCTCCGGCGGGCGTTCTTCCATCTTATCTGCGGTTTCTGCCAGAAGTGTAGCAGCCTCCAGATAAGATATTTCTTTGGGCCCTCCATTTTCGCCCCAAATATCCCAGCAATAAAGCACCCCATGCAGTCGCTTGTTGTTGACTATCGCTCTGGCTCCTGCTCTCAAAGCGAGAAAAAACTTTTCATTCTCCATTGTCCTCTCCCTCCGGCGGGCGGCAGTCAGGCGGTGCGGGAAGCATCCGCCACCACAGCACATCCGCATCTGTCCATTCAAGGTATTCATCGATTATCCAACCGTCGTCATTGTTCCACGAGCCAAGCTGGTACGTTTCGTCCAGAATGATGTTCGGTTTTGGGCTCCCGCTCACGATGCACAGAACAGGCTCATGCTCTGGCGGCATGGCATCTTTCACTCGCACCCACTCATTCAGCGGGGTGAGGGTGGACTGAAGTGCCTTTCTGGCCCAGAAGTATGCCTTGGCCTGCTCCTCGTTTTCAGGTACAGCAATCACAAAATACTGGTACGCCTTTTCGGCATCAGTCATCTTTCAGCACCTCATTCAATCTCCCCACCAAAATTTCTTCCCCGTTTTCAGTAAGCGGCGCTCCGCATCCCGGACAAAAATGTAGGGAAAAGAGGCCTTTATTCCCGCAAAAAATAAATTGTCCATCAAAGCTTCTCCCATCCTTGCAGTGGTGGCAACGCTGTTTTCGCATCTTCTTAGCTAATTCTTCCGCTTTAATCATTTTTCAGTACCTCCTGCACGATCTTCTTTGCAGCCTTGTTCCCGCACTCCCGGCTGATGGGGCGGAGGGCGGAGATGGCGGCTTCATCTTTCATTACAGTCTCCTTTCGGCTCATCGTAAAATTTGTGGCTCAGCTTATCAAGGTACGTTGCACCCTTCTCAATCGCCCTTGCCATTTTTCAACATCTCCTTATCCATGCGTGGCTTTCCCTTTGTGGGGATTGCTTGCGTTAGCGATAAAAACATCCATAATAAGCGGAAGACGATTATGCTTTACTTCACCGTTTTCGTCGATATAAAAGTTTTTCATACTCCAGCGTTGGAGTTCTCGCCAAAATGAGTAGTCTACAACTATGTCTTGCCCAATTAAGGCTATAAATTCATTCTTTGTCATCTTTTAACGCCTCCAATCTCTCCATCACCATCTGCACAGCCTCGTTCGTCATGGGAGCACCACATTTCGGACAAAAATGGTTATATTTTCTGTAATTCTTTAATACTCTATCATCTCCATGTGCATCAATTTTCTTGCATCTTGAGCACCTTATACTTCCGTATTTCGCATCCGTAAACTCACTCTGTTCAAATTCCCATTCGCCCATCCACACCTTCTTCACCCGCTCCCGGCTGACAGGACGGAGGGCGGAAACAGCTATATCAATCGCTTCGTCCAACTGTTTTCTGTCCCACCAAAGCCCATTTTTCAAGGTATCAATCGCTTCTTCCCGTGTCATTTTTATCTCCTTTTGAAAATACTCTTTAGGATTTACACTCTACCGCAGCCATAATACATCCTCCTTAATTCATATACTCTACTTTAGGGGCCGTAGATTCGTCCCAGTCTTGCCAAGTGGTATAGGGGGTAGTATTTACATGGGCACCGGTTAAATCATCCTCCTGGTGGACTGCTGGGGCCTCCTGCTGCTGGCTAATTACCTTGCTCTGATTATAGGATACACCCAAGGCAATTAACAACGCTATAACTACACAAAATAGAGTAGCACTAAGAACCTTAATATGACCTATGTACTTATGTAGCATAGTCTCTGGAATATAGTCTACAATACAATCATTTGTTTTCATGTTTTTTCCCTTCTGTAAATACCTTACCATTTACTTTAATAGTATATCCTGCTTTTCGTAATGAAGCCCTAATATCTCGCTTATAGGCACATTCTTTATATGTTGTTGACATATAACACTTTTTACCTTTGTACACTTCAAATAAGAAAGCCATATAACCCCACTATATTAATCACAGTAACTATAATGATTAAACGTATGCCTTAAACCCATCCAGCTCATACAAAACACCCTTGTGCCGGATACCTACATTCCCTGTCTTTCTACTAACATACACCCGACGACCCTTAGGGAATAAATCAGAATAAACCTTTGCCTCTTTACGATTAATAGTGAGATTAGGGAAATGGGTCTCAACTTCATCGGGTTTAAGTACATTATAAGACATATTAGGACGGGGATAGAATGAAAAGAAACAGTTCTCCTCTACCTCTGCAATACAGTTAGCAAACTTTCGGGAAGGGTTTCTCTTACGATACAGTTTCTTATCCTTATTTAGATCAATATACAGGCCTTTTTTGAACCAACGCTTAAAAGTGGATTTAGTAACAGCAATTTGTGTATGGTCATCATCTCGACTGACTAACTTATACCGAAGTACATCATTAAGGTCTGTTTCAGTACAAACAAGATCATAAGAAATACCGGTTTTCTTATTGGTATAAATGATAATGCTTGTGCCTACCATGGTTTTAGTTTTCATAATAACCTCCTAAACAATATTATATAATAATATGTTGTCTTGTGCCATTATTAGTGGTTTATGGCCTTTCTTGACTGTAAATACACTATAACACACCTACATAGAAAAAGCAAGGACTTTTTATATTATTTCTTAAAAATTTTTACAGCAAGATTATATAATATATGTATAATATATGTATAATATATGTATGTGGATATGCCATAGCAGCCAGTGTATAAATATACAGTTTTGTATACACCTGGGTACCGGATATTCATAGCAGTTAAGCTCCAAAAATTCATGGGTTTTACCCTGGAATAAGTGTGTATGGAGGTGTGTTAATCTGTGAAAATGGAAATTTTTGAGCATGATTTTCAAATTTTCACATGCGAAAAAGTTGGAGCCAAAAAATTGGCATATTTATTATAAAGTACCCCTGAAAAAATGGCATTTTTATAATAGAAAAGGTACTAAAAATTGGCATGAATTTATTATTAACTTATTATAAATTTATAATAAAATACCTTGCCAATTTTTTTACTTCCCTATTGCGTGCGCCAGAAAATGAAGATTTATTATAAAATTGATGCTTTTTTGGAGTTATTAATAAATTGTTAACAACCATTAACAAATTGTTAACAAATGCAAGGAAAAATTTTTATCTTGCATTTTTGAGGGACAATGGGTGAAAAATACGTGTAATTTTAGGGTTAAAAATTGGCATATTTATTATAACTTTGAGCTAAAAAATTGGCAAACTAATAATAAAAATATCGTAAAAATCGCGAAAAAATGGCACGTGTTTTATAATAGAATTATAATAAATTATTATAAATTAAGTGTGCCAATTTTTTTATTTCCCTATTATCTACGAGAGAAAATGAATTAAAATAATATATATAATGCAAAAATAGAAGATATTAATTATATATAGGGGGTATAGGGGCAAAAAAATTGGCACGAAAATTTAATAATAATTTATAATAAAGTTATAATAAAAATATGCCATTTTTTGCGATTTTTTTATTATAAAAAAGCCATTTTTTGGGGTGCATTTGGGTGCAAAAAGCCAATTTTTTGTGCTTCACATGCCAAAATTTTTGGTTTCACGGTATTTTTGTAAAGTTTGCTTTACATTTTCGTTTGAGTATGTGGAAAATTCAAATTTTGGCTGTGGGTTATAATAATTTTCAGGTTTAACCAGGGTTTGCAAAAATTTTTTACCGACCACTTAGGGCTTGCACCCTGGGCTCCATCTGACAGCGACGAGAATGCAGCCAGATTTAATTTTGTGGGTGGGGGTGGTGTGTGGGTATTATCCAGGGGAGAAGTGGGCCTTATATCGAAGCGTAGGGGCCTAATCTGAAATTGCACTTTACAGCGGGTGTAAAAATTTTTCTTGCAATTTTACAAAATTTATGCTATGATATACAAAGAGACAATAAAATCCATAAGAAATGAATAAATATACAGTCTGTTATAATAGAAAATGAATATTTATGCAAAATTTATGCAAAGGAGAGGATCACATGGAGAAAAAAGCTCGAATAGATAAAAACGTGCTGTATATCGACTTTACCGGTATAAAGATTCCATCATGGAAGATTAGAGAGGCTCAAAAAATTAAAACAAAGCTTATCAGAGATAGAAGACGGATAGACCCATTTTTCAGTATGGGGTACAGCAAAAGAAAGTATAAGACCGCCACTGAACTATGGTATTACTGTGAGGAGTATTTCAAAAGTAAACAGTATGTGCTAACTACAAAGGAGGGTATTCCAAGAAAAAATCCAGAAACCGGTGAATATCTATACGGAACTCTACCGCTCACAATGTCTGGGTTAGCTCGTCATTTAGGGGTTAGTACATCCACTTTGATCTGGTATGAGAGAAAAGCAGAGGCTGGCAAACTCCCTTATGAATTCAAAGAGGTGATACAAGAGGCAAAACACCGCATAGAAGAATATGCAGAAACCCGGTTGTATGACAAAGATGGAAATAGGGGTGCCGAATTCATGCTCTCAAGATCGTTTAGATGGAGGACACCACTTGAGGATTCCATGATAGTTAAGAATGAGGTTGAAACTAAGCTGCAACAAGAAAAATGGAAAAAGGTTGCTGAAAAGATGGATTTGGAAAATAAGGTACTAAGAGAAAGTTTTTCTGAGACAGAAGCTGGTAATGTTCATATTGTTATTGAGCGAGCTGAGAAGCCTCTATACACAAAGTAGTTTGAACTTATACAGGATGTAATCATTTGGAGGATATTTATGCAATGGTTTATAAGAATTATTAGTAAATTTATTCATAAATTAGCGAATATAGTGTATAAATATTCATTGTATGTGAATAATAATTCTAATAAAGCAATACTACAAATGGTTTGTATAATTTGGGGTATACTAATTGTATTAATTTTTGCTATTGCCTTTGGATAAGGGGGTATAAGAGTATGAGAAGCGAATTAGTGCTTTTTAATTTAGACTATGCGTATAAAAATAATAGGCCATGTGCTGGTATTATACAGCTTATGACAGATTTGCGCCGCTCTGGATGTACAGTAAATGTAGTATCTAATATACTGGATTCTGCCGAACATGATAAATTAGAGCGTTGGGCAAATGAGGTCGGGGTTTATCGCTGGAAAATACAAAATGACCCTGCATTAGTTAGGAATAGTATAGACCGCTCGTGCCTGTATCTGCATGGGGACATAAATAAAATCGTTAGCTCTGGATACTCCTATAAGTATACTTATACACATTCTAAAGAAATTATTAAATGCGCCCAATTTGATTGTTATTGGAATGAAGCCGGTGAATGCCAAGGGGCTAAAGATAAGGTATTCCCTCAATATGGTAGTATGTGCCCTGAATATTATTCTTGTTAATAAGGAGTGTTAATGTATGCCAAAACTACGGCGACAGAGTAGAAAGAAGTTCGGGTGCCGTTGTTTATCTTGTCAAGAAAAGAGTGGAGAGGTATATATTGATCCTCTTGGTTATATGCACTGTATAAAGTGTGGTAGTATGAATATACGTCCTTGGCTGGGGGAGGTGGGGTAAATGGAGATAGGTAATCTACGCCCAGTTACCTTAAAAGATGGGAGAGAAGGTTGGTTTCACGATTGGCAATTTACTTCTTATTTAGTTGCAAGAAATGTTGTTACAAAAGAAGGAGGCCAGGTATCCTATACTCAGGGTATAGTAGAATTAAATACCGGTGAAGTGATATTAGCAAAGCCAGAAGATATTACATTTAATGATACTGACCAACTATGTATACCTGATGAATACGAAAATGAAGAAGGAGAATAGTTATGCCGCTGCCGGATTTGAATTTCTGGATTAAAAAAGATAATAAATATATTTGTTCTAATTGTGGCTTTGAGACCAATAAACCTGCCGGGAGTAGATATGGGCCTGATATTTGCCCACGTTGCTTAGAGGTAGTACAAAAGTGCAATATGCAAGTACCTGTAAACTACTATAAAAAGGGAACAATTATGTGGTCTATTGTTAATGATGACTGGAGTGATCTGAAAGTATCAGAGATAGCAGAAGTTCTTGATGCAAATAAACAAACAGTGTATAGTGCAATATCTAATATTAAGAAAGAAACTGGGTATTGTGTACCTCATGTCAGCAAAACCATAGAGAGACTAAAAAGGATCCGTTTCGGCTCTGGGATGTGATGTATTGAAAATTCATAAAGCAATAAACCCAAGGTTTGAAGACTTTGTATTTAATTGGGATTATCCAGAGTATTTATTGGTGGGTGGGTATGGCTCAAGCAAGAGTTACCATATTGTATTAAAGCTAATCTTAAAAGCATTACAGGAAAAGCGAAAAATACTTGTGGTACGTGAAGTCTATGATACAATAAGAGAATCCTGCTTTGATTTGTTTATTGAGATATTAGAAGATATAGACATGCTTGAGTATAACCCCAATAAAAAGAATAGTAGCAAAGTACGGTACAAAATAAGCCCGATGCAGCTTAATTTCCCTAATGGGTCAAAGGTAATATTTAAGGGCATGGATAAGCCTGGTAAACTAAAGTCTATTAATGGTTTGTCTATTGTTTGGTTAGAAGAAGCAAGTGAAGTTAAGTATGCAGGTTATAAAGAATTAAAGGGCAGACTTCGTCATCCTACGAGCAGCATGCACTTTATTTTAAGTACAAATCCTGTGGGTACTGAAAATTGGGTATATCAGCATTTCTTTAAGCATACAAACGAAGACGGTACACAAACTGTTATACTTGATGATAAAGAATTATATGAGCAACACACCATAGTACATAATAGGGTATATTATCATCATAGTGTGGTTAGCGATAATTATTTTGTACCAAAGGACTACATAACAAACCTTGACGAGATGAAACTGTATGACCCTGATTTGTACAGAGTGGCAAGACTTGGTCAATTTGGTCTAAATGGTATACGAGTGCTACCGCAATTTACAACCGCTGACCATGATAAGGTTATGCGAGCTGTTAAAGGTATACCAGATCAATATAAGTTTGCAGGGTTCGACTTTGGGTTTGAAACTTCCTATAATGCGGTTATTCGTTGTGCTGTTGATGATAGAGAAAAATATTTGTATATTTATTGGGAGTATTATAAGAACCACATGACAGATGACCAAACAGCAGAGGAACTAAAGAATCTTGGTATACAGAATGTGCCTATAATAGCTGA
>ERZ773103.347-NODE-347-length-50402-cov-3.606848_pt1 | contig 50402 bp, 65 predicted proteins | sample MGYA00511118_ERZ773103 | MGnify/ENA primary metagenome ERZ773103 (study PRJEB29015, sample SAMEA2737821) | human gut metagenome | biome: human gut; feature: human-associated habitat; material: faeces | place: China | collected 2012 ... | reverse complement strand
GCCGGATATGACGTGACCTGTATTATCAAAGGGCTTGGGGAATTAGCAGGCATACGCCGAATCTATGTTCGTCATGTAGAGGATTGTATTGAAAGCTGTCTGAATGAACATTAGAGGCCAAATTATTCTGCTGTGTTTTCAGCAATGCCTCCGGTGAATGTTGATACTAAGTGTAACAAGACTTGAAAATGATTTTGCCCTATGGTATCATTAGAGGCAGGAATGAATGAAATGGAGGCTTTAATGATGACAAAAGTAGATGTTGTAAGAGCAGAAATGGTCAAGGCAATGAAAGCCGGAGATAAGGAACGTAAGAATGCATTATCGATGCTGTTAAGCGCATTGAAGAATGCCACCATCGATAAGAGAAGCGATCTGACTGAAGAAGAAGCTGATGTGATCGTCCGCAAGGAGATCAAGCAGACACAGGAGACTTTAGATACGACACCCGCTGAGCGTACAGAGATTATTGAGGAATGCAAGTTCCGTATTGCAGTTTATGAGGAATTTGTACCGAAGATGATGGAAGCAGATGCGATAGAAGCTGTGATCAAAGAGACATTGGCTGAACTTGGCATTGATGCCCCGACAGTTAAGGATAAAGGCAAGATTATGAAGGTTCTGATGCCGAAGGTCAAAGGCAAGGCAGACGGCAAGCTTGTGAACCAGTTGTTATCCGGTATGTTTGTATAGATATAAGCAGAGTACACATGCGTGCACTCCTTGAAAATCCGCGGGTAAGTTCTTCTTACAGCGGGTTTTCTGCTATAAGGAGATTTTGCTGTTTGTTATGTACAACACAAGATGAGGCAGCAAGATGATAGAATTGAATGACACAGAGAATTGAATAATACAGAGAACAGAAAGGACAGATTATGAGAATAGGAATGGGATATGACGTACATCGTCTTGTACCTGATAGAGATTTAATCATCGGAGGTGTGAAGATACCCTATGAGAAAGGATTGCTTGGTCACTCAGATGCAGATGTCATGCTGCACGCTGTGATGGATGCACTGCTTGGCGCTGCTGCTCTTGGTGATATCGGCAAGCACTTTCCGGACACGGATCCTGCTTACAAAGGAATTTCCAGTGTCAAACTGTTGGAGCATGTGGGCAAACTGATTGAAGAGAAGGGTTATATTATCGGCAATATTGATGCGACAATTATCGCGCAGAAACCGAAGATGGCTCCGCACATTCCGCAGATGCGCCAAAATATTGCAAAGGCACTTAAGATTTCCGAAGATCAGATCAATGTGAAGGCAACGACAGAAGAAGGTCTTGGCTTTACCGGTGAGGGCGCCGGCATCTCATCTCAGGCTATCTGTCTATTGGAAGAAATCGGCAATTTCGGTGGAAGAGATGTGATGTACGAGACTTCCTATGACCCATCAGCAGGCGGCTGTGCAGGCTGCGGCGGCTGCAGACAGTAGGTGTGTCATGAATTTTGAACATTTTATAAAAAAAGAAATGGAACCGCAGGATTATGATATTCTGCTTCCGTATTTTAAGATGCGTTACTCCCATACATGCGAGAACATCCTTGTCAGCAATTTTATGTGGAAAGACTATTATCATACCCATTATATCCGGGATGATCATGGACTGATCTGGCTGATGGAAGTCGATGGTCAACCGGTGACCATGGTGCCTGTATGTGCCAAACAAGATCTGAAACATTATTTTGATGTGGCAGAGGCTTATTTTAATGAAGTTCTCCACAGCAAACTGACAGTATGTCTGGCCGACAAAGAGGCCGTTGAACTTCTTGATCTTGATCATGAGAAATATGACATTCTGGCTGTCCGTGATTATTATGATTATGTTTATGACGCCGAGAAACTGAGAACATTCAGTGGCAAAGCGTATCACAAAAAGAAGAATCATCTCAACGCATTTAAGAAAGCCTATGAGGGCCGATATGAATACCGAAGTCTTTCCTGCGGATGCCATCATGATGAAATTATGGCTTTTCTCAGGAAATGGGAAGCCCAGAGAGATCTTGAGGATCCTTTCCATCGCGATGAATATGAATTAAACGGAATAGATTATCTTTTATCCAATTGCGGTTATCTTGATTACAAAATGGGCGGTATTTATATTGATGGTGAGCTGCAGGCTTTCAGTCTGGGTGTCTATGGCAAAGTGGAGAAAATGGCCGTTATCCATGTGGAAAAGGCCAATCCGGATATCCGCGGTCTGTATCCGATGATCTGCCAGCAGTTTTTGTGCCATGAATTCCCGGATGCCGAACTTGTAAACCGTGAAGATGATATGGGGCTGGAAGGACTCCGTAAGTCCAAAATGTCTTACAATCCAATCTATCTGGAAGAGAAATATGAAATCAGACAAAAGTAATTTGACAGTCCGTTATGCCGATGGAAGGGATACGGATGCATTATATAAGCTGTGGAAAGAATGTTTCCATGATACAGATGCCTTTATGGCATATTATTTTGACTACTATTTAAGAGATAACCGGATTCTTATATTGGAGCAGAAAAATCAGCTGAAATCTATGATCCATCTGAATCCGTACACATTATCTGTCTGCGGAAAGAAGGTCAACAGCCTATATGTTGTCGGCGTTGCCACTGATGCCGACTTCAGACATCGCGGTGCTATGACACGGCTTTTGCAGCGGACTTTTTCCGACTGCTATGCCGGTAGAATACCTCTGATCTATCTGATGCCTGCGAATGAGGCTATTTATACACCTTTTCAATTTGCATACATTTACAGTCAGTATGTGGAAAAGAAAACGCATACGCCTTTTTCATCCATCCACAATGTTGATACAGCAATTGTGAGGGATATTTCCGCACATCCTGTTTCTTCGGAAGCAGAAAGGCAGCAGCTGGCAGACTGGTCTAATTCGCTGCTTTCACGTCATTATGATGTTTTTACCTGGCGTGATGCCTATTATTTTGAAAGACTGCAGATGGAGAATCAGGCAGATGGCGGTGATTTACTGCTATTATCTGCCAATGGCAAACAGATCGGCTATGTCTCTTATGCCTGCGAAGAAATCATGGAAATTCGCGAAATTTATTGTGAACCCGAATGGCAGTCTGCTATTGGTCAATGGGTGCTTCAGGCATTCCGGGACAAAGAAGGAGAACTCCTTCCCTTGGTTCAGGCACCTTTTATAGCCGATGCGGCGGATGTCCGCGGTATGAAACGTCCGATCATTATGGGGCGCATCATTGATGCTGCAGAATGGATCAATTGTATGCCGATCCGGAATATTTCACTGGATATAGCTATCAGTATCATTGATAGATGGATTCCGGAGAATGAAAGCACATGGTATTGGCAGATAAGTCCGGAGGGCAATTCATTTGAACGTACGGAAGGGCCATGGGACATTTGCCTGGATATTGACACATTTCTGCAATGGCTTTCAGGATACATTCCCGCGGATGAACTCATCCGTCAGCACCGGATTTTGCTGCGCACGGATTGGCAGGAAAACGACGCCATGTATACATTGGAACAGATTCCTGTCCTGCATGGTCTGATGATCAATGAAATCGTGTAGACAGATGCCAATATCTGACATAAAGAGGTTGACAAACCTGCATTTTTTGCATAGACTAAACTTCAGATAAATGCAATTATTTATGGAGGAAATCATGAAAATATTCAATACATTAACGAGAAGAAAAGATGAATTTGTTCCCCTTGAAGAAGGAAAGGTGCGCATGTATGTCTGCGGACCGACTGTATATAATTATATCCATATCGGAAATGCACGTCCGATGATCGTTTTCGACACTGTACGCCGTTATTTTGAATATAAGGGATACGATGTGAATTATGTTTCCAACTTTACAGATGTAGATGACAAGATTATCAAAAAGGCCAATGAAGAGGGCGTTGATGCCTCTGTTATTTCAGAACGCTTTATCAAGGAAGCTCAGAAAGACATGGCAGATATGAATGTCAAGGAAGCAACCTATCATCCGAAGGCAACTGAGGAAATTGACGGTATGATCGATATGATCCAGACATTGATTAACAAAGGTCATGCCTATGCCGTGGATGGCACTGTCTATTTCAAAACCCGTTCCTTCAAGGATTACGGCAAGCTTTCCAAGAAGAACATTGATGATCTTGAAGCCGGCCACAGAGAAATCAAGGTTAACGGTGAAGAAGGCAAGGAAGATCCGCTGGATTTCGTTCTCTGGAAGCCGAAGAAAGAAGGCGAACCGTCCTGGCCTTCACCATGGGGAGACGGCCGTCCGGGCTGGCATATTGAATGCTCTGTCATGTCCAAGAAGTATCTTGGTGAACAGATTGATATCCATGCCGGCGGTGAAGATCTGATCTTCCCGCATCACGAGAATGAAATTGCTCAGAGCGAAGCCTGCAATGACAAGGAATTTGCACATTACTGGATGCATAACGGTTTCCTGAATATTAATAACGTGAAGATGTCCAAATCCCTGGGCAATTTCTTTACCGTTCGTGAAATCGCCGAGAAATATGATCTGCAGGTACTGCGTTTCTTTATGCTCAGTGCCCATTACAGAAGTCCTCTGAACTTCAGTGCTGAATTAATGGAGGCATCACGCAATGGTCTTGAACGTATCCTGACAGCCGTTGATCGTCTGCGTACATTGAATGTACAGGGAAAAGCATGCACTGAGGAAGAGAACGAACAGATGAAAGTATTTGATGCCCTTGTTGCCAAATACGAAGCTGCCATGGAAGACGATTTCAATACAGCAGATGCTATTTCTGCTATTTTTGAGATGGTTAAGGCAGCCAATATTCATGTAACAGAGACTTCTACAGCTGCTTTCAGAGATCAGATCCTGTCAGAAATTGTCAGACTGTGTGACGTACTTGGTATTAAGACTGAGAAGAAGGAAGAGCTGCTGGATGATGAGATCCAGGCATTGATCGACGAACGCCAGGCAGCAAGAAAGGCAAAGAATTTTGCACGTGCGGATGAAATTCGTGACGAGCTGCTTGCAAAGGGCATTATTCTGAAGGATACAAGAGAGGGTGTCAAATGGAGCAGAGCTTAGAATCCTTTAGTACATGGTTTCGCGAACTTTATCATTTGGACAAGCCGGATGTCAGGGAATATTCTGCCCTGACACTGGCCTATATCGGTGATGCAGTTTATGAGATCATTATCCGATCTTATATTGTGGGCAAAGGCAATGCGCCGGTAGAGCGCCTTCACAAGCGTTCCAGCCGTCTTGTAAAAGCTGAGACCCAGGCTAACCTTATCATGGCTATTGAGGATCAGCTGACAGAAGAAGAACATGCCGTCTACAAACGCGGACGCAATGCCAAGTCTTATACAATGGCCAAGAATGCCACGATGTCGGATTACAGAAAAGCAACAGGCTGTGAGGCTCTGGTTGGGTATTTGTACCTGACGGAGCGCTATGAAAGGCTGACGGAGCTGATTCATACCGGCCTTAAAGCACTTGCCCTGATAGATTAGATGTCTGCCAAATCATACAGATCAAATGAGACAGCAGATATCTCTGAACAAGAATATAACGCGAGGTAAATATGGGATATACAGAATTAAAAATAGAAGGCAGAAATCCGGTCATTGAAGCGTATCGTTCCGGCAAAACCATCGATAAGCTTTTTGTTCTGGACGGATGCCAGGATGGCCCTGTCAAAACGATTACACGTGAGGCCAGGAAACAGCATACCATTATCAGTTACGTATCCAAAGAACGTCTGGATCAGCTTTCTGAGACACATCATCATCAGGGAGTAATTGCCATTGCAGCGGCTTATGATTATGCATCCGTAGACGATATACTGGCCAAAGCCCGTGAAAAAGGTGAAGCACCTTTTATCTTTCTTCTGGATGGCATTGAAGATCCGCACAACTTGGGTGCTATCATCCGAACAGCGAATCTTGCCGGTGCCCACGGTGTCATCATTCCGAAGCACCGCGCCGTAGGTCTGACCGCCACCGTGGCCAGAACATCCGCAGGTGCTCTGAATTTTACACCGGTTGCCAAAGTGACGAATCTTGGAGCAGCCATGGATGAGCTCAAGAAAGAGGGTCTGTGGTTTGTCTGCGCAGATATGAAGGGTGAAGTGATGTATCGTCAGAATCTGACAGGCCCGATCGGTCTTGTCATCGGCAACGAAGGCGAAGGTGTCAGCCGTCTTGTTCGTGAGAAATGTGACTTCACAGCATCGATCCCGATGAAAGGTGATATCGATTCTCTGAATGCATCTGTTGCTGCAGGCGTACTGGCTTACGAAATTGTCAGACAGAGAATGGGCAAATAAAACCTGCCAATAGAATAAGACTTCGCACCTGATGACAAAAAGTGATGCCAAAAAGGTGCGAAGTACTTAAAAGTATTTCTTGACATGAGTCTACCTTATATGATATAGTAATCAACGGACAATTCATTTTGTTTGCTGATGTGGCTCAGAGGTAGAGCACTTCCTTGGTAAGGAAGGGGTCACGGGTTCAATTCCCGTCATCAGCTTGAAAGCGGTTTTCTTAGGAAAGCCGCTTTTTTGCTATATGTACAGAAAAAGCAAGCATTTCAGAGTTTCCCCGGGGTGCTTGCTTTTTCTTATTTTTGCATTAAATTGTCGTCATAAAGCATTGTTTTGCAAATTAATATGACACGGAATATGACACGCTTCACAGAGACGAGAAGTGCTTGTTGATAAGCCGATTCATTTTGACAGTCTGCTCATCAATAGCATCTCTGTAGACGGATTTCATGATGCCGTCTGTAGCCCATCCACCGCGCTGCATGATATACTGATCTGGAACACCGATAGCATGCATGATGCTGGCGGCATAATGTCTGAGATCATGAAAGCGGAATGGTGAAAGATTGTTCCTTTGGATGGTACGATGAAACCGGTTGGTTATGTTATCCGGATTGCAGTCAAAAATCCGGCCTTCTTTTTGGGGAATGTGTTCTATGACAAATTCCGGGAAGTCTACTGTACGGAAGGAAGCATCTGTTTTGGGACGCGGCTGAACGTGCCAGATGCCGTCAGAATCCTTTACCATGCATTTATTGACAGTTATATAGTTATCATGTACATCACTGCTTTCTAAGGCGCACAGCTCGCCACGGCGCAATGGACCGAAGGCGGCAAGTAAGACAGCCAAGTAAAGCTCGTCATCATCAATGGCAGCCAACAAAGCTTTTATATCTGAATCAGATGGTGTATAAAGCTGTGCCGGTATTTTTCTTGGCAGAGTTACGCTGATCCTGAGTTCCGGAGCAAACATGGCAAGTGCAGCCATCAACAATCCGTTCACGTTGGATACAGTTTTCGGTGAAAGTCTTCCTGCCAGACGATTGATCCATTCCTGTACGACAGGCGTAGTCAATGTCCGAATCCGTATGGTTTCAATACTTTTATAGTAGTTTTTGCGCTGTGTCTGATAACCCCTGATCGTACTGTGAGATAAAATTTCTGATTTGACACGTATGTATTCATCAATAGCCTCGGCAACGGTCAGATCACCTGCAGCAATGCGGGATTTGTTCTGTGAAAATTCCGCTGCCATGTAAGAACATTCTTTCTTCGTTGCAGCAGTGAAAGAGCGGTAGCGCCTGACACCAGATTCATCAGTATAATCATAGACACGGACACGCCAGTTACCTGAAGGAAGTTTTTTAGGTGTTGCCATATGTATCACTCCAATCTTAAAAATGGGTATAAAAAATACACCTGTACGGTGCCGGATTTTTGTGATACAATACACTTGTCTAGGATGTATTGATCACAAGCTTCGACTTGTACAAGAAATCTATGTGAAGCCGTTCGGTGCTGGTAACACCGGGCGGTTTTGCTGTTTTTTTATCTATATTGCTTATTTAACTTGAGCGTAACTCTGCCACCCGTTATGGCATCGTATATGAACCAATTTTTTATATCACCATTTGATTGGCTTGCTGGAGAAATTCCAACGAGTGCGTCATAACGTTTATAAAGACCACCATAAAAATCTTTTGTGCTTGATTCAAGTGATGGTTCTTGGTCTTGTGCATATAAATTCATTTGGCGGATTAATGTATCTGCAAAATCAAGTACGCGAGATGGGTCTGCAGAATCGTCAACAACGGCAGAAAAGATGATCGTATCGCCGCCATCTCCTAAACCAATATAATAATCTTGAACAAAACTATAATCTGGCTCTAATGGCAAATTATCTTTCAATTCAGAGGCACATTTATCGATATCTATTGTGATTTCTTCAGTCTCTGTTTCCAGTGCTTCAGTTGTTGCAGGAGCTTCAGTTGTTGCGACTGTTTCAGTCACCACAGGAGCTTCAGTTGTTGGCACCTGTGTTTCTGGTGTTTTGTCACCGCCGCACGCCATGACAGACATTGACATTGCGGCAATAAGCATAGCAGTTGTGATTTTCTTTTTCATAATACATTTCCCCTTTGAATTTTATTATTAAAACGCTAGAGCGATTTAATCAAAACAATTTCGTTACAGTCAAATTCGGAATAAAAGTAATCGCATAATTATCGACGACCTTATATACTCCATATTTGCTTCTGTAGCATTTCAGTGCTTCTTCCAAGTATTCTTCAGTTACTTCCAGGTATTCAGCCGTTTCGTATCGGTTACGGCAGCCGTGTTCGAAAGCACGGATGATACCGAGAAGACCAACCAGATTATTGTAGCCCCACAGCCGGGCATCATATTCTTGTTGGCGGCTGTTTACATCATCCATGTTCATAATATTGCCATGGCTCGTATAATGATGACCAAGTTCCTCGGCGAGAGTGCCAGCGCGTTCAGCAGTTGTGTCTAATCCAGAATCCAAAGCAATATATCCGTCCATATAGAGGCCATTCACTCGTTCTGAAGATGTAGAATCACTATTAAGATCGAATGCTTCATGAACGAAGACACCGCTATCAGCAGCCTCCTGCAGTAATCTTTCGTAATTGTTCAAACAGATCACTCCTTTTTATCATCAGAAGCGGTTTTATTTTTGGCTTTCATTTTGTCTTCTTCTTGAATAAAAGCAGCAAAAGCTTTGATTCTTTCGATTTGTTCTGGGGTGAATTTATCACCATCGAAGTGAGCAGCGATAGTAGTTGGCTGGTAGTCACTATGCATTCCATACATATCGTTGACTGTAACACCGAAAATCTGACACACACGGAAAAGAGTATCTATATCAATAGAATTCACTCCATTCTCCCAAGAAGAAATAGCATTGTGTTTTACGCCTAATTTATCAGCAAGTTCTTTTTGAGTTATCTTATTCTTTTTTCTATAGTAGAGCAAATTCTTCGCGACAGTTTCTTTAATATTTTCTCCCATTATCGCTACCTCCTTTTAATAGGATATTAGCACATTATTTTCATAAATACAAGAAAAAAACTTCACAAAATATGAAAAACTTATTGACATTTCATAAATCATGACATATTATAATATTAGCTTCATAAAATATGAAGTTTCAGAGAGGAGGATAAAATTTTGATTGGTCTTAGAGTCAAAAAATATTTAGATGATAATGGAATTAAGTATTCTTTTTTGTCTGAAAAGATTGGAATGCCAATGAATATGCTGAGTCCATTACTTAATGGTAAGCGCAAGATGAGCGTAGAAGAGTATTTCATGATTTGTGAAGCTCTTGGAGTTCCTGTTGATTCATTCGAACCAGACAGAGAGGAGGGATAAGTGATGCGGACAAATTATGGTTCTTTCATAAGAGAGCAGGCAATAAAAAATCTGCTATCAACACAGGAGAAGATAGCAGAGACAGGAAATGTGAAAGCAATTATTATGTTGACCAAATTTATTTTAAATGTTTCTCACAAGTTCGACCAGGAATTGCTGGAGCTGGGGTTTGTAGTAGACCAGGAAAACTTCGAACACCCACCAAATAAAAGTGAGTAAAACATTGCATATTTTATAGGTTGAAGTTTCTGAGGAGATTCCAAGATATGAAAGTAATGTTTTGGGAAGAAAAATAATCAAATCAATCCAATAAAAAGGATTGATGCTATCAATCATATTTTTCCGGAATACACCTTCAGCTTCTTCAAACATATTTAGTGCGGTAGAAGAAAAAGCAGGACGTAAACTTGGAAACATCGAAAAGGTACTTGCGGTCCAATTTGCTATCTGACTATTGCCGATGCGTTCGGATACAGGAATTTTTACATCCTTTATGTGAGCCTTTTCAAATAAAGATAGAACCTCTTGACGATATAGATTCATATTATCACGTTGTTGCTTCATAAATTCGCAAAAATATTGATGTAGCTTTCTGATTCGAAGGTAGTGAAGTAAATTTGAAAGAAACTTATATCCGACAATAAATAAAAAGATGGTTACAAAGCGCATATATGTACACTCCTTTTGGCTGACATTAAGTGACAAAAGAGATTATATGGGATTTTTAATCAAAATGCAACTAGAACAATCACTGGATTCTTTGTCTGCTGACGAAAGAGAGGAGGGATAGCCAATGCAAAGACTGAACGGTCCAGATAGCGTAAAAGTAATCAGTGTAGTTGAAGTAAAAGCAAAAAGAGGTATGGGCATAGAAGGTGACCCAGTACGCGAGATCACGCAGTACTGGGATATGGATGGTAACTTCTTAGCTGAAAGAGATGATGACCCGACGCTGCTTGCTGAACAGATTGAGTGGGAATCGAACAGGCTGCGTAATATCATTAAGAATTGGTCAGAAAACCAACAGCCTCATCATAAGTAAGTTCGTATTCTACATAGGCGATAGCAGCTGACAGAAAGCGCTTCATGTCTTGAACATTGTAATTTTCATGTTTTTTAACATAATGCGTTTCGTCATTGCCTAACCATATAGCCGCCTTTGCTAGAGTTTTGATTTTTGCGTCTTCAATGAATCTATCGATACATTGACCGAGAGAAGATTTTTCTATTTCTTCCTGGGATTCAGGATGATTAGATACGGCATAATCTTTTATCAAAAATTCAAGAGCTTTTCGATATCCAATGCCACACAATTCCTCTAGTCCAGAGTTCTCGGCAATTTCGGCCTGATGATAAATTTCTACAAATTTTGGAGAAAGAGCAGAAAGGGCATCCGAAAAAGAGCGAGTTTTTAATGAAATAGGGTATTGCGCAGCTGTGTAACTGGAATGTTCGCCGTAACTTTCAAAATACTTGTATGCAGTAAAGAAAGCCTTTTCACATACAGGACAGAAAAACACAGCGTACACATCAATAGCATTATCATGTTTTTGATAAAATCCAGAATAGCTCGGTAAAGAAGCGTACGCAGTAGAACAACATGGACATTTATTTGGAATTTCTACTTCAAAATTACGAGAAGCGGCAGGAGACATTGGTTCTAAATCATATGCACAAATATAATTTTTCATTGCAATCATTCCTTTCATCATTTGTTAGGAAAATTATATCAAACGGCGAGAGGGACTGCAATACAGAAGGATGGGACAACCATGGAAGAAGAATTCACAGTAGCTGTTTACCAGCAGGACAAAGCTTTTGTATTCAAAGGCTACAAGGAGGGTACAGAATTGTTTAGCGATGCGATTCATCTGGCACAGAAATTTACCAGAGAGAAAGCTGAAATGCTTAAAGAAATCGTCCAGAGGAAGAATCCAGAATGGGATGTAGGCATTGTGCAAATCAGAACATTCGATTGAGAAAGGAGGTTGCAAACATGGCAAAATCGTTAGTTTCTGTTCCAAAGAAAAAGGAACGTGAAGATTTCATCAGTAGCATGATAAAAGGTGAGATGGTCCGTTATCATAAAAGCCCTGAGCAGATAGCGGTAAAGGCACAGTTTTCAACAAAGACATTGACAACCAAACTTGGGGAACCAGGGAGGTTTACGATTGAAGAGTTATATGCGATTCTTGATGCACTTGAAATAAGAGTGGCTTTTATCAGAAAGCCGCAGCCATTATAAGGAGGTACAAAATGAGTAGTCTTAATTATCCACCAGTGGCCAGAATGAACGCCACCAGGACAACACCGCCGTATCATCCGGTGCAGGTGGAGGAAGAACAGAAGTCAACAACGAATCCATCTAAACTGACAGCCTGTGAGATTACATGCATAGCTTACATGGCAGCAGGCATCTTTTTGTCTTTGAGACTGGATGTGGTTGAACGTTGGTGGCAGTTGCTGCTGGTTGTATGTTTTTTTGTTATGGTAGGCTGTTTCTTCGGGATCTTGGCCAGTGCCGAGAGATACTATGAAGAAGATTGAAAAGCCGCAAGAGTATTATGATCTGATATCTGAATACAACCAGATGCAAAAGCAATACGTAGAGTTACAGGCAAAAATGCGGGAAATATCCGCAAAATTATCAGAATTAAACAGGAGGTTAGAACAAGATGATCATTGATAATAGAAAGGCCGACCAGCCCGCCAGCCAGTCAGCCAAAAAAGAAAAAATACTTCAAGATGATTATAACACAAAAATCAGTCCTGTCAAAGAGGAGGATTACTACATCCAGGTGCCAATCAGCGTGCACAATGAAGGAATCAGGGCGCTTGCGACGTTGGCTAATATAACGGCCATTATTGCAAGTGAAGAAGACAGCTATATTGACGCAAAACAGCTAAGAGCGCTTCTCGGTCTTAGTCAGAAAGGAGACAAATAATGAATGAACTGAGAATCCTGGCCAATATCATACCAGGCAAAATCGATACAAATTTTGAGGAACAAAAAGCAGTACTGGCGCAGTCTATGGAATTATATAAAAACGCGAAGTTTTCCGAAGAATATAAGACCCAGGCGAAAGGCGAACTTGCAACACTGAGAAAAATCAGAAAGGCACTGGATGACCGCCGTAAGGAAGTAAAAAAAGAATGGATGGGACCTTACGAAGAGTTTGAATCTAAAGCAAAAGAACTTCTGCAGCTGATTGATGAACCTATCAGTCTGATCGATGCCCAGATCAAGGAAATGGAAGAACAAAGAAAGGCAGCACGACGCAAAGAGATTGAAGAATTCTTTGGAGATATCGCATCTGATCTGCTGGAGTATGTTTCTCTTGATCAGATTTACGACAGCCATTGGGAAAACGCTTCAACTTCCACCAAAGCATGGAAAACCGATCTGACCGGACAGGTTAGCCGTATCCGGAATGATATTGAAGTTATTAAAGCCAATACATCTGAAGCTGTTCCGAAGGCGCTTGAGGAATATAAAAAGACACATGATCTGGCAAAAGCATCTATGGTCATTGCGGCTTACGAGTTCCAGAAAGAAGAAATTCTGAAGCGTGAAGAAGAGCGCCGGAAAGCTGCGGAAGAACAGAAACACCGGCAGGAGCTTGAGAGAATCCGTCAGGAAGAGCGTGAACGGATTGCTGCAGAAGAACGTATCCGTGAAGAGGAACGTAGAAAGGCAGCGGAAAAAGCTACCGAAAAGCAGCGGACACCTGTACATAATATTCCAGAACCGGAAACATCTGAAGAATCCGGATTTGATACAGAAGGTTTTGCAGTAGATGACCTGCCATTTGAACAGCCGCATACACGGACAGTATTTTACAGAGTCGTGGCCACACCGGAAGAACTGGAACAGGTTGAAATAGCATTTAACAGCATTGGTATCTTTTTCGAGAGGAGAAACGAGAATGAGTAATTCATCAAGCGGCCTGATCTATGAGGCTATTCCAAAAGTTATTGCTGATGTCGGCGCTGTCGAAAAAGACAAGGTTAATCGGCAGCAGGGATTCAAATACAGATCAGTGGATGATGTTTTTAACGTCCTGAATCCGGCACTGGCAAAAAATGGTGTATTTATTGTTCCACTCATCCTGCAGCGAGAATGCACGGAAGTAGGAAAGACCAGTAAAGGCGCCACTATCGTAAAAGTTATGCTGAAAGTAAAATTTACTTTCTATGCCAGTGATGGCAGCCATATTGAAACGATTATTTACGGTGAAGCCATGGACATGGGGGACAAGGGAACAAACAAGGCCATGTCTATAGCATATAAATATGCATGCTTTCAAGTGTTCTGCATCCCAACAGAAGAGATGCAGGATCCGGATGCAAACAGTCCTGTAGAAGAGATTGTCACGCAGACAGTTGCATCGAAGCAGCAGCCGGCACAAAAGCCAGCACCTGAGCAGAAGCCGAAAGTAAGTCAGGATATTTCCACAGAGGAAAGAATCACACCGGTTATGCTGCAGACCATTCGCGAGCAGCAGATCAGAACCGGAGTAAGCGATGAAGCAATCCTCGGGATGCGTGCCGTAAAAGCAAAGAAAGTAAGTGAAATGATAATCACTGAATATAAAGCTGTTATGAAGAAATTTGAAAAGACACCGGACAGAAAGGACGTGACACCGCGTGAATAGTGTACAGCTGACAGGAAGATTAACAAGAGATCCGGAAGTCCGGTATACAGACAATGGCCATACGATAGCGAGGTTTACCCTCGCTGTTGACCGCCAGTATAAAAGCGACAACGGTCCGACAGCGGATTTTATTAATTGTAAAGCCTTCGGAAAAACTGCAGAATTCATCGAAAAATATTTCTGGAAAGGCAAAAAGATGGAGCTGATTGGCTCTATCCAGACAGGCAGTTATACAAATCAAGACGGGGTAAAAGTCTATACGACAGATGTCATTGCCCAGACGGTAGCTTTTGCCGAAAGCAAAGGCAGCGAAAGCGGACAGCAGAATACTCAAGGAGCAGCGGGCCGGCCAAATCCGAATCAGGCACAGTCCGCAGATGGCTGGATGAATATTCCAACCAAACGCGATGAAGAGCTGCCATTTAGCTAAGAGGAGGCATGAAACATGATCATACAGATTGACAGCCGGGAAAAAGCCAGGGCGATTAAAAAGATCCTAGCCGAATTCGACCGGCAGGACATTAAGCACCCAGTCAGTAAATTGATGGTTGGAGATTATATGAATTACGACAATCCCCGTGTGATCGTTGACAGAAAGCAGAACCTGTCCGAGCTGTGCAGCAACGTAACTTCTGATCACGAACGATTCAGAAGGGAAATGCTTCTGGCGCAGCGGAATGAGATCCAGCTGATCTTTCTATGTGAACACGGTAAAGGTATCAAGAGTATGGCTGATGTCATGTTCTGGGAGAATCCGAGACGTTGGAAGCGCCGAAAGAATCCGGATACAGGACGTTGGGAAGAAGTCGAGACAAAGGCTACTACAGGCGAGACACTTTGCAAGATCCTTCAGACCCAAGAACGGAAATACGGGTGCAAGTTTTTGTTCTGCGACAAGGAAGAAACGGGGAAAAGAATTATCCAGATTCTAGGCGGCACATATGACATCTGAAGAAATAAAAAGAACCGTATTTATGGAGGAACTGGTTGAAAGATATGGGCTTTATCCTAACAGGGCCGGTTTTATCGTGTGTCCGTTCCATAAGGGCGACAGAAATGCTTCTTTGAAGATTTATAAAGACAGCTTTTACTGTTTTGGGTGTGGCGCAGCAGGCGATGTGTTTGATTTCGTCCGCAAAATGGACGGCATGAGCTTTAAAGAGGCCTTTCTTTTTCTCGGCGGTGAATATGAGTGCAAAAAAAAACGCTCTAAGGCCCAAGCAAGGCTGGCCGTTTATAAGTCCCAGAAAGCTAAGGAAGAACGCCGGATTCGGGAACAAAAGAGGCAGGAAACGGTTCAGCACACCATTAACCTGATTGATATCTACAGGACATCTATAAGCCGTTCGCAGCCTCTCAGTGATGAGTGGTGTGAAAGCTACAATGCCCTGCAAAAAGAATTGATAACATACGAGCAAATCCACAAGAAGGGAGGTGTGGCAGGAGATGAAACCTTTAGATGAAATGACTGTTGACGACATATTGGACGAATCTGTTTTCACGGAGCTGCTGGATATGCAGAATCAGGTAAAAAGGACACGCTTAAAGATTGCATTGAAAGAGCGGGCAAAAGTACTTAAGGTGGCGCAGGATTTTAAAGATCTGCTGTCAGCTTACGAGAAAGCGGACAAAGAAATGAAGCAGAAGAAAATGCAAGAGAACCAGATCTGTACATTGGATAATTATACGAATTTTCAAGGTCCTTATGATGAACTGGCATGCGGTGCATGGATCGCGAAATTGAGCGGCATATACAGCCAGTCCAATAGTTCTATTGATCAGGTGGCCTGCTATCATCCTATACTTCCTGTGGAGCGGATGAAGAACCTTGAGACCGGCGAAGAACAGATCAAACTGGCTTATTTTCGGAACGGCCGATGGGATGAGATTACAGTACCAAAAACAATGATCACATCGGCAAATAAGATTGTTGCTCTATCAGGAAGAGGCATTTCCGTTACAAGCGAGAATGCAAAGCTTCTGGTCAAATATCTGTCAGATGTGGAAAACCTAAACGATGATTACATCGCCATGCAGTACTCCAGCAGCAAGCTTGGATGGCACGGTCAGGAGTTTCTGCCTTATGACACAGACATTGTTTTTGACGGGGATTTCCGGTTTAAGAATATATTTGATGCCATTACAGAACGCGGATCCGCAGCAGTGTGGCTGGAACATATCCGGTCATTGCGCCGGTCTGGCCGAATGGAAGTAAAGTTTTTGCTGGCTGCATCCTTTGCAAGTGTACTGCTGCAGCCGCTAGGCGGGCTCCCATTTTTTGTAGACCTGTGGGGAGAAACGGAAGGCGGTAAGACGGTGTCTCTGATGGTTGCTGCATCTGTCTGGGCAAATCCCGATGAATCACAGTACATAGGCGATTTTAAGAGTACGGACGTTGCTTTGGAAGCAAAAGCGGATATGCTGAACAATCTGCCGATGCTTTTAGATGATACCAGTAAGACATCGGCCAGGATTCGGGATAACTTTGAAGGTGTTGTTTATGATCTTTGTTCCGGAAAGGGCAAGAGCCGTTCCAACAAGGATCTAGGCATCAACAGGGAAAACCGGTGGCGCAATGTGATCATTTGCAATGGCGAACGTCCGTTGTCTGCTTATGTGGAACAGGGAGGAGCAATCAACAGGATTATAGAAGTAGAATGCGGTGAAAAAGTATTTCAGGATCCCGGCAAAACGGCCGAGATTGTAAAAAAAAACTATGGTTATGCCGGCAAAGCCTTTATCGCAATCGTTAAAAAGATGGGTATCGAGAAAATACGTGCCGCGCAAGAAGTGTTCAAACAGGAACTGCAATCTAATGACAAGATGGAGAAACAGGCGTTGTCCCTCTCTATTGTCCTCACAGCAGACAGGATCGCAACAGAATACATCTTTAAGGACGATTGTAATATCACCCTGGAAGAGGCTGAGAAGCTGCTTACAGACAGGAAGATTGTTTCAGACAACGTGCGGTGTTATGAATATATTCAAGATAAAGTAGCGATGAATCATGTCCGTTTTGAACCGGACGGCAATATAGAAAAATGGGGCGTTCTTGAAGACGGATATGCCATCTTTTACAACCGGGCATTTGACGAGCTGTGCAGAAACGGTGGATTTTCCAAGGCTTCTTTCCTATCATGGGCAGCCAGAAACAAGCTGATCATGTCTGATTCGCTTGGCAATCCGACCAGACAGAAGAAGATTGCCGGCAAGAACAACCGCTGCGTCTGGCTTAAACTGGATGCAGATATCGACGAAGACGGCTTTAGGCAGGCGGACGATGTAGAACTGCCATTCAAATAACGTAACAATGTAACAGCGGTATCAACCAAAAATCATGCTATATAGGGAGAAAAAAATATATATATTTTTCCGGAGATAAAATATATTTTTCTTTTCATAGATAACAAAACGCATGTTACCCTGTTACAAAATAGCGCAAAACCGCATAAATAAAGGCTTTAAGGTGGTAACGGATTTGAGTTACTGATGGATAAAATCTGATACTGACTGTTACAGGCGAGGGCAAATAGATGGATTTAATGACACAATTTGAAAAAGTGTATGACAATTGTCGTACGCATATGACGGATACAGCTGAGGATTGGGAAAAGGCATTCAATGCTTTGCGTGGTATTGCCAGACGGGCAGGTGATAAGCCTGAGCATATCCGGACAGCATTACTATATTATGACATGCTGGAAGTACAGATATCCGGCAAGAAAGGGGACGAAGCACTATGAATCTGTTGAACGAAGGAGAATGTGAAGATATCCGCAGGATGTACGCTGCCGGGGTATCCAAGGCGGATATCTGTCGAAAGAAGGGCGTATCAAAATATTACGTCGATAACATCATTTACGGCATCAAAGGCGTACCATGCTATCACACACATCATGAAAATACAAGAAAGATGCCTGCCGGAGGATTAAGCCCGGAGATGATAGCAGAAGTAAAGAGGCAGCTGAATATTGGAGATGCAGTGATTACCAACACGGAAGAGTATGGAAGAAAAAGAGGCCGTGTGATTGGTAAATATACGTTCCACTTTATGGTGCAACTTGACAGAGATATACCGGCTCGAACTTCATTTCAATACGCAGCCTTATTGACACGTGGCAATGAAGTGAGGCTTGACAGGAGGCACAGAACATGAACAGGGCAGAGCGAAGAAGGCTTAAACGCAATCAAGAGAGCTGCAATGGCAGCAGGACATTCTCGATAAGTTTATGAGGGTGATTTGATGGACAATATGATTATAGACTGCTTTGCAGGCGGCGGAGGCGCATCTGTTGGTATAGAAATGGCGCTCGGTAGACCGGTTGATATAGCTATCAATCATGACCCAGATGCTATTCTGATGCATAAAACTAATCATCCTACAACATTGCATCTCACAGAAGATATTTTCAAAGTTGACCTGCAGAAATATGTAAAAGGTCGGAAGGTATCATTGATGTGGGCAAGCCCGGACTGCACAAGCCATAGCAAAGCGAAAGGTGGACAGCCTAGAAAGAAAGGATTACGTATATTGCCATGGGCGGTATATAAGCATGCAAAGGCTATTCTGCCGGAAGTTATCATCATGGAAAATGTTGAAGAAATTCAGCAGTGGGGTCCACTGGATGAGAAAGGGCATCCGATTCCAGAAAGAAAAGGAGAAGACTATAAGAAATTCACTTCAGCAATGAAAAGTCTTGGATACACATTTGACTGCAGAGAACTGATTGCAGCCGATTATGGTGCGCCGACAACAAGAAAAAGATGGTATGCCATTTTCAGAAGGGATGGTAAAGAGATTAGATGGCCTGTGCAGACGCATAGTAAGGATGGACATGAACTTGAACAGTGGAAACAGTGTGGAGATTATATTGACTGGTCAGATCTTGGCCAATCTATTTTTGACCGTAAGAAACCGCTGGCAGAAGCAACACAGAAACGGATTGCAAATGGTATTCGAAAATATATCATTGATGCAGAATCTCCGTATATTGTTGAAGACGGCAGAGCAATGTCTTTTATTATTCAGTATCACGGTGAAACAAAAGACGGTGATTCCAGAGGGCAACTTTTAACGGAGCCCATTAAAACGATAAATACATCAAATCGATACGGCTTGGTGTCAGCCTTTGTGACGAAATACTACAAAACGGGTATCGGACAAGGATGTGATGAACCTATACATACCATAACGACATCACCGGGGCATTTTGGGTTGGTATCAGCTTTCCTGATTAAATATTATGGGAGTGGAACGGGGCAGCATGTCAATGAACCTCTTGCAACGATTACAACAAAGGACCGGTTTGGGCTTGTAAATGTTGTCCTTGATATTAAAGGCGAGAAATATATTATTTCTGATATTTTCTTAAGAATGTTAAAACCGAGAGAGCTGATGCTGATGCAGGGGTTTCCAGAAGATTATATTATCGACAGAGATTATAAATGGCAGTCATATCCGATAGCCAAACAGGTAGCCAGAATAGGGAACAGTGTAGTGCCGATCATGGCGAAAAAACTGGTAGAAGCTAACTGCCAGTATCTCAAAGTAGGCGAGCGAATGCCAAACATGGTGATAGATGACAGTCAGCAGCAGTTGAGATTTGCATAAGGAGAATACCCCGGGAAATAAACACCCGGGGGCAAAGAATCACGAAAGAACAGATAACAGTGCATCCTGAAGGACTTCGGAAAGAACAGGAGGAACGAAGATGAACATGGATATTGATAGTTTTTATGAAATTATGAGAAAATTCCTGAAGGAAAATGATATTGATGGTTTTTGCGAAATTATGGAAAAATTCCTGAAGGAAAATGATATTAAGGTGCTGATAGAAATGCCAGAAGGGGCGCTTGAAGCAGAAGTTAAAAATAACTGCGGGATACCTGGTATTGTTGATTTATATCTTCTGCTGAATGTATTGCCGTCCGTATTCGAATGTACTTTCGAGATGGTCGGGAACGATAATAAGTATGATCAGAGATATCTCGTTTGCAAAACGATGCAGGTGGTTGGGTATAAGCTTATTGAACAACTTGGCTTATAGGAGGATGGTATGGAAGATATGATTCTTACTTTTAATGATGACGGAACATTAAGAAAATATAAAGAGCCGTACGCGACTGTTTACTATGCTACAAAAGAAGACTTTGAATTCATCCAAAAAGCAGTTGAATTCTACAAGAAAATGCAGTGGATCCCGGCTGAGAATCCGCCGGAAGTTGACGAAGAAGGTTACAGCGAATACATCCTGTTGAATTTCGCAAATGCTACTGTTCACGAAATCGGTCAATATGTCGTAGATAAAGATGATGGCGGTGCCTATTATATCGGTAATGATGACAAATCGTGTTTGAGTTACGGATTTTTTGTAGACGCCTGGATGCCACTGCCGGAACGATACAGGGAGGGTGAATGAAATGAGTTATATTGACGATAAATTCTATGTGCTTGAACACATCGACAAAAGAACATTGCTTGAACAGCTTGCAGAGGAAGCAGCAGAACTGTCACAGGCGGCATTGAAGCTGATCAGGGCTGAAAAGCTTTCCGACAATCCAACAACGACACATGTATCAATTGCATCAGAGCAGCTAATTGAAGAGCTTGCAGATGTTCTGGTGGCGGCGGATGCGGTCGGCGTCCACATTTTGGAATCATGCGATAATTCAAAATGGCGAAGATGGGCGGCAAGGATTAGAAAAGAACGCGAAATGTAGCAAGTGAATAACAATTAACCAGGGACGGCGTTATGCTGTCCCGTTTTGAGTGGGAGGGGATACTGTTGGATAAAGACATATTAATTCAATACAGCGATTTGGTGGAAGAAGTAAAGGATCTGCGGCGACGGATCCGGAAGCTGCAGGATGACATAGATAAGCTTGAGCCGGTAAAGGATTCTGTAAAGGGGACCCGGAGAGACGGCACGATTGGATCAATAACGATATCCGGATATCCTGTCCCGGCATATTACAGATATGAAAGACAACTGGAAAAGAGAGAAGCTGTCTTGCGTGAGAAAGAGGATGAACTGCTGGAACTGGTGAACGCGGCCGAAGACTATATTGCCGGCGTCAGTGACAGTAAGATGCGCCGCATTCTCAGATACAGGTATATTGATAACCTGAATTGGGTTCAGGTGGCAGTCAGGATGGGCAAAAAGTATACTGCAGATGGCTGTCGGATGCTGCATAACAGGTTTTTTGAAGAAAGCAGGTGAAATAATGCCAAAGGGATTTGGGGTAAGCCCTATTACAAACACAATTTATTATGGTACTCAGGATAAAGAAAAACATATGTGGACAGGTAAAAAAGAGGATGTGACTGCAGGTGTTCTTGCTGCAGCCTATGAATGGTTTATGGGCAATATGGATGGTTGCGACGAATATTCTATTTCGTACCCAGATACAGGCTTCGAACTGGTGATGAGACGAAAAAAAGTTGAATAAATTTAAAGTTTGTTCGTTTTGTTCGGTTTAACCGTGGTAAAATGCTATCATGGAACTTCCGGAGAGGCAAGGTGACTGGAACTTTCGCTTGTGTCATGGTTATATTCCTCCGAGATACACCCCATATCTTATATTTGTTAAGAATATGGGGTGTTTTTATTGCAAAAGGCGGTGTAAAGAATGAATGCAAAATTTATTTATAATTCGATTCATCCTGTGTGGGCCGGAACATTGTTAAAAATGGCAGATTTGGCAGTAAATGCAGGATATGAATTTTTTCTGTTTAATGACAGGATATATCATGTGACTGCTGACAAGAAAGGAACATATATAGCAGAGACAAAACTGTCAAGAAGCGACATTTTCATGTATTTATGATAAGATATAGATATTATATGGTGTGGGAGGAATAAAAGATGGATAGGCCAATAGTATTTATATCACATATATCTGAAGAATCAGCTATAGCAGTTACTATCAAAAAATTAATTGATGAAAGTTTTTTGGGAATGTTGGATGTATTTGTCTCTTCTGATAATGGCGAAAGTTTACCAATGGGGTCAAGATGGCTGCAGCGGATAAATGATGCCTTGAAAAAATGTTCAGTGGAATTAATTTTATGTAGTCCCCAATCTATTAAACGGCCGTGGATCAATTTTGAAGCAGGGGCTGGGTGGATTAGAGGTATTCCAGTAATTCCCTTGTGCCACTCTGGCATGGAACCAGGGGGACTTCCAGTTCCTTTGGATTCATTACAGGCGGCTAAAATAAGTGATGTGGAGTCACTTAAATTAATACTTCCTATTTTGGCGTCGGCAATAAATGCCCGTGTTCCAGACGTTCCTCTTGAGAATTTTATTGCAAAAGTTAAAGCGTTTGAGGAAAAGAATATGTTCTGGAATATCATAAATTCTGAATTACAAGCACTGGACAGAAAGTTTCATCCGTTATTTGAAATGCTGATGAATGGAACAGCTGAGGTTATGATGTCAGAAATTGAAATAGATAAACTGGAAAATTCGATAAAGGAATTAATCAGTATGGGCTATTTAAGGATAGAACGTACTGGATATGGAGAATTGATTGATAATTGGAAACAACAAATTGAGGTTACACCAACAGATAATTATAAAAAACTTTTTAGCAACAAAGAATGTGCATTTTTTAGAGAATAAGGCACCCTTCGGGGTGCTATTTTCATGCCGTCATAGCTCGGTGGTAGAGCGCTGAGTATACATAAAAACTAGGAGACAGAGTGTTGCGGGTTCGAGTCCCGCTGACGGCTTAAAAACGAAATGATAAGTAGGTGAGGTGATGGCTAACTATGAAAACATAAAAGACAGTAATTCAAAACGAACTCCGAGCGAACGCCGAGAACTTGCACGAATTGCCGGTAAAGCATCTGGTAAATCAAGACGCCGGAAAGCAGCTCTCAGGGATACGATGAACCGGCTTCTGACGATGCAGGTAGATGTCACTGGCTTATCAGAAGTCCTGTTGGCTGATGGCGGTGAGAGCACCTATGAAGAAGTCATTGGTATGGCAATGATTGAGCAGGCTATGGCTGGCAATGTGAAGGCATATCAGGCTATCATGCAGACAGTTGGCCAGACTGTAAAATCAGATAGTGACCTTGAGAACCAGCAGGCAGATACAGAGCTAAAACGTGCCAAAAAGCAGGCAGTTACTGGTGAAAATGAAACGGATGTTGATATGGAACTGAACATCAATATTGATTATGGAGACGAAGAATGAAAACGGTAAATATTTTAGGAACTGGATACAAAATCATTTTTGACGTTGCCAACGAAGAGATGCCTGAAGACGCTGATGGTTGCATGGATCAGAGCACTCATATAATCAAAATAGCAAAACTTGAATCTGACAGAAATTCTGTGATGGATTTGGATTCATACAGAAAAAAGGTGTTAAGGCATGAAATTATTCATGCCTTTTTATATGAATCAGGCATGTGGAATTGTAGTGGAAGCACGGACTGTTGGGGAATGGATGAAACGATAACTGATTGGATCGCTATTCAGTCGCCAAAATTATTTCATGTGTTCAAAGAAGCTGATTGCTTATGAACATAAATGTTCAGATGAATCAATGCTTCAAAGAAGTGGACAGGAGCCGGAAACGTTACATTGTTATGAAAGGCTCGGCCGGATCGGGAAAGAGTGTTGACACGGCTCAGAACTACATCTTGCGTCTGATGCAGGACAAGGGCAGAAACCTTGTTGCAATGCGAAAATCAGACATCAGTAACCGTGACAGCACCTTTGCAGAGTTGACCGGCTCACTGTATCGGATGTTTGGTGATAAATACGAACAGTATTGGCACATCAATAAGTCACCGATGTCACTGACATTTAAGCCTAATGGAAATCAGATTATATTCAGGGGAATGAATGATGACCGGCAGCGTGAAAAGTTGAAATCAATCACATTTCCAAGGGGAAAGCTAACTGATATATGGCTGGAAGAAGCAACAGAATTTACCCAGGCAGATTTAGAAATCATCGATGACCGTCTGCGTGGTGAACTTCCACCAGGACAATTTTATCAAATTCGAATGACTTTCAATCCGGTGAACAGAAATCATTGGATAAAGAAAGTCTTTTTTGATATTCCGGATGAAAATGCGTTGACACATCACAGCACGTATTTGGGCAACCGATTCATAGATGATGCATATAGGGCTAGAATGGAACGAAGGAAAATCGTTGATCCGGAAGGCTATCAGATATATGGCTTAGGTGAATGGGGCGAAATTGGCGGTCTGATTCTTCATAACTGGGAAGTTACGGAGGTATCGCAGAACCTGAATGATTATGACGATGTCGCAATCGGGCAGGACTTCGGCTTCAATCATGCCAATGCTATCCTGCTGCTTGGCATCAGAGATAGTAATATCTATATTTTGGATGAAATATATGAGCATGAGAAAGAAACGGCCGAAATCATTCCGATTGCCGTTGCACATGCAATTCCAACGAATCGCACCATGTGGTGTGATTCCGCAGAGCCGGACCGTATAAAGACATGGAGGGGCGCTGGATACAGAGCAAAGGGCGTTGATAAGGGTGGTTCGAGTGGTTCAGTCAAAGCTCAGATAGACTGGTTAAAAGGTACAGCTGACAAGAACCACACTATTCATAGGCGAATATATGTGGCTCCGCACTGTGTGAATACAATAAAGGAGCTGCAGCAGTGGAAATGGAAAAAGGACGAAAAGACAGGCGAATACCTGGATGAACCTGTTCCATTTCAGGATGATGCCATGGCCGCTCTCCGTTACGGTATTGAAGGATGGAGAAAACCTAAAGCACGTTTGAACAGGGTGAAAGGAGGGATCTAACATGATAAGAGTACCGGCAGGAACAAAGATGACACCGGAGCTTCTCGGAGAACTGATAACCAAACATAAAACGGAAGTAACCAACCGTTATCAGAAATTAAAGGACGCTTACGAAAATCATTATGAAATATACGGCCTTCGGCCAAAACCGAGCTGGAAGCCCGACAACCGGATCTCAGCCAACTTTGCAAAGTATATTGTTGATACGATGAACGGCTTTTTTATTGGTATCCCGGTAAAGGTCAGTCATGAAAAAGAAGAGGTTGATAATTATCTGGAATTTCTGGACAGTTACAATGATCAGGACGACAACAATGCTGAGTTGTCGAAAATGTGTAGTATTTATGGCAGTGCCTATGAGATGTATTATACAGACGCAAAAAGCAATGTCGTAATTGCATATGTATCGCCAATAGAAGCGTTTATGGTCTATGATGACAGTGTTCTTGAAAATCCAATGTTTTTCATCCGTTATTACACGGACTCGAAGAATGTTGAACAAGGCAGCTATTCTGATGAGAAGATCGTCCGGCATTTTCGTCTGAGTGACGGATACCAATGGACAGACAAGGGGAGAAAACATTACTTTGAGGGTGTACCGGCCGTTGAGTACATAGAAAACAATGAACGTATGGGCATCTTCGAGAGTGCGCTGCCGATGATCAATGCGTACAACAAGGCCATTTCAGAAAAAGCTAACGATGTTGATTATTTTGCGGACGCATATCTGAAAGTTCTTGGTACTTATCTGGATGATGACGATATCAAGCATATCCGGGATGACCGTATCATCAATTTTGATGGCGATACAGACAAGGTCATTGTTGAATTCCTGCAGAAGCCAAATGGTGACACCACACAGGAGAATCTGATCAACCGTCTGGAAAAGCTGATTTTTAACATCAGTATGGTGGCCAATATTTCTGATGAGAATTTTGGTACAAGCTCCGGCATTGCCTTGAAATACAAGTTACAGAGCATGAATAATCTGGCCATGACGAAAGAACGAAAGTTCAGAAGTGGTATGAACAAAAGATACAGTCTGATTTTCAGTAATCCGGTCAGTAAGACACAGGGAATCAAAGCAGATGACTGGATCGGGATCAAAATGCGCTTTACCAGAAACTTCCCAGCGAACATAACTGAGGAAGTAGAGAACGCGAAGAACCTGTCCGGTATCGTATCACAGGAGACGCAGTTGTCGGTACTGTCTATCGTTGACAATGTCAGTGAAGAAGTTGAAAAGCTGGATGAGGAACAGGCAAAACTGCAGCAGGATGCTGTAACAAACATGATGTTCGATAAGGGAGCAAACACCCATGAAGAGCAGTGAATACTGGAAGAAGCGTGAGGCGGATGCCCTGAAGAACTACCAGAAGGATGAAGAGGCCTATTACGAAGAGATACAGGAAATCTATGCAGACATGATGGAACGTATCCAGAAGGAAATAGACAGCTTTTATATCAAATATGCAGTCAAAGAAGACATCAGCATGGCCGAAGCAAAAAAGAGAGTTTCACGGTTGGATATCAAAGCTTATGCCAGAAAGGCAAAAAAATATGTCAGAAACCGTGACTTCTCCGATGAGGCCAACGAGGAGATGCGCCTCTACAATGCGACCATGAAGATTAACCGTCTGGAAATGTTAAAGGCCAATATTGGTCTGGAACTGGTCAGCGGCTATGATGAGCTGCAGAAATATTTTGAGCAGACACTGACGGACAGAACTCTGGATGAATTTAAAAGGCAGGCGGGGATTCTTGGTGAGACCATCACTGATAATGCGGAAATGGTTCATTCCATTGTGGATGCCTCTTTTCATAACGCGACATTCTCTGATCGTATCTGGATGCATCAGGATGTATTGAAAAATCAGTTATCCAGTCTCGTGCAAACAGGGCTGATTCAGGGCAGAAACCCCAGACAGCTTGCTGTGGAGCTCAGAAAGTACTTTAATGTCGGCATTGGTAATTCTGAACGTCTGATGCGCACAGAGCTTGCAAGAGTCCAGACGGCGGCTCAGAAGCGGTCTTTTGAAAAGAATGGCTTTGAAGAATATGAGTTTATTGCCAATGGGACAGCCTGTGAGAAGTGCGCCGGATTAGATGGCCAGCACTTCAAGGTCACAAAGATGATGCCGGGAACCAATGCGCCGCCAATGCATCCGAACTGCCGATGCTCAACCGCTGCTTATCAGGACAGTGCCGAGTATGAGGCTTGGTTGGACTTTCTGGATAAAGGTGGAGGCACTGAGGAATGGCAGAAAGAAAATAGTATTGCAAAAGGAAGCAGAGATGCTATAATGAAATCGAAGGATGCTATTTTTTACGAAGGTATTCCAAAGAACTGGAAAAAACTTGACAATCTTGATACATCGCTTAAGAATGTTAATCCTTCATATTCTCAATGGAATATTGCATATAGACGGAATTGTGCGAATTGCGCTGTCGCTTACGAAATGAGAAAGCGTGGGTATGACGTTGTTGCAAAGCCTGTAGGCAAAAATCATTATTTACAGCGTTACCCAGAAGCAGCTTGGAGTGAACCAGATATTATCGAAACATCTGGAACAGGCCTCAAAGATATAGAAAATACTATGCTGACTTGGCCTGAAGGAGCACGTGCTGAAATTACAATTATCTGGAAAGATAGTTTGGAAGGCCATGTGTTTATCGCAGAAAAGGAAAAGAAAAAAATCATATTTCTTGATGTACAATCCGGCCATATATATGATGAAACTATTTTTGAGGATGCCGAAGAGAATAAAACAAGATTTTGGAGAATTGATAATATTGAAACTTCTGATAGAGGCATTACTGCATGTGAGGCGGGTGATTTCTAATGAAATTTTTAAAGGCTTGCGAGTCTGCAATGAAATATTTTAAGCAACAATATGGGGATATCGGATTGGCATCTGTTATGGATATTGGCGAGAATTGGCTGTTTAGCGGAAAAAATGAGAACCAGAATATTTTGTATGGAAAAGAAAGTGTAATTGTGAATAAGACAACAGGTGAACTACAACCGTTCTTTTTATCAGAATATCCAAATTACAAAGTCTTGAAAAATGCTGTTAAAATAGAGGTGCCTGAACAATATAAATGAGGGGATGATACTATGGAAATTTATGATTCACACGAACGGGCATTGTGGGAAAAGGTAAAGCCGTATCTTGATGGATGCCATTTAAGAGCTGATGCCCCAATGGAAATAATCGAAGCTGATAAAGAACTGCATGAAATAGCATGGGATTTGGACCGTATGCAGTAACTGTTTTCGAAAAGGAGTATGATATAACATGGCAGGAACTACAGTAAGGTCGTATTTAGATGTTGTTATTTCACGTCCGGATATGACACAGGAAGAAAGAGAAGAAGAGCTTCAGCGTCTAAAGGAAGAATGTGACAAATTAACAGATTGGCCACCGATTTATTAATGCTATTAATTCAGGAATAATCTGATTAATTCTGGGGAAGAGAGAAAATGGCTCAAAATGATTATTTTGTAATTGTTTACAGGGTATTGAAATATCTATATGATTGCCTGAAAGCTGGTAATCAGCCAGAAATCGCATACCTTACGGCGTCAACATATAACATCCCGGATAGCTACTGGACGTATATTGTGATTAGCTTAATCAGTGAAGGGTATATAAAAGGCATAGCTATGACGCCAACGAAAAACGGTGTGGTTTTTGGAGATTTGCAGGATGCTGTTATTACACCGAAAGGGATAGAATATTTATTCGAGAATTCACTGCTTGAGAAAGCAAAGAAGACCCTGAAAGATGCAAAAGAAATGATACCGTTCATATAAAACGGTGAACAGGAGATTGTAAAATTGAATAATTTGAAAAATGTTGGATAGTACCACCAGTCAATTATGGCCGGTGGTATTTTTATACTCATTTTTAAGAAAGAGAGGTTGAAGAAACATGAAATTCAAAGAAGCATTTGAAGCAATGAAATCTGGACTCGCGGTAAAATTACCGTCATGGGCTGGATACTGGTGGTGGGATGAAGAAGCTCAGACGATTCTCATGTACACCAAAGACGGCGGCTGTCTGGACATTAGAGAAACACAGAATGTGGAGTATACGCTTCAGAATATCCTTTCAGATGAGTGGATTTATGCTGATGGCCGAAACTGTCCGATTCTTGGCGGAGAGGCAACCTTTTCATTTGGAGAAGCAATTAAATATCTGAAACGTGGCATGAAGGTTGCGAGAAAAGGTTGGAACGGAAAGAAACAGTACATCCAGCTCGCCACAGGGATTTCTTACAAAGCAATGGATGGTGCGATTGTAAACTGCGAACATAACGCTATCGGTAATATGGCAATTGCTTTTGTTGGCACATCTGGTGTTCAGATGGGATGGCTTGCTTCTCAGGCCGATATGCTGGCAGATGACTGGGTGTTCGCAGAATAGAAAGGCGGTGATCCATTCATCTCCCACCGGCGGGGAACAGTCGGAATGAAAGGATGTGGTGAACGTTGATTGATGTAACGGTAAGAAAGGACCGGTTGACCGTGTCTGGCCATGCCGGTTACGCTGCCAGAGGTGAAGATATTATCTGCGCAGCAGTGACGGCATTGTCCGGAACACTGGTTAAATCACTTGAGGATTTAACAGAAGATAAAATTGAATACGATATTCAGCTCGGATGGGTTGATGTAAAATATGGGAATTTATCAGAGAAAGCAAAAGCTCTGATAGATTCCTTTTTTATTGGCATCTGTTTAGTTGCCGATGAATTCCCGGGATATATCCGGATATTGTAAGAGACAGGCCCAGGCACGGAAGGCGGTAAAAGCTGTGGAGTAGTCAGGCGTGGCGACTTTAAACTACGGTGAAAAATATGAGCAGGCACGGAACTCATAAAAAGCTGTGGCAGATGACGAAAATCTATAAAGTGAGGTAATTTTTATGAAGAAAATGAAATGGAATCAGTTCCTTTTGGCAGGACTTCAGTTATTCGCTGAAGATGGCGGTAATAATGATGGCGACGGAGCAGACGGCGGCGCAGGCACTGAGGGTGCTGCCGGTAACTCTTCCGGAGCTGGCAGTGATGGCAAAAACGGCAGTGGGCCAGAAGGCAAAGAAGGAGACGGAAAAGAAGCAAAATACACCGATGACGATTTAGACCGTATCCTCAACCGGAAGTTTGCTGAGTGGCAGAAGAAAAAGGACAAAGAAGTAGATGAGGCAAGGCGTCTTGCCAGTATGACCGAGGAAGAGAAGACCAAACAGAAACAGGCTGATATGGAAAGACAGCTGAATGAGCTGCTTTCTGAGAAAAACAGATCTGAGATGATGGCCACGGCCAGAAGTATCCTTTCTGAGCGCAACATCCATGCAGACGATGCACTGATCTCTATGATCGTGTCTGAGGATGCAGAGAGTACTAAGAAGTCAATTGATACATTTGCCAATCTGTTTCAGAAAGCTGTCAATAAAGCTGTCAAGGATGCCTTAAAGGGCGAACCGCCAAAGACAGGCACAGGCTCCGGTAAGGGCGGATACACCAAAGAGGATATCTTAAAAGTGGCTAACCGTGCTGAGAGACAGAGACTGATTGCAGCGAACATGGATTTATTTAAGTAAAGGAGAATGAGAATGAAGAAAAGACTCAGATTAAGCGGTCTTCAGCTCTTTGCAGCTGAGGAAAACACAACAAAGACAACAGATCTCGAACCGGCGATTTCTGTGGATTTCACGAGCCGTCTGCAGAGCAATATCACAGAACTGCAGAACCTGCTTGGTATTACGGACCTTGACCCGATGACCAGCGGTTCCACCATCAAAATCTATAAGATGGAGCAGGTCAATACGCCACAGCAGGTTGGCGAGGGTGAGACGATCGGCCTGACAAAGATTCAGCAGAAGCTGGCCAGAACAATTGAAATGACGCTGAAGAAGTTCAGAAAGCAGACAACTGCTGAAGCTATCCAGAGAAGCGGCAGAGATCTGGCGATCAACAAGACAGATGAGAAGCTTGTTTCCAGCATTCAGAAGAGCATTAAGAAGGATTTCTATACCGTCCTTCTGACAGGTACGGGTACAGCGTCCGGCACAGGCTTGCAGGCTACGCTTTCAGCAGCTTGGGGTGCTGTGGCGAAGTTCTATGAAGATGAGGATGCAACACCGATCTATTTTGTTTCCTCCGATGATGTAGCTGAATACCTGGCGACCGCACAGGTGACAATGCAGACAGCGTTTGGCATTTCTTACATTCAGGACTTCCTTGGTCTTGGTACGGTCGTTATCGCACCGTCTCTGACAAAAGGCAAGCTTGTTGCCACAGCGAAAGAGAATTTAAGAGGTGCTTATGTGCCGGCACAGTCCTCTGATCTGGCACAGTCTTTTGGCCTGACAACAGACTCTACAGGCCTGATCGGCATGACACATGCTGTATCTTCCGACAACGCAACCATCGATACACTGATGTTTAGCAGCGTTGTGTTTTATCCAGAGCTTCTGGATGGCGTTATCGTTGCAACGATCAATGCAGCTGAGGCAGCTTCTACGGATGCTACCGGCAAAAAATAAGGAGCAGATGAATGATGACAGCACTTGAGGATGTGAAGCTTCTTCTTGACATTTTCCCCGATGAAGAGGATGCGGTGTTAGACAGGAAGCTGAGTTTGATCATTGGGAATGCTCAGAGGCAGGTGCTGTCTTATCTGTCCTCCGAGACGAAGGAAGTGCCGGAAGAGCTTTCTTACATAGTCACGGAGATGGCCGTGGCCAGATTTAACCGGATCGGCAATGAAGGGATGTCTTCGTATACCCAGGAAGGCGAGAGTATTACCTATGGCAGTGACATTTCGCCGTATCTGACAGCTATTCAATCCTGGAATGAGAAGCATGGCACAAAAGGGCGGGTGAGATTTCGATGAGATATAATACACCGCTCTTTTTTGTATGTGTCGGTAAGAAAGAATATGATCCGGATGCCGGTGAATGGAGAGCAGAGGGCGAAAGCCGTGCGAAACGATGGGCCAACGTTACGCACATGTCTGCGGAACGGCAGCAGGCCGTGTTTGGCGATATCCGATCAGACCGCTATGTCATACGGTTGCGGAGACCGTTTAAAGGCACTTTTGATGCTGTCGAAATCGACGGTGTAAGGTATCTGGCAGATACAGAACGTTATCCGTCTGACAGACAGAGTCTGGTGGTGGTAAAAAATGGCTGATTTAAAGGTGACCGGACTGGTCGAGCTGGCAAGGGCTTTAAAGAAAAATGTGAAGATGGATGATGTGAAGATGGTTGTTCAGAAAAACGGTGCTGACCTGCAGAGGACTATGCAGCGGAAAGCAGATTTCAAAAAAGGCTACCAGACCGGTACAACAAAACGAAGTATCCGCCTGAATATCAAAGACGGCGGTTTTACAGCGGAAGTTGAACCAACAACGGAATATTCACCTTATCTTGAATACGGTACCCGTTACATGGAAAAGCAGCCTTTTGTGAAACCAGCGCTGGCGGAAATAGAACCGAAGTTCAATTCAGACATGAGAAAGCTGGTGAAGTGATGAAAACAGCAGAACAGGCCATTCACGACTGCCTGTGGAAGTATCTCGCCGCAAAGCTTCCGGTATATGAAAGCAGGCCCATGAAGGATGTCGGCTATCCTTTTGGCGATTTCGAGGATTTTTCTACCGGGTATCTGGCCACCAAAGGCCGTGCTTTACCCCAGATTACAGTGAATCTGAATATTTGGGATAAGCATGAGAAAAGAAGCAATGTTTCAGCTATCTGCAGTCGTTTGATGGATTACGCCAGAGGCCTTGAAGAAGCTTATGGTTATAAAGTGTCGCTTCGGATCAGCGACAGCACATTTACAATTAACGAAGACCGGACTGTCACCCCGTCCATATGGCGCGGGATGGTGAGTCTGGTCTTTGACATTTTATGAGAAAGGATGAAATGAATGGGAGCAATTAAAGGCAATAAGATTGTTTATTTGTATCGTCTGCTGGCAGATGCCAAGACGATGGCGGCGATGGCACTGGCATTCCAGACAGAGAACGGCCGTACAAAGTCCAGAGATTCTGATACCGTCGTGACGAAAGACGGCCCGATCAGAGTTCCGGGCGATATTGAAACAGAAATTTCTGCAACCGCACTGTTTGCAGATGAAAACGATGAGATGATCGCAAAACTTGAACAGGCCATCGACACAGGGGAACGTGTGGAGATCTGGGAAGTTAATCTTGCAAAGAAGGGCACCGGCGAAAATGCATCAAAATACAAAGGAAAATATTTCCAGGGCTATGTGACAAGTCTTGAATTGTCTTCCAACGCCGAAGATCATGCAGAGGTTTCTATTGACTTTGCAATCGAAGGAGAGGGCAAAGACGGCTATGTAACAGTTACTGCCGAACAGGAAAAGGTTGCATCCTATGTATTTAAGGATACAACACAGGAAGCAGAATAGGAGGATTGATTAAATGATGGAATTACAGATTAAAGGACAGGTTTATCAGTTTAAATTCGGTTTTGGTTTTATGAGAGAAATCGATAAGCAGCAGACAGTAAAGGCACCGAACGGTACACAGCAGAATATCGGTTTCCAGACAGCTGTCGGCGGTATTCTTGACGGTGATGCCCAGGCGCTTGAAGATGTGCTTTTTCTTGCGAATAAAGGGCAGGAGCCACGTCTGACTGCGGATGTACTGGAAGAATACATCGAGGATGAAGAGACAGATGTAGACGCCCTCTTTGATGGGGTGATCGATTTTTTAAAGAAGAGCAATGTATCCAAGAAAAAGACGCTGAATCTTCTGAAACAGGCAGAAGCGATGGGGCTCATCAGCCAGTAAGCTTTCAGGAAGTGTATGAAGATGTAGCTATCAGCTGCTTCAGATATCTGGGGATGAAGAGTCTTGATGAAGTAGATCGGATAACTATTCGTGAATACCGGCTTCTGATGAAGGCAAATAATCTGAAGAATGTTGACCGCGATTATCGGGTCCATCAGCTGGCATGGCTGACAAATGCTGCGAGAGCGACTAAAAGCGCAGGCAAGGGCAAAAGGTGTCCTGTCTATGCAAAGTTCTCGCAGTTTTTTGATTACAGAAATGCTGTCAGACAGGCGCTTGGAAAGAAGAAAAGAAGTCGGTTTGACGGTATCGGCCACTTGCTGAAAGGAGGTCGATAATGGGAGATTATTCAGTAAAAGCCGTCTTATCGGCGGTTGACAGAGGTTTTACCTCCACGCTCAATAACGCGGGTCGCAGCATAGATACTTTGTCCGGAAAGATTTCCTCTGGCCTCGGCTTTGGTGTTCTGACCGGCATTGGACAAAAAGCATTCGATACCATTGCCGGTGGCGCAAAAACACTGGTCTCATCGGTTGTCAGTACCGGTATGGCATTTGAATCCTCCATGTCAAATGTCCAGGCTTTAAGTGGTGCCACCGGTGCAGACTTTGAAGCACTCAGCGCAAAAGCGCAGGAAATGGGTGCAAAGACAAAGTTTTCCGCATCAGAAGCCGCTGATGCTATGGGCTACATGGCCATGGCCGGATGGAATGCTAAAGACATGTTGAACGGTATTGAGGGCGTCATGAATCTGGCGGCAGCCTCCGGTGAAGATTTAGCATCCGTTTCTGATATTGTAACGGATGCCATGACAGCTTTTGGCCTGGCAGCTGATGGGACGACAAAAGGCGTTGCGAATGCTACATACTTTGCGGATACTTTGGCTGCGACTGCAGCATCCGCCAATACCAATGTTGGCCTGATGGGTGAGACATTCAAATATGTCGGCACTATGGCCGGTTCTCTTGGCTACAGTATTGAGGATGTGTCTCTGGCTATTGGTTTAATGGCAAACCGAGGCTTAAAAGGTTCTATGGCCGGTACATCCCTCAACAGTGTCATGACCCGACTGGCAACCAATACCAGCAATGCCAGAGATGCTATTGAGAAATTAGGTGTTAAATTCTACGATTCAAGTGGTAATGCCCGTGCCCTTGGGGATGTCATGACAGAACTGCGTGACGCAACCAAAGGTATGAATAATGAGCAGAAAACCGCGTTGGCCAATACGGTAGCTGGTATGGAAGCTCAGAAAGGTCTGCTCGCTATCCTGAATGCTACCGACGATGAATACAACAGTCTGGCAGACTCAATCAATAATTCCACAGGAGCCGCACAAAAGCAGGCAGATGTAAAAATGGACAACCTGTATGGCGATGTCACTATACTGAAATCTGCCTGGGATGGATTAAGCGTCGGAATCTATACCGCCGTCAATGCACTTGGCAACTCTAAAGACGGCCTTGGCGCTATGCGAAGTGTTGTCCGGTCTGTAACAGATGTCGTCAATAAGGCGGCAGATGCCGTTGAAAATCTGAGTAATGCCTATACCACATCTGGTTTATCCGGTGTTGTTGCCGAGGTTAATAAGATGCTGTCCGGCACAAGTGACGATGTCAAGAACGTTGGCGCTGCTATCGCCGGTATCGGTGCTGTCGTTGGTGCAAATGCGTTCTTTAGCAGTGGCACTTGGTCTGCAGTCAGTAAAGGTATTGACGTTGTAAATGGTGGTTTTGGCGTGCTTGTTTCGAGCGTTGCTTCATCAGCAAAGGGTTTCAAAAAGAGTGCAAGCAGCTTTTTACCATTTGAAGTGAATATCAGGAAGAGCATTGCTTCGATGAGAAGCGATTTCAGGCAATCGTCAAAATGGATTTCATCATTAGGCGAAGCAACTTCACAGTCTTTACAGGCGGTTTCATCGCGATTCGCTACAACAGGTGGAAACGTTAAATCCACATTGGATGGAATAAGTGGACATGTCCGTTCATTCGGCGATAATTTAGCGCGCAACATGTGGGATAAGGTCAATAATATAACCACACCTTTGAAACAAATGTCGCAGAAAGCTTCAACCATCCTGAAGCCATTTTCGATGGTAGGCTCTGTTGTTGGAAAGGCACTTTCAACAGTTGCCAGTGCAGCTATAAATCTTGGAGTGAAGACAGCTTCCGGGCTGACCAAGATTATGGGACTTGCCTTAAAAGCATTGATGCCTGCGGCACTGGTTGCGGCAGCGCTGGCCGGAATTGGACTTTTGTATTCTCAGTTCGGTACCCAGATCGACCAGATGTTATCAATGGCCCAGGCTAAAGGTCCACAGATCATCACAAATCTGGTAAATGGCATATCAAGCCGGCTTCCGGATTTGATTCAGCAAGGCGGTAAACTTGTATCCGATCTCTTAGATACGATAACCGCTAATTTGCCGGCTGTTTTAAATGGCGGTGTTACATTGGTGCAGTCGCTTGTATCCGGTCTGATCAGCGCACTTCCAAGTCTTGCCACATCAGCAACTAATATGATATCAACGCTGCTCGTGGGCATTGCATCCGCACTGCCATCTCTGATCGTATCCGGTATGCAGCTGCTTCTTGCACTGGCACAGGGTATTGCCAATAATCTGCCAACACTGATCAATTCAGCGGTTACAGCTATTTCGACATTTGCTCAGGGATTTATACAGAATCTGCCGACAATTCTGACGCTGGCCGCTCAGATTATCGGTACATTGGCACAAGGTCTTATCTCGGCCATCCCTCAGTTGATATCAGCCATTCCACAGGTTGTTTCATCCATGATCGATACGATTATGTCAACGGATTGGCTGGCAGTAGGCAGTCAGATTGTATCCGCTATTGGCGAAGGTATCTTCGGCGGCCTGTCAGGTATCGGCGGTAAGATCGGAAACTTCTTCGGATCCATCAGTGACTGGTTCGCAGGTGGTGAAAAAGGTGGCGAGAGTGTCACATCAGGCAGTGTATCTTCTATCAATGCCGGTATTCCGCAGGTATCTTCTGCAGCTACGTCTATGGGTACAGCCGCAACCAGCGGCGTTGCATCCGGTATGCAGAGCAGTACAGGAACCGTCACATCTGCAGCACAGAGTGTCGTGACATCTGCGACCAATACATTTTCAGCAGCTTCCGTAACGGCCATGACGGCAGGTTCATCCATTGGTCAGAGTTTATCGTCGGGTCTGCAGGGAAGTGTTGGAAGTATCAATAATGTCGCATCCACAGCTATGAATGGATTTAATGCCTCATTGAACACCGGCGGTGCAACAGCTGTCAGCAATGCAGGAAAGATTGCCAGAAACATCGTCACAGCATTTAAACCGGCAATTACAGGTGCACGGACAAGCGGTCAGACTATTGGCCAGAGCTTCGCATCAGCGATATCATCTAAGTCCGGAGCTGTATCTGGCGCATCCAGACGACTGGTGAGCGCTGTCCGTTCAGCGTTATCTAATGTCAGCACGTATCAATACGGTGCTTATATTGGGCAAGGTCTGGCAAATGGTATTTGGAGTCAGCTTGGCAATGTCAGGGCAGCCGCCAACGCACTTGTTGCACAGGCAGAACGTGCCATCAGGGCGAAGGCCATGATCCACAGCCCGTCTAAACTGACTTATCAGTTAGGTGAATACTTCGGTGAAGGTTTTACGAATGGTATTGAAAATCTGACCAAAGACGCATGGAAAGCAGCGTCTGATCTGGTTTCTATACCGGCGGTCAATGTACCCCAAATGGCACTTGCTGGATGGGATACCACACTGAACGACGAATATTTCTATAATGATTCAGCCGAGTATGTGATTTATGTGCCGGTTGAGATTGACGGAAAAGAAGTGGCCACAGTGACAGCTCCGTATACAGAGGCGGAACTGGCAAAGAGACAGAAGTACAGAAACCGTAAACAGGGTATCAGATAAGGAGGGCAGTTATGTATGATTTTATAGATGTCAATGAGTATCAGAGCGGCAGTACACTGCCCTCTGAAGCCCTAATGATCAATGGAGAATATATAGAAGATCAAATCCCAGGGTATCGGACACTTTATGTAAAAGGGCGAGAGATGTTAAACAAAGCCGTAACGACACAGACCGTTGAAAGCCGTGACGGTGCAGACTTCCGTTACAGTCGTTACCCGGAAAGGACGATTACTGTAGGATATGTTCTTGAGGCAGCAGATAACGCTGCCTTCAGAGCAGCCTTCAATCAATTGAACACCATATTAAGTGTTGATCAGTCACTGCTTGTATTCGCCGATGAATCGGATAAGTTTTTCAGAGGAACGCTGTCGGGCATCGAAGACGTTACACCGGGTAGAAACACTGTGCGAGGTGAGTTTTCTTTTATATGTTCTGATCCTTTTAAATATTCACTGCAGGAATATGAGGCCTCACCCAATGAGGATGATGGGACAACTTTTGTTATTGATTACAAAGGCACATATAAGAGTTTTCCGACATTGGAAGCAACCATTGATGACGGTGACTGCGGTTACATTGCTTTTTTAAATGATAATGCACACATTATCCAGCTCGGGGATCCGGAAGAAACTGAAGGTGAAAGCTTTCCGGCGTCCCAGACGTTATTTAATCAATCTTTTACATCATGGAACGCATCTGCAGCAAGCGGCTGGGGACAGAACAGCGGGGATGTTGCGGGCTCTTCTGCCTGGGTACAGGTAGGTTCTGTGAAGACAATGGCTGCCGGGGCAATTAATATCCTGACGGCCGGTAACTATGGATCCGGTTCGCAGTGGCACGGACCGACCATTACCCGTGTACTTCCAGCAGATGCATCCGGAGTGGTTGGTTCTGCTAATTTCCGTATGCAGTGGAAGCAGCTGATGAGCATTGGGACATCCAAAACAGCGGGCAATGAGAGAGGCATCTTTCAGATGATGCTGATCAACACGGACAGCAACCCTCATAAAATCGTTGCCGGTGTATCAATCATGAAAAGTGCCGGCGGAACGAAAGCTACAAAGCGTATCTATGTTGGTAATTCTGTTTACGCCACAAACATCGATCTGAGCTACCACAATGGCTCATTCGGGTGGACAATCGTCAATAAGAACGGCCAGAACTTTGTTCCGGTCCGGACGTGCTCCATAGAAAAGAAAGGCAGCACGATCACTTTTAATATTGCAGGTATCAAACAGAGCTACACGGATCCATCCTGGGAGAATTTAAAGGTTCATCAGGTAACGATTGCTTTCGGCCAGTACGGTTCACAGCCGGCCTTGTTTACAAATGGTCTTTATTACGCAAAATTTATTGCCGACAATTGCACCACCTGGCAGGATATCCCAAACAAGTTCAGTGCAGGTGATACAATTACAGCCAACTGCAGTAATGCGGATATCTGTCTGAACGGACTGCCATCACCGGAGCTTGGTGCTCTCGGCAATGAATACGAAGACTTTTATTTATCGCCGGGACCGAATCAGATCCATTGCGTCTGGTCCGACTGGGCAAAAAGCAAACCGACTTTTAAACTGCGATACAGGGAGGTATATCTTTGATTCTTTATTTTGCCGACAGAAAGATGAATATCCTTGGCTATGCTACAACTCAGCTAAAATCTACCTACCTTATTGTTGATGACAAAAAGACAGAAGAAGTTGAATCTGGCATATCCAGTTTCGAATGTGAAGTGTCGTGGGCATCAAAGGACCGGTTAAAGCTGGAAACGATGATGGATGCCGGCAATTATATTCTGCGCTCGAACGGAAACGAAAAAGATTTCTTCACCATCATTGAAAGTAATATCAATACATCTAAACAGACGATTTCTGTCTACGCAGAAGATGCGGGCATGGACCTTTTAAATGAGGTGGCCATGCCTTTTACATCAGATAAAGCATATGATATTGCACATTACATTGGCTTATATGCCATTGATACAGGTTTCGAGATTGGTATTAATGAGATACCGAACCTGACAAGAAAGCTTTCATGGGATGGAGAGACGACTTGTACAGAACGTATCGCATCCATTGCCACACAGTTTGACAACGCCGAAATTTCCTATTCCTTTGAAACAAAAGGCCTTCTGATCACACATAAATATATCAATATCTTTAAAAAGCGTGGGAAGGATACCGGTGAACAACTACGCTTGGGATATGAGATTGCATCCATAACAACCAATAAGAGTGTTGCCAATCTGGCAACATCCCTTCACGTCACCGGCGGTATCCCGGACGGGAAAGAAGAGCCAATTACTTTAAAAGGTTATAAATACGATGATGGCGATTTTTACGTGTGGGGTTCACGTTTGAGCAGCCGAAAAGCACTGGCTATCTGGTCCAGATATGTCTGGGATAAAGAACCAAATAAATTAAACGGGTACACTGGCCACATCGTACAGGCTTACAGCTACGACACGACCAGTCAGCAAGAACTGTGTGCTCACGCCATTACAAAGCTGAAAAAGCTCTGCCAGATGGAAGTGAATTATGAGGCGGACATCGTCTATCTTCCAGAAAACGTCAAGATAGGTGACAGAGTCAATATTGTCGATAACAAAGGCCGATTGTACACATCCACCCGTGTTTTAAGGCTTGAAACATCTGTGACGGGTCGAAAGAGAACAGCAACTTTGGGGGAATATCTGATCAAGGATAGCGGCATATCAGAAAAAGTGCGTGATCTGGCCAGACAATTTGCTGAAAGCACTGCATCTGTGTCCAGAGCAAACATAAAAGCAGAAGCCGCTAGAGCTGCCGCAGATGCAGCCAAGGCTCAGGCAGAAGCAGCTGAGGGTGTTTCCAATGCTGCGAAGGAAACCGCTGAAGGTGCAAAAAGTACAGCAGATAGTGCCCTTGCCTCTGCGAATGAAGCTCAGAATACAGCCAATGCTGCCAGAGATGCCGCCGGCGAAGTAACAGAAAAAGTGACCGGAATTGTTAAGGATGTCAATGATGCTAAAACTGCCGCTGACAATGCCCGGAAAGCAGCAAGCACTGCCAAGGAAGATGCAGCGACTGCAAAGACGTCCGCAGCTAATGCTGAAAAGAATGTCGCTGACGCAAAGACGGCTGCTGATGCTGCCAGTACAAAATCGGAAGAGGCCATATCTACAGCTGAGAAAGCTCAAAGTGATGCAGCCGAAGCTAAGACCAATGCGACAAAAGCCAGTGAAACGGCCGCAGCCGCAAAAGCAGATGCCGCACAGGCACAGAAAGAGATTGATTCTCTCGGTGAAAATCTGACAACATTATCTAATACAATGGAAGCAGAATATGCCAGGAAAACTGACCTGACTGAAGCAGAGGCGTCTCTAAGTACCAAAATCAGTCAAAATGCTGCCGACATTGAGACGACTGCCAAGAAAGTTTCTGTCATTGATGAAACTGCCAACAATGCCGCAGACCTCGCTGCCACAGCTCAGACAAAGGCAGAAGCCGCCCAGACCAAAGCAGACCAGGCAACTTCAGAAGCGGCAGCCGCACAGACAAAAGCCGATGAAGCCTCACTGGCAGCCCAGACAGCACAGAGTAATGCTGACACTGCCAAAGCCGCAGCGGAAAATGCACAGTCTGTAGCGGACAAAGCTAAAACGGACCTGGCAGAAGCACAGAAGAATCTGGCCACTGTAAAGGGACGTGTAGATGCCACAGAAGGGGATATTGCTAAAGCACAGAAAGCAGTGACTACTGCACAGGCCGCTGCCGAGAAGGCTCAGAGTGATGCCAATGCAGCTGCTACAAAAGCGAGTAGTGCACAGGATGTTGCGGATGCTGCAAAATCAAATGCATCCCTTGCCCAGACCGCAGCAAGTCAGGCAAGTGCAAAAGCTGAAGCGGCACAGACCATTGCTAATGAAGCAAAAGTGAATGCTTCAGATGCACAGAAGAAAGCCGCAGATGCAGTAAAGACGGCCGGCGATGCCAAGACAGCCGCTAATAATGCTGCCCAGACAGCGAGTGATGCACAGGACGTTGCTAATGCTGCAAAAGCAAATGCAACAGCCGCACAGGCAGCTGCTGACGATGCTAAAAAGAAATCCGACCAGGCAGCCGCAGATCTGGTAACTGCCAAGAAAAATCTTGAGAAAGTGTCTGGAAGAGTAGATTCCACTGCTGAAGAAGTCGAAGCGGCAAAAACAGCTGTAGCTACTGCTCAAGCAGCCGCAGATAAAGCTAAAACAGATGCAGCCGCTGCACAGTCCACAGCAGACACTGCAAAGGCCAACGCATCAAATGCTCAGAAAGCAGCGGATACAGCTAAGACAGCCGCAGACAATGCCAAGAAAGCTGCCGATGATGCCCAGAAAGCTGCTGATAAGGCACAGGACGATGTGAATGCTCTGACTAAGCGGGTAGTAAATGCAGAGACGTCTATCAAGCAGAATTCTGAGGCGATTGCACTGAGGGCAACAAAAGAAGAAGTCACGACAGCGATTGGTGATATTAAGGTTGGCGGGAGAAATTTGTTACTAAATTCAAATTTTCTAAACGGTACTTTTGGGTGGAATACAGAAGAACATTGCAAAATAGCAGCGGGTCCAAATAGCACGTTGAACGAAAAAAATGCATACGTATTGGCTATTGCAAATACGGGAACTGGTAGAGTGTATAATAATTCGAGAATAGATAAGTATCATTTAGCAAAAACACAATATACTCTTCAATTTAAATACAAAACTGACGATTCTTCGCCAGTAACGTTCAGGGTTGGAGTGGCTGACACTGGATATATCATCGGAAATATAACAGCACCAGCTGATAATACTTGGAGAAAATTTACAGCAACATATACTGCCCCAATGACCGGATCGCTGACAATTCGCATCACATCTGGGACTGGACGAATTTTAATAGGTGTTCCCAAATTGGAGTATGGCAACAAAGCTACTGACTGGACTCCCGCACCTGAGGATCTTCAAGATGACGCCACCACAAAGGCCAACAACGCTTTAGCATCTGCCAAAACTTATGCTGATGCTCAGATTAAAGTTACTGCGGACAGCATTAATCAGAATGTAACAAAAAAGTTTGAATCGGCATCAGACGAAACAACTGATAAACTCACCGAACTCCGCCAGGAAGTCAACAGTAATATTGAGCAGACCGGAGAAGCCATAAAATCATCCGTCTATGAGAAAGTCTATCTGAAAGATGATGTAGACACCTTGCTTTCTTCTGTCAATACAGAAGTTGAGCAGACGAAAACATCATGGCAGGTGACGTTTAATCAGCTCGTTAAGCAGCTGAACGACTATTCAGACGGCTCGGATGCAGCATTCGATGAAATTCGAAAATACATTCGTTTCGAGGATGGCAATATTCTTTTGGGTAATTCATCCAGTCCGCTGATTCTTCGTATCAGAAATGACCGAATACAGTTCCTTCAAAATGGATATGAAGTTGCATACATTTCTGATCAGCGAATGTACAATACAACCTGTGAGATCATCAATCAGTTAAGAATTGCAGATAGTGCATGGACGGTTGAAACAAATAGCAACGGTGATACCATTGTGTCACTGATCGGCCTGTAAGGAGGTGAAATAAATGGCTTCAACAGCAAGTAGTCATGTGCCATGCGGCTATAACGGCCACTATCATTTGTACATGACTATAACGCAGAACAAACGTAATGCATCAACAAATCAGTCGAATGTGACAGTTAAGATGTACGTACAGTCGGACAGCAGCTCTTATGGAGCTTACAACCTGGATGCATCCGGCAATACAGTTAAAATGACCGTCAACGGTAAGCAAGTCGTCAACAAAACGATGGCTATGGATTTCCGCAACAAAGCGACGGTTCAGTTAGCTTCTTGGACGGGAGCTATTAGCCATGGATCGGACGGTTCGAAGAAATTAGACTGTTCTGGTTCATTTACGATCAGCGGGTCATCTTATCTGTCTGGCGGCAATATTTCCTGTAGTATTGAGCTCGAATCCATTCCAAGAGCAACTAAGCCAACTCTATCGTCGCCTTCTGTGGCTTTAGGGAGTGCTGTTACAATTAATATTTCACCCGCAGTTAGCTCATGGACTCATAATATTTATTATCGTATCGGTACTGGAAGTTGGACACGCTTTGCAACAGGAGTAAAAGCAAAATATAGTTGGACAGTTCCTCTGGCTATCGCAAGCAGCTATCCGACAGCAACGAAAGGCACGATTACGATTGGATTGAACACTTACAAAGGCAGTACGCAAATTGGCGGCACTCAGACGGTCAATCTGAATATCACGATACCGGCTTCAGTAGCGCCATCTGTATCCGCCGTAACTGTTTCAGAGGCTGCTAGCGGTTTGGCGAACTTCGGCTATATCCAGACAAAATCGAAGCTCAAAATCGTGGCATCAGCATCTGGTTCCTATGGCAGCTCAATCCGGTCTTATGTCTATGATATTGGTTCACAGTCCTACAGTGGGCTTGAAAATACTTATACGATGGGCGAGGTGGTTCGGGATTCCGGCACAGTTGCCGTGACAGTTACGGTTACTGACAGCCGAGGCAGAACGGCTAGCAAAACAGTTAGTATAACAGTTCTGGCGTACAGCCCGCCTCAGATCACGCATTTCGAATGCAGCCGATGTGGAGATGCGAATGGCAGTGCGAATGCGAATGGCCAATATCTGAAAGTCACGTTTGGTTATTCGGTTTCACCGCTGAACAACAAGAACAAAGCGAGTTATTTGCTGAAATATTCTGTTTATGATGATGGCAAATGGGGCGGTCTGATTTCCGGAACACAATACACTTATTCTGGAACATACATATCTGCAACAGCGATATTGAACACCGCCAGCACTTATCAGGTTGGATTAGTCGTTACAGATAGCTTCGGAACGGCCTCATTCTACAAAGAAATTGGAACGGCCGTCAGATTATTGTCGTATATTGTTAAGAGATTCGCTATCGCTATCGGAAAAATTCCGGAAATAGACAATATTTTTGATGTGGCATTGGAAACTATCTTCAGAAAGAAAGTCACTATGAATTCGGATTTACAGGTGAATGGCGATTCTGGATTTTCCGGTGGTGCCTCATTTTATGGAGATGTTGCGTGCAATGGCACGTTTCATGCAAATGGAAACATTAACGCAAATAAGGACATTGGTCTCGCTGGCAGCATATGGACAAGGAATCAGTCTAAAGTATATTCAGCAAATACAGATGGTACGCAAAAAGTAGTTATAGTTTTATGTGACTCTGATAATGACTTATCTATTGGATATGGAAGTTGGATAAACAAAGACGGAGATACGTACCTAAGAGGAAGAGATTTATATTTAGGAGCATCCAGTACTGCATCTTATACAACTTATCGCCCCTACTACCGTCGAGGTGATTCCATAGATGTTAATATGGGTACGGCAGGTTTTGTTACAACTGGTTCAAAAGAAATTTATTTCGTTGTGCCGTTAGGAAAACCTGTTATTGGAAATCCGACTGTCTCAGTTGCAAGCATCAACGGACTCACTTTACGGCAGAATAGCGCTTATAAATGTGGCTCTACAGGTTCTAGTGCAGCAAAGCCATCCCGTTATGGTGCTGCTGTTGTAGACAGCAATGCTATACGAATTACAGCTGCTTGGGATAATTCAACAAATGCTGCAAACAACGATACTATCGGTATCTATGCAAGTATTAGAATCACATTTTCATAAAGGAGAATCAAAATGGCATTATATAAAGAAATAGTACAGGATGATGGTGTGGTGACTTGCTATCACCGTATCCTGTATCACCAGACAACCCCTAATCGACAGACATCCATAGCAGTGCTGTCATATGTCAATGAAAAAGCCAGAGAGGCCGAAAAAGACAACACGATGGCGCAGCCATATACGAAAGCTGTCACGTATGAGACGGATTATGATAGCGCCATGACAGACAGAAAAGCCTATGCTTATCTGAAGACACTGCCTATCTTTGAGGGAGCAAAAGATATTGTAGATGAGGCAGACACAGATATTTCCGGTGACGACTTTCTGGCCATGGTAGAGGAGGTGATGTAAATGACACTTGAAGAAGCAAAAGCCATTATTGATGCGCTTGTGACGCTCAGAAACTCTGCGGCAGATGAGCAGGCACTGAAAGCATCAGCATTGTATCCGAAGTGGAAAGTAGGTACAGATTATCAGAAAGACGAGAGAGTATTGTATAACAATATCCTGTACAAAGTCCTAACAGACCACACGTCTCAGGCCGACTGGACACCGGATGCAGCACCGTCTTTATTCGCTAAAGTTTTAATTCCGGATAAAAATGTTATTCCGGAATGGGAGCAGCCGGATAGCACCAATCCTTACAGTAAGGGAAACAAGGTGACACACAACGGCAAGACGTGGCGGAGTACGATTGATGGCAATGTGTGGGAGCCTGGTGTCTATGGTTGGGAAGAAATCACAGAGTAAAGAAAGAGAGGATAAGAGAATATGATTTTTAATTTTTTACAGACATTTGAAAACGCAATGGCAGGCAATATGATATTTATCATCCTGATGCTTGCTGTATGTGCAGACACGATTCTCGGCGTATTAAGAGCAATCAAGTTCCGCCGGTTTAACAGTTCTGTTGGTATTGACGGTGCCATCAGAAAAGTGGCCATGCTCGTTAGCGCCGCAGCACTGATGGCGGCTGATCTGGTCGTTCATGTCAATTTAGCTTTTATGATTCCAGATACATATTTGCAGACAATAGGATTAACGAAAATCGGGCTATGTGAGCTTTTTTGTCTGCTATTCATTGCATATGAATGTGTGTCAATTCTCAAAAATATGCTCCTGTGCGGTCTGCCTGTCCCAGCGAAATTAAGAAGCTGGCTGGAAGAATTCATGGAAAATATGACAGCCGAACTTCCGGAAGAAATAAACAAAGAAATAGCCGAAGAAACTGAAAAACGAATTGATTAAAGCGATCTAAACAATTATGGGCACCTTCGGGTGCCTTTTTATGAAAGGAGAATTTCTATGAGTGTAACATTTGACCAGACAAAAGAGGGTTATGTAAACGGCACATCGATGCCGCTGGCGGGCTGTGGTCCGTGTTCTGTTGCATCTATCGCATGCAACATTTCCTATACCACACCAAAACAGGTAGCGGCATGGTTATCCGGAAGAGGTGCCTTCGGTTCTTCCGGCACAACCCGTGCAGGCATCACAGTTGCTCTGGATCATTATGGTTTTAAGAGCACGTATTACACACCAGAACATACTGGCGGCTCATCCTGGAAAAAAGCAATGAAACAGATGAAAAGCCTTAAGGGCGACTGGTGGGCGATTTTTCTCGTTGTTGGAAAGAGAAACGGTGGAAAGGATAACCTCTGGACATCTGGCGGTCATTATCTTGCTATCACGGACCTGAAGAATGGCAAATTGTATGTCAGAGATTCCGGATCCAAGAAAAGAACTGGGTACTATGATCCTGAGCTTCTCAGGTATGACACAAACGTTATCTGGGTGATTCAGAAAAAGAGCAACGTGGCCACTTATTCAGGCGCATTTCCAACATTGCCAGCGAAGGGATATCTTGGTCTTAAAGATACGGGAACCCAGGTGAAGTATTTGCAGATGTTTCTGAAGTGGTACGGCGTATATAAAGACAGCATCGATGGCAGCTTTGGAGCGAATACTGAAAAAGCCGTGGTTGCATTCCAGGCAGAAGAAGAGCTGAAACAGGACGAGAGATTCGGACCGGCATGCCTGACTAGAGCTAAGACGGTGAAGAAATAATTCTTGCGTTTTTTTATCAGCTGTGGGATAATGAAGCGAAAGCTTTGACTGTAAAAAAATACAGTTTTTTCGGCCGTATGACACGAAATATGACACGGTTTTTCTGAAACGGCGATTCTTCCTATTAAATAGGTAGAAAAAACGTTTTCAATTCCCGTCATCAGCTGGAAAGCGGTCTTCATAGGAAGGTCGCTTTTTTGTTTTTATTCGATGTTCAAAAATTGTACTTTAAAATATGAATTTTACGTTTATGTAACAGAAAGGCACCTATTATGACATTGACACAACTCCATTATGTTATTACAATTGCAGAGACGAAATCTTTTAATAAAGCGGCTGAGAAGCTTTATGTTTCCCAGCCCTCCTTGACCAGCGCTATAAAAGAACTGGAAAAGGAACTGGGAATTTCTATTTTTTACCGCAACGGCCGGGGAGCAGTGCTGACCAATGATGGAACGGAATTTCTTCTATATGCCAAACAGATTTACGGACAGTATGAGAGTGTTCTTGAGAAATACGGCAAAGGCGGATCTTATAAGAAGAAGTTTGGTGTATCCACCCAGCATTATTCTTTTGCAGTCAAGGCCTTTGTGGATATGGCAAGAGAATTTGATATGTCCAAATACGAATTCGCCATCCGAGAAACCAGAACCGGTGAAGTCATCAGCGATGTCAATACCATGAAGAGTGAAATCGGTGTTTTATATCTATGTGATTTCAATCGTAAATCTATGACGAAGCTTTTGAAAAATGCCAATCTGGAATTTCATCATCTGATTGACTGTCAGGCTTATGTATATCTATGGAAAAACCATCCGCTTGCAAAAGAAGCATCCATCCGTTTTGAACAATTAGAAAAGTATCCTTGTCTATCTTTTGAACAGGGCGACAACAGTTCTTTCTACCTGGCAGAGGAAATTCTATCTACCAATGAATATCCACAAGTCATTAAGGCCAATGACAGAGCGACCATGCTGAATCTCATGATTGGCTTAAATGGCTATACCCTTTGCTCCGGCATCATCTGTGAAGAACTCAACGGTAGCGACTGTATTGCCGTACCATTCCATGCAGACGAACAAAATCCCAACAGCCTGATGGAAATTGGCTATGTAACCCGAAAGAATACCATACTCAGCCAGATGGGAGAGTGCTATATCCACTATATCAAACAATACCTGAAAATCGAATAGCAGCCGCGTCTGCATCCTCGGCCTGAATGTCCTATTCATAGCTGCCCGGTTATAAAATCAGTTGCATGAGTTATAAGCTGAATTTATAACCGGGTATTTTTTTTGCATATTGGACAATTAATTCCTAGCATGTTAGTATAAATACAGAAATTAACAAAGGAGCTGCAAGACATGAAACAATTTGCAATCATGCTGAGCAGGAACCGAATGTGGGGCTAAGTTCAGCAAAAGACATTATCGAGTTAAAAAATAAAAATAATTAAGAAAACAAAAAGCATACAAGTAGAAAATAAAAACGAATAAAATAAAATTTTTGATTGATCAGGAGGACATTACAATGGCAGATATTAAAGATTCAAAGAACTGGGGATTCGAGACAAAGCAGGTACATATCGGACAGGAACAGGCAGACCCTGTAACAGATGCAAGAGCTGTTCCAATTTATGCGTCCACATCATACGTATTCCATAACTCACAGCATGCGGCTGATCGTTTTGGCCTTCGCGATGCCGGCAATATTTACGGCAGACTGACAAACCCAACAGAAGATGTATTTGAACAGCGTATCGCAGCGCTTGAAGGCGGTGTTGCAGCATTAGCTGTTGCATCCGGCGCAGCAGCGATTGATTATACCATTCAGGCACTTGCAAAAAATGGTGAACATATCGTCGCATCTAAAACAATTTATGGCGGAACCTACAACCTTCTGGCTCATACACTTCCTTTGACTAACAACATCACGACAACATTTGTTGATCCGGAGGTTGAAGGTTCATTTGAAGCAGCAATCCAGGAAAATACAAAAGCAATTTATATAGAGACACTTGGTAATCCGAATTCAAATCTTGTAGATATTGAGGAACTGTCTAAAATTGCTCATAAACATCACATTCCACTGGTTGTTGATTCAACATTTGCAACACCTTATCTGATTCGTCCGATCGAATACGGTGCAGATATCGTTGTTCATTCAGCAACAAAATTTATCGGCGGCCATGGTACAGCTATCGGCGGTGTCATCGTTGACAGCGGCAACTTTGACTGGAAAGCCTCGGGCAAATATCCATGGATTTCCGATCCGAACCCAAGCTACCACGGTGTTGCATTTACAGATGCAGCAGGCCCTGCAGCATTTGTTACTTATATCCGTGCAGTCATCCTGAGAGATACAGGCGCAACACTTTCACCGTTCCATGCATTCATTTTCCTTCAGGGACTTGAAACATTATCATTGAGAGTAGAACGCCATGTCAGCAACGCATTAAAGATTGTTGATTATCTTTCAAAGCATCCGCAGGTAGAAGCTGTTCATCATCCATCACTGCCAACAGAACCTAGCCATGAATTATATAAGAAATATCTTCCAAATGGCGGCGGTTCCATCTTTACATTTGAGATTAAAGGTGATGCGCAGAAGGCAAAGGACTTCATTGATAATCTGGAACTGTTCTCATTGCTTGCCAATGTAGCGGATGTTAAATCTCTTGTTATCCATCCGGCTACAACAACACACAGCCAGTGCACAG
>ERZ773103.343-NODE-343-length-50435-cov-7.161890_pt1 | contig 50435 bp, 54 predicted proteins | sample MGYA00511118_ERZ773103 | MGnify/ENA primary metagenome ERZ773103 (study PRJEB29015, sample SAMEA2737821) | human gut metagenome | biome: human gut; feature: human-associated habitat; material: faeces | place: China | collected 2012 ... | reverse complement strand
AAGCCGTAAGGGGAACCACCAGCATAGCAGGTGGTTTTATTGTATAGGCATACAATAAACGGAGCGTGGAAGCTAACAAATAGCTGCCACGCCCCATTTCCCGATGCTTTCTGCAATAAGTAGCAGGTTTTATTTTTCGTGGATCTGTTTGCCACTCATATGTTCAATCGTAATCTCATAGAGCTGTACTGCTTTGATATCCGCTGCTATCTCGGCATCTATTTCTTCTTTTGTTGGATAATATTTTTCAGCAAGCTCCCGTACCTTTGCCTCTGTAATCCCACTATCTTCAATCAGATGGCATCTGCCAAATATAACCACACTCTGCAGATACGGTGCCCAGTCACCTTCTTCATGCACTTCATTTCCATAGACTGTAAAACATACCTTATCATCCTTTTTCAGCGCATCTACTTTGTGTCCCGCTTTCGCTCCATGAAAATAAATCTTTCCACTCTCCGGTTCATAAAAATAATTAATCGGAAATGCAAATGGATACCCGTCATCCCCATTTACTGCCAGGACTGCCCGCTTTTCGTGTAGCAGCAGTTTCTTTGCATCTTTCTCTGAAATCATACGTTTCTTTCTTCTGATTGGTCTGAACATTTTAATTTTCTCCCTTCGTTCATGTCGCATTTTCCACTGATTTCCCGTCATATAATTTGTATGTTCAACTCGTACTTCATTTAACAACGGTACCGGCACTTCATCACAGGTATGATGATATAAAAATCCAAGCTTTTCTTGTACCCTTTTAGACTTTTCATTCCCATCATAATATCTGCACCAGATTGTCGTCATTCCGAGGTCTTCAAATCCATGACAGATCAGTTCTTCCGCCGCCTCAGGTATATAACCTCTACCCCAGAATGGCTTCCCAAGCCAGTATCCAAGCTCACACTCATTGTCCTGCTCTGTCATATCTGTACTGCCATTCAATTTCAATTCAATCGCACCGATTGCCCGATCGGTTTCCTTTTCGCAGACTGCATAGCACTCTTTTCCCTGAAATACATTTTTGATTACTTCACGGCTTTCCGCAATATTCTCATGCACCGGCCATCCTGCACTTGGTCCGATATCCGGATCTTTTGCGTATTCATAAAGGCTCTCTGCATCAGTCTCTTTCCACGGACGAAGAACCAGTCTCTCAGTAGTTAATATCATAAGCTTCCCCTTTTATTTTGCACATGCATATTATTTCTCAATCTTCATCAGAATCTGCTTTATTTCCTCCAGATTCTCTGCAAAATATATTCCTTCCTGACGTTCTTTTGTAGAAAGTCCTTTTTCGATCATATGCTCCAGTAATTCTTTCAGACTGTTATAATAACCGTTCAGATTGTACAAAATGCAGGGCGCCTCCAGATGCTTCAAAGACACCTTGGACATCACTTCCGCAATCTCTTCTAATGTCCCGGTTCCTCCCGGAAAAGCAATAAATGCATCTCCAAGCTCGATCATTTTTGCTTTCCGTTCTTCCATATTTTTTGTCACAATCAATTCTGTCAGCTTCTCATATTGCACTGCTGCATCGATAAAAAACTGCGGTTCTACACCGGTTGCCTCACCACCGGCCTCTATAACGCTTTCCGCAAGTTCTCCCATAAGCCCAGACTTGGAACCACCATACACTAATACATGCCCACTTGTCCCAATCCAGTCCCCCAGTTCTCTGACTGCCTCGCCAAGCCTATAATCATTGCCTTTATTTGCGCCAAGATATACTGTAATATTCATAGAGTCTATCCTTTCATCTTCTACGTAATCTAACCGACACATTTCACGGTATTATATCCCATACTTTTCAAGATTAACTTTCCCATCAATCACTTCAACTCCATCCGCTTCCAGCAATTCTTTCTGTACACTGCCTCCGCCAAATGCAAATGCTCCGGCAAGTTCTCCTTTGGAATTCACCACCCGGAAGCATGGAATATGCTCAGGATCCGGATTCTTATGAAGCGCATTCCCCACCGCTCTTGACATCCGAGGATTGCCTGCCATCTCTGCAATCTTCCCATATGTCGCAACATGGCCTTGGGGAATCCGTTTGACCGCTTCGTATATCCGTTTTGTCGGACTGTCCGTGACCAGATCATAACTCTCCGATATCATTCTCTGAATCTCTTTATCCGGTATCGTACCATCCAGAATAATGGTATTCCAATGCTCCTTATTCTGATGATATCCTGCGATCACAGCATCATATGTATTCCGCCAGAAGTCTCTCCATTCCGGATCAACTTTCACATTCAGATTTGTATAACCTTCGCGCTCATAAATCCATAAAAAAGCTTTTTTGCTTCCCTTAACTCTCACCAACTGCCAATTCGGATCACGAAACGGTCTTTCTTCATATACATTTGGAAATGATATACCAAATTCCAGTACCTTCTCTCTTGTCATCATAGCCTGTTCTTCCTTATAACACTCAGACATGAAACACCTCTTTCGCAATCGTTTTACCGCTTGCTGTCTTCATAATCTTATCCATAAAATCTCTGATATTCTGCTTACTATATCCGCTCTCACAGGCATTCACAATATAATCTGCTTCTATCAGAATCTGATAATCGATTCCATCAATATCCGTGTATGTATGATGATGTCCTACCAGATATGCCACACGCTCAATCTGTTCTTTCGTCATGCCTGTATCCGAAAGAAAATCTGTCACTAATGGGATTCCTTCTTCTTCCTGATGCTTGCCATTGGTATTGCCATACTTTTCCCTACATAACGGGCAGGCAATATCATGCGTAATCGCTGCCACTTCAAGAATATACTGCGTCGCTGGGTCTATCTGTTCCAGTTCGCCAATCATTTTTGCATACGACCACACATGCAAAAAGTGATCAATATCATGTATATTTCCATTTGAAAAAGTTATCATTTTCTTCATAATCTCTGCAATTGTCATAATCTGTCACCTCAATTATCTAATCTATCGTCGAATCACAACTTTTCAAAGTAATATCTTTCCTTCTCCGAACTCTTTTTACCGTACTCAATTGCCTTCTCCGGGCAGTAACTAATGCACGCCATACAATGTGTACATTTCCTGCCCCAGACCGGCTTACTATTTTCCAATGTGATATTATTTAACGGACATAGCTTTACACATTTTCCACATCCAATACAATCATCACTGACATGAAATGCTTTAGCTTTTACGCATAAAGGATAAAACAGCCTGTTTACAGGTCCGCTCATAACACGGTCATACAGATTATTGCGAGGTGCTGCAAATGCATGTCCGGTCACAATCTGTCTGCACACATTATCTATCACAGGTTCCGCATCCGATACGATCTGTCTTGCTTTCTCCGTTTCAGGTGTATGAAACAGCGCAATATAATTTTCAGGCATCACAATTTGTGCTGTTCCCATATAATCAAAGTCCTTTTCCTCACACAACAGCCGATTATATTTTGCCGCATTACCAATCTCAGCACCACAGCTCATTACAAACCACACCTGCCTGACACCTTGAAAATGTGTTTTTCTAATCCAATCCCGTACAAGCCATGGCACTCTCCACGCATATGTCGGTGTAACGACAACAAGACGGTCATTCACTTGTATAGTTCTTGTGTCACGTCTCTTAATCTTATCGTTTGCATCAATCAATTCATCACGAATATTATCTGCGATCCGCTTCGCAATGTAACGACTGTTTCCTGTTCCCGAAAAGTATATAATCATATCCTGCACCTCCTGCAATTCCAATTTTGTGCAATCAATATTTATAAAAATGGCACCATATAAACTGGCATGCAAAAAATATCCTGATCTTTACTCATATCTTTTGTATAAACCAAATATCTCTTTAATATCCTACTTGAATATTTTTCCGTAAACACGTCAAGTGATTTATGGGTTTTATATCCGGACGATTTCACCTCTATAGGCACTATTTTATTCTTTCTTGCCAAAATAAAATCTATTTCATAATTATGTTTTGACTTTTCATTCATAATCGTGTGATAGAATAACTCATTTCCATTTGATGCCAGACACTGAGCTACAATATTTTCATATAAATATCCTAGATTTACACTTAACTTATCACTTAACAGTTTCTCATAAATCTCATTTTCCGTAAAATCTTTATCCTTAAACATTAATGTTACAAACAACCCTGTATCACTTAAAAATAATTTAAACTTTGATAAATCCTTTGTATTTGCCATACCGATATCTGGATCATTTGTATTATACGCAACCAGTACTGTCTTTGAATCTTTCAATTCTGCAATCAGTTCTAATATTTTATCTTGTTTCTCACCATTTAACACACTACTCGTCTGATATCTGGCTGCATTTTTATTTAACTGAGCCGGAACTGCATCAAATAACATTGCTAAACGTCCCGTCGGATCAATTTTTGCGAAATCACTTTCATACAAATTTAGTATATCTCTCTTTATTTCATCTACTTTTCTAAAATTATTCGTTTCAATGTAAGCTGATACTGCCTGTGGCATTCCGCCAACTAACATATATAAGCGGAATTGTCTTAACTGCTTACGATTAATTGAATCTCCTAATCCCTGATTCATATCAAAACACTTTTTCAATAATGAAAATGTTGCTGTATCTCCAATCGCCCATAATTTTAGCACATTTCCGCATTTTTCTATATGGAATTTTATAGTATTTCCGCATTTTTTATTCTTATATTTCACCCTGTTTCCGCATTTTATTAAAAAGTCTCATGTCCATCATCTTTATAATGCAGACATAAGACTTGTTAAGATAATTCAGTGTGTCAGCTCCGTTCTATTTACGTGCTAAAAAATGTGTAATTTATACTTCATACCCTTCTTTAAATCTGCGCATCATCTCATTCGTCAGACTAAAGTTTCCCGGCTGAAGCACAATCTCTTCTCTCTGTACCCACTCCGCATATTTTAACTCATGGCGGTCCATGGTAATGGTATCATCCCCATCTACTTCACAGTAGAACCCAAGGAGAAGGTCATTCGCAGTTCCCCACGGCTGTGACTTATAATAATGGATATTTTTGACCTTAATTCCGGCTTCTTCCATTACTTCACGCATAACCGTTTCTTCTGCCGTTTCTCCAATCTCTGTAAAACCGGCAATCAGCGCATTATGTGCAAATCCGGTGCGATATTTGGTAAGTAATAATTTATCTCCATTTTTCACACCCACGATAACCGCCGGCATAATTCTTGGATACGCTATATATCCACAAGACGGACAGCTCATTGCACGTTCCTTATCATGAGGCACCATCTTCGTGCCGCATCTTCCGCAAAAGCAGGCATCTCTGTACCAATCTGACAGATGCTTCGCTGTCGTAGCTGCAAAGACTTCCTCACAAGGTCCTTTACTTTCTTTACGTATACTTCTTTCCTCAACGTATGAATATCCCTCTGGTATCGAATCTTCCGAAAGTTCTTTATTCCACAGAAAATATTCTTTGTTGTCCACCTTAAACAGATAGGTATATTCCAATTCCTCTGGCAGTTCCTTTTTCATCGGAAATGCCACGATGCCGTTATCAAACTGCTCTGTGTGAACCAGTACTTTCCCATTAGAAATATTTAAAATAGGACTGCTTTCCTGCACTCTGGCAGACGGATTATATTCATTGTGTAATTTGTGTGGATAAATGTCTTGTATCATCGGTATCTTAATTCCTTTCATTTTTTGTATTCTACTCAAATGATGTCTACGGATTGTTTCGCGTTTCATGCTCCCACAATCCTGACATCAATTATATACCAATTTAATCATTTAAAAAACCCTTGACACTGCATATCTGTTCGCTTATTATATAGATAATCGATATATAGATTATCGATATATAAATGGGAGGTGAATCAATTGGCTATTGAAAAATCATTAGTTTCAGGAAGTATGACAATGCTTATTTTAAAATTATTATCCGAAAAGGATATGTACGGCTACGAAATGATCGACACTCTACGTCAGAAATCACAGAATGTATTTGAAATGAAAGCCGGCACTTTATACCCGCTTCTTCATAGTCTGGAAGATAAAGGACTACTCACCGTATACGAACAGGCAGCTGGTGGGAAGACGAGAAAATATTATTCACTTACCAAAGATGGTAAAAGACTCCTGGAAAAGAAAACCGCAGAATGGAAAGAATATGCAACCGCAGTTGAACATGTACTTGCATTGGAGGTATAACTTATGGATGAATATTTGAAGATAGTATTGGAACAGATCCGATGTAAAAAAGCCAGACCTTATATCCGTCAGGAACTGCAGGATCATATCGAAGATCAGATTGAAGCAAATGTATCTGCTGGATTAAATCGCACTGATGCCGAAAAAGAAGCGGTAAAAGATATGGGTGATCCGGTTGAAGCCGGACTGTCTCTCGACCGGATCCATAAGCCTCAGATTGCATGGAAGCTGTTGCTCATCATCTCTACGATCAGTGTCATCGGCATCCTGATCCATATGGCGATCGATCTGTATGTAACCGGAGACGGAACAGCTATGACACCCAGATATGCATTCCATGTAATAACCGGAATCGTAGTCATGATGATTTTATACTTTTTAGATTATACATTACTGGCAAGATTTTCTAAGATAATCGCAGCTATATTAATTGCCATGTGCTTCTCAACGCTGCTCTTCGGAAATGTAATAAATGGTATGCATTACTTTATTTCATCTGGATTATTTGGAGGCTTCCGTATTCCTATTCAGGCATTGATGCTGCTCTACATTCCCATTTACGGAGGTATCCTTTATAAATACCGTGGAACCGGATATGCAGGGCTTGTCAAGTCTCTTCTGTGGATGATCATTCCTGCCTGGCTGGTATTATATCTGCCATCCGTGATGACTGCCGGACTGATGTTAGTATCCATGCTCGTCATGCTGACCATTGCGGTTCGAAAGGGCTGGTTTCATGTACAGAAAGCATTATCACTCTGTACAATCTGGAGTATTTTCACAATCGCACCGGTCGTACTTATTCTGGTATTGTATTGGCAGCAACGTTTTTCACCATACCAGATGGCACGTTTACAGGCAATGTTTTCCTCCGGCAGCGAAAACTATATGCAGCTGATACTACAAGACTTCCTGTCATCTAGCAATTTCGTTGGAAATAACGGCATGAATATCGCAGAAGCTCTGCCTGGATTTTACTCCGATTATATCCTGACCTGTCTGACTTCAATATACGGAATCCTGCCTGCGATTCTACTGTGCTGTATCTTAGCGGCATTAGTATTTGGCATTTTTAACACTGCTATCAGGCAAAAGAATCAGTTAGGTATGCTGATGGGATGTGGCTGCGGCATGGTATTTCTCATGAGCCTTCTAATCAATGTATTGGAAAATATCGGCATCTTTCCTCCAACGCTAACATTCCTGCCGTTCATATCTTCCGGTGGAAGTTATATCATAACATGCTATGGACTGCTCGGAATCGTGCTCAGTGTCTATCGATATAAAAATGTATACCCGGCGCATATAAAAGTAAAAATATTAAATAGTTAAACTTCTTCACAACAGACGAAACCTCCCGGCACCGCCAGGAGGTTTCTATTCATATGACTATAATCCGAACTGTTCCAGATATTTTTCAACTGATCTGCTCATTTCTTTGGAAAAATCAGAGTTATATTTACGATCACAAAATGCATTACACCACTCTTCATATGTACGGTTTTTACATTTGTATGCAAACATTTCACGTAATTCTTCTCCGTCCATATCGCGATATGTATTCTCATGCACGATATGCTTCTGTTCACACCGTTCCGGCTTCGGACGCTGCTTCTGCTGTTCCGTTGGCCATCCAAAGACCAACATTGCTGCCGGAAATACATAGTCCGGAAGGCATAGCAATCTCCGCTGTTCTTCGCAGTTTTCCATAATATCGCCGATATAGCAGGATCCTAATCCAAGACTCTCTGCTGCAACTACCGCATTTTGCGCTGCGATTACTGTATCCGTTACCGCAAGCATCAGATCCCCAACGCCTGGTTTTCTTGGCTCACATCCTGCTTCCAGATATGCATCATACCATTTTTTACAATCGGCACAGAACACTAATACCATCGGTGCTTTCGCAATAAACGGCTGATGGTCGCAGCTTTCCGATAACGCTTCTTTTAATTTCTGATCCGTAATATCAAGAATTGTATATAATTGCTGACATCCCGCTGTCGGTGCCTGCGATGCTGCTTTCAGGATCAGCTTCTTCATTTCTTCCGGAATCTCCCTGTCCTCATAGACTCTCATAGATTTTCTCTGGTACAGACTCTCCATAATCTCATTCATTTTTTACTTTACGCCTCCTTGCACACATCTACCCATCCTTTTGCTCCGGCAATCTGTTCTAATTCATCCACAGATAATCTAACCGCACTATGGTCATCTCCTGCTGCCTCTGCCACAGTTGCAGTAGACTCTTTTAACCTGATCACGCGGTCAAGCATTCCTTTATGTTCCAGATATTGTTCCGCTTTTTCTAATGACATTATTCTTTCCTCTTTCAGTTATAATCATATTTTTTCTTTTTCAATATGAATCTCCCTTCTGAAATCCTTTCCACTAATCCAACAATTCATGAATCGCCTTTACTAATTTATTCGCATCAATCGGCTTGGCGATATGTTCATCCATTCCTGCTTCTTTTGCTCTCAGTCTGTCCTCTGTGAACGCATTTGCTGTCATTGCAATAATCGGAATTACCTTTGCATCCTCTCTTCTCATGGAGCGGATTATTTTTGCTGCTTCATAGCCACTCATGACCGGCATCATAATATCCATAATGATAACGTCTATTTCACCTGGTCTGCTTTTTCTGAACAGTTCAACAGCCTCCTGTCCATTCCATGCTTTGGTCACAACAGCACCTTCATTCCGGATCATAAACTCTGCAATTTCCATATTCAACTCATTGTCTTCTGCCAGAAGAATATGCAGTCCTTTTAAGGATTTTTCCGATATATCCTTCTGTTTCTCACGTTTATCTGCACCCAGATCTATTTTAAACGGAACTCTGATCAAAAATGTAGTCCCTGCACCTTCTTTACTTTTAAAGGTAATGCTTCCACCCATTTTTTCAACCAGTTTTTTGCTAATCGGCATTCCCAGTCCAGTTCCCGCATATTTTGTACGGCTTCCGGTATGTTCCTGTGCAAAAGGTTCAAAAATGTGTTCCTGGAATGCATCTGTCATCCCAATTCCAGTATCCCTACAGACAAATTCCACTGTCGTCATGTCTGGCTGTTCGGATGGAATTTCTCTGCAGCTGATATAGATACAACCATTTTTCTTATTATATTTTACCGCATTCGACAGGATATTCATCATAACCCGTTTTACATACGCCGGACTTCCGATAAGATTCGGATGTATGACTTCTTTTTTCTCCCACATGATTCGGATATTCTGTTCTGCGGCTATCTGTTCGATCACAGCAAAAACTTCTTCGACAATGCTACTCAGATTAAATGGAGTTTCTTCCAGAACCATCTCATCCGCTTCCAGTTTGCTCATATCCAGAACTTCGTTCACCAGTTCCAGCAACAGATGCGATGCCTCTTTGATCTTTCCCCTGCATTCCGTCTGTTTCTCCAGATCATCTGCATGATGGTCAGCCACATCAATCATGCCGCAGATTCCATTGATCGGTGTCCGGATATCATGACTCATCCTCTGTAGAAATTCCGTCTTCGCCCGATTGGCTGCCTCTGCCTTTTTTGCTGCCATCAAAAGATCTGCTTTGTATTGTTCTTCTTTTTCCAGCTCCTGTTTCTGATGTACCTGATTCGTTCTGTATTCCCGGAACACGAATACACTAAATATCAGGAAATACAGAAAAATGACACCTGTTACACTTAATGGAAGGTTGCGGAATACTTCCGTATCCGGAAGATACGCATAGATATAGTAATCCCGCTGCTTCAACATAATTCCATAACATCCGGTTCCTTCATTCTTCAAATGGAAAATATGCTGACTGTCTGTGTGATTTTTCATTGCCTGGACAACCTCGTTATCAGCAGTATCCTGCCCCAGCAGGCTCTCATTGTTGCTGGCAACGACTGTTCCTTTGTCTGCAACAATAATCGTTCCATCTTTCTGGGTACTATAACCACTTAGGAGATTTTGTATCGTCAGCGTATAGTTTCTGGCAAATTCGGGTGATGTGTAATAGTAGGTTGCAACGATACCTGGCGCATCTTTTCTGGCACAGGCTGCAATGTCGATATGTGATCCGTCTTTCCTGTCAAATCGTTCTGAATAAGATCTTTCTTCATATCCGGCAAAATCCATGATAATGTCTTTCTGCAGATACTCCGCAATCTCATTGGTCATAGACTCATCCACGCTGTATTCACAGACTGTTTTCCCCTCTGCATCCAGTACAAGGATACCATCCACCCAGAGAGTCTGAAGATTTTCTTTCAGGAACTCCTGACTTAGCTGACCGCCGTTTTCTGTTTCCATGTCGATATTCGTACTCATCTGTCTGGCACTTTCGATTGCACGGAGGAGACTTTTAGATTCCGAAGATTCATTGTAATGGGTGTAGGTTGAGCACTGCACTTTCACATAATTCACAATCTCCACCATTCTTTTCTCTGCTTCTGATTTCTCTGCATGGAAGAAATAAAACAGAGAAACTGCTGCCACACAGATTCCAAGCAAAATGCCAACTATTATAATCCGTTTTCCTTTTGCTTTTCTTTTAATATCCAAGATCATCCACCTCCAGATACTTTTCCGGATCATCCAGATATTTTCCAACAATTTTCAGAGTCGTGCCATCCTGACGCATTTCCTCCAGCGTCTGTTCCATCTGCTCACATATTCCTCTGTCATCATTTTTCGCAAAAGCAACACCTATTCCGGTGATCATCAGAGGTTCTTCCAGGATACGGAAGCTTGCATCATAATCTTTCATATACTGGACGATAGATTCCTCATGTGCGGCTACTGCATCCACATATCCTTTTCCCAGAAACGTATAGATCAGTTCCCTGTGTCCAAGACTGATCAGATTTTCCAGTTTTGGAATTCTTTCATCCGTCCGGTTCAAAAAGATGCTTTCTGGTTTGGTTGTAGACTGGACAGCCAGATTCTTTCCCTCCAGATCACTCAGTTTATAGATATCACTGCTCGCATTTACAGCAACCACCTGACGACTTGCAATGTATGGTCCTGCCCAGCGGTAATCATCAAGGCGCCCCTCCATGGAAAAGCAACCCATGATACAGTCAATCTCCCCACTCTCTACCAGTTCTTTTTTCTCTTCCCAGTCAATCTGGACAACATCCACCTGATAACCCATTCTTTTGAAAGCTTCTGTAGCAAGTTCTACATCTATTCCCGTCGGTACACCATTTTCATTCAGGTAATTGTATGGTGGATAGTTATCGCTGCCGATGGTAATGACAGGCTTTTCTGTTTCTTTTTTACCGCTGTCTGTGTTTTTACACCCTGACAGGGTGACTACTAAAATTCCCACAAGCAAAATGCCTGCAATCACTCTTTTTTCTTTTATTTTCTTTCTTTTATCCATATGATTCTTTCTTATATTTTTAAAATAAAAAACACTATCTCAAATAGACAGTGTACATCGTTTCATGCAACTGGCTGCCATTTTACAGGCCCTCTAGCTTTGCGTCACAGGCTTTCGTCTGCTTTGCTCAAAAATATTTCTTTCATTAATAGTATCATTCTGCTATTACTCTGTCAATTCCTGTGATTCTGATGGTTCATTTCAATTTCCGATACCAGGAGTACTTCCCATATATTTATCCGGATGTCTGTCCATCCATACCAGTACGATCACGCAAACGATAATAGACAAAATTGATCCCGCCGGGGCTGCACATCCCATCGGAAATAACGTATCCGGGAAATGTGTTGCAGCATAATACGACAACGGAATTCTTGCACAGATAATGGATATCGAATTGTGGATAAATGATACGATTGACAATCCATATGCATAAAAATATCCGCTCAGACAGAAATGCACGCCTGCAAATACGCAATCCCACGCATAGCTTCTCAGGTACTGTCCTCCAAGAATCTGCACTAATCCGTCACTGCTAAATAATCCAACCATTGGAACGGATACAAACTGTACGATCGTTGCTGCGAGCAGCCCATACCCGACCGTCATGCCAAGTACATATTTAAGCGTAAGACGCGCCCGGTCATGCTTGCCGGCTCCGATGTTCTGTGATGCCAGTGCCGATATCGTTGACAGCATTGTCGATGGAACCAGAAACAGAATTCCAATAATCTTCTCCACAATACCCACAGCTGCCGCATCATTTAATCCACGCTGATTGGCAAATATGGTAATTATAATAAAGGATATCTGTATAAATCCATCCTGCAATGCAACCGGAACACCGACTTTTAAAATATTCTTCATCGTGTATGCTTTTGGCCGGAAATCGGATTTGACCATTTTAATTCCGGTTCCTCTTTTCACAATCACACTTAATGCGATGATTACGCTTATCCCCTGTGCGATTGTCGTTCCGAGCGCTGCTCCGGCTGCATCCAGCCCCATCGCACCAATAAACAAATAATCCAGTCCTATATTCGCCACGCAGGCTATCGCAATAAAATACATCGGGCTTTTCGAATCTCCGATTCCCCGAAAAATCGCACTGATGATATTATATGCTGTAATAAACGGAATCCCGATAAAGCAAATAGTCAGATATCGAATCGTTCCCTCTACCGCCTCAGCCGGAGTAGACATTACACTGACAATCGGTCTTACTGCTGCAATTAACACAACCATCAATACGAGAGCAATTCCCATGAACATGGTCACTGTATTTCCAATTGCTTCCGATGCCTTCTTACAATCCTTCGCACCGATGCAGCGCCCGATCATAACGGTTGCTCCCATTGCCAGCCCGACAAGCATAACTGTCAGCATATGCATGATCTGGCTTCCAATCGACACTGCAGTCGTACTGCTGACGCGGCCAAATTGTCCGACAATAAATAAATCTGCCATACCGTATAGCGTCTGTAAAAAATACGATAACAGATATGGCAGTGAAAAATATACAACTGTTTTAAATACGTTTCCTGTTGTTAAGTCTCTCTCCATGTTACAAATACCTGATTACTTCCTGTCAAAATACTCTTAAATATCCTGCTTATTGTATCATATTTCTCACTGCAATGACATAAAAGAATGAATCAATTCTTTTTCTTCTCTCTTTTCACGAAGAGACAGACACACACGATAACAAATACAACCGTTACGGCTATCAGTGCCGGCCACACCGGCAACGGACAGACATCTGCACTTATAAGCTTAAGTCCCTGATAAAGAGTGAACACGCCGAATACGGAGAATATCACAACTGCAAGTGTATTCAGCAATCCATCCGGGGTCTTACTCTTTAGCAGATAACCGAATAACATGCCAAGAATATCTGCCGCAAACAGTCCCAGAGAACAGGCGATCCACACAATAACTGCAGCACTCATCCCTTCATTAGCACCAAATGTAATCGCCGTAAGCTGTGTCTTATCTCCAAGTTCTGCTACAAAAAATGTACAGAACACTGCAAGCGGAGCAAACCTAATCTTTGTTTTGCCGCCCTCTTCCTCTTCATCTTCATCGTCACCGGCAATCGTTGATGCTGCAAAATAAAGAAATGCGAATGCCGCGATCATCTTAATGAGCCAATCAGGAATAAATTTGCTGACAAGTCCGCCCGCAAGAACAGCCAGTCCATTCAACACAAGGATTGCCACAGCAGTTCCTGCTATAATGTCTCTTAACTTATATTTGGACGTAAGAGCAATAAGCATGAGCTGGGTTTTATCTCCCATCTCTGCAATAAATTCCGTAAAAAATACCTTTAAAAATAACAACATTTCCTGATTTCTCCTTATCTTGTTATGATGTAAAACGCGTATCCCATATAAAATGATGTTGGGAGCAAAAGCCCGCTGTGCAAAAAAAACAGACTCATGTATATCAATTATCAGTCGATGTATCATACATAAACTGTTCATCAATATACATGAGTCTCATTATTTAAGATTTGCCAGATTATATCGTGTCATATAATCAGAATGTTGACAAACCACACTTTCGCGCTAACTACTCCCTCATGGAATATGAAATTACTTAATAAAGATTATCAAATAGATACAGTCTTGTCAATCAGAAAACCGGTTATTTCTCTATTTCCTTTTTCTTCATCTTTGGTTTATAATCTTTCATTCCCGGAATTGCACCGCCCGACACTGCCCAAAGGTAAAGGCTTGCCACGCTGCAATATGGACTGAAACGGCGACGGTATCTTTCAAATAGTTTCCGGTCAATTTTCCTGTGATGATAGACCATACGAAGTCCACGCTGAATTGCAAGATCATCATAGCTGAAAATATCTGGACGCTGCATACAAAACAGTAAGATCATCTCCGCCGTCCAGACTCCGATACCTTTCAGACTGCTCAATTCCCGGATGGCATCCTCATCGGACATCTGCCATACTGCATCCAGATCAACTGTGCCATCGTGAACTTTTCTTGCAAAATCCGAGATATACTCTGCTTTACGGAACGTCATCCCAAAAGACTGCAGCCTGGAAATGTCCGCAGAAAGTATCGTTTCCGCATTAACCTCACCCAGCGTTTCCTGCATCCGCTTCCAGATTGTTGCCTGTGCCTTTGTAGAAATCTGCTGTCCGATAATATGATGTACAACTGAAGAAAACAAGTCAGCATCTACTTCTCGTTGTATCAATCCAACCTGGTCAATGACTTCCGCAAGCCTTTTATCTTTGCTTCGAAGATATGAAATTTCTTTTTCTCCATATTCAAAAATTTTCATTTGTGTTCTCCTTATATTCCCTTAAATATTCTTCTGCGTTATTACAGATCTTGTCAAATACATTGATACACATATACTTTTCATTATCTTTACTTTGCTTTCTTTCAACAAGTTCTTTGTTTTCCAATTTTTTCTAAAACAAATCCAGCATATTATCCAGATATATCTTCTCTCTGACCTGAAGCTGATATTCCGGCCTGGTCATATAATACAATAAAAATTCCAGAATCAGTGCACTTCCCAGACTCCGACCCTCAATCTTAAAATTAGAGAATCCCATTGGCAGATATATATGTTGAATATCCCGGATACCGATAAATCCCGGATTTGTCATGGCTTTCGAGAACAGATATCCATGCTCAGAATCCGGTGCAGTACAATGAAAATCTCCTTGTTCTTCTCCCAGATTCCTACGGCTGACTGTTTCATAACAATATTTTCTGTCCTTACATCCAAACCAACAACATTCATTACAAAGAAATTCAATTTTATCTTTTTGCTCCACGGACAGCATATCTAATCTGTCAAATGCTTTATTCAGTCGAAAATCCGGTACAACATACCGAAACTCATCCCGATTAATCTCATCCTGCAATTGTCCGAACTCTGTCAGCACCTTCGTTGTCGAAGACACCAGATAAAGATTCGGATAATTTGCTTGCAAATACTCTGCCAGCAAATCTGAGTGAACAATCACACCATTCTTCACTTCCCCACTATTCTCAAACATTGCACAGAGCATATTGCATTTCTTATCTGAAAGATGCTCTTTCTTCAGTAACGAATTGCTGAACGTCAGTCTGGCAGAGACTTCATATTCTCGCATCAGTTCCAGTACTGCCTGTGGAGCACAGTCTCCAAATCCTACACGACCTCCGCCCCACAGGCAGTCCGCCGGAGCACCATAAATAGAAGCTATCTCACACCAGTCATAAAAATATTCTCTATGTTCACGAAATAACGGCAGAAACACTTGGTACAATTCATAAAATTCAAACAGTCCCGGAAGGTGATAATATGCAATATCTTTTCTCATTCTATGACTCACTTTCACTCTTTCTGTTAATATAAATATAGTAGATGACACTCATGATCACGCCGACAGTTGTAGACACCGGCGCTGCCAGACCGATCTTTGTCAGGCTTGCATTCGGCTGAATACTCATTACATATGCGAACGGCAGACGTACCAGAAGTGTCTGAAACAGACCCTGCGTCATAACCCATACGGTCTTATTATTCCCATTAAAGTAACCAATCAGGCTGAACAAAATGGCGGTCATAAGTGTCTCTGCAGCAAATCCTTTCAGATATTCAAACGCTCTCTGGACAACCGCTGCATCTGTCGTGAAGAATCCTGCAAGTAAATCTCCCTTAAACATTACCAGCATAAATACCACGCATCCCACAGCTAGTCCTACACCAACACCAGTATACAACGTATGCTTCGCTCTTTTGGTCTTTCCTGCTCCTACATTCTGGGATACAAACGACGCCATAGACTGCATCAACGCACTCGGTACCAGCATTGCAAAATTTACGATCTTGCACGCAACTCCATAACCTGAAGATGCTTCCAGACCAAGACGGTTGACAAATGCACATAATGCCAGAAATGAAATCTGAGTAAGTAACTCCTGGAGTGCCAACGGTAATCCAATCTTAAGAAACCGATTACACTGTACATTCCACCTGAAATCTTTTTTTGTGATCGAAAACGGAAGATCCTTTTTCAAAAGAATAACAATCGCAAATACCACGCTGCATCCCTGCGCCGCTACAGTCGCGATTGCAGCTCCGACAGCATCCATATGCAGTCCGGCAACTAATGCCAGATCTCCAATGATATTAATAATACATGCCACCAGTACAAACAACAGCGGTGATTTACTGTCTCCCAATCCTCGGAATATGGCCGATAATACATTATACGCCACGATAAAAAAGATTCCGCCTCCGCAAATGCGTACGTAATTCGCTGTCAGTGCCACTGCCTCTTCCGGCGCCTGCATCAGTACTGAAATCGGATGTGCGAAACCAACCATCAAGATAAACAATACGATCGATATTCCGGCAAATACAACTGCCGCCCCGCCGATGACTGATCCGATCTGTTCCGGACGTTTCTCTCCCAGATACCGCCCGATCAATACGGTAATTCCCATCGCGAGCTGTGTTACCACAAATGTAACCAGGTTCAATACCTGACTTCCTGTCGATACACCGGAAAGCCCCGATGTTGAGCCGTATCTTCCTACCACCAGCAGATCCACTGCACCGTAAGCCGCCTGTAAAATCAATGCTCCAAGCACCGGCATCATGAACGCAACCAGTTTCTTTAAAATACTTCCCTGTGTAAAATCCGTCTTATCATTTACCATGTTAGTCTCTCCTTTCGCGCATAATCTGATAAAATTTCTCAATCGTCAGAATCATATTCTCGGCTTCTTCTTCAGATATCGCATCCATATAAGGAGCTAACATTGTAAAATATTGTGCATCGAATTTCTGATGCAGTTCTTTGCCTGACTCCGTAGCAGTTATGTACGTAACTCGTCCGTCATCACGTGACGCAATTTTTTGAAGGTATCCCTTCTTTTCCATTTCCTTTACCGTTCTTGTAACGCCCGGTCTCGGAATATGCAACCTGTCACTGATATCCGAAATTTTTACAGAAATACCTTCTTTTTCCATCATATCAATGACGTCCAGATAGTGAATGTATGATGGCATCACGCCGCTTGGCAATGGTGGGAGCATCTCACGGATGCGCTTCGCCTGATAACATGCATCAAGCATCCTTTTAATCATTCTATTGTCCATAATAAAAATTCTCCATATAATTACCTTAGTTAATTACCTTTGGTAATTATATGGAGGATTCATCATTTTGTCAATAGCTTTTATCACAAGAAACTTCCTAGCCACCACACGAGTCCCAGTGCCCAACTGATTACCGTTCCATATAGGATTACCGGTCCTGCTATGGTAAATATCTTACAACCGATGCCCATGACCTGTCCTTCTTTTTTATATTCAATTGCCGGAGCCGCTACTGAATTGGCAAAGCCGGTAATCGGTACCAATGCTCCTGCGCCTCCCCATTTGGCAATCCTTGGATAGATATTTAATCCGGTCAGAAGTGCCGATAAAAATACCAATACCACTGCGCACCAGCCGGCACTGATTTCTTTATCCAACCCAGCTGTTTTACAATAGTTCAGGATTCCCTGCCCGATCATGCAGATTACACCTCCGGTCACAAATGCCTTCGTCATATTCATCCACAAATTGTGCACAGGTGTTACCGCTTTTACATACTCCTGATATTCTTTCTGTTCTCTTTGTTTCTTTGCATTCTGATCCATACTTGTCTTGACCTCCGTCATTTTCCCCAGTGCCGGGAAAAGAATAATAATGCGCCTGCTGTTTTACCGAGTGCAGTTCCCAGAATCACCCACGGAATGCATTGCACCAGCTTCACCCTGCGCACAAAGATTGGAAATACTTCCAGCATCTCTGCCAATGCCATTGCCCAGCATCCGGTAAAGATTCCGGCAAGCAGTCCGAATATCGGTAATATCCATCCGCCTCCCGGAATATGAATCTTAAACACGAACAGCAGATTCCCCAGGATTCCGCCAACTACAATGGCATCTTCATAAAGCATCACATGCTCCCCTGTATGTGTCCGGTCTGCAAAATCTGAGATTACACCGAGTCCTGTAATAAAGGAGAAAAGCCCTGCTGCCACCAGCATCCCTGCGCTAAGTCCGATGATTGCTGACAATATCTGTGGTATCCACATTTACTTCTTTCCCCTTTCTGGAATAATTCTCAATCAGTGTTGTCTGTATATCATTTTCATACAGACGCATTTCCACCTCCATCGGAGTCGGATCTACCGAAAAACGCTTCTTTCCAAAATGATTAAAGAAGATCAATATTCCCAAAGCAATTCCAATACTGTAACAGATCTCCAGCATCGTATAACCACTTGACTGCTGCCCTGTCATCCATTCATAGATCTGATTAAATAATCTGGATACATCCACGTCATTATTAAAAGCCATAATAGAAAATGCGGATCCGGAAAATGATATGAGCACCACGATGATAATCTTCAGCCAGTGTAAGAAACCTCCTGCTGTCTTCTGGTTTTCCAAGGTGACGATGATATCCTGTGCACCAAGATTCTGTACATACACAGCCGGATATACATCGTGAATGCACTGAATCAGTTTCAGCACGGATACAACCGTTCTGCTCCGTCTGTGATAAGAATATTTCTTCGATGAATCAACAAATTTCAACACATGGATTGTCCTAAGTCGGGGCAAAATCTTCGGATCCGAACATTCCAGTTCTACCAGATCTCCAAGATTCACCGTTTGACTGGTTACTTCTACCGATTCGTCACCTTTGATATATACCGTTTCTTTTACCGCCGACATACCGTCTGCACCTCATATCTCTGCACCAGTGTTCCCTCTGTAGCATAGTCTTTCCCTCTCACATCATGAAAATAGTAGATCAAGCCCACGATGATCGCTGCTGCCACCACCAGCACCATACAGATCCGTAACTTCTTTCTGGCTTCTTCCATACCACATTCTCCTTTTACCGCATTCACTTAACTGTATTTTCTCTTAGCACATGCAGTTAGTATGGACCAAAATAGGAAAATTATGCACTTTGTTTCTGAATTAATTTTTCATACTCTTTTTCATCAATATGATATTTTTTCCGAATTATGATATAAGAAATCACCAGTGCAATGACCGGAATCAATACCATTCCCATCCGAAATACGAGTCCTTGCGTAGGTGTAATTTCTCCTATATAATGATTTGCTTTCTCTAATACCTCCGCACTCGTCATTTCTCCCTGATTTACCTTGATCTCCAATGCACTGATGTTCTGGCTTTTCACATAGATCCCACTCACGATGAGCACCAGTGTTGATAATCCCTGATTGATTCCTCCTGCCAGCTTTACACTGAATGACCGCACTGCTGATATCACAGAATCATGACGTTCATGAAATCTGGCTTCATCATATTCGATTGTATTATTGATCATTACAATGATTGCCAGATTCATCAGTCCCTGGAAGAAAAAGATAATGAAACCAATAACATTTAACAGGATAACATTTTTAGGAAGTATGTAGCCAAATCCAAGAAATCCGGCATAGGCAATCATTAACACCACAAAGCAGATTTCCACGATCTGCTGTCTGGAAATGCTCTTTGCAATTGCCGCATAACTTGCCTGTGAGATCAGCATTCCCAGACCATACATTACCGTAAAGTAAAACACAAGATTGCCACTTTCCGAATATCCATACTCGATATAGAAGAAATTCACGCCAAAGATGATCAGTATATTACAGGTAATATTAAAAAATACAGATGCAATTCCTGCATAGACCAACTGATCATTTCTGGCAAAAATATGGTACATATCCCTTAATGACAGTTTGTCCACCTGTTCTTTTCTTTCACGTTCTTTGACTCCAAAAGCGGTCAGACATTGAAATACAACCAGTCCAATTGCTACAATCAGTGCTACTATACGATATGCATTAACCGCATTTCCGGCAATCACGATTGGTACAACTCCAGCGACTGAGAACTGACCGATACACACAAATACACTCATCGTCGTTACCAGTGAATCTCTGGTCTTCGAATCTGAACTCAGTGACGGAAGTACACCCCAATACGCAATGTCATTCATCGTATATGTCATCCCCCACATCAGATAGAAGAAACTGTAAAATGCTACAAATCCCCATCCGGACGGCCGGATGGTAAAAAGGCATACGATCACAACCGCATTCGTTATCGAACCGATCAGTATCCACGGTTTGAATTTACCCATTTTGAAATGCGTATTTTCAATAATAATTCCCATAAGAAGATCGTTAATCGCATCCCATACCATGCACACGATCATCACACCGCTGATCACTGCAAACTGAGCACTTGTAAGATGCATGGTATATTGCACGTAGAGAATCAGATACATGCTTACGAGCGCATACGCTGCATCTCGTCCTGTTGCACCGACACAATAGCTCCATTTTGTCCTTTTATCCAGCTTTTCCCTCATACTTTTTCCTCCTCGTTTGCCGCTCTCACAATCTTTAAAATCGTCTTATGCTTTACAAGTCCTCCACTCTGATTACACACACTGTCAATATTACCGTCCGCAATTCCTTCCCACATCATCCTGACCTCCGGATCATGCATTGGCTTTGGAAAATACATCAGCCTGACCGCAAACTTCCCGATACGAAGCCACCTTCTGGCAAGATGCGAATACGGACGCATCTGATTCAGAGAATTTTTCGTCGTAAATTCACCAGGCATCGTCTGGGAAAAATGTGTCCGTTTCCCTTCATACAACTTATCGAAGCCTGCCCTGCTGAGCGGAACTTTATTGTTCAATGTCAACGGACACTTCACTTCCCTTCCTTCAATTTCTACTTTCTGAGATAAGCGGATATCCTGTAATGACGCGCCTATCTGAATCTCATATTCTCCACCGATTACTTGAAACTCATGATTCTGATATACCGAAAATGCCCGCTCCGTCAACGGAATTGTGACCATTTTACATTCTCCCGGTTCCAATCGTACCTTAGCAAATCCTCTCAGTTCTCGTTTTGCCCTAAATGCATCAGAATTCGGATTCTTTACATACACTTCAGCAATCTCGCTACCTGCCATGCTCCCTGCATTCTGTACTTCAAAACTCACTTCATACGATGTCTGTCCATTCTTTTTCACTCTTAAATTGGAATATTTGTATGTTGTATAACTTAATCCATGACCAAAACAATACCTGACCGGAATATCAAATGTATCGTAATACCGATATCCGACAAAAATACTTTCACGGTATTCTACATCGTCCAATGCCTTTTTCTGTCTGCCCTGCTTTCCAAAATATCCGTAACTTGGCACATCTCTTTCACTGAACGGAATACTTTCCGCAAGTTTACCCGATGGATTTACCTGTCCCATCACGATATCCGCACAGGCTTTTCCAACCGATTCGCCACCCAGATACATTTGAAGCAATGCTTTACATCTGGCTGGAAATTCCATATCATACGGCGCACCTCCAAAAGAAATAAAGCCAACCTGATCCGTAATCTTCAATATCTGTCTGAGCAGTGCCGTCTGATTATATGGCAGATCATAATGCTCCCTGTCATAACCTTCTCCTTCTGCCATATCTGTGAGGCCTCCGAAGAAAAGAATCGGAATCCCTTTGCGAACCGCTTGCTTCACTGCACGCAATGCCTCTTGCTCCAACCGCTTATTTCGGTTAAACGTATTACGTTTATAACCTTTTACATACCGAACCTTTTCATAATATTTTTCAAATTGTTTCTTCACAGATTCTATCATCTCTGTATGGATGTGGCTGCTTCCACCTCCCTGATATCTGGGATATTCTGCCAGATCGCCGATAATTAGAAGTCCCATTCCTGTCTGTAACGGGAAAAAAGATTCATTTTTTAACAGCACTACACTTTCCGCTTCCATCTGTCCTGCCAGCACATGATTCTTTCTCCTTGTGTCTCTTGATACTTCTTTTTTCTGGTTATCAGAAACACAATTCTTCCCATATTCCGCTGTCAGTTTCTCAATCCGCTCCACTGCCTGATCCAACTTTTCAATGGAAAGTCCCCCGTTTTTCACTGCTCTTTCAAGATCTGACAAATGATTTCCCATGCTGTCTGGCATCTCAACATCCATTCCCGCATCAATGCAGGCTGGCAGATCTACGCATGCGCCCCAATCACTCATCACCAGTCCGCGGTATCCCCATTTCTCCCGAAGAATCTCTTTAAGAAGATAGGAATTCTCGCAGGCAGGCATTCCGTTCACATAGTTATAGCTTGCCATAACTGATGCCGGATCTGCCTTTTTCACCGCTATCTCAAATGCAGTCAGATAGATTTCATGAAGCGCCCTTTCATCAATCATCGAATTTGCTGTCATTCTGTGAGTTTCCTGATTATTCCCTGCATAATGCTTCAGCGAAGTTCCTACTCCACATCTCTGCATGGCTGCTATGTAATGTGCAGCCAATTCCCCTGCAAGCAACGGATCCTCTGAATAATACTCAAAATTTCTTCCGCAAAGAGGCGAACGCTTCATATTGACACCTGGTCCAAGCATCACAGACACACCAAGTTCCTTTGCCTCTCTCGCAATCCCCTCTGCCATTTTTTCAATCAGTTCCACGTTCCAGGAACATGCCACGCTACTGGCCGTCGGGAAACAGGTCGCTTCGTAACTGTCATCATTCTTCGCGCCATCTTTTTGTGCCCGCACCCCATGAGGTCCATCTGATACATGCATTATTCCAATATGCCATGCGCCATAACCTGTAACCATCCTGCATTTCTCCCTCAGATTCCGCTTCATCAAATCACCTCTTTTTACCAGATTTCTATAGCATCAACGTAACATTTCTTTCCATTTCTTTATATCAGATTTATGATGTTATGTGTTATATTTATTATATAATGCCAGGGTCAAAAGATCTAAATCCACATGAGCTCGCTCATAAGTGGATGAAAGACCTTACACTTACAAAAGAGGAGGTATTAATATGGCACGTCAGCCTTCCAGAATCGGTTATAAATTTCTGGGTTCATCCAAAAACTTTTTATATGATGCCCGCGAAACGGGTAAGACACATACCACATTTGCTTATGAGCTGCTGCTTTACCGCGCTATTCAAAATGGTGATATAACTGGCGTAGATAATGCGATCACGCTTTATCGCAATTCCGGACTTGTCATCGGTCATATGTCTGATAATCCCCTGCGTGAGATTCACTACTGGGCAGTTTCTGCCATTGCAATTGCGATACATTATGCGATTCTCGGCGGTCTGGATGAAAGTGAAGCGTATCAGTTAAGCGACAGATACATTCAGGAAATTGACTTGATCCTCACAATGGAAGAATGTCTGGATTATCTGTGCGATAAAGCACTGGAACTGACTCGTAAGGTCAATGAAGATAAAATTCCGCAATGCTACAGCCCATTGATCAATCAATGTATGCACTGGATCCATATTCACCTTCACCACCGGCTAAAGATTGCTGACATTGCGGCAGAGCTGCACGTATCCCGTGACTATCTTTCTCAGGCATTCAAAAAAGAAACCGGAATCACTCTGCATCGGTACATTGTTGACCAGAAATTAGAAGAAGCACAGCATATGCTCTCTCAGGGGAAATCCCTCTACGAGATAAGCTATACACTCTGCTTCTGTAATGAAAGTCACTTTATTCAGTTATTCAAGAAAAAATACCACGTTACGCCTGTGGAGTATCTGAATTCTGCTGGGAGATAACTTTTTCTTTTTTTATAATCTCCCAGTGACCATTACATCCACGGCCAACAAATTGAATAATATCTAAATCTTTAATATGCCTTTTAACAGTCTTTGAACTTATACCTAATGCCATTGCCATTTTTTCTGTACTTACTTTATTGTCTTTTTTAATCATATTTAATATTTGAATATCCAAAGGATTATCTCTGTTTTTCCGAGGGACATCCTGGGTGCCATTCCGAGGGACATCTTGAGGGACATTGTAATTCAGATTTGGCATCACAACCGTAAACTGATACCTGTCTGAGTGGAAAGTTGGTTTTTTGCTTTCATCATAATTGATCTGAAATTCATATCCGCCAATAATTTTTCCAAATCCACTGCCTTTCCGTTCCATATATCCCAAACGGTTAAATAGCTTTTCATTCTAATCATGCCATGCGTTTACAGCATCTCCCGCAGATTCCTTAATATCCTCTTCTCCATCCGTGACACCTGCACCTGCGAGATTCCCATGACTTCCCCGATCTCTGCCTGTGTCTTATTGGCAAAATACCTGAGATAGATGAGCTGACGTTCTTCTCCCGCCAGCCGCTTAAGCAATTCTCCCAGCACAATATGATTCAGCAGTTCTTCTTCCCTGCATTCTTTCTCTTCCAACTTGTCCATAAGTTCAATCTCATGTCCGTCTTTCTGGTAAATGGGTTTGTGCAGAGACTCCACATCGGAGCTTGCCTCTAAGGCTGCGGTCAGTTCCTCCGGCTCCACTTCCAGCGCTCTCGCAAGTTCAAGAAGTGTCGGATCGCGCCCCCATTTCTTGCGCAGCTTATCCTGACAGGTATACGCTCTGTATGCCAGTTCTTTCAGTGACCTGCTGACTTTGATCATTCCGTCATCCCTGAGAAAACGTTTGATCTCGCCACTGATCAAAGGTACTGCATAGGTACTGAATTTCACATTGTATGTAATATCGAATTTCTCAATTGCCTTCAACAGTCCGATGCTTCCAATCTGAAACAGATCGTCTGCTTCCGCGCCACGGTTAAAGAACCTTCTTACCACGCACCACACAAGTCCCACATTTTCCTCTACAAGCTGTGCCTTCGCCTGTTCATCCCCCTGGTGAGTCTTCTGAATCAGAGCGATTGTGTGGTCCATAATTCCCTGCCTCTCCCTATAATTTTCTTCATGCGGACGATAGTGCCCTTGCCCGGTTCCGACTCTACCTGCACTTCATCCATAAAAGCTTCCATAAATGAAAAGCCCATGCCGGACCGTTCTAACTCTGGTCTGGTGGTATAGAGCGGTTCCATTGCTTTTTTCACATCTGGGATTCCCACGCCCCGATCGGAGATTTCCAGATGCAGTGTCCTGCCTTCAATCCCCGCATAGATCTGCACCTTATTCACATGATTTTCATACCCATGAATGATTGCGTTGGTCACAGCCTCAGACACTGCTGTCTTCACATCAGAGACCTCTTCCAGCGTAGGGTTCAGCTGCGTCATAAAGGACGCTACTGTCACTCTGGCAAATGCCTCATTTGCGGAACGGCTGTCAAATTCCAGTTTCATCTCATTTGTCATTCCATTTACGATTTCTTTCATCTTACTTTTCCTCCTCATATATCTGCATAATCTTAGCCGCTCCTGACATTTTCAGTATCTTTTTGATCCGTTCGCTGGTATGCGCCGCCCAAACTTCTCCGCCAAACATACACACCTTCTTGTACCTTCCCATAATGACTCCGATTCCGGAACTGTCGCAAAACTCCGTTCCTGCAAAGTCAAAGATCACATACCGGATATGCCCCCGCTCAATAAGACGGTCCGCTTCTCTTTTGATTTCCTCTGCGCTGTGATGATCCAGATCCTTCGGCAGATAAATAGTCAGGTAATTCTCCTGCACTTCAAATTTCATAGTTTCAACCCCTTTACTTAATTCTCCCTGCTAAACAACAAATCATCAGAAGTGCCAAAAGGCACATTCTGAGATTGTAAGCGGTCGTCAAGGTCCTGAGCCAGCTCGGACTTTGACTTGTCGCGCATAATCGAGTAAACCAACACCTACTCGACGTGCAATCAATGTCATCTCGCCTGTCGGCTCGATGAACATTGGCCGCCATATAGAAATTCGTGCAAGCACGATTTCTGCATAGCGGCTTATTGCACAAAAAGAAGAACAGGTGCATTACCCATTCTTCTCTTTCGTATTGTTCTTATTCTCTTTTACTCTATTATTCTTCTGTGTCGTCTGAACTGCTCTTCTTACTGCTTCCTGATGTATCCGACTCCGAATCAGATTCTCCCAGATCTGATGTATCTACATTCGGATAATCTTTATCCAATTTGTCTTTCCAGGTATTCGCATTGTCCGTATCTCCTGTCTTGTCATATGCCTTATAAAGCAGATATACGGCCTTGCCATCACTGTATCCTTCATCAAATCCGACAAGCACTTCAAGGTCACTGATCGTAGTACTGTAGTTTGCCACCTCGTATGCCTGTAGTGCTTCGGTATATAATGCATCTGCATATCTCGGATAAATGCTGTCCGTCATCTCCTCATAACGGCTCTTTCCAAGTGTTCCCAACGCATCTGGATTAACATTCTTCAGTGAATCTACCATAGCAGAATCTTTCATATCACTCTGCAGATAATGTGAATACATCTCCATCACGATCTCGTAGCTTTCCTTTGTAGACGCTGCTGTCTGCTGTGCATTTTCACTCTCTTCGCTGGACGCCCGGTAGCTCTCCAGTTCTGTCTTCAGTGCGCTGATCTGTGCTTCCTCTTCTGCAATCTTGTCGCTGAATGCTGTCACCTGCTTATTGGTCTTCTGAGAGGTAGATTTATTGACTGCCGGCATGATCAGGAACCACATCACCGCAACACCAACTGCCAGACCAATCAAGATATTGATAAATGTCATGCGACCGCTATTATCCTTTAATGCTGATGCGGGCTGAATGATAGTATCATTGCCCACATTATAAGTGACGGTCTGTGACTTTTCATCTTTCTTGACTGCTTCTGCTGCTTCTTTGCGCATCTTACCATTGGTCAGCTCATGCATATAACGGAGCGTGATCTCGTTGGTCGTATCCAACTTGCGTGCTTCCTTCAACACATGTCTTGCCCTGCTGTACTGCTCCGTGTGCAGATACAATAATGCCAAAAGCTGATATGCTCTCAGGAATCCCGGAAATGCTGCCACCACCTGTTTTAACTGGATGATAGCCATATCTTCTCCGCCCTGCTCGCAATAGACCAGACTCTGGTTGTATTTACGGATTGCCTGGTTGATCGTATCCAGATCCGCCGGGCTCTTCTGTATCTTCTGTATATAATAATTGGCAATATTATCCTTTGGTCTGAGATTCTTGCTTAAGATCCATTCAACCAGTGCTTCCCCTACTTCTCCTCTGCCATAATAGACCAGACCGAGGAGATTCCTTGCCGCAATATTTTCACTGTTAAACTGCAGACTCTTCTTCAGCGATGTGACCGCTCCCGTCATATCACGGATCTTCGCCTTCTTAAGTCCGTCATTGTACCAGTAATTGGACTGATAGACTACTTTCTGTGTATACTCCATATAATCCCCATAACCTTTTACTTCGTTTGTTCGATAACTTCTCTCAGAAGATCCGTCATATCAGCAAGGTCCTCCTGATAAACCGCATCCTCAATATCTTCTACTTCCAGACATGGTTGGAATTTCTTCAACTCTTCTTCAAAATTAAGCATCTGTATGTCCTCCTTATCTTCGCTAACTGCCAGGCTGTAATATTTCCCTCTTAATCATTCCCGCCAGATACAATGATCCCAGACAGTACATCTTTCCTTGTTCTGTTTTACTTCTGACTGCCCATGTCCATGCATCTGCGATCTGCTGCTTTGCAAGCACAGGACGGTCTGTGTATTTCTCAAATATATGTTGCAGCACCTCTGCCGGTACCCGTCGTCCATCCTCGATCTCGGTAACCACATAGGTCTCTGCCGGTACCCGCTCACACAGCTCCCGGATCATGGATTCATATTCTTTATCTTCCACTGCTGAAAATAAAATCACCGATGGTGTCTCTTCTCCCAGTGCCTGTATACTGTCGCAGAATGCCGTAATGGCACCTGGATTATGTGCTCCGTCCAGATAAATGCCGGGACAGATCTCTTCCATACGGCCATCCCAGTGCACTTCTGCGAGTGCTCTCTGCCATCGCCCGTACTTCTCCTTCGTTACCGGTTCCCTGCTGATTCCTTCCATCGCTGCAATCGCAACAGAAGCATTCATTGCCTGATAGATCCCAGAATTAGAAAGCCTCCAGACGATATTATCATCATAAGCATTTACCCTTGAAAAAGCAATACGTTTGTCTGTGATTTCCTGGATTTTGAACGCATGTTTCGTGATTTCTCTACATTCTGCGCCTTTTGTCTCCGCCTGTCTGCGAATCACTTCTGATGCTTCCGGACTGCTTCCGTCAAACACTAACGGCACATTCTGTTTGATGATCCCTGCTTTTTCTGCCGCAATCTCTGATATGGTACTGCCAAGATATTTTGTATGGTCGAGACTGATCGATGTAATGACCGTCATCAGTGGCTTCCCCACCGCATTGGTCGCATCCAGTCTTCCTCCCAGTCCTGTCTCCAGGATTGTATAATCCGGACATCTTTCAGCAAATACCACCATTCCCATTCCAAACAGGAATTCAAAATAGGACGGATGAGCGAAGCCAGCTCCGCTCATCTCGTCTACTGTTGTCTTAACTTTTTCAAATGCTCTCAGGAATTCTTCGTCACTGACCGGCTGTCCGTTCAGGCAGATCCGCTCATTGATCTTCACCAAATGAGGAGAAGTAAAGAATCCTGTCGTCTTCCCATCTGCTTCCAACATGGCACGCAGATAGGCACATACAGATCCTTTGCCATTGGTTCCCGCTACATGGATAATCTTCTGATCATTTTCCGGATTACCAAGTCCTCGTAAGAACTCACGCGTATGTTCCAGTGTATGCTTTTTGGTAAATTTCGGAATCTCCTCTATATAATCGACTGCTTCCTGATACGTCATGTTAATCCCCTTGTTCTTTCGTTGTCTCAAGCCATGATTTGTATTCGATGCCGCTTCCGGTATCCGGCTTTTCAATCAACTGTCCATTCTGATATACATACTCATTGGATGTACGGAATACCGTATTGCTTGATCCCACCTGACTGACCGTGATAATGTCGCCATACTGCAGATCAGAAGTATCCGGCAGTTCAATTCGTGTATTGTTCAGGAATGTACTCTTCTGCTTCTCACCATTGACATAGACCTTACTGCTCTTGGTAAAGTTCTCACCATACAAACTGTATCCGGTCTCCAGATGCGGTACGATCTCAGACAATGTTACATCCTTCACTCCCATCTGCATATGTCCTTCCGTAATTGGCGGATTACCATTATAGACATACTGCTTGCCGTACAGAATATCGTACTGCAGGAGTTCCAGGTCAGACAGATAATTCTTTGTACCTTTCCGTTCCTGATGGTAGTTAAAGATCGTTCCGGAATGGATACCCAGACGTTCAAATACCTCTGACATGATCTGATATGCAGGAATGTTCTTATCCTGCTGCTCCAGACCAATGTTATCCCAAATTACGTAATTGGTGTTGTACAGGTAACGGCTCTTTAAGTCTTCTGCCTGCAGTCCCATAGTCGGCAGATGGTCTCCATAGAATACGATCACTGTCGGTTCGCCACGGTCTTCCACTGCTTTTACCAGATCCCCGGCAAACTTATCCATCTCATAGACCTGATTCACATAGTATTCCCATTTATTCTTCAGAGCCTCATTCTCGATTCCCTCAACCTTAATCTTCGGATCTTCGATTACCTGCTCTTCCGGATAATCACCATGTCCCTGCACGCTGATGGTCATTAGGAAATCCTGCTGCTCGGTAGTGTCCATTGCTTCCATCATATGCTGAATCAGCACTTCATCTTTCGCCCATCCATTTGGAGTGGTCTGCAGGATATTCATAAACTCCTTACTGGTAAATGTATCATATCCGGCATTGTTGTATACACGGGCACGGCTATAGAAGTTACCACCGTTATTGTGCAATCCATGAGTTCCATATCCCAATGCACTCAGTGCTGTTGCCGCACTTTCCGCAGTCTTTTCTTTCAGATAAGTCTTAAATGGATATTCGCCCGGACCGAAGAAACGCATATTCATACCGGTCATAACCTCAAACTCGGTATTCGCGGTTCCGGCGCCTACGGATGGCACCTTAAAATATCCGGAAGAATAATTCTTATACATCTCATGCAGATTCGGGCATGCATCCTCAGATGTTGTAAAAAATTCTGCCTCATCTACATCAAAGTAAGACTCTAACTGCACGAAAATGATATTCGGCAGATCATCTGGTGCACGGGAGGTCTCATTGACTGTAATCTCACCGTTATTGCTGATCCTCTCCATTTCCTCTTTACTGTAGCCTGCCGGCTCATCAATACCTGTGTTAAACACACTGGCCATAAAACAATAAGGAAGACCATAATCCTGATAAGCAAATGCGATATTTCCGAAATAGTTAGATACCACTCTCTGATCCAGTGCAATCTGGCTGACGATCAGATATGCTCCGAAGCTGACTCCGATACCAATCACCGCCAGCCATCTGCGAAGCTTACCTGTGTACTGTCCGCCGCGACGCCACATGGATATGATCCATACCACAACTGCCACGATACCAACCGCGATCATAATCAGCTCAAATGGATCAAAGTAGTTATTGATCAACTGAACTGCGTCCATCGCTACCTTTAAGTCCTGCGCATTAAACGGTGTTACACGCTTGATCAGCATATAGCCGTTGCAGACACCGAGGATCAGCCACAATACACTTACAATAATTCTGGCAAATACCCGTCGTCGGAACAGATAGACGATTGAAAATGTCGCAAATATCATGAATGCATTATACAGGAACACCAGTGGTGAATTTACCATATAATCCCATGCCTGAAACAGAGAATGTCTGGATATGGCTTCGATAACCAGATTGATCACACATGCAAGCAGTGCATGGCACAGGAGTGACAGCCGGTTCATCCACATATAAACCGGCTTCATCTTTTTCGCAAATGCGCTGTTCCTGCGCTCTTCCAAGATCCGCTCCCTGCGCTCTTTCTTCGCCTTTCTCCAGGCAATAATGTCTTCTTTTTTCAGGTGCCGGATCTTATAGATTGTCCCCTTAATATCCGGCTTTTTTGGTTTTTTCAGATGTAGCTTAAAATGAAGCTTTTTCAATTCAATCACCTTACTTACATTTTTTCTTTCAGTCCGGCAAGACGCTCCTGTACCTGAGCAAGCATCTGCTGATATTTTTCCAGTTTCTCACGCTCTTCCTGTACCTTTGCTTCCGGTGCCTTGCTGACAAACTTCTCATTGTTCAGCATGCCATTTGCACGTGCGATCTCTTTCTGAAGTCTTGTCTCTTCTTTAGCAAGACGTTCGATCTCCTGTGCAAAGTCAATCAGTTCTTCCATCGGAAGATATACGGTTGCATCCGGAACTACAATAGATACGGCATCATCTGCAATGCCGGTCTTGTCTGTCTGGATCACAAAGTCATTGGCTGCTGCCATCAGTTTCACTGAATCTTTCAGACTCATAAGTCCCTGGCTCAGCTTTGCATTTTCGCATACTACATAAATCGTAGCCTTGCGTGAATTCGGTACATTCATTTCTGCACGTACATTACGTACGCCTCTTACAATCTCTTTGTAATGGTTCAGTACGTCTTCAGCCTCCGGGAAGCTTGCTGCTTCATCGTATACCGGCCATGCAGACATCATCAGTGATTCCTCTTCCGGAACCAGCTTGCTGTAAATCTCTTCTGTTACAAATGGAATGTATGGATGCAACAGCTTCAGGGAGGTCTTCAGTACTTCACGCAATGTCCACAACGCAGCATTTGCTCCCTTTGGATCTTCCTCTGCATGATACATACGATACTTGGCGATCTCAATGTACCAGTCACAGAACTCATCCCATACGAAATCGTATACCTTAGAAAGGGCAATACCCAGTTCGAATTTATCCAGGTTCTCTGTAACGTCCTTCACCAGTGTATTGCATGCAGACAGAATCCACTGATCTGCCGGCATCAGTTCAGAGGCTTCCGGCTTCGTTACATTCTTTCCATCCATATTCATAAGGATGAAACGAGACGCATTCCATACCTTATTGGCAAAATTACGGCTTGCCTCTACTCTTTCATTATAGAAACGCATGTCATTACCAGGCGCATTACCTGTGATCAATGTCATACGAAGTGCATCTGTACCATACTGATCGATAATATCCAACGGGTCGATACCATTGCCCAGAGATTTACTCATCTTACGTCCCTGTGAGTCACGTACCAGTCCATGGATCAGTACCGTGTGGAATGGTGACTTGCCGGTGTGCGCATATCCGGAGAATACCATACGGATTACCCAGAAGAAGATGATGTCATATCCGGTTACCAGTACATCCGTCGGATAGAAATAATCCAGATCTTCTGTCTGTTCCGGCCATCCCAGCGTAGAGAACGGCCACAGTGCTGATGAGAACCAGGTATCCAGTGTATCCTCATCCTGTGTCATGTGTGTACATCCGCATTTCGGGCATACAGATGGTTTCTCTTTAGCAACTACCATCTCGCCACATTCGTCACAGTAATATGCCGGAATACGGTGTCCCCACCAGATCTGTCTTGAAATACACCAGTCACGGATGTTCTCCAGCCAATGCAGATAAATCTTGTCAAAACGCTCCGGTACGAACTTCAGGTCGCCGTTCTTGATCGCTTCGATCGCCGGCTTGGCAAGCTCATCCATCTTAACGAACCACTGCTGTTTGATCAGTGGCTCAACCGTTGTATGGCAGCGGTCATGTGTACCTACATTATGAGAATGTGGAACCACTTTAACCAGAAGTCCCTGCTCCTCCAGTTCTTTTACCATAACCTTACGCGCTTCGTAACGGTCCATACCTGCGTATTTACCGCCGTTTTCATTGATCGTACCATCATCATTCATGATGTTGATCTCTGGCAGATTGTGACGCTTACCAACCTCAAAATCGTTAGGGTCATGGGCCGGTGTAATCTTAACCGCACCTGTTCCAAATTCTTTATCTACATAGTAATCTGCTACAATCGGAATCTCTTTGTTAACCAGCGGCAGAATTACATTCTTTCCTACCAGCTCTTTATAGCGCTCATCATCCGGATGTACTGCGATCGCAGTATCACCAAGCATAGTCTCCGGACGGGTAGTAGCGATCTCAAGGTAATCATCACTTCCTACGATCGGATACTTGATATGCCAGAAATGTCCATCCTGCTCCTCATGCTCAACCTCTGCGTCTGACAGAGAAGTCTTACATACCGGACACCAGTTGATGATTCTGGATCCCTTATAAATGTATCCCTTCTTATAAAGATTGATAAATACTTCTTCAACAGCCTTAGAGCATCCTTCGTCCATGGTAAAACGCTCGCGGTCCCAGTCACAGGATACGCCAAGTTTCTTAAGCTGCTCCTTGATCGTTCCGCCGTACTCTTCTTTCCACTGCCAGGTTCTCTCCAGGAACTTCTCACGTCCCATTTCCTTCTTATCGATACCTTCTTCTTTCAGCTGATTGGTAACCTTAACCTCAGTTGAGATTGCAGCGTGGTCTGTACCCGGTACCCACAAAGCATTATATCCCTGCATTCTCTTATAACGGATCAGGATATCCTGCATCGTGTTATCCAGCGCATGTCCCATATGCAGCTTACCTGTGATATTCGGCGGCGGCATAACAATGGTAAATGGCTTCTTGCTTCTGTCTACTTCTGCGTGAAAATACTTCTTTTCACACCACTTGCTGTACAGCTTGTCTTCAATCGCTTTCGGATTGTAAGTTGTTTCAAGATTCTGACTCATGTTCTTTCTCCCTTTTCTCTTTCAATAGATCATTATACTGTTTCACATGTAAGGGTATTTTAAAATATAAAAATCACCCTTTATGTATTAAATAAAGGGTGACTTAATCATCACGGTACCACCTTTATGACGCAGAAAACCTTCTGCACGCTCATCTTATTCTTTAACGGGAACGACTCCGGGACAGCCTACTGATACTGTTCAGCCATCCAGCTCCGAAGCTACCTTCTGTATCTCGCTTCCCGGACGGTCTCACAGCCAACGAACCATCCTCTCTGTCGGTGCATCCGATACATACTCCTCTTCATCCTGGCCTTTCAACTGCCCGCACATGAAAATAAATCAAAGTCGAGCCTAAACTATTGAATATGATAGCCATTGGATGTCGATTTGTCAAGGAGTTTAAAAAATCTTCATAAACTCTTAATATAGGAAATCAGATCAGTCCCATACTTCTCAAAATATACAGCCATCCCGTCAGAGTAAATGCACTGCACAGTGTCGTCAGCATGATAACACCGGACGACAACACTCCTTCATGTCCCATATTTTTCGCCATGACAAAGCTTGATACGGTCGTCGCAGATCCAAGCATAACCAGAATCGCCACCAGCTTCTCCTCACGGAATCCCATCTGTACTGCAACCGGCAGGAATATTGCACAGAATCCCACCAGTTTGATAAATGCCGCTACGACAGTCGGCTTCACTTTGCTGAGTGCCTTACCAAAATCGAATGTTGCTCCCATCGCCATCAGTCCCATCGGTGTAGCCATACCGCCCACGCTGGATACTGCTTTATTCAGAATCGTCGGCATCGGCAGATGCAGTGCTGACCACGCAAGACCTGTCACAATGCCAAGTATGATCGGATTCGTTACAATACCTTTCAATGTCCGTTTCCACATTGCACGGTCTAATCCCTGCTGTCCCGGTTTAAAAAGTGACAGCACCAGAACTGCCATTACATTATACAATGGCACACTGCCGATGATCATCAGCGGTGCCATACCTGCTGTGCCATAGATATTCTGAATAAATGCGATTCCAAGAAGTGCCGCACTGCTTCGGTACGATACCTGAATAAATTCTCCCTTGATCGAGCGATCTGCCCATAAACAGGATACTGCCGCTGCAATCGTAATACTGCATACCGTTACTACAAAGCAGAATAACACAAACCGCATATCCCATACTTCGGAGAAATCCACCGTCGCCAGGTCACCAAACAGTAATACCGGAAGTGGTACGCGGAAGACGAATTTATTCATCTTAGATGCAAATTCGTCATCAATCCATCCAATTTTATTAAAAAAGTATCCCAGTACCATCATCAGAAATACCGGGATTGTTGCGTTCAAACTAAATATTAAATTATCCATAATTTCCTCATTCCATTATAAAGATTCTACTGTACTTGCTTCTGCTATAGAAACCATGCGTAAAAGCCGCGCTGACATCACATAAAATCAAACAGTGACATCTGATTATCCCTCTGCAGATGCATCTTCCGGTCTACGATCGTCTCATCCCCATGAAGATGTCCGATCATGATCGGTGACTGCGGATCATGCATACTGTGCCTCTTAACTGCGCTATCAAGACTTCCCGTGGCATAGCAATAGCCACACCCATGAATGCAGGTGTCATACATGCCAATATCTATGCTCTCTACGCACTTGCACACTTTCCGCTGTCCCTTATCCTTTTTCACATCCAGAGAATATCCGGCGATCCTCTCAACCTTCTCTCTGTCAATACATGCACCCGGATAAATGCCATACGGGATCAGATCTACTGCTTCCGCACAGGTATAGATAGGAAGATTATATGTTTTCGCAATAGCACCCAGTTTCTCTGCCAACCGAACGATTTCTTCCTGTTCCGGTTCCACAAATGGACAGCCTCTGTATTGATCCACAAAGCTGATAATACACCTTTCTGTATATTTATGCAACCACTCACACATCATCTCAAACTTCTCTGTATGATACTGCAGCGTATAAACATCATTTAAAATAATCGGGTCAAACCTCCAGTCTACCCGATTTCTTCCTATTCTTTCACTCAGCAAAAGAAACGTAGCCATACTCTCTTCCATAGTCGGAAGATTCGGCTCCAGATCTTTGCCATAATCTGTAATTGTCATTTCAAAATAATAAGGGAAGCCAAGCAGATCGATCATCTTGAGATAAGGCAGCATCGGCTCAGGGTTCTTCGTCCAGAACACAAAACAGTCCACCGTCTCCGGGGACAGTTCAATCCTGCTGACCTTTTTTCTGTTGTACGGATTCGGAACAAGTACTTCTCCTCCCACCAGTCGGTTCATAAACCACTCCGGATACAGGGCAGGAATATCTGTCCGTCTGCTAGCACTTATAATCATTTCTGGCTCTCCCTATTTACCAAAATTCGCTTCTACCAACCTGCAATATTCTTCATAAGCAGGCTCTCCGGCAAATACATCGCGAAGCGCATCCCGCACTCCTTTATAATACCAGCCAATCATACTCTTATCCTTCATTCGGAATCGATTCCAGAGTTCTTCCCCATATACCGGATAATCACGGTTAATGTCTCTCATATTAGACAACTTATCTGCCAGCGCAATCTTCTGTACATCCGGATCAGCTTCCTTAATGTGACATACTGTTCGGTTCTTACGCTCGATCCAGGTCTTGGACTTGTCCTCGCTCTCCTGCGCTACCAGCTTAGCCACCCGTTCTGAAAACTCTCTGGAAATGACCTCTTCCGTCACACCTTCGCAGTCTTCTATGGTATCGTGAAGATAAGCTGCACTGATGACTTCTTCATCTGTCGTCATAGAGCAAACGATATCTCCCACTTCAATCGGATGTACGATGTAAGGTCGTCTGGTTCCCTTTCGAAATTGTCCTCTGTGTGCCCTGGTTGCAAATTCGATTGCCTTATCGATCATGCTTTTGTACCTTCTCCTTGTATTCGCTTCTGATAGTTTCTGATAATTTCTGTTTTTATTATCCGGCAATTTTCTACTGTCGTCAACCCCCTCATTCCGTATGTTCACTATTCATTGCTTTTATTTTCATTCTGGATACGGTATACTATACTTACATCATTGTGATTGGAGCGCAATAATTCTATGAATCAAAAATATATACTAGTAACAGGTGCTTCTCGCGGAATCGGGCGGAGCATCGCCTTAAAATTCGCCAGAGAAGGATATCATGTTTTCTTAAACTGCCGAACTTCTCTGAATGAACTTGAAGAAGTACAAAATAAAATCCTGAGTATGCCCGGCGGAAGCTGTACTATAACTACCGGTGATGTAGGTGATCCGGATCAGGTGCGCCGAATGTTTCAGGAAATTCATAAAATATGTCCCGGCTTAGATGTACTGGTCAACAATGCCGGTATCAGCCATATCGGACTTCTGATCGACATGACTGATAACGAATGGGATCGTCTGCTGGCTTCCAATCTGTCGTCTGCATTCTACTGCTCCCGCGAAGCACTGAGAGATATGGTCTCTGCCAAATCCGGACGGATCCTGAATATCTCTTCCATGTGGGGAACTGTCGGTGCTTCCTGCGAGGCTGCTTACTCTGCTGTCAAATCCGGCATGAACGGACTGACCAAAGCACTTGCAAAAGAGTATGCTCCCAGCCATATTGCGATAAATGCACTTGCATGCGGTGTTATTGATACAGAGATGAATCATCAGTTATCCTCTGAAGAACGCGCTGCACTTGCTGAAGACATTCCGGCAGGACGATTTGCTGACCCAGATGAAGTTGCAGATCTTGCATGGCAGATTATTAACAGTCCGGAATACATGACCGGACAAGTCATAGGAATAGACGGAGGGTATATCTAACAAACGTTAGATATACCCTCTTACTTTTCTTTTATGCTTCTTCTCTACTACTTTACAATCTTTAATATCTCTTTGCTGAGCGGCGTTCCCGCTTCTTTTAATAACTCAAATAATATCGCTTCACTGCTCGTAAGAACAGCACCTTCCTGTTCTGCTCTGCGGATTGCCATCTCGCGGTCACTCTCTCTTCTGCTTCCAATGCAGTCTGTCACAAGTACAGGCACATACCCTGCTCCCGCCAGATCGATCACCGTCTGCAATACACAACAATGTGCTTCCATTCCGCACACCAGAATATACTTCTTATCATGAATCTTCGGCTCTGCCACTTCCAGTGCACTGAAAGAAATCTTATCCAGATATTCTGTCTCTCCAGATGCTTCCCAGACCTCCGGCACAGACATCCCCAGTCCCTTTGTATACTGCTGTGTTACAGTCATCGGAATCTCTAATGCTTTTAAGCCCCGAAGCAGAATCCGCACGCGCTCCATCAATGCCTCATGGTCTGCAATCGCAGGAACCAGTCTCTCCTGAAAATCTACGATCAATGCTGCCGTATGTTCTCGTTCTATTCTCATATCACTTCATCTCCAGCACGACAGGACAATGATCCGAACCCATCACATCTGTCAGGATCTTCGCATCTACCAGTCTGTCTTTTAATGCCTCGGATACACAAAAATAGTCAATTCTCCATCCGGCATTCTTTGCTCTGGCACTGAACCGATATGACCACCAGGAATAGATGCCCTCTGCATCCGGATAGAAATAACGAAATGTATCGATAAATCCCGCATCCAACAGTTCGCCAAACTTGCCACGTTCTTCATCGGTAAAGCCTGCATTCTTACGGTTGGTCTTCGGATTCTTGAGGTCGATCTCTCTGTGAGCGACATTAAGATCTCCACAGAACACCACTGGCTTCGTCTCTTCCAGTTTCTTCAGATACGCCAGAAAATCCTCTTCCCATCTCATACGGTAATCCAGTCTCGCCAGCTCACTCTGTGAATTTGGCGTATACACAGTGATAAAATAATAATCTTCAAATTCCAGTGTGATCACTCGGCCTTCCTGGTCATGCTCCTCAATCCCAATGCCATAAGATACACTAAGCGGTTCTTTTTTTGTAAATATTGCTGTTCCTGAATACCCTTTCTTTACAGCGTAATTCCAGTACTGATGATACCCCGGCATATCCAGCTCCAGCTGCCCCGCCTGCAGCTTGCTTTCCTGAATACAGAATACATCCGCATCCAGTTCCTGAAATACATCCACAAATCCCTTTTTCACGCAGGCACGGATTCCATTTACATTCCATGAAACAAACTTCATGTCTCATCCTCCATCTGTCTTTAGTAATATACTTTTCTGAGGAAAAGTCCTCTGGCCGGTGCAAGAAATCCCGCCATGCTTCTGTCTTTTGCTTCCAGCACAAGCGGAAGATTCGACGCTTCTCTCTTACCTGCCCCCACTTCGATCAGTGTACCGGTAAGAATTCTTGCCATATGATACATGAATCCCGATCCATAATAAGTAATGCGCACTTTATCTCCTGCCCGCACTACCTTGATACTGTAAATCCTTCTTATTGTATCTCTCGTCTCACGGTTATCTGTAAAGCTTGTAAAATCCTTCGTTCCGACCAGATAATCCGCCGCATCACGCATTGCCTCAATATCCAGCTTGACCGGATAATGGTAACAATACTTCCGGGAAAATACATCAGGTTTTTCCCGGCAGTCTATATAATATTCATACTTCTTTCCCTTAGCACTCTTTCTTGCGTGGAATCCATTGCGCACCAGTTCCACCCGGATAATACGTATATCTTCCGGCAGCGAACGGTTCAATGCATCCTTCAGGTCTTCCACATCATACAGCTTCGACAGCTTCACGCTGGCCACCTGACCACGTGCATGCACGCCACTGTCCGTACGTCCGGAACCGTCTACCTGTACACGGTATCCTACCATACGTCCGATGGTCCATTCCAGGATATGCTGGATCGTATTGTCCGTCATAGCCTGGCGCTGCCATCCCTGATAACGTGTGCCGTCATAGGAAATGGTCATCTTATATGTTCTCATATATTACTCCGTCTATTTATCCCCCTTTGAACGATCCAACATCATCTTCTTGATCTCGTCCATAAAGGTGTTCACATCCTTAAACTCTCTGTATACAGAAGCGAAACGTACATATGCCACTTCGTCCAGTTCTTTCAGCTCATCCATAACGATCTCACCGACATCTGTACTGGAGACCTCTTTTGCTTCCAGATTAAAGATCTTGATCTCAATCCGCTCTACTGCCTTCTGGATCGCCTCAGCAGATACCGGACGCTTATAGCACGCACGGATAATGCCTCGCTCAATCTTGCTTCTGTTATACTGTTCTCGATTGTTATCTTTCTTAATAATGATAAGCGGAATCGTCTCTACCTTTTCATAAGTTGTGAAACGTTTTCCGCATTCATCGCAGGATCTTCTTCTGCGAATCGCACTGCCATCCTCCGCTGGTCTGGAGTCAATCACTCTGGTGTCAGGGTGGTTACAATATGGGCACTTCATTATAAGTCTCTCCTCTTCTCAGTCTGCTGTACCTCAACACGGTTTCTTCTCATGCATTTCTACCAATATAATATCCGGGCCGATCCTTTTGATACACTGAAATGGTATCACAAGCTCTGTATCTTCTCCAAACAGGAAACAGAACCTGCCGCCCTTAGGCACTATGATTGCTTCGATACAGCCACTGCATTCATCAAATATCAAATCGGTCACATATCCGATCTTACTGCAATCACAGGAATTGATGACTTCTTTTTTCTGAAATTCACATAGTCGCATACGATCACCTCTCTACAGTATATGCAGTAAAAAGGTGATCGGCGCATCAGCTTCTTTAATTATCGGATAATAGTTCCTGTCTTTCCTTTCAACCCTTCCATCAATTTATCATAAGATGTAATGATGGCTTCTCTGCCTTCCCGCTGCTCGATAAATTCTACCGATGCACGGAACTTCGGAAGCATGTTGTAGACACCAAAATGTCCCTCTTCCATGTACTGCTTTGCTTCCTCTACGGTAATCTCTCCGAGTTCTTCTTCATTCTCTTTACCCAGATTGATACATACCTTTTCAACGCTGGTCAGAATGATCAGTTCATCTGCGTCCAGTTCTTCTGCAAGCTTACCTGCTGCCAGGTCTTTTTCAATTACCGCACTGGCGCCTTTCAGACGGTGATCCTGTTCCAGTACCGGAATACCACCGCCGCCGCATGCGATAACTACCTGATCTGCATTGACCAGGGCCTTAATTGCCTCAATCTCAACAATGCTGACCGGATTCGGTGCAGATACAACTCTTCGGAATCCCTTACCCGGTTCTTCTACTACATAGTTACCTTTCTTACGTTCTGCTGCGGCATCCTCTGCCGACATATATCTTCCAAGCACCTTAGTCGGTGTATAAAATGCTTCATCATAAGGATCTACCGTTACCTGTGTCAGGATCGTACTGACAGTACGAAAAATGCCTCTGTCCAAAAGCTCTGTGCGGATCGCATTCTGAAGGTCATATCCGATATATCCCTGGCTCATAGCCGAACATACGGACATTGGGGCCTGTGTGTAATCGGTATGGCTTTTGCCAAACTCATTCAATGCTGTATGGATCATGCCCAGCTGCGGTGCATTACTATGTGTGATCGCTACCTGATATCCTTCTTCGATCAGATCTGCGATCATGCCTGCTGAACGCTTAACTGCTTCCTTCTGCTCTGGAAGTGTTGTTCCCAGTGCTCTGTGTCCTAATGCTACAACCACTTTCTTCTTCATCTATCCGTCTCCTTTATCTTCATTAAAATCTATGCATTATGTATGTAGTAATAATAATATCTGCGATTATGAAATGCAAGCCTAAAGATTCAGCACATCCTGTACGCTATAGAATCCAGGACCTTTATCTTCCAGATATGCTGCGCAGTCGCAGGCTCCTCTTGCAAAACATTCCCAGTTATAGGTGTGATGTGTGATCTCCAGACGTTCACCCATGCATCCGAAAAATACGGTATGGCTGCTCGGAATATTACCGGCTCTCAAAGAATGATATCCAATGGTTCCCTTCTCTCTCGGCGACTCACCCTCGCGTCCGTATACTGCGATATCAGAAAGCTCTTTGCCCATAGCATGTGCCATAATCTCTCCCATCTCTTTGGAAGTTCCGCTCGGAGCATCCTTCTTCCACTGATCGTGCATTTCCAGAATCTCAATATCTGCATCTTCACCCAGTGTCTTAGTTACCATCTCCAGCAGCTTATTCATAATATTCACAAGCTTGGAAGTGTTCGCTGCATAAAGCATCGGGATTGTCTTCGCTGCTTCTTTAAATCTTGCAAATTCCTCTTCGCTGAAGCCTGTCGTACCACATACCAATGCCTTGCCATTCTTCACTGCCAGATCCAATACCTTCAGGGCATTCTCCCTGGTAGAAAAATCTATGATCACATCACAACCATCGATTACAGCCGTCAGATCATCTACTACCGGAACGCCGAGATTACGTCCGATCAATGCGACCATCCCCAGATCCTGTCCCACATAATCTCTGCCTGCCGGTGCAACACCAGCCACCAGCTCCATATCGTCACGTTCAGCTGCCACCTGTGTGATCAGCTTTCCCATCTTACCTCTAGGTCCAATTACTATCACTTTCATAAGACAGACTCCTTTCCCCTTTTTGTATTATATTTCATAGTTAAAAGTTCGTATCACTCTTATCCACATTTCCATTATCATATAGAACTATTATAATATATATTTCAACCTTATAAAACATATTTATATTATTTATTTAATCATTTTCAATAGTTTTTCTAATCTTTTGCGTAAAAAAAGAACTACTAAGAATAGTAGTTCTTTCGAGGAGGTTTTTCTATGCTTTAAAATTTATCATCCGTAATTTCTATCCCAATTTCACCACTTCCGGCTCGTGTGTAAATGCCGAGAACGTTGCTGTTGCATTCTTAAAGTAGAACACTTCTGCATCTTTCAAAAACTTAACTACTCTTTCCATAAATTGCTCCTCCATATATTTTATATTTAATAACACTTCTTACAAGGTGTTAATCCCTTTGCTTCTGCCTCCGAACGGGACATCTGTGTTGCCGCATCCGGGTTCATGGTGCCACAATTATTCCGGCTGTGGTACTTGCTGCCTGTAGCAGATACCCATACCTGATCTTCAGTACCTACATCCTGCGTATCTGCTGTCTGACTCTGTACTGCCTGACTTTGTGCCGATTCGCTGCTTTCCGCTTTGCTTTCTGATCCCACAGCCTGAGTTCCCTGATCCTCTGCATCTCCCGGCGTGTAATCATTACACGGCTCTGTACTCCATGTCAGATTTGTACCATCACTTGTGACTGTAATAGTTCCCTGTTCGTCTGTACGATACACCTGGATATCCATGCTTTCCAGTTTATCCATAGTATCTTTATCTGGATGCCCATACTGATTATCCTGTCCACAGCTTATGACTGCATATTCCGGAACTGTCTTCTGCAGGAAATCCCAGGACGTTGCTGTCGCTGATCCATGATGTCCCGGGACCAGCACATCACAGTCCAGATCAATCCCGGAATTACACATTGCTGCCTCACTGGATGCTTCCGCATCTCCTGTAAATATAAAGCTGTTGCTTCCATTTGTCAGCTTGATTGCTACCGAATTATTATTACTTCCATTCGGATCGGTTTCTGCCGGTGCCAGTATCTGGAATGAACCACTTCCAAAGGAAAATGTAGTTCCGACTTCCGGATGCTCCATTTCCAGTCCCTTCTCGTCCACCGTATTTACAAAAGAAGTATATAATTTACTGTCATGTACATAATCACTGGATATCACATGATCGACTTCAAATGCATTCAAACAACCAATTAATCCCGCCATGTGATCCGAATCATAATGCGAAGAGATCAGATAATCAATCTTGGATACATTCTGTTCTTTCAGATATGAAACCACAAAGCTTGACGTCGAACGATCACCGCCATCATAGATCATCGTCTGTCCCTCTGACTGTACCAATATCGACAGACCTTGTCCTACATCCAGAAAATGTACCGTCATATCCCCTGCTTCACTGTCATCCACAGACTTGTCTTCTGATGTATCATCCTGAGTTGATGAACTATCGGTCTCCTTACTTTCTTTTTGATATAGCTTCGTATCAGCTTTATCTGTGCCGCATGCGCCAAGCAGACACATCATAACCAGTGCCAGAATTGAAGCCATACATCTCTTTTTCATTCTGTTTTTCACATCTATTCCTCCCCAAATGAATATATACTGGTGTTTCAGGGTCTTGCATCCACTTATGCGCAGACTCATGTGGATTCAGGCCTTTTACCCGTTACCATATATTATAACACTTTGACCGAATAGCGGAAATATCACAGATTTTTTTGCATATAAAAAAGCAGATAACGGGAGTCGAACCCGCCTCTCCGGCTTGGGAAGCCGGCGTTCTACCGATGAACCATATCTGCATGTGCCGTCTGTGCAACACTTATATTCTTTATGAATTTGTTTGAAACTTTATGTCTAATCTATAACCGATCCGAATCCAACACAATCGTGAATGGTCCGTCATTGGTCAGGCTGACTTTCATGTCCGCGCCAAAGCTCCCTTTTTCTACTGTCTCTACGGATTCTTTACATTTGGCAATGATGTATTCATACATCTCATTAGCCATATCCGGCTTACCTGCTTCGATGAAGCTTGGACGGTTACCCTTTTTACAGTTAGCATACAATGTAAACTGTGATATCAGAAGCAGGCTTCCGCCTACCGCATCCAGCGACAGGTTGGTCTTGCCCTCCTCATCTTCAAATATACGCAGACCGATCATCTTCTTGATCATCTTATCTGCAATCTCCTTAGTATCGGAGTCAGCCACTCCGATCAATACCATGAACCCTTTCCCGATCTCACCAATCGTCTCTCCGTCTACTTTTACATCTGCATGTGTTACTCTCTGAATTACAAATCTCATTTACTGAACCTCTATCTTATCTATAATGTAGCCTTCCACCGCTTTGCGGTCAATACCGAGAGAGATTGCCAGTTCGCCGTAAAGATTGTCCTCCGCAGTGCGCAGGAAACGCTCATCACTTGCTGTAACCTTCTTTCCCTTCGACAGCCGCAGCTGCTTTCTGGCATACAGAGCCTTGAGTATCTTTACCCATTCTCTGTTGTCACAGGTCTTAAATGCCTGTTTAAATATATCGTCCTTACGCTTTTCATTGTCTATCTGAATCGGATCGATCTCTGTCATATGGGCGATCAGATCTTCTGCTTCCTCTTTCGTAATAACCGGACGCATGATAATCTTATCACTGTCAGCCGGAACATACAATACGCCTCCGCGAGAATACACCTGAGATAACGTATAATAATCCTTATTGCCTGAAGCCTCTGACAATTTTAGTTTCCCAATGTCTTCCACTCTGCACACACCATGCTGACCACATACAATATACGTTCCTATCTCAAACATTCTAATTCTCCTTTCTGCTATGTTTCGACTGATATCCTTTCTATATATCCATTAGTTTCAGACAGGAAATTCCAGTTCCCGCCTTTATATACTATATTAGCAGATTTTTGTTTGTTTTGTAAGAACTTTTTTTCTTTTTTTATATTTCAACGCAATTGTCTATACATTTTCTTTCTGTATTTTTGGTCGGAATCTGTGCAAGTATGATTGCCACAAGCATCAACACACAGCCAATTCCTTCTCTTGCTGTCAGCGTCTGCCCGAGGAGCACCCATCCTGAAAGTACGGAAATGCTGGATTCCAGGCTTAAGATCAATGACGCCACTGCCGGATTCATACCTTTCTGTCCAATGATCTGAACTGTATATGCAACACCACTGGACATAACACCGGCATAAAGGATCGGTCCCGCCGTTTTGATCACTGCATCAAAAGTCACGGTTTCCAGTATCAGCATAAATGGTACCGACAGCACACCTACTACCATAAACTGGATACAGGACATTTTCACATTGTCCGTCTTTGGTGCAAAATGGTCAATAACCAAAATATGCATCGTATATACTACTGCGCACAAAAAGATATAGATATCACCTTTTCCTAATGAGAATCCGTCTGTGATACATAAAAAATACAGTCCCACCACTGCAAGCGCTACTGCCATCCAGACTTTCCATCCAACTTTCTTCTTTAAGAAAATACCAAATACCGGCACAAGTACAATATAAAAAGCGGTAATAAATCCACATTTTCCCACACTGGTATACTGCATACCAATCTGCTGCAGGGTACTTGCCACAAACAGGCACAACCCACAGCAAATCCCTCCGATCCACAATACTTTTCTGTCTCTCTGCTGTTCGTTCTGTTCTACTGCATCTGATCTGCGATTGATTTTATTTAATAAGAAAATGCACGGAAGCAGTGCCAGACTTCCGACAAAATTACGGATTCCGTTGAAGCCAAACGGTCCAAGATATTCCATGCCTACGCTCTGCGCCACAAACGCAGTTCCCCATATAAATGCTGCTGTGAATAATAATACAGCATTCTTTGTCTTCATATCGTCTCATTCCTCCTGTTATTTCTCTAATTTAATGCCATTCGTTCTATCTTACCATATCTGTATAAAAATACAAAGTATTACATTCTTTTATTTACATATCAAATCAAGTATAATAAACCTACATATGGAGGACATGCTTATGAACATTACATTTCACAAATCAACAGGTATTTTTCACTTATATAACAACGACATCAGTTACCTTATGATGATTCTGCCAAATGGTCAGATAGGGCAGTTATATTTCGGTGCAGCAATCCGAGACCGGGAAGATTTCTCGCATCTCTTAGAGACTTGCTACCGCACCAATTCTGCATACTATTCCGAGGAACTGAACACCATGTGTCTGGAACATCTAAAGCAGGAATATCCGGTATACGGCACTTCTGATTTCCGTGAGCCGGCAGTAGAAGTGATCCAGGAAAATGGCAGTCATCTGTCAGATTTTCAATATAAGGGATACCGCATTGAACACGGCAAACCGCATCTTCCGGGACTTCCTGCCACTTACACCGAAGATGATTCCGAAGCAATGACTTTGTTTTTGGTATTAAAAGATCCGGTGACCGGACTGATGGCAGAACTTCTTTATACCATTTTCAATCAGGGTGGCATTATCGCCCGCAGTGTACATTTTGTCAATCAGGGGACGGAAATTCTGCACCTTGGCCGCGCCATGAGCCTTTCTCTGGATCTTCCTGATTCCAATTATCAGTGGATGCAGTTCTCCGGTGCATGGGGCAGAGAGCGTTATCTTCATACCCGCGAACTGGTTCCGGGCACCACTTCCATTGGCAGCACACGTGGTGCTTCTTCCCATGAGCACAATCCATTTGTGATCTTAAAACGACCGCATACCGATGAACTCCAGGGCGAAGCCATTGGATTCAGCCTGGTATACAGTGGTAATTTTCTTGCACAGGCAGAAGTAGATAACCAGAACATTACACGAATCCTGATGGGTATTCATCCGGATACTTTTGACTGGAAACTTTCCCCTGGTGCTGACTTTCAGACACCGGAAGCTGTCATGGTCTACACCTCCTGCGGATTAAACCACTTAAGCCAGACCTTCCATAAGCTGTATCAGAAACGCCTTGCCAGAGGATACTGGCGCGACAGACCGCGTCCGATCCTGATCAATAACTGGGAAGCCACTTATTTTGACTTTACGGAAGAGAAACTGTTGGATATTGCCAGACGTGCCAAAGACTGTGGTGTAGAACTGTTCGTACTGGATGATGGATGGTTCGGGGCACGGAGAAATTCCTTTGCCGGACTCGGGGACTGGACACCTAACAAAGAGCTGTTACCGGATGGTATCGCAGGATTGTCCGCAAAAGTAGCGGCGCTCGGCATGAAATTTGGTCTCTGGTTTGAGCCGGAAATGGTAAATGCAGACTCTGATCTGTACCGTTCGCACCCGGACTGGCTACTTAAGACACCACATCGGCATTCTTCCCTTACCAGACACCAGTATGTATTAGATTTTTCCAGAAATGATGTCGTGGAACATCTCTATCAACAGATGTCAGACATCCTCCGAAATGCACATATTTCTTATATCAAATGGGATATGAACCGTTACATTACCGAATGCTATTCTGCACTTCTCCCGGCAGACCGTCAGGGTGAAGTCTTCCATCGGTATATTCTCGGTGTATATGCACTGTATGAGAAGCTGACATCAGAATTCCCGGAAGTACTGTTTGAATCCTGCGCAAGCGGCGGTTCCCGCTTTGACCCGGGTATGCTCTACTATGCGCCACAGGGATGGACCAGCGACAATACCGATGCCGTTGACCGGCTGAAGATCCAATACGGAACTTCCTACTGCTATCCGATCAGTTCCATCGGAAGCCACGTGTCAGCCGTTCCTAACCATCAGCTTTTCCGGATCACTCCATTGTCCACCCGTGCAAATGTGGCATATTTTGGAACATTCGGCTATGAACTGGATCTGAACACCCTGACCGATGAAGAACAGGCTGAAGTCCGCAGGCAGACTGCATTTATGAAAAAATGGAGACACTTGTTCCAGTTCGGTACTTTTTACCGGATTGCAAGTCCATTTGACGGTAATATCACAAGCTGGATGGTTGTAAGTGATGATCAGAAAACGGCAATTGTTGGCTGGTATAAGATACTTAATCAGACCAATGCTCCATTCAGCAGGATCCGTCTTTTGGGATTGAATCCCGATCTGTGTTACCATTTGAAAGACAGTACGCAGTCATTCTACGGTGACGAACTGATGCACGCAGGACTTTCAACTTCTGACTCTATGTGTGGTGAACTCATGGGACGGAAACCAAGCTGCGACTTCGACTCCAGACTTTTCATCCTGCAGGCAGAATAACGTTCCGCATGGCGGCTTATTGCACAAACTGGCAGACAAGTCATCCAGACTTATCTGCCAGTGTTATTTTACATTTTCTTTTTATCTCTTTACAAGCTCATCGTAGCGTCCGACATCTTTGCCGTCTTTCAGGCAGATCAGCCGCTGGTTTCTGCTACCACGGAATAAAAGTGTAATATCCTTTAATTCCTCTACAAACTCTCCGTCAACCAGCACATCAATATACGACAAAATCTCATCCGTCACATCTGTATGGACTTTGCCTCCCGGCTGCATATCCACATCGTACAGATATCCGGAATAACACCAGATATCTTTATTGGGATAAGTCTCTTTTACCCGCTTCATCAATCTCGCCACTTCCGGCTGATTCTCCGGTTCAAAAGGTTCCCCGCCAAGAACACTTAGTCCCTGTATATAATCCGGCGCCAGGCTCTTAATCAGTACATCTTCTGTCTCTTGTATGTATGGCTGTCCGTAATCAAAATTCCACGTCTCCGCATTGAAACACCCCTTGCAATGGTGCCTGCATCCTGATACAAACAGGCTCACCCGAACGCCTGGTCCATCTGCAATATCATATGTTTTAATATTTCCATAGTACATGCCTGTCATCCTCCATCTGCCTCTGTGTCTATTCATTATATCGATGTCGGGAAGATTGTGCAAGGTCTATCCCGTCAGGATATTGACATCCTTTATAATGCCCACGGATTGTTACGTGCTACGCACTGGCATCATACGTTTTTGCAGATTGCCTCCACCGCGAGACGGCATCTCTTTTGAATCAGCTCTTTTGTCTTTTCCGGATCAATGCATGCACGCAGGTCGATCCAGCACAAATAAGTTCCTTCCAACGGAGATACCACTGCTCCCGGCAGCTTTTCAGCAAATGTTTGTTTCAGATATTCGTAATTAGACCATATCTGTTTCTTCACATCCTGATACCACTCTTCGCCACCTTCATATGCAGCTTCACATGCCACATATCCGAACGCATTGCCGAACAGCACACGGATGCCATTGGTATATATATCCCAGTATTCATTCTTTTCCCAGTTGATGAATGCCTGATAATAGTTATCAGTCGGTTCCACAATCGGCAGACCATCTTCCGGCATGAACTGAATTCTTCTTCGTCAGGAAATGCTTGGTTATATTCTTAAACTCTATCATATGTGCATCCTCTCTCTATAGCGTCATAAATAGGTTCCATATAAACCCACTTTTTTGATATGTTTTACATTCTACCATCAGCTTCTCCAGTAACAGAATGTCAATAGTTTTTTAATCACTTTTTCAAAAAAGGCAAAAAAATAAAACGTATAGATTATTTCCATACGCTCTATCTCACATTTCATATTAAATTTTTGAA